>OBEQ011353604.1_pt1 | contig 70275 bp, 72 predicted proteins | sample 1670901 | NCBI WGS metagenome assembly OBEQ01 (sample SAMEA104232315, study PRJEB22302) | groundwater metagenome | biome: forest; feature: aquifer; material: groundwater | place: USA | collected 2011-08-07 | depth 5.4 m
GAGAAAACCCAGTCTTGCAAATCGAAAAGCGAAGGATCCCACACTCATGGCGGCAAGAGAGCTGCTATCTCCCGATTACCTCGAGAAAATAGCTAAAGCAGCATCCATCGCAATTTGTTCGTGCGTGTATGAGCTTTGCCCTTCAGAAAATTCAACTGAGCTCATCGCTCGACGGCTGAGAATACTCCCACTCATTGCGGCCCCCCAAATTAAATGAATGATAAGCGGATATCGAGTTTAAGAAGAGAGAGTTGCTAGAAAATATGTGGCTTGATTTTTGTTACTTAAAAACTTTGGTAGGACCATATTCACGGAGAAAGCGACCACTCGTTGCAAATTGGCTTTGCATGGTTTGGCGGGTGTTATCGTGAACGCTATGGGAATCGGCGCATTTTACGCAGAGCCATTTCACGGTGAGCATGCGATTGGTATGTTCGTAGTATTCTACATCGGGTCCACTGCGGTGGCAGGCATCGCACTCGGTGCGGATATGATGGTGGTGTTTACCTTCCAAAAAACCAGGCTTTTCCTGCTTAAAAGACTCACGTCTGCCTTTCTTTAAGATTCCTTTTTTCTCCCCCTTTTTTTCAGGGAGATCTTTTTTGTTTTTTACAAGCCCCGCTTTGAGGAGGGCTTCTTGTAAGGTAGTGGTCATAATTCTTTTAAGGAGATTGAAAACACTTTTTTCAAAACTTCAAGACGTTTTTATATACTGATTTTTTCTAGGAGGCTGCAAGGAATTTATCTTTCGATAAGTATTAAATTAGCTTACAATATAAAATACAGTGGAGGGACAGGTATGAAAATAAAAAAAACTGCTTTTTTAATTTGTTGCATGGGGTGGCTGGCTTGTTTGAGTAGCTTTGTATGGGGGGAAGAAAGAGATAAGGCGTCTCGCTGTGATTGGGCCCAATCACAAAGGCTGAAAACCTGTGAAGATGCCTTTAACTTCTGCGATAGCACCTATAAGGGGAACGGGGGCGAAAATAAATGGGCGGGAATTCCTCCTGAAAAATTTAAAACCGAAGTGGCAAACTGCGCGAATCTGGCGACTGCTTGCGCAGAGGCTAGTTATAAGGAAGCGGAGCATTGTTGTTGTAAAGCAAAAGATCCCTCTTTGAGGCATAGTACTGAGGGAGTGAGTATGTGCGCTCATGAAATTATAGTTCAGCCTTATTATTGTAGAACCTCAAAATATCATTGTGATACTTTTCTTGAGTCTATTCAGGACAAAGATAAATTTACGACCAATGGTTTTAATTCCTGCCTTTATTCTCTTAAAGAATGTAGGGCGAGTGGTTTGCAGAAAGATCAGCTCTGCGAGTGTAAATAGTTAATATTTCTTCAAGTAAAATTCATTGGAAGAAAGTTTTTTATCGTTTCCTTCCACTTGAAAAGTAATTCGATATTTCCCGAACTTTCTTTCAGGGCCTGAGCTATCGCAGTGAATTTGATCCAAAGAAAAACTAAAAGCCTCTTGGATTTTAAGAGCAGGGGCGCAGGTTTCCCATTTTCCACGCCAGAAATGTTCTAGCTTCATGTTTTTGATTTGTTTCAATTCTGCTCCCCTTGAAAGAGTCCAATTCCATTGAGGAATTTCGTTGGGAAGATAATCATTTTGATTACTCGTGAGTTGAAGAGAGGCTTGAGGATCTAGCACGCCCACTCGCTTTCGTCCTCCGGAACTTTCCCCCCATCTCCTCGCGGGGCCTGTATCTATATGTACGAAATCCAACTGGGCATAGTAACCCACGCCCCCCCATTGAAGGGAGAGAAGAAAGTCTCGCAGCGTTTCTTCGCGGATTTCATCGAGGTGGATATCGATGGCGTTGCCCTGCGTGTGCAAGCTCACCGGGCTCACACGATGGCCTGTATGGAGAAGGGCATCGTTTAATTCTTTTCGCCGGTAACCCGAAATAATTTCGACAGTGTCTGCTCCAAAATGATCTTGAATAAAATCTATCCAATCGAGAAGTTGGGCATTGATGGGAGTGATTTCGGAATTATCTCGAGAGCGTAATAGCTGGTTGATTTGCTCTAAAGCCTGGCGATCGAGTGCCCCCTTTTTACGAAATTCTACCTCGAGAAATTCATCGAGGTGGTAATTGTAGAGTCTTATTTTTCCGTCACCGTGCGGAGACTCGGGCGGCTTCGCCTTCAGGATGCTGGGCCATATCCACAGGCTGCAAGCGAGTATTATAGCGGCTGCGAATGCTTTGGATCGAATTTTTTGGGGCTTCATTCCAGCAGGCCGATGCAAACTCGGGCGGGAGGATTTTTGCATCGCTTCCTTCGGCGAGCAAATCTTGGAATGGAATAAACGTGGTGCCTTTTGCATTTTTACGGAGGTCCTCGAATTTGTGCAGATCAATCGGAGCACTCATAATACCTGCATCCGCTAATATTTTAAACAGAGAATCTTCATAGGAAATTTTCCGGTTGTAAAAATTAGGGTTCATCACCAGTTGGTTCGATTCGCCCTGCAAGGGCTCGTAGACCAAATACACCCACACTTTTTCGCTTTCAGGCAGCGGCTTCGTGAAGGTTTGCCAGGCGACTTTCGCGTATTGCTCGTAAATTTGAGGGTCTTTATCGCCTAAGATTTCAGATTGAAGAAAGCGCGCGAGGTTTTTAGCTTCCGCACTGAGCATTCTCATGCAGCCATGGCTTTGAGGGTAGCCCACACTCGCGGGTTTGTTGGTGCCGTGAATCCGCAAGGCATCGCCCATTGCCATCTTCACCGGCCCTAAGGGGTTGCCGGCCCCCGGCGGTGCGGGTTTCGCTCCGCGAGCCCAGGGGCTGGGGGGAGGATACCACCAGGGGTTCCATTCTATTTTTTCAATTTGAAATTTTCCACTGGGTGTGGGCCACGCGGGAGAGCCCACCGCGACTTTGTGCTGTTGAATGGGTTTTCCATGGTCGTAGAGTGTAAGAGTGGTGGCCGGTATATTCACCACGATTTCGAAACGAGGAGGTGTTTCTTCAATGCTTTGATAAACTTTTTCTTCGGGAGAATTAAGCGGATGGCTTAAATCTTCGGCTTTCACGAGACGGCCCATTGCAAATACAATAAGCCCCATCCAAATAAAGACTTCGAGAAGTTTTCTTTTCGTCATGCGGCCCCCGTTTTTTCTCTCTCCTTGAAGCCGCCTTGACTCCTTTCATTATTTTGCAAGAGTAGAGGGAGGCTGACAATAAAAATGAAGAGAAATCTAAAAAAAACGAGAATCGCCTTTACTCATCTTAACAACTTTTAGCAAGGCCGAGCTCGAAATCATCATTTCTTTTACCCGGTCAAATCAGGAAATCCCCCAAAGAGGAATCCTATTTTCCCCGATGGTTCTCTTTATTTTTCTCCTGTAAGTTATTTTCATCAACGACAAGAGGGTTTTTAGATGTGAATTCTCTATAGAATATTTGAAAGGAAACATCTTATGGGCGCTTTTAAACAGATAATGGTATCGTTTTTTGTGGCAGCCTTTATTTTCAGTTGTACCGAAGGAGGCCAACGCAATGCTTCTCAATATCCTGCGGATAATACCGGCAGAAATCTCCGGGATACCACTCAAGGCCCTCCCACTCCGGAAAGCCAAAAAGAAAATAAGATGGATTTAAGCATTACACAAAAAATTCGCCAGGCGATTGTTGCGGATAACTCACTCTCCACCGATGCAAAAAATGTAAAAATCATCACAGCGAATGCAGTGGTTACGCTTCGAGGCCCTGTAAATAGTGCGGAGGAAAAAGATAAAATCGACGCGAAGGCCAAGCAAGTGGCTGGCGTATCAAAAGTGGATAATCAGCTTGAGGTTAAAAATTAATAATTAAAAAAGGAGATTTTATGTCTAAGACAATATCCTGTACGGTTATGAATTTTGGGCAAGCCGAGGATATACTTCGTGAGTTGCAATCCGCAGGCTTTCTCAATACCCAAATTTCTGTTCTCTTTCCAGAGAGCGAAGAAACGAAGAAATGGATCCAAGAAAAACACACGAAAGCTCCTGAAGGAGCCACGACAGGTGCCAGCACCGGTGGAGTGATTGGCGGGGTTTTGGGATGGCTTGCTGGCATCGGAAGCCTTGCCATTCCGGGCGTGGGGCCTTTTATTGCGGCGGGGCCCATTATGGCAACCTTGAGTGGAACTGCCATTGGTGCCGCAGTGGGCGGCCTTACCGGCGCTTTGCTGGGCTTGGGCTTCCCTGAATACGAAGCCAAATTATACGAAAGTAAATTGAAGGAGGGCAACATTCTCATCTCGGCCCATACGGAAGAAGATGAAAAACAAAAGAGAGAGCGAGCCCATAAAATTTTCAAGATGGCAGGGGCCAAGAATATTTCAGAAATGAAGGAAGAGAATTTAATAAAAGAATACTATCCTCAGCCAAAATCTTCAAACCCTCCCAGCCACCTCTAGGTTTGGCTCCCCCATCCGCAGGAAGTGGATGGGGGAATGGGTCTAGGAGATTCAAGATAAATGATCTCTACTTTAAACCCCTACCTATTCTTCTGGTCTGACTATGTTTTCAAGATACCAAATCAGTCAATTTTACTTCTAAAGCCTCAGCAATTCTCAATAAAATAACTAAAGAAGGGTTTCCATTTCCTCTAACAATATCATATAGGTAACCTTTAGAAACCCCGCCTTCATAAGCTATCTTTTCAATACTAGCTCTTCGTTTGGCCGCTAATTCGGCTATTCGTCGTCCTAATTTTTTTAAAGAGTTCCTTTCTTCCTTGCTGACAATAAGTTTTGACTTGGGTTGCTTCATAAAGTAAGCAACCATTACTGCTATCGTCCGATATATTAGTCCGATATAACATAAATTCTTTGGCACACGAGAAAGGTGTTTCTATGAAACGCTTATTTTTTGCTTGCTGTGCCTTAGGGTTGGTTCTTTCTTTGGGGATAGGGTGTGGAGGAGGCTCAAACAATACTTCGGCTCCTACATCAGGATCAGACAGTTCTACTTCAGGGTCTACTAATCCTCCTCCTAATATAAAAAGTTTTTCTGCAACTGGCTCTCCTATTACAATTAATGATATTGTTAATGGAACTTCTTCTAATTCAACCAGTTCAATAGTTTCATTTACTGATCAAGAGGTTTCTGCTTCTGCTACCTCTGCTTTTTATTTTGGCCGGTTTTATTACGTTGCTGGGACCCACCTTTTTAGTGGGACAGGCAAATTTAAATTAAATAAGGAAAATGATAATGAAGCGTTCTTTAGCGATTTTACTTTGGATCACCTTAGCGAAATTACCGGCCTAGCCTCCCATAATAATATCGTTACTTCGTCAACTAACTTAGCAGTTTCACCTTCTTTCAATGCCACAAGGAATCATGTGGAAATTTCCGATGCTACCCATCGCTTTGTACGTTTCGATCTTGATTTTGGAAACAACGCGTATTTTGGGGACATCTCCAATGCCGGAGTCATTTTTTCTTCTGACTTTTCTACGATGGTAGGAGGTAACGAAAGAACTTTTTTCTTTATTGCTCAAAAAATAGGTTCTCAGCCGGATGTCTCACTTTCTGCAATCATGGGCAATTGGAAGTCGATATGCTTTAGAGTAGATCCCAGATCCGGTGCTGTCACGATCGCTAGTACCTCGACAGTAAATGTGAGTGGCGTAGGTGGCAATGGTTTTACCGCTTTTACAGGGCTCAACAGTCTCGGGAATAATTTCGATGGTGAATTAACACTTACGGACGCGACTTCAGGCGCATTCTTTTATGGCTTTGGTTCTGGAGGTGGAACACCAACAGCGAGAGAAATTGATGGTGCTTTCTTAGTTTCTGCAGATCAATCGTTAGTTGTAGGTTATGATTTGTTGGACAATATTTATTTTGCAGTCGAAAGATAATATGATTAAGCAAATGGGTCCCTCTTCGGAGGGACTTATTGTTTTTTTGAACATGAAATTATTCATGAGGTTGCTTTTGAGTAGAATTTTATGAAAGCTAAAAAAATCATTATTTTATCCACTCTCTACAAGCGAGTCTTCATGCATTCCCGAATCCTTATCCAACGCGCGAGCGAGTCACTTTGCGGGTCAAGAAGTAGATCTCCTCTTAAAATTTGAGCCCATTAAATATTTTGATGCTTGGGTGGGCTACTCGGTATTTTTCCCCGGAAAGTTTTTCTCGGATACCGGCCCCTCGGATATTGCCCAGTTTGTTTATGTGCAATTAACGGCACGGTATTAGAAAAATTATGTCCTTTGGCGAAGGGGGAGGGTGAGGGAATGAAAAGTAATTTAAGTTTTATTTTTTAATAGGTTGCACGTCTACCTGGTACCTTAAACAAGGGTGGAGGCGGGGGGAATTGCACCCCTCGCAACACCTCTTAAACAATTAGAAAATAAGAAGATTAAAAAAACGCAGTGTCGTATAGACGCCGTGATTTTGTTTTTTAGGAGTTTATGCTTAAGATATTCTTTTACACTACAAGTATAGATTATTTTAATAAGTAGTGTAATAAAGTTGTTGAGTTTTTAAAAAAGATAGTTACACTACATAATTAAGAAAGTGTTAAATGTAGTGTAATTATGAGCGTTCTGATTTCAAGTTTAAAGGAAGAGTTAGATACTTCTCGACGTTTGGAGAAGCAGTATCTTGCAAAATTGCTGGAGTTACCCCAAGGAAGTTTTCATGTTAGAAAGGTGAAAGATAGATTTTATGCTTATCTGACAAAACGCAAAAATGGACAAGTGATACAAGATTATTTAGGCCCCATGGATTCTAAAGAAATAGCTGAATACCGTAAAAAATTTGAAAAAAAGAAAATCTGGAAAGAACAGCTTAAAAAAGTGAAAGAACAAATAAAGATATTAGAGAGGGTCGTTAAACGTAGAAAAGCAAAATAGCCTTGTTATGGAGGTTTTAAAAAGGCTTTCAGAGAAGAAAATATTGGATCGAATTCTCTTGATTGGAAGCTGGGCGGCTTATTTTTATAAGTTCTATTTTAAAAGTGAAAATTATTTTCCGGTTCTTAAAACTCGTGACATTGATTTTCTTCTTCCTCGACCTGTTAAATTTTCTCAAAAAGTTGATCTAGAGTCCTTATTTTCAGATTTGGGCTTTGATATAGCTCATTCAGGCAATGGGTATATGAAGTTGGAAAGTGCTGAACTTATTTTGGAAATGTTAATTCCTGAAATTGGGGCGGGACAGGACAAGCCTTATCCTATTCCAGAATTAAATTTTAATGCACAACCCTTAAGGCATCTCTCTATGCTTTGGCGAGATCCTATTACGGTAAAAATTGAAGGAATTGTAGTGCGACTACCTCATCCTGCAGATTATGTGCTGCATAAGATGATTATCCAGGAAAGAAGAGCCAAGAAGGAAAAACAAGATAAGGATCTTCAATCAGCCCTCAGTGTTTTAGAAATATTGATTGAAAAGAGGGAACAAGATTCAGTAGTACAAGCCTTTCAAAAGCTCAGCAAAAGTGAGAAAAAAGTTATATTGAAAGTATTTGAAAATGAGGGCTTGGATGGAGTAAAAGTTTTATTGAATGAATAAATTAAAAAACCTTTCAGCTAATCAAGCCGAAAGGTTTTTTAATTGGTGGAGGCGGGGGGAATTGCACCCCCGTCCGAAGTGTTTCAAAGATGGCTTCTACAGGCTTATCCGATTATTTAAATCTCGTTCTTTCTTGCTCGAATCGGCGCGATCTCAAAAGAACCAGCCTGATTTAGTTTCGCTCTGGGTTATCAGACATTTCGAGAGCTATCCCACTGTTTTACGTCTTACTAATCTCGCGGGAGAAGAAAAGTTCGACGCTCACTGACTAAGCAGCGAGAGCTAAAGGTGCCTCATCGGCATCTATATTTTGCTTGAGTTTGACGAGCTACAAGCATGCTCGGCCTGCCACACATCGACTACGCACTCCGTCGAAGCTAGTTCGCCCCCTCTTCGCTCAATCTGGCAAAGCCAAATTGAGCTATCAGGGAACCTTTAATATATATGGATTATAGGGGAATAAGCAAGGGAGGCTTTCTAACCATTTACGGCAGTCTTATCAGAATCGAAGGCTTCTTGAATGGCTTTGGCCTGTTCATTCACCGTCATGGAAGGAATGTGGGTGTATTTATTGCGGCGTAATACCAAATCTTTCATATCTCCCCACACCTCTTGAAGGATGTATTTCCGCTCGGTGCGTTGCTTTAAGTAAAAGGGCACGATGCAACCGCAGTGTTCACAATCGGCATCGGCTCCCATCATGCATTGGGCTTTTTTGTTCCCCATCGGGTCGAAGGCATGGCCTTTTTGCAAGAAAATGCAATTTTCGGCGATGGCCTTATGCCGCTCTGTTTTGCGCATAAGATTGAGCACGCGTTCGCTCACGCCGATGAAATCACCGTATTGGCTGCGCTTAAGCTCGATAATGCGATCGATAATTTTATCTTGCTCTTCAAAGGGAATGAAAAGATCGTGTTTTACGCCTTTTACCGGCGTATAAAAATCGAAGAGAATGTGTTTTACCTTGGGGTTGGGATACCATTCGGCGAGCAAATCTTCGAAGCAAAAAAGATTGCGTTTGTTCAAACAAGTGGCCAAAGAAATATTGAGGCCCTCGGGAGCCTCTGCAATGCTCTTTTTGATTTTTTGATAGACGTCTTTGCCCCGAATATCGTCATGATAGCTTTCAGTGCCATCTACCGAAACATGAAACATTACATCTTTCCAATGGGGAAAACCATGGGTTCCGTTGGTAACCACAATATTAAACATGAAGTATTTCCGGCCAATTTCAATGAGGTCTTTGCGCAGGAGGGGTTCGCCGCCTACCCAAGTGGCTGAACGAAAGGGAAAGCCCCCTTGCTTCAGCTCTTCTAATTTGGCGAGCCATTGATCGGGTTTGAGTTCTTTATCTTGCTCATAGGCAAAAAAGTAGCAATGCTTGCAGCGAATGTTGCATTTGTTGGTAACATCAATTGAAACCACCGCTTTATCGGGAAAGCCGCGCACGAAAAATGCCACCTTGGGGAGCACATAATCCTTCCAAAATTTGCGTTTTTGCCCCCGAATCGTAGGGGTTTTGATTTCAATTTTTCGTTGAGAAAGATTTTCCAAAACCAAGCCTCTGTTTTAATCTTTTTTAATCCGGCTTAACTAAACCCGTTAAAGTTTCAAGTCAAGGATAAGTCCCAAAGTTGATTTGAGCCTTGGCTTTTGGGTAAAGCCCCGCTAAAATTTTAAAAAGTAATCCTTCTCCCTTTAAAGTGCCCGGGCCCAAAAAGTGAGGGAAATGTAAGAGGAAAGTTTGAAAAAAGGTTTTTCATAGACAGGTTTTAGATGAAAGTTTACAACAGATCTCATTCGGGGCGTAGCTCGTTGATTTGCTCACCCTTGGCAAAGCCAAGGGTGAGCTTTAAACAAGGGGAGATCATGCTCTCCCCTTGTTCTAACCCCATCGATCTTTCTTAATTGGCAAATGTTCAAAAGTCAGCTCGGGGCGTAGCTCAGCCCGGTGGAGCGCTTGCTTCGGGAGCAAGAGGTCGCAGGTTCAAATCCTGTCGCCCCGACCAGATTTTTGAACATTGCGCGATGAGGGTGATCAGGGAGAGAATAAGATCTCTCCCTGATTCAAACGAGGTTCGGCTTTGCCGAGCCGAGTGAACAGCCCGCTTGCTTCGGGAGCAAGAGGTCGCAGGTTCAAATCCTGTCGCCCCGACATTCATCGGCGATAATATTGTTAAAGCTTGTTAATCGATTCTATGCTTAGATAGCCTCACTTACACTTTTAAATGGCTCTCCCTTACATTTCTTAAATCCCGGAGATAAAATAATCTTATGAATACTTCCCCTTCAAACGAGCATTTTCGTTCTATTTTTTCTTCCAGCACCAAAAAAGAAAGAGAAGATAATTTCGAAGACTACTGGCATTTTAGTCAGGAACATAGCGGCAAAATCTTAGAAGAGCAGAAAAACTTGAGCAAAAAGAGTGAGGCATTAAAGCATTATCAATCGTATGCCGTGCGTTCTCGAAAGCCGCTTCCAAACCCGGCCCTCTTCTACCGTAATTACGTGCATTTGAAAGACGATCCTAAAATTTTCGATAAAAAAACTCTTTTGCTCACCTGCATCTATAAATTTGCCCGCCATGAATGGGTGGGCATTTCTGCCGCCTGGGATGCCATTCCTTCAATGGCCAAAGCCCATCACGTGACAGATAAAATCAGCCGTTATCATCTTTGCGAAGAATTTTGCCATGTGCGTTTTTTTCATGAGATGTTTCGAACTTTTCAGCTCGAGGAAGTAGAATGGGTGCCCCTGGGCAAGTGGACGCAGCGAATTTATAAAATTTTTCCCTACATCCCTGAAAAGCTTATGGCTGCCCCCGCCTTTGTCACCGAACTCATGGGGATGAATTTCTATATTCACACAGATCGCCTTTTAGATGAAGTGTTTGCCGATGAACCCGAAGCGCGAGATCGCATTCGTGAGCTCCTCCATGAAATTATGGCGGACGAGCTGGCTCATATCGGTCAGCGGCGAAATTTTCTGGGGAGATTTGGAATTAAGATGGCGGCATGGATGCTTCGCCCGCTTTATAAGATATTCTTTCACGATATTCCCGAGGCGAAATATCTTTTTAATATTGATCAAATGATACGAGACGGCCTTGCCTTCGACTACCATAGCGTTTCAAAAGAATTAATCCAAAGAAGCTGGATTCCCACTTACTGCCGCTCCGCTTGATGAAGTTTTTTGCCGAAACGATGGCAATATTTTCGGTAAGTTTCCAACCCATTCTTTGCTTGTAGTGCCAGATTTTTCTTTTATCAATGCTGAAATATTGATACTTCCCAAGGCATGGTTGCCGAACAAGCCCTTGAAAAATTAGAGCGTGAGGAGTTGCAAGAAGTTTGGTATATCCTTTCTTCTCAAGAGCGGCTCGAAGGTTTCCGCTGCCTTTCCCAAACCGATGCGGAAGAGTTTTTCTTTTCTTTAAGCTCCCAAGATCAGGCAGAATTGATCTTGACCCTGCCTCCGGAGGAACGCCGCATTTGGATTCGAATTTTGCCCCCCGATGATGCGGCCGATCTTGTCCAAAGCTTGCCTGCCTCGCAGCAAGAGGAAATTTTAGCGTTGCTCGATGCTGCCACCTTAAGGGAAGTGAAAGCCCTGCTTGCGTATGCGGAGGATCAAGCGGGGGGGCTCATGAATCCAAGATTTGCCAGGGTGCGTCCTAATATGACCGTCGATGAGGCGATTACCTACCTGCGGAAGCAAACCAGAGAATACCTCGAATCGATTTATTATATTTACGTGCTCGACGATCAACAAAATCTGTTGGGAGTGGTGTCTCTTCGAGAGCTCATCAAGGCAAGCCCTGACAAAACAGTGCTGGATGTGATGGTGAAAGATCTTATTACGGTGGGGGAGGAGCAAGATCAAGAATCCTTAAGTAAAATTTTTGCGCAGTCAGGGCTCATTGCTATTCCTGTTCTCGACGAAAAGGGGCATATGAAGGGAATCGTCACCGCCGATGATATTGTTCAGGTGGTTCAGGAAGAGGCTACCGAAGATATCCAAAAATTGGGAGGTATGGCGGCTCTCGATGCTCCTTATCTTCAAGTGGGGCTCGGGGGAATGATAAGAAAAAGGGCTGGCTGGCTGGTGGTTTTATTTATGGGTGAAATGTTAACCGCGACCGCGATGTCTTTTTTTGAAGATGAAATTGCACGTGCGGTGGTGCTCGCACTTTTTATTCCTTTAATTATTTCAAGTGGCGGTAATTCAGGCTCTCAAGCGACAACCCTGGTGATTCGTGCTTTGGCTCTTCATGAAATTCGTTTGAGAGATTGGTGGCGTGTGGTGAGAAAAGAAATTTTTACGGGGCTCTCTTTGGGTGCGCTCTTGGGCTCCATTGGATTTTTAAGAATTATTTTATGGCAGTGGGTAAAACCGATTTATGGGGCCCATTATGTTTTAGTGGCGTTTACCGTGTGTGGGAGTTTGATTGGAGTGGTTACCTTTGGAACTTTGATGGGGTCTTTTTTGCCCTTCATTCTCAAAAAATTGGGTTTTGACCCGGCCAGCGCCTCGGCGCCCTTTGTGGCTACGATCGTAGATGTTTCGGGTTTGGTGATTTATTTTAGCGTGGCGAGCTTGGTTTTGCGTGGCACCTTACTCTAAATGGTCGATGCTCAAAAATGCCCAATCTACCGCTAGGCGGCCCCTTGGGGGCTTCGTTGCCCGCTACACTCGCAATCCTCACGTACATCTGCGTACGCTCCGGTTGCTCGCTTGCGGGCGCCTTGTATCTTGAGCATTTTTGAGCATCGACTAAAGCAATTTTTTCATGTCCCGAAGGGTTTGCGAATAATCTTTTGTTTTAAAGAGGCCGCTTCCGACCACGAAGATGTCTACTCCGCTTTTCGACACTTCTTTGATATTCTCCAATTTAATTCCGCCATCCATTTCAATGAGAAATTCTAGATTCTTTTCTTTCCGGATTTTGGATAATTTTTGGGCCTTCTCTAAGGCAGAAGGAATCAAAGCTTGCCCTCCAAAGCCCGGTTGAACACTCATGAGTAGCACCATGTCTGCATGGGAGAGGGCGGAAAGAATCCTTTCCAAGGGGGTTTGGGGATTGAGGGTGATCGAAGCCTTCACGCCAAGTTCGCGAATTTTTTTCAAGGTGCTGGGCAAATTGTGGCAGGCTTCTACATGAATGCTTAAATAATTAGCTCCGGCATTGATGTATTCTTTCAAATATTTTTCTGCGTTGGTGATCATGAGATGCACATCCAAGGGAAGGCGAGTAACGCTTTTGATCTTTTCGATGACTGGAGGGCCGATGGTGAGGTTTGGTACGAAATGGCCATCCATCACATCTACGTGCAGCCAATCGGCACCGGCCTCTTCAACGGCGCGGATTTCTTCAGCCAGTTTCACAAAATTTGCAGATAAAATGGATGCCGCAATTTTTTTAGTCATATAAATTCTATTATCCTATAACGGTGCTGTGCCCCAATCTCTTTCCTATTTGAAGGTCTTGCCCGCTTCCCTTCAAAAAATCCACCGCCTTCATTTTATTTTTTCCTTCTCCTTGAATTTCGGTGATCAAAATTTTTCCTTCACCGCAGGCCACTTCAATTCCCGCCTTATGAAAGGCGAGAAGGGTGCCAGGATTTTGCGGGGCCCTGTGAGCCCCACTAGTAAGTGCCTGGGCACCGTAAATCTTGAGCCGTTTTTTGTCAATGAAGGTATGGGCGATGGGCCAAGGGTTGAAGGCGCGAATTTGATTGAAGATGAATCGAGCGGGTTTGTGCCAATCGATTTGTCCATCTTCTTTTTTCAGCAAGGGGGCGTAACTTGCTTTTTTAGCATCTTGTTCTTGGGCTGTGATTTTTCCGTATTGCAAGCCTTCGAGAGTTTCGAGCAAAAGGTTCCCACCCATTGGGGCAAGTTTTTCTTCTAAGCTTCCAGTGGTATCTTCTTCTAAAATTTTCAGGCTTCGCTGGCTTAAAATGGGGCCCGCATCGAGCTCTTCCACGACCTTCATGATCGTAACCCCCGTTTCTGCTTCGTCGTTTAAAAGCGCGGATGCCACGCAGGAAGCTCCGCGATATTTCGGGAGTAGAGAAAAGTGAACATTTAGCGGGTAGGGAGTGAGATCTAAAATTTCTTGTGAGAGAATCTTTCCATAAGCGGCGATGATTAAGGCTTTCGCTCCTAAAGATTCGAGCTCTTTCACAAATTCATGAGTTTTGACTCCGCGAGGCTGCAAAACCTTTAAATTATTTTTCTCGGCAAAGATTTTGACCGGTGGAGAAGTGAGTTTCTGGCCACGCCCTGCGGGTTTATCGGGGGGGCTTATCACCGCACGGATCTCATGGCCTGCCTGGAGAAGGATTTCCAAAATCGTAACAGCCACTCCAGGAGAGCCCATGAAGATGAGGGGAAGTTTAGCCATAAAATATTTATTCTCCTCCCCTCATAAGGTGGGGAGGGCTTATCTTACCACAGGCCTTGTTGGGGTTTTTGTTGATTGGGCTTCTTTTTTAATTTTTTGTTTATATAAATCTTGTTTAAGCCGGCTCAGCTTATCAAAAATTAAAATTCCGTTCAGATGATCAATTTCATGTTGAATGCAAACGGCAAGCAAATCTTCGGCCGAAAAATTTTGGGGCTTGCCCTTTCGGTCGAGGGATTCCAGTTGAATTTTCTGGGAGCGCGTGATCGGCACCACGAGATCGGGGCAAGACAAACAACCTTCTTCCCAGGTAATTTCTCCTTCTTCTGAAATGATTTGGGGGTTTACTAACACTAAAGGATTTCTTTTTACGATTTGCCCCTCGTTAATTCCCACATCCATGACCATCAAACGCGAAAAAATGCCCACTTGAATAGCCGCCAAACCCAAACCGGGGGCTGCATACATGGTTTCAAACATGTCATCGATTTGCTTTTGCAAGGTTTGCCCAAAATCGGTGACAAGCGTGCAAACCTTTCGAAGGCGTTTATCGGGGTATTTAAGGATATCGAGAATCATAGGTCTATACAGAAATAAAATTGCGGTTTATATCATAAATACACGGGCATTATATCAAATAATGCGAGGTGGAAGTAAAAATGTTTTATTTTTTAAAAAGACATCCTCTTTCCATTCGGGCTTTTTTTAAGCATTCTTTGGTGCTTACTTACGCATTTCCAAAACCCATTTTGCAAGAATTTCTTCCTCCAGGTCTTATGCTGGATACTTACCAAGACTATGGTTTTCTGGCGATTGCCATGGTGCAGACCCAATCGCTTGGCCCCACTTTTTTACCGGAGGGGATAGGGCAAAATTTCTTTTTAAGTGGCTACCGAATTTTTTCCCGATATAAAACGAAAGAAGATAGAACTCTTCGCGGACTTCGAATTTTAAGAAGCGATACTGATAAACGCTTAATGGCCTTTTTTGGAAATCTTCTGACACATTATCACTATAAAAAGGCTAAAGTTTTGTTCCAAGCTTCTGAAACAAAATTGGAAGTGAAGATTCAAACCCCTCAGGCAGTAGCTGATTTGCATGTGATAGCAGATTTATCAACGATGCCGGCGCCTTTACCCGAAAATTCGCCTTTCCCAGATCTTAAAGAAGCCAGAAAGTTTGCAGGGCCACTTCCCTACACCTTCGATTACGAACCCGAAACTCATTCTATCATTCGAATTGAAGGAGTTCGGCAACACTGGGAGCCTCAAGCTGTTTCGGTGAAGGTATTGCAAAATACTTTCATTGAAAAGCCTCCTTTTTATCAAAAAGGAATTTTAGCAAATGCTTTTCATATTCAAAATATTCCTTACAGGTGGAAACCCGGTATTCGAGAAGCTTTGTTGAATGTGGGTGAAGAATGAAAAATAAAAGGCCTCCCTTTGCAGGCGTTTTGCAAATTTTGAAATTCAATTGGACTTTTTATTTGTTAGCAATAGGAGGGGTGGCCTTTGCTTTCTTTTTGATTCATCAAGTTTCATTACCTTACTTTGTAAAAATATTATTTTGGGGTGGTATTTTTCTTTCTGTATTTTGGATATTTTCTTCGCTCCTTGCTTCTTATTGGGTTTATGACTTTTCAGATTTATATCAATGGGCGTGGGTAAAAAAAATTATTCCATCCTCTTTTGGTAAAATGGCGAATCTTCATGCCGGTTTTGATGAAACGAGCCAAGCGCTGCAAGCCCTGTTTCCCGAGTCGCAATGGGAGGTTTTAGATGTCTATCCCCCAGAGTTTGCTAGCACCGCTTCTTTAGAAAGAGCACGTTCCTCCCGAAATTCATTATCCAAATTGGCAAACCCTTGCGAATTGCCTTTTTCGGAAGAAATATTCGACGGGGTTTTTTTAATCTTTGCAGCCCATGAGATTCGCGAGGCCAAAGTAAGAAAGAAATTTTTCGAAGAACTCCATCGTATTTTGAAGAGGGGAGGCAAACTCTTGCTGGTAGAGCACTTAAGAGATTTCGCGAATTTTGTGGCGTTTGGCCCCAACGTGCTCCACTTTTTCTCTAAGAAAGAATGGTTGCGTTGTATTGAGTCAGCTTCATTCAAAGTTATTCAAGAATTTCGCATTACTCCTTTTGTAAAAATTTTTTTATTGGAGAAATGATATGAATATAGAACTGAGCTTGAAATTGGCAGGGTTGATTTTACTCATTTTGGGCCCGGCCCATCTTTATTTTTATAAGCATTTTGATTGGGGAGTGGAGAGTAAAAAAATGACTGCCGTGAATGGGCAAATCTTTTTGGTTCATTCTTTTTTTGTCGCACTTGTTTTATTGTTGATGGGGGTCTTGCTTTTTTTCTTTACTGAAACTTTGTTAAGCCCTTCTCTGCTTGCGAGGCTTGTCTTGGGGGGCTTGCTGATATTTTGGTCTTGTCGCCTCGTGATCCAATTGTTTGTGTATGATTCAGGGCTATGGAAGGGAAACAAGCTCTACACCCTCATTCATATTTCGTTTACTTTTCTTTGGGTCTATTTTGTGGTGGTTTTGGCTTATGCCCATCGGCATATTTATTTTAGGTAGCAGGCAATAAAGGATTTTATATTTTTACCAAACTGCTTTCTTATAATGGGCCCTGATTTTTTCATCTTTTGTTACGAGAGAGGCTCTGTGAAGGGTTGCATGTGCGATCAAGATTCTGTCGAATACGTCTCTAGTCCAGTGAATGGAAGAAGCTAAATGAATGATATCATAAAAAACATCGTTTGCTGTCTTAAGATCTATTCGAGTATCTAAATCTTGAAAAAGAGCAGTACTAGTGTGGTCAAATCTTTTGATTTCATGAAGATAATCAATTTCCAGCAAGGAAATGGGGCTTACCCAAAGAGAGGAATTTTCTATTTTTTCTTTCGCTGCAGGTGAAAATTTTTTATCTTCCCCCGCATACAACCAAAGTAGCACATGAGCATCTAAAAAGGCCCTGGATTCCATTCTTTCTCCCAACTGATATGGACAAGATCCTCAGGATCACCTTGTATCACATTTCTTTTTTTTAATTTTGCGAATTTGGATAACTTGCTTTGCTTCTCGGGAGGAATGATTTTTAAAATGATTCCCTTTCGTTCTACTTCAATTGTTTTCCCCTTGAGAGCGACTTCATCCAAATATTTGTAGATATTTTCGCGGAGCTTGGAAGGAGTTAAGGGTTGTGGGTATAATTTCATAAGGGCCTCTTTTATTTATAGTGACAGATACGTACGCCTTTGTCAATAGAGGCGTACGATCTCGAATTTCATACTACATGTACAGGATCGATATCCACTACTAGCCTTAATCCATTGTCAAGCCATTCATCCTGGGTGTCGAGAATATATTTTTTGAGTTTTCCTTGGGGAGAGGAGTTGGTTTTAAGCAATATTTGCCAACGATAATAGTTTCTTAATTTTTCCACTAAACAGGGGGAGGGCCCCAAAATCTGGGCATCGAGAAGGTTTTTATTTTTAAGAGTGGAGAGTTTTTCGTGCAGTTTTTCGATTCCTTTTTGAACTTTAGCCATTTGTAACCCTTGAATTCTGAGGACAGTGAGCCGAGAAAAGGGAGGGTAGCCTAGTTCGCTTCTCAGTTCTAATTCCTTCTCGTAAAATTCCTGAACACGGTGAGTGCTCGCGAATTCAATACTATAATGATCGGGTGAAAAAGTTTGGAGCAGCACTCGGCCTGGTTTTTTTGCGCGGCCCGCGCGGCCCGACATCTGGGTAATGAGTTGGAAAGTTTCTTCTGAGGAACGAAAATCAGGAACATGGAGGCAAGAATCTGCTGACAAAATTCCAACTAAAGTAACATTCGGATAATCATGGCCCTTCGCAATCATTTGAGTGCCGACTAAAATATCGATCTCATGCTTTGCGAGTTTTTCTAAGAGGGCGTGATGGGCCCCTTTGCGCTGCATGGTATCTCGATCCATGCGAGCAATCTTGGCAGTGGGAAAATGACTTTGGATTTCCTCCTCAATTTTTTGGGTGCCGCTGCCCTTTTCTTTGAAATGGAGTCCGCTGCAGACAGAACAAACCTTGGGCGCTTGGATATTATAGTCGCAGTAATGGCAGAGCAATTTCAACCCTTCGACTTCACTCAGGCTAAATTTCTTCTTATGATAAGTGAGCGTGATTTCGCAGTTGGGGCAGAGCGGGCTATGGCCGCAGTCTTCGCAGAGAATGTAATGAGCAAAGCCTCTTCGATTCAAAAGTAACAAGCTTTGCTCGCCCTTAAGAATATTTGCTTGAATTTCCTCAAGCAAGCGGGCGGAGAGGAGAGAAAACTTTTTCCACTTTAAATCGATTATCTCCACTTTCGGTAACTCTGCATCGCCGAAACGCTCATTCAGCTCATGATAGCTGAACTTATTAGTTTTGGCTTTGTAGTAACTTTCCACCGAAGGGGTGGCAGAACCTAAAAGGATGGGGATATCTTCAAATTTTGCGCGAAGAATAGCTAGATCGCGCGCGTGGTAGCGAACGCGCTCCTCTTGTTTGTAGGAATGATCTTGCTCTTCATCAATGATGATGAGGCCCAAATCTTCAAAGGAGGCAAAAAGGGCAGAACGCGTGCCCAGCATGATTTTAGATTTGCCTTCCCGGCAGGCCTTCCAGGCATTCAGGCGTTCGGTGTCGTTTAAGCCAGAATGGTAGAGCGCAATGTTGTCCCCGAAGCGGTCTTGATAGCGTTGAAAAAGCTGGGGCGTGAGGGCAATTTCTGGCACCAGGCTTAAGATAGATTTACCCTGAGCCAAGATTTTTTCCATGAGGTGAAAATAAATTTCTGTTTTTCCGGAGCCCGTGATGCCGTGAATGAGATGAACTTTGAATTTTTTATTCTCTTTTTCACCCTCTCCCTTGATGGGAGAGGGGCCTGCCCTGAGCTTGTCGAAGGGTAGGGGTGAGGGTGGAAGAATTTGATCTGCTATCTCTTGTTGGGAAGCAGAGAGCTTGCCCCCGCCCCCCGCCCCCCTCCCTCCAGGGGAGGGGGTGAGAGAAAGGGCGGGCTTACTTTTTTTTTTAATTTTGGACCCTAATTGTTTGCTGCGTGTGAGAGGCGCAGGCAAAGCGGTTCGCAGCACTTCACCTAAGGGACAAAGATAGTATTCCGAGGCCCATTTCAGAAATTCCAGTTGTTTTTCTGTGAAGATGGGCTTTTCATCGAGGATGGCTTCGAGAGCTTTCAAGACATGGGGGGATTTTTCTTTTTCCTCTCCCAGCACGATTCCTACAGACTTGCGGCTCCCCAAGGGGACGAGAATGCGATGCCCCACTTGTAGAGATTTTGCTAGCTCCTCCGGAACAGAGTAGGTTAAGGTTTCATCGATGGGTGCGAAAACTGCGACGTTTATCATCATATAAGATTTTTTATGGAATTAAAGTCCCGAATCCAGGGCATCTTTAAAATCCTGGTTAAACTCTATCCCAATGCTAGCACTGCACTCCAACATAAAAATGCGCTAGAGATGTTGGTTGCCACGATTCTGTCGGCTCAATGTACGGATGTTCGGGTGAATTTGGTAACACCGGCTCTTTTTAAGAAATACCCTACAGCCAAAGCTTTCGCGAAGTCGAATCCTCTTGAACTCGAAAAAGCTCTCCGTTCTATCAACTTTTTCCGCAATAAAGCTCGCAATATTCGTGCAGCCGCGGCCCTTCTTTTGGAAAAACATGGGGGAGAAGTGCCGCAAACGTTAAAAGAACTCATTGAACTTCCTGGGGTGGGGCGAAAAACAGCGAATGTAGTGTTGGGAGTGGTGCATGAAAAAGCGGAAGGGGTGGTGGTGGACACGCATGTGACCCGGCTTTCTTACCGCTTAGGTCTCACCCGAAATAAAGATCCTAAAAAAATTGAACAAGATTTAATTAAAATCATCCCTCAAAAAGATTGGATCGATTTTTCTCATCTCCTCATTCTTCATGGGCGAGCCATTTGTAAAGCTCGAAGGCCCTTGTGTGATAAATGTGCACTGAACCCTTTTTGTCCAAAAAGAGGGGTTTCGAATTAATCCGAAATCATAAAATCCGTATAATCGCAAGAAGCGGCGGAGTGGGTGGCATTGCCATCGGTTAAAATGCCGATCCCCGAGGGGTCTTTTGAAGGATCTTTCTTAAAGTATTTCTTGTAATCTTCTACAATATTCACTTTTACATTTTGCCATTGTTTAAGCTTGGAGGACCCCGATGCCTTTACAATGATGTAAAATTTGCCGGGATCTTTTTCCCACACATGCCCGACGGGGAGGCTAGAACTCCATACGTATTTCAAAGCCACGCCGCTCATTTTGCCGAAAGCCACGTAAACGCCACAAGCGCTGTCATTTGTTTCGCGCGTATCTTCGTGGGCCGCCTTGGGGAGCTCAAGTGCGCGCCATTTCCAGGAAAAATGGGGATTTTTTGAGAGGGGCCAAATAAAATCGTTCATAATGCGCACCGAGAGATCTTTGTTGTCGAAGGCATGGATAAATTTTTTTCTGTTTTCTTCTTCGATTTTGTAAACTTGTTTGGCCTTGCCGCCCTGAAATGGAAAAGTTTGCCAACCTACAGGAAAGGTTCCCACCGTATTCTTGTTGTTTGAAAGCTCATCGACGCTTAAGGGCTCTGGGTTGTTTTCGACTGATTCAGAATTGAGGGAGAAGAAAAAAACTGAAATAAAAGCAAAAGAAAGGGAAAGAAGGCGCATGAAATTATCCTCGACTCATTTTTACTCGCTCAGGATGAAACTCGTAAGTTTGCTCCCGAGTTTTTCATTTTAGCCGAGATATCCTAGCAACTCACGCATAAAATCTTTGAGATTACCATTGAAGTGCCCTCGCTTCAGGCCATAGGCGAGATTAGCCTTAATAAAGCCAAGTTTGTCGCCTGTGTCATAGCGGTTTCCCTCAAATTGCAGCGCGTAGAGAGGGCTTAGCTTCGCAAGTTCGCGCAAGCCATCGGTGAGTTGTATTTCTCCGCCGCTTCCGGCCTTCGTTTCTTTTAAAATGCTAAAAATTTCAGGCGTGAGCAAATAACGCCCCACAACCCCTAAACGAGAAGGGGCTTCGCCTTGAAGAGGTTTTTCCACGAGAGTTTCAACTTGATAAAGTTTTTCTCCAAGAGGCTTTGATTGGATGATGCCATATTGGTGAGTTTGATCTTGTGGCACTTCTTCCACGGCAATCACGGAGGCCTGGAATTTTTCATAAACTTTAAGCATTTGGGAGACGCAAGGAATTTCGCTGTCGATTAAATCGTCTGGAAGGCAAACAATGAAAGGCTCGTTGCCAATCACATCGCGAGCGCACAAAACAGCATGGCCTAGTCCTAAAGGTTGGGGTTGAAGCACCGTGACGAATTCAGCTAAGCCTGAAATTTTTTGAAGATGCTCCACCACTTCATGTTTTCCTCGTTTGAGAAGAGCTTCTTCTAATTCGGGGGAGCGGTCGAAATAATCGAGGATATTTTGTTTGCCGCGGCCGGTGACCAGCACGATTTCTTCGATGCCCGCTTCGATGGCTTCTTCAACAATATATTGGATAGAGGGCTTATCGACGATGGGCAGTAATTCTTTTGGAATGCTTTTGGTGGCTGGTAAAAAACGGGTTCCAAGCCCTGCCACCGGTATGATGGCTTTGCGAATTTTCATAAGATCAATTGCCTCCCCAGTTTTTCCTTATATAGCGGAGCGAGTTCTATCTGTAAAGCCTGCAATCTTACGGAGTAAAACTCTGTGCTTGTTTTACTCCGTGCGCGAAGTATGATGATTGACAGCCTCTCATGCTATGTTAATTTGCGTCTCTATGAGCGAAACTCCTGATAAAGTTGATTATAAAAACACCCTCAATTTACCGAAGACCGAATTTCCCATGAAGGCGGACCTCGCCAATAAAGAGCCTCCTTGGGTGCAATACTGGAGCGAGAAACGAATTTATGAGAAAATGATTGAAAAAAACGAGGGGCATCCTAAGTTCATCCTTCATGATGGCCCTCCTTACGCCAATGGGCACATTCATTTTGGGCACATTTTAAACAAAATTCTCAAAGACATTACGGTGAAGTATAAAAATCTTTCCGGTTATCAAAGCGAATTTGTGCCCGGCTGGGATTGCCATGGTCTGCCCATCGAGCTGCAAGTCGATAAAGATCTAGGATCTAAAAAAAAGGAAATGAGTGTAGTGCAGATCCGCCAAGCTTGTCGGGCTTATGCGCAGAAATATGTCGAGATCCAACGGGAAGAGTTTCGCCGCTTAGGTGTATTTGCCAGGTGGGATGAACCTTACCTCACCATGAGTCCTGGTTATGAGGCGACGATTGCCCGAGAGCTCGGAAAATTCGTCGCGGCCGGCTCCGTGTATCGAGGACGAAAGCCCGTGTATTGGTGCATGTATTGTCAAACGGCACTTGCCGAAGCCGAAGTGGAATATGAAAACCATGCCTCGCCATCGGTTTATGTGAAATTCAAGGTAAATTCTGATCTGGGAGCCGTTTCCTCCGCGCTCGCAGGAAAAAATGTTTTCTTTGTCATCTGGACCACCACCCCCTGGACCCTGCCCGCCAACAATGCCATTGCCCTTCATAAAAATTATACTTACGCGGCAATTGCCCCCGCTCCCCAAGCCCCTCCCACGAGGGGAGGGGAAGAAGGCCTTCCTTTGTCAGCCTCTCCCTTTAAAGAAAAGGGGCAAGGTGAGGGGGTAGTCTATATTGTAGCCGAAGGTTTGCTTGACGCTGTTCGAAAAAACTTAAACTTTGAAGATGCAAAACTCCTCGATCGAATTCCTGCTAAAAAATTAGAGGGGCTTCAATGCGAACATCCTTTTTTAGATCGGCTTTCTAAAGTTGTTTTATCTGATCACGTTACCTTAGAGCAAGGCACAGGTTGTGTTCACATTGCACCGGGCCATGGCCAGGAAGATTATGAAGTGGGTTTGAAATACGGCCTCGAGGTGATTAATCCGGTCGATCATCAGGGTAAATTCACCGCTCAAGTGGGTTTGCCAGATCTTGTAGGGGAGCAAGTGTTGAAGGCAAATCCTAAGATTGTTGAAATCCTTCAATTAAAATCAGCCCTTTTGAAAGAAGAGAGCCTCGAGCATTCTTACCCCCATTGTTGGCGTTGCAAGCATCCCGTCATTTTTCGCTCTACTCCGCAATGGTTTATTTCGATGAAGGAAGGGGATTTGCGCCATCGTGCCCTGGATGCCATTCGGAGAAGTGAATGGATTCCCTACTGGGGTCGCGATCGCATTTACGGCATGGTAGAAAACCGGCCAGATTGGTGCATCAGCCGTCAGCGAAAATGGGGTGTGCCCATCATGAGTTTTATTTGCAGCGATTGTGATCACGCAAATATCCGTGAAAATATTATTACCCACATTGCGGAGTTGTTCGAAAAAGAAGGCGCAGACGCCTATTTTTCTAAAAGCGAGCTAGAACTTCTCCCGCCGGGCACTGTCTGTGAAAAATGTGGTGGAAAAAATTTGTTGAAATCGCCGGATATCCTCGATGTGTGGTTTGATTCTGGAGTTTCTTTTGCCGCGGTGCTGGAAAAGAAAGCTCTTTTGCAATTTCCAGCGGATATTTATCTAGAAGGTTCCGACCAGCATCGAGGTTGGTTTCATTCCTCCCTTTTGGCAGCCATTGGCACTCAAGGGCTGGCGCCTTACAAGGCGGTGTTAACCCATGGCTTTGTGGTGGATGGGGAAGGGAGAAAATATTCCAAGTCGGCGAAGAATTACGTGCCGCCTGAGAATGTGCTTAAAAAAATGGGCGCCGAAATTTTGCGCTTGTGGGTAGCCGCGGAAGACTATCGCAACGATATACGGGTTTCAGATGAAATTCTGGCGCGTCTCTCGGAAACCTATCGCAAAATTCGAAATACGCTTCGTTATTTGGCAGGAAATCTCTACGATTTTAATCCGGCAAAAGACAAAGTGCCTTATGCACAACTGTTAGAGTTGGATCGCTGGGCGCTTTCGGCTTATGCCCAATTGTTAGTGCGCCTAGACGAGGCTTATTCCAAATATGAATTCCACCAAATTTATCATTCCCTCAATCATTTTTGCACGGTGGAGCTCTCTTCTTTTTACCTCGATATCTTGAAAGATCGCCTTTACACCTATGCGGCAACGAGCGTGGAGCGCCGAGCGGCACAGACGGTCCTTTATGAGTTGGCCCAAGGGCTCGCCACTTGGATGGCGCCGGTGCTTTCTTTTACAGCGGAAGAATTCTGGAGATATCTTCCTGCGAGAGAGGGAAAAACAGAGAGCGTCTTCTTGCATGAAATGAAAAAGGCCCCCACGGAATGGCTGGATGAAGCCTTGGAACAAAAATATCAGCATATTCGCTTGGTGCGCGATGAAGTTTTAAAGGCTTTAGAGATTGCCAGGAAAAATAAGGTGATTGGTTCTTCGCTCGAGGCCCAAGTAAGAATTCTCGCCGAAGGAGATTTGCTCAAGCTTCTCAAGGAATATGAAAAGCAATGCCCCACCCTTTTTATCGTTTCTCAAGTGGTGCTCGTGTATGAATTGGAACAAGTGACTTATCAGAGCGAAAGCTTGGCGGGCCTTAAAATTGGGGTTTTTCCAGCCGAAGGCAGCAAATGTGAGCGTTGCTGGAACTTTACCATTACGGTGGGACGTAACGAAAAGCATTTGCAGGTATGTGAGCGCTGTGCGCGCGTGTTGGAATCAAACCCTTCTTGAATTTTTCCTTGATTTCAAGGGGATAAAAAGGGCTTTAAACTTTTTATTGTGAAAAATAAATTATCCATTCTTTTCGTCGTTGGATTTTTCATCCTTTTTCTCGACCAATTCACTAAAATTTGGGTGGATCATTCAATTTCCGATGGAAATCATATTGAAGTGGTTTCTCGATTTTTTGATTTGGTTCATTATCGAAACCCGGGTGCTGCTTTTGGGATGTTTGCGGCTTGGGCCTCTCCTTGGAGGGAAGTTTTCTTTTTTTTGGTTTCCGCCCTCGCTTTTATTTTCCTTCTTTATTATTTTTTCAAGACTCCCCTCACACAAAAAAGTGTTTTAATTTCACTTTCAATGATTTTAGCGGGGGCCATCGGGAATTTGATCGACCGAATTTTTCGCGGAAATGTGATAGATTTTTTGCTACTTCATTGGGACCATCGCATGGCTCACTTTCAATTATTGGGAAAATCTTATACAATCGAGCTCGTTTGGCCGGCTTTTAATATTGCCGATGCGGCTATTTCGGTGGGAGTTTTTTTCTTGGTCTTTGCAACGATGTTCTCGAAAAAAGAAAATTGAGAGCCTTTCATTTTAAAAAAAGGAGAAGCCATGTTTCCATTCTTAATTAAGCAGGGGAGTTTTATTATCCCCACTTTTAGTTTTATGCTGATGATGGCTTCCTTGGCCGCAACTTTCTATGCTTATTACCAGGCTCCCAAGAAGAATCTTTCCCAGGTGGTGGTTTTGGATTTGGGAATTATAGGAACCCTTGCGGGCATTGTAGGTTCCAGGCTTTTCCACGTGTTTGTGGAGGAACCGCATTATTACTGGGCTCATCCCACCCATATTTTCCAGATTTGGCGGGGAGGTTTTGTTTCTTACGGAGCCATCATCCTGATTGGCTTGAGTTGGTATGTTTATTTGCGCAAACGGAAATTACCCGTTTACCGCTATTTAGATTTGATGGCGCTGAGTTTTCCCCTTGTTGTCTTTTTTGTGAGAGTGGGGTGCTTGGGCGCGGGGTGTTGCTATGGCAAGCCGACTCATTTTTTCATTCACCTCGTTTTCAATAATCCTGCGGGGGATGCCGGCTACAAGTTCCACGGGGTTCCCCTCCACGCTTTCCAAGTTTACGCGATGATCAATGCTATCTTTCTCTTTTTTGTCTTGCGCTGGCTTGATAAGCGCAAAAGTTTTCAGGGGCAAATTGTTTGGTCCTTCTTAATTTTGTATGGTTTCACGCGAGGCATGCTCGAATTTTTGAGAGGCGACGCCGAAAGAGGTGTTTATTTTGGAGGGATGATTTCTACTGCCCAAATCATGGGGATTTTAGGGATTACTCTCGGAACTATTTTATATCGCTATTGCAAGAAACATTATCCGGTGAAAAGTTAAGAAAAGGTTTAAGATAATTTTGAAAAATTCGTCTTAAAACTTTTCTTGAAAAAATATTTTAAGACATGAATTCTTCCAAAAGAAATTTCATCGAAGGATGGATTGTTTGGGCCCTTACTATTTTTTTGGCGGGCCTTTTTTATCATCTCCAATCTATTTCCTGGATCGGAAATAACCTCATGCTCCTCACGAGCGGGCTTCTCATTTACGGTCCTGTAGGGGTGCTCTTTTACCGGAAAGAATCTTTTGATTTTTTTGAGAAAAATTTTTCGGAGCTTTGGTATTCCTTAAAGATTTTGTTTCTTGCCCTGGCAGTCATCGCACCCCCGCTTTTTTTGGCGAATCATTATTTCCAGAAATTTTTTTTTCATGTTCATTATTTTCCTGCCCTTCGCGGCTCTTTATGGACGGTCTTTTTTTTCCATGTGCTGGTGGTGGCTTTGCCCGAGGAATTTTTCTTTCGAGGATATTTACTCAAACGGTTTCAACAATTTTTTGGGCCTTCACCTCAATCCTTCAAGCTTTGGGGGGTTGCTCTCGATAAACCCTTTTTGTTGACGGCTTTTGTCTTTGCCGCTTCGCATAGCCTCATCACGTGGCGTTGGTGGCATTTTGCCATTTTTTTCCCCGCCTTGGCGTTTGGCTGGCTCCGAGAAAAAACGAATGGCTTGGCGGCCCCCATCCTTTTTCATGCTTTAAGCAATGTTTTCGCGGCCTGGGTAGGGCTACATTATCGTTGATTTCATCTACATCTTCCCTAGCCACAAAGCCCAAAAAATGTAAAAATAGTAAAGAGGTGGATTTTATGGAGGAAATAGACCCACACACGGCTACGCGCAAAGACCTACACTTGGGCAGGCGTTTGCTTCATATGATGAGCGGCATTACGGTAGCAGTGGCTTATGGCCTATTTTTTACTCACCCTCAGGCAATCCAACTTTTGGGGACCATTGCCTGCCTCGCTTATGTGATTGATCGAATTCGCGTGGCTTACCCCGAGGTGGCGAGAAAATTGGCACCCCTGACGCAGTTTTTCCTCCGAGCAGAGGAGCGTTTAAAGGAATCTTCTATGATCCCTTACGTGATGGGAGTTTTGCTTACGCTCTTAAGCTTTCCTAAACCCATCGCCCTCGTTTCTATTTCCATCCTTGCCTTGGCAGATCCCCTATCCGCCCTGATTGGAATTCTTTATGGTAAGCACCATGTGGTTCAGGAAAAAACCTTGGAAGGTTCGCTGGCCTTCTTTGTCATTTCACTTCTTTGTTCTTTTTCGATTTTGCTTGGGCTTACGCAAGGGGCTTGGTGGATGATTTTGGGAGTTTCTTTTTTACTCTCTCTGGCCGTGACTGCGCTCGAAATGCTTCCCATAAAATTGGACGATAACCTCACCATCCCGCTCTTTGTAGGTTTTTTGGGTTGGGGGCTGTGTGCTTTGTCAGGGATTTCTGTTTAGAAGTTCTTTTTAAGCGTTGTTGGAGGGTAACCGTTATGTTGGGTATGAGCATTACAGCTGCAGCCGGGTGATGATGCAGAAGCTACTACGCTGGCAAAAAACACGAACAAAAGAAATAACAGGTTTTTGAAATTCATATTTCCTCCTTATGTGCCCATGAGGTTCTTATTTTACTCTCTCCAACACAATTATCTTCATTTGAAAATCAAAGCAAAGGATTTTTAAGATTTTAATGGTGCGCGGGGCGGGAATCGAACCCGCATGGGTTTCCCCACTAGCCCCTCAAACTAGCGTGTCTACCAATTTCACCACCCGCGCTCATTCCACGGGGGTTGATAAAACACCCTCTGCTGCGTTGCTGCCTCGTCGCCAATGCTCACATACCATTAAAAGTATGCTGCGCTTGTCTCCTCGGTAGCGCCTTGCATTTGGTATTTTCTCAACCCCCTTTGATTTTTAAAGAACGTATCAAAATTCTACTGGCTTCTGATTACCGCTTCTATCTACTTTTCCAAACTACTTCGGTTTTGATTCTAACATCTTTGCTTTCTGAGCCGCTGCCTTCATTTCAGGAGTCATTTCAATTTTATTTTCTTTCGTCTCAGCTTTTTTGCTTTCTGTTTGTGATTCTAAAGGGGCTGATTCGGCAGTAGGGGCTTTTAGGGGGAGTGGCATCCCTTGAATCACGGAAGAAGTGCTTCTTTGTTTGGAGAGATTCGCCAAATAAATGCTCGTGAATAGAAAAATAACGGCCGCACCCGTCGTGATTTTAGAGAGAAAAGTGGCGGCTCCGCGGGGCCCGAACACCGATTGCGAAGCGCCCCCAAAAGTTGCACCAATATCGGCCCCCTTGCCCGCTTGAAGCAAGATGACGATGATCATAAAAATACAGACGAAAAAATGAACAAATAAGATAAAACCGCTCATGAATATTTTTCCTAAAAAATCGATTTTTTAAAGCTTGCCTAGATAAGGCCAAACTCAAATTTCTGCAAGTATTTGTTTATTCGTTAATATTGGACGATCTTTGAGAATTCTTCCGCATCGAGACAAGCGCCTCCCACCAAGGCTCCATTGACATCGTGAGATTTCATTAAATCTTTAATATTCGATGCTTTCACCGATCCTCCGTATAAAATACGGATATTGTTGGCCGTGGGAGCATCATAAAGTTTGGATAGAAATTTTCGGATGAAGGAGTGAACTTCGCTTGCTTGCGCGGGGCTTGCGTGATTCCCCGTACCAATGGCCCATACAGGCTCGTAGGCAACGACGAATTTCTCTAGATCGTGCATGGGAATATCTAGCAAACCTTTGCGAATTTGCCTTTCAATCACTTCAAAGGTTTTTTTACTTTCCCTTTCTTGTTGGGTCTCTCCCACGCAAAAAATGGGGCTTAAATCGGCATTCAAGGCCGCATGAATTTTTTTGTTGATCATTTCATCGGTTTCGCCAAAAAGAGTGCGTCGTTCGGAATGCCCTAAGATCACATAATCGCAACCAATGTCTTTTAAGAAAGGCGCCGATATTTCGCCGGTGAAGGGCCCTTCGTCTTCCCAAAAACAATTTTGCCCCGCGAGTTTGAAAGGGGTTTCTTGAATGGCAACCGAAACAGAATAGAGAGAAGTGGCCGGAGGCGCCAAAACAACTTCGGTTTGAACAGATTCTTTCACCAAGTTTTTAAGGGCAGTGACCAGCTTAATCGAGTCGGTAATATTATTATTCATTTTCCAATTGCCGACGATGAGCACTAAGTTTTCAGGGGGGTTTAAAGTTTCTTCCATAAGTACTTTCTATTAAGATTGAAGAGCTTGCAGGCCAGGAAGCAGTTTTCCTTCCAGGCAAGCAAGAGTGGCTCCTCCTCCCGTTGAGATATGCGAAATCTTATCGACGACTTTTGCTTCAAGAACGGCCGCGGCCGAATCGCCCCCTCCGATCACCGAAAGGGCCTTTGTGTGGGCAATGAGGCGGGCCACCGCCAGAGTGCCTTCGTTGAAGGGGGGCATTTCATAAACCCCCAAAGGGCCATTCCAAATAATCGTTTTGCTTTCTTTGAGGGCTCGCGCAAAATTTTCTATGGTTTGCGGGCCAATGTCGAGCCCCATCATGCCCGCGGGAATATTACCCGTTATGATTTTTGAGCTTGCATCAGGTGCAATTTTTTCGGCCACGCGGTGATCCACCGGCAGCAGGAGGGGAATATTTTTGAGCCGGGCCCTTTCTAAATATTTGGCGGCGAGATGCACTTTGCCTTCGTCGACGAGGGAATTCCCCACTTCGAAGCCCGCGGCTTTAAGGAAGGTGTAAGACATGGCTCCTCCGATAAGAAGGGCATCGACTTTTGTTAAAAGATATTCTACTGCCCCGAGCTTGTCGGAAACTTTTGCCCCGCCTAAAATCGCCACCAGCGGCCTCTCGGGTTGATCCAAGACCTTGGAGAGATAATCCACTTCTTTTTTTACTAAAAACCCAGCTCCCTTGTGTTGGAAATGTTTGACCATGCCTACGGTGGATGCATGAGCCCGGTGCAAGGTGCCAAAGGCATCGTTCACATACACTTCGGCGATGGAAGCGAGCTTTTCGGAAAAAATGGGGTCGTTTTTCTCTTCTTCGGCATGGAAGCGGAGGTTTTCGAGTAAAATGACTTCGCCTTCCCGCATTTCGGAAGTGAGTTTCTTCACCGCATTTCCGATGCAGTCTTCGGGCATGATGACATCGCGGCCAATGAGTTTGGAAAGGTGGGAGGCTACCGGAAGCAAAGAGTATTTCGGGTTGAAAGCAGCCTTGGGCCTTGCTAAATGCGATGCCAAAATCACTTTTGCCTCGTGGGCGAGGGCGTATTCAATGGTGGGAAGTACGGCTTTAATTCGGGTGTCATCTAAAATTTGCTCGTTTTCCCCAAACGAAACATTAAAATCCACGCGGATAAAAACTTTTTTTTTGGCAATGGGTAATTCGGCAATCGTTTTGATCATAACTTAAAGTTTCGAGGCGATCATTTCTGTTACTTCCACCATTCTTTGGGAAAAACCCGTTTCGTTATCGTACCATGCAATGACTTTCACTAAAGTATGATCAATCACCGACGTCAAGAGGGAATCTACCGAAGAGGAATGGGGGTTTCCGTTGAAATCAATGGAAACAAGAGGCGCTTTGCAAAAGTCTAAAATTCCCTTCAAAGATCTTTTTGAAGCTTCTTCCAAGGCCTTATTCACTTCTTCCACGCTTGTTTTCTTTTCTACCTCACAGACGAAGTCAACCAGTGAAACATTGGGAGTGGGAACCCGAATGGCAAAGCCGTCGATTTTGCCTTTGAGGTCGGGAATAACGAGGCCAATGGCCTTGGCTGCACCTGTGGTAGTGGGAATTTGAGAAACAGCCGCCGCGCGGGCCCTCCTTAAATCTTTATGGGGGACATCGAGAATTTTTTGATCGTTGGTATAAGAATGCACCGTGGTCATGAAACCGCGTTTTACCTTGAATGTTTCATGAAGCACTTTTACGAGGGGAGCCAAACAGTTGGTGGTGCAGCTGGCATTTGAAATGAGATGATGTTTGCCCGAATCGTATTGGGAATCGTTCACTCCTTTTACGAGAGTGATGTCTGGATCTTCTGCCGGGGCGGAAATAATGACTTTTTGAACAGGCCCTTTCAGGTGGCCCCTGCATTTTTCGCGGCTGGTGAAAAGCCCGCTGCATTCCAGCACGATTTGGGCGCCGAATTTCCCCCATTCTGATTGGGAAGGGTCTTTCCAGGCCACCACGGGAATTTTTTTTCCATCGAGGATGAGTGCTGTTTCGGTGTGGCTCACTTCCCCCCGAAAAGTTCCGTGAACAGAATCGTATTTGAAAAGATGAGCCAGAGAGGAGGTGGGGGCGATATCGTTGATGGCCACCACTTCTAAATTCAAAGAAGAATGTGCGAGTAATTGACGGAGTACCGTGCGACCAATTCTGCCAAATCCGTTAATTGCGATTTTTATTCCCATTTAAATGAACCTCCAAAGAATGGTTGAGATATCCAAGAATACCTCTTTTTGTCAACCGATAGCTCATTCGATAGCTCATTTCGGAGGAGAGGGCTCAAAATATAGGCGGGATAAAGGGAAAACAAGCTTCCCTAATGTCATAATAATTTTGACAATTGTCATAATTATTAGTACAATAGAGCCATGGACTTATCTTTTCTCATTCCTTCAAAGGTACGCCGGGAGCTACTCCGTTTTTTTGTCGAGAACCCTTCAGTTGAAATGGGAGTGCGCGAGATTGCGCGTGAACTTAAGCTGTCTCCTCAAGTCACTCATCGGGAATTAGTGAATCTTGAAAATTGGGGTTTTCTTTTTTCATCCAAGCGGGGCAACTCGAGAGCTTTTCGGGTGAATCAAAGGTTCCCGTTCTATCCGATTATTCAGCAATTATATAAAATTTGTAAGGTCGATCAAAGTCGGTCTTATGAAGTAGATCAAGTGCAAGATCTTGAAAAAATGATTACAAAAATTTCGAAGATATCTATTCCGAATTCTTTGATGAAGAGTTTGGGCAAATATAAACGAGTGAAGCCGCGATCTTGGAATGAAGAAAAAATTCTCACAGGTAAGTCATGAAAAAAGAATCACAAGTTCTAAAAAAAATAAGTCAATTAGATGAAACACGCCAGAAGATTACCTTGGCTGCTTTTTTAACCCGTTTTTTTAAGGAAAAGGGCGTCAATTTGGCTGTCGTGGGAGGAGCTGCGGTTCAGTATTATACGCTTTCTGAATTTGTAACCCATGATCTTGATGCAGTTTTAAGTGGTGATACTAAAGAAATCATTGAAGAGATCATGTATGGCCTAGGTTTTAAGAGAACCACCATGTATCGACATTTCGAACACCCCTCTTTTGAATTTGTGGTGGAATTTCCGCCTTCACCCGTAGAGGTGGCGAGTCGTGTCATCACAAAGATGAATAGTGTCAAAACTGCAGAAGGGGAAGTTCGGGTGATTCGTGTGGAAGATATGATCATGGATCGAATTACCGCCGCAGTCGAATGGAAGGATCAGAGTTCTTTGGATCAGGCAAAATTGATGTATATCAAGCATTCGGAGTCTATCGACCAAAACTACCTCACCCAATTTGCCAAAGAAGAGGGTTATCTGAAAACTTTGAAAGAAGTGATGAAAGTCGTTGAAGAATCTTAAAAAATATTCTTAATATCTTTTCATGCCAAAACTCCTGATTTGCGATCTCAAAGAAAACGAAAATTTCGACACCTCGTTTTTGGTCAACCAAAAATCTCTCCTTACTTCTAAGACGAACCGGCCTTACTTAAGCATAAAGCTTACAGATGCCTCGGGAGCGGCAGAGGGGCGGGTGTGGGATCGTGTAGAAGAAATTGCCGCCCTGTTTGATAAGAACGATTTCATTCGCGCCATCGGCCGGCCGGTGATGTATCAAGACAAAATGCAGCTGAATATCGTAAAAGTGGAGCGCTTAAATCCTGAGCATGTGGATATCGCCGATTATCTTCCTATAACCAAACGCAATATCGAGGAGATGGCCGAGAAGCTTTTGGAAATTATCCGAAAGGACATTCAAAATTCTTGGGTGAAAAAATTCCTCCTTTCTATTTTTGAAGATCCGGAAATCTTGAAAAAATTCAAACGGGCCCCCGCTGCTAAAACGAACCATCACGCCTGGATTGGCGGATTGCTCGAGCATGTGCTCCATTTATGCGAACTTGGCAAAGATGTGCTCAAGCATTATCCGCAGGTGAATGCCGATTTGGTCTACACCGGCCTCCTCCTCCACGATATCGGCAAGATTTATGAAATGAATTACGAAAAATCTTTTGGCTATACCGATGAAGGGCAACTAGTAGGCCATCTCATCCAAGGAGTGGAGATGGTTTACGATAAAATACGTTCTATTCCCCACTTCCCCGATAAAATCAAAACCCACATTGTGCATTTAATTCTCGCTCATCATGGAAGGCTCGAGTTTGGTTCTCCCAAGCTCCCCATGACGATGGAAGCGATTATGGTGCATTATTTAGATGATATGGATTCTAAACTCCAAGGAGTAATCGACTTAGCGGTGAGAGAAGAGCATCTCGAATCGGGTTGGGTTTCCTTTAATCGTCTTTTCGGCCGCCCCATGTATGTGGGCAGTTCGAAAGATCTCGAAGAAAAAAAATAAGCCACAACTTTTCTGCTTGACTGTAGATAACCCTTCGGTTACATGAGCGCCGATTTTTGAAAGGGGGTATGCATGGCGAGTATTCTAGAGCGAGGGGTGGCTTTAAAAGGGCCCCATTCACTTCATTCAGATCAACTTCAAATGAGTGCTTTGATGGAAGGCTTTGTAGCACAGGCCTCCGATGTGAAGAACTGGGCTTCGATGATGGCGGGGGCTTTCGCCTACCGCCTCGGAAATATCGGCTTTCTCAAATTAGGGGCCTGTTGCAACATGCCCCTGCGCCTTGGAATCGCTCCTCTCTTCGGGCTTGCGAGCGAAGTGAGCGCCTTTCGAAGTGTGAACTATCTTTTGAACACTCCCCTCACCCCAACCCTCTCCCCGGGGGAGAGGGTGTCCGCAAGGACGGGTGAGGGCGGGGAAATTTTTGGCAAAGAATGGCTGGGCACTTTCACCGATTTTGCGCTGCTCAAAGGGGCCGGGTCTTTTACCCAAGGCCAAAATATTTTCTTATCTCATTTCACCCAAGATCTCGCGATGGTGGGAGGCCACGAGCTTTCAGCGAATTTAGGATTCACGGAGCACGCTCAAGGAGGCTTTGTAGAAAAGATGATTCATGCGCAAACAACGAACATGGCGATGAGTGCGGGAATGGCTTTTGCTCATTTGGCCACTGGAGGCAAGCTCTTAGCGGCTGAAAGAAGCCTCGATCTTGAAGTAAAGAGCCTAGAAGCCCGGCCCCTTCGATTCATTTTTCCTGAAGCTTCTTTGGCAATAGCAACCCAGGGAAGAATAGAAGCCAATCAAGCTCCTTCTAACCTTCGAAGCGCGCGGGAATTTTTAATTTTAGCAGGAAAAGACGAGGGGAGGGGTCAAGATAAGCGCTCCGTCATGGACCGTGTTTTTGATAAAAAAGATGCCGAGTCCGATCCCTCGCGTCCTTTGGTGAAAGAGGCTCCTATATTACCTCTCGTAGAGCCCCAAATGCCGGGGGAAGTGGCTGAAGCTTCCGCGGGAGCAAGCGTGTATGTAGCCATGGGAAAGAAGAGAGTGCCTCTCATCATAGGGGTTCATGAAGTGGCTTCTGCACCGGTAGTAGAAGAAGCTAGCCCCGAAGCCCCGAAAGGGCCCCTTCATCCTTCTCAAGTGAGCGATGTGCCCACTCTGCTACGCATATTTTCTGAATATCCTATTTTTGCTACAGCAGCCTTAAATCGCCTCGCTTATTTGGTGGAGTTTTTTGGTACAGAGACAAGTGAAGAAGCCTTTTCGGCTCTTCAAGGCTTGGCTCGGCAAAATATGAATGCCTTACATAAGCTCTATTCTTTAGCGGCCTATGCAAGGAATCCTTCTTATGCTTCCAGAGCGCTGCAAGCTCTCAGCTTGGTCAGAGGACGAGACGATAATGTAGCGTTCTACCTTCGCGAGCTCGTTTTGCTAGGGAAGCCAGGAGCCCTTGCTGCCCTTCAAGACCTTGCCAAGAGAAATGGGAAGGCAGAACGTTACTTAAGACTTTTGGCAAGCTCTGGAAGTTAAGTTTACAGCCACTTCTTCACTTTTCCATAAGCTTTTCGGTCTTTTTTTGCCCTGCGATGGGAAGGCCCTTTTTTTTGCGTGCCTTTTTTGGGGTCGAAACCTTCTTTCTCTTCTTCAAAATTTTTAACGCTGTGAAGTCGATGCAGTACGCGATCAAACTCGAGGGAATTCATCGTGGAAGCCCCTAATTTTTGGCTGGCCTCCACCACCTTTCGATCTGAGCTCACCACGATGGCCGCATGCTTTTTTTGCCCCGCGAGCTCAACAATCACCTCATCGGCAATTTCCCCGCCTCGAGTAAAAAGGGCCCTCACAGGCCCATGGTATTTTTCTTGTCGATGAAATTCTGCGCTCCCTCCGTGGTCAAACACGCAAATCACCTTTTCTCCCGAAGCTTGGGCAAATTCCTTCAAGCGAGAAATAAGCTCCTGTTGGGCCTGCTCGAAATTTTTTGCTTCGATTAAAACCAGATCGCGAGATTGGCGAATCACATTAAAGGCATCGATAATCCAAGTAGAGGCCATAATTGTTCATAAAGCTTGTTGTGAAGATAAAAAAGTCCTTTTTTTATGCAGCCGGTTATTTTTTAAGCAGAGTTTTTGAATTTTTGTTTTGTTTTTTCCCTACAAATAGCTGGAAGTATTTTGAAAATGAAGGAAACGATTTTGGCACAGGCCTTGCTAACTTTTTTAAGCTTGATACTGAGCGACGCCTCAAGCCCAGCCTTTAGCTGGCGTTTGGCGCAGTCGAAGTATCAAGTAAGAAGGAGAAGTGAGAGAAATTCAGCTAGACAGCCTTCAAAGGCCTATGATAGGCGCTGACGGCTTTGATGCTTTTAATCAATTCAAAACTTAAAATTCAAAATTTGATTCATTAACCTTCGAAAGGAGTAATTCATGGCGAAGACACCTAAAGAAGTTGTTGCCTATGCCAAAGAAAACAAGGCAGCGATGGTCGATATTAAATTCACCGATTTTCCAGGAACCTGGCAACACTGGACTTGTCCGGTTTCCCAATTTTCAGAAAGTACCTTTGAAAACGGTTATGCCTTCGACGGATCTTCCATCCGCGGCTGGCAGCCCATCAACGCTTCAGATATGTGCATGATCCCCGATCCGAACACCGCGGTCATGGATCCTTTTACCAAAGTTCCTACCTTAACCATGATCGCCGATATTGTGGACCCCATCACCAAGCAATCTTACAGTCGAGATCCTCGCTATGTAGCTCACAAGGCAGAAGCCTATTTGAAGTCTACCGGGGTGGGCGATACGATTAATTTTGGCCCGGAAGCTGAATTTTTTGTTTTTGATTCGGTGCGTTTTGATCAAACCTCCAATAGCGCCTATCACTTTGTAGATTCGGTGGAAGGCCGCTGGAATTCAGGAAGCGAAATACTGCCCGATGGAAGCACCAACCTCGGCTATCAGCCCCAACACAAAGGGGGCTATTATCCCGTCGCTCCCGTGGATACCTTGGTGGATATCCGCGCGGAAATGGCGATGGAGCTCGAAAAATTGGGTATTGTCGTTGAAGCCCAACATCACGAAGTGGCCACCGGCGGACAATGCGAAATCGATTTTAGATTTTCAAGCCTCACGGCCACCGCCGATCACCTCATGTGGTTTAAATATGTGATCAAGAATGTGGCGCGTCGTTATGGCAAAACCGTTACTTTTATGCCCAAGCCTTTGTTTGGCGATAACGGTTCTGGCATGCACTGCCATCAGTCGATTTGGAAAGACGGAAAGCCCTTATTTGCGGGCGATAAGTACGGCGGGCTTTCAGAACTGGGTCTTCACTACATTGGGGGTATTTTAAAGCATGCGAGAACACTGGCTGCTTTTACCAACCCCACCACCAATTCTTACCGACGCTTGGTGCCGGGTTTTGAAGCGCCTGTGAATCTGGCCTATTCGGCGCGGAATCGCTCGGCGGCCATCCGCATTCCCATTGTTTCTTCTCCCAATGCCAAACGCATCGAAGTAAGATTCCCCGATCCTTCTGCCAATGGTTATCTCGCTTTCGCTGCTATGTGCATGGCAGGGCTCGATGGAGTGAAAAACAAGATCGACCCCGGCCAAGCCCTCGAGAAAGATATTTACTCTCTTTCTCCCGAAGAGCTCAAAAATGTCCCTCAAATGCCGGGAAGCTTAGAAGCCTCTCTCAATGCCTTGAGGGAAGACCATGCCTTCTTGCTGAAGGGAGATGTATTCACCGAAGACGTGATTCATAAGTGGCTCGATTACAAGACGGAAAACGAGTTGGATCCTATTCGTCTGCGTCCGGTTCCTTATGAGTTTGCGCTGTATTTTGATATTTAACGAGAATCAAACCCCTCCTTTATCCTCCCCTTAATCTCAAAGGGGAGGGGCGAGGGGGGTTCATATTTCGAGGGCATCTTGGGGTAATTCACCAGATGCCCTTTTTTTTTTAAAAAATTACGCACCTTGTCTAAGGGCATGGCGATAAAAGAGTTTATGAAGGGTTAAGTAAGATTATGACACCTCCTCATGGAATATCACCAAGGCCACAAATCAGCCCCCATCGTCTTTCTTTAGATATCGGGCCTACCTGGCTTCGTCCGGCTTCGGAAGGCCCAAGCCTTTCTGGCTTAAGTTTAGAGGGGCGTTTGGGGGAGAGCTTTCGTTTATCTGAAAGATGGAATTGGGCTTTCAATGGCGTTTTTTCTTATTCGAATTATTTTGCGGAGCATGGAAGTTTAAACCGCATAGGCATTGGTATGGAGACAGGCCCCGAATTGGAATTAGTCCCTCATATGCTGGGGCTGGCTCTTTATGGCGTGTTTCAAGAGGCTTTCTATTATTCTAAAGAGGTTTCGTGGCCGGGCCCCACCGGGAGAGCGAGCTTTGATAATAACTCGACTCCTTCTTTCGGCCTTCGTCCCGGCTTATTATTATTCGGCGGGGCTCTCTCCACTTATTTCGAATACGATCACGATCTGGGCATAGAAGGCCCGGGAGCCACTCTTTATGATGCCCCCATCGGTTACCATCCCAATCGCTATGCGCTTTCTTTGTCAGTGGATGTTCTCAAAGCCTTTTATTCTGCGCAGGGAGGCTATCATGGCCAGATGGCTAGCCTCGAAGAATTTATTTTGGGGATTCGCCCTTTAGCCTTCATCGAAGCGAATTACAATTACAGTTTCAATGATCCTTCAGGACTAGACGGAGCTGCCCCTAGCAATCCTTATCGGCCCAACATGCCTTTCCATCATCGACCGCGCCTCAATTTAATGGAACTGAGTTTAGAAAGACCCTCCACCGCTCGCTCTCCTTTTGGGTTGAGGGTGGATGGCTATTTTGGGCAAGATCCCATTTCCTTTGCCCCTCAAAGTTCTGTCATCGAACCGGTGATCGGTTCGAGAGGAGATCCCGATACTCAGTACTTTGCCTTGCATCAAGCCTATCTCACTTATCGTTTTCCTGTTTTGGAAGGCCTTACCCTCCAAGCGGGGCAATTTTTAACCACCGTAGGCAATGAAGTGCCCGAGGGTCCTTTGAACACCTTCTTAATTCCCAGCCGTGGTTTCCTTAATGCTTTCGAGCCCACTCACCACGCGGGTTTGCTGCTTCGTTCGCGCTTTACCGAAAAAAGCAATGAGGCGGGGGAAGTGCAAAACTATACCGAAGGAGTGCTGGGAGTGGTGAATGGCTGGGATTCTATCTTGGGCCATGAAGGAGGCCCCACCGTGATGACCGGTTTTAATCATCAAGTGCGCCCCGATCTTAGTTATGCCCTGAATTATTTGATTGGAGCGCAGGGTCAGGGAGCACAAGGCCTCTTCAATGCGAATGTCCTCTACAAGCCATCGGAACAATGGGCCCTTGGCAGCAATTTCGATTTGGGCCATGGGAATAATCCTGATAATGGCAACTCGACGCTTTGGTTTGGCTTGGGCTTGTATCAGCAATATGCCCCTAGCTCTTGGTTTAATGTGTCTTTAAGGCAAGAAGTGTTTAGCGACCCCCAAGGAGCGAGATCAGGGCTGCGGCAAAATTTGCTCTCTTTGACGGGAGCCACGAATTTCTTGCTGCCCCATGGTTTTGGAATTACTCCCGAACTTCGCTACGATCGTTCCTTTGACCGCGACGAAGGCGTGCCGGGCCCCTTCCTTTCGGGCAGCAATGCCTCCGAGAGCAATACTACCTTTGCCCTTCGTGCTTTTTGGAAATATCCCTAAACTTTTCCTCCCGATTGCAAAATCTCCACATTAAACTTGCCTGCGCTTATTTCCCTCAGCTACCCTAGGTTTTGCATGAAAAATTCTACACGCAAGAAGCTGCCAGCCCTTTTAAATTTGGCACTTCATTTTTTTTGGCATGTTTTAAGAAAAGTTTTTTTCTGGAAAAAAACGGGTAAGAAACAATTTGAAAAAAATTATCGAAACGATGCCTTGCTGCCCTTGAATTCGCAAGATCAAGCAAGGCTCTTTTCTTTTTCGGCCTGCATTAATTGTGCTTTGTGCGACGCAGCCTGCCCAGCCTTACTTACACTTCCACGGGAGCGCTTTCCGGGCCCTAGTTTTGTTCTCACTACTTATTCCCGTTCGTTTGCAGATTTATGGGCAACCAGTTTAGACTTGAGCCTTTGCCAAGATTGCGGAAAATGCGTGAAGATGTGCCCCAACTTGATTGATGTGAAAGGGGCCATCCAATTTGTTCAAACCAAAATTGCCGAGCAGATTCAATTTGCTTCGGGACAACACGGTTAAAGCGGAGGGCTTATTTTTTTCAGAGCACCCGCCCCTCAAATTAAAAAAACCTTGATCGCCGAGCTTGAATCGATTTGCTCCAAAGAATTCGTTTCTTATTCGGATAATCGTCGCATGGCTTATAGCCGCGATAGTTCGACTGCTAAAATCATCGAAGTTCATGCGGGAAAACTTTCTAACTTGCCTGATATCGTCGTGTGGCCCAAAAATCAGGAAGAAGTCTGCAAGATCTTAAAAATAGCGAACAAACACAGAGTTCCGCTAGTGGCTTATGGAGGAGGGTCGGGAGTATGCGGTGCCGCAGTTCCTTCAAAGGGTGGAATTGTGCTCGATATGAAACGCATGGATCAAATTTTAAAGATCGACGAAGAAGCCCTCACCGCCCGAATCCAAACGGGTATCCTAGGCGAAATTTTAGAACGAAAACTCAATGCTCGAGGCTATACGCTCGGGCATTTTCCTTCTTCTATTTATAGCGCAACGCTCGGGGGCTATTTGGCTTGCCGTTCGGCGGGCCAGCTTTCGACGAAATACGGCAAGATCGAAGACATGGTGCAAGCTTTAACACTGTGTTTAGCCGACGGGCGAACCTTTTGCGCCCATTGCGAACAAGCCTTGGCTCTCCATGAATTATTTTTGGGAAGCGAGGGAGTTTTAGGAGTGATGACGGATGCTACTTTGAAAATTCATCCCTTAGCCGAAGAAAAAAAATATATTGGGTTTAGTTTTTCTCGTTTGAGCCAAGGGATGCTCGCCATCCGCTTGTTAATGCAGCACGGCGTACATCCTGCGGTGGTGAGGCTCTACGATCCCTTGGATTCTTTTTTATTTCAATTGAAGAAAGACGATCCTTCTTTTTTGTCTCAAAAAATTTCGGAGTTAATTCCTTCTTCCCTTCAATCGGTTTTTCAAGGTCTCCAACGCATTTCTTTACAGGGAATTTTATCCGAAGCCCCTCTTTTGAATCGAATGGTCGATTGGACTTTCTCGAAGTGCCTCCTCATCTTGGGTTTTGAAGGCCCCGCCTGGAAGGTTAAATGGGAATTTTCTCAGGCAAGTAAGATCTGCCAAGCTCAAGATGGAAAAAATCTGGGTGAAGAAGTGGGGCTTCGTTGGCTTCAAAAAAGATACAGCATGGGCTATTTACTTTCTCCCTTGATTGACCAAGGCTGTTTCGCAGATACCATGGAAGTGGCTGCTCCCTGGAGCAAGCTTCAAAAGCTTTACGAGAAAGTAAAAAACGCCATCTCTCCTCATGCCCTGGTGATGGCGCATTTTTCTCATGCTTATTCAGATGGCTGTTCGATTTATTTTGTCTTTGTGGGCAGCGCTCCTTCGTGTGAGCAAAATATCGAGCTTCATCGGAAAATTTGGGACCAAGCTTTGCAAGCCTGCTTAGAAGCGGGAGGCACGGTGAGCCATCATCATGGAATAGGCTCTTTAAAAGCCAAAGCGTTCGTGAAGCAATTGGGGCCTTTCATGACTTGGTTTAGAAAAGTAAAATCCACCTTAGATCCTCAAGGAATTTTAAATCCGGGCAAGATGGGTTTGTGAGGATGCGTGGAAAAGATCCGTCGTAAAATTTTTTCAAAATTATCTCAGTATACTTTTTGGTGAGGGAGAGGATGATAGAAATCGATGAAATTTCAAATTTAGTGACGGTAGATGCAGATTACACGCTCGCCCAAATCGAAAGTGAAATAGCCTCGAAAAATTTCACCTTGGGCTATTTTGTGGTCCCCCATAATAAAATTCGTTTAGAAGAAGCCCTCTTGTGCCGCATGAAAAACCTCTATGGCACTTTTTATGGGGAGCTTTCGGATTTATGCGTTTCTCTTCAACTTCATTCTAAACAAGGAGAAACTCTTCAAACTTTCTTAACTCCCAGGCAAGCGGCGGGGCCCGATTGGAAAAACTTTATTTTAGGTTCTAGAAGGGCCTTGGGCTGTCTTTACCGGGCCAGCCTCAAAATTTTTCCACGTCCGAAACAATCGCTCATGCTGGCGATAGGCCTTGCCCATGATATTGCCAGCCATCATTTGGAGCAAGAGCTCATCCGCGCCGAGTTAAGCCCTGGGCTGTTTGGAAGATTTGGGTCTAGCCAAGTTCCCAAAGGGATGAAGCTTAAAAGATTTCCTTTGATTTTACTCACCCAGTGGATGGGCAGTAAAGATTGGCTAGAAGCTTGCCATCGGGCGCTAGAAAAAAAACTCACCGAACGCTATGAATATAAATGGATCGAGGGGAGAGCTCTTCAGAAAAAGGGCTCTCTCTTGTTACATGAGAATTATCCCATTCCCTCTTGGGGAGGTTTTTCTCCTTATAAGAGGAAAGAAGATCTGTTTTTGGCGAAAAAGATGATGAAGGCTTTAAGCGAGTAAAGGATCCCATGCATTCGATTGAAGAGTCGAGAAGTTATTGTTCTGCTTGCCCCAAGATGTGCCATTTTTCCTGTCCGGTCGCGGAGGTGGAAAAAAATGAAGCTTACAGCCCCACCCTCAAACAACAAACGGCTAAGCTCATCGAAGAAAAAAAGCTTCCCTTAAACCAAGATCACGCGCTGGCAGCCTATAAATGCCTAAGTTGCAGGGCCTCCCGGGAATATTGCGATCATAAAATCCAGGTGACAGATTCCCTCCAGGCTCTTCGTGAAAAAGCGGTGTTGGCCCATGCAGCGCCGTCCGAAGTTTATTTGTTCGAAAAGAAATTCAAGAAATTTAACAATCCTTATGGCATCGATTTGCAAAAAAAAATCAAAACTCTTCCCTCGGAATGCTTCTCTCCCAAGAAGGCCGAGGTTTTTTTTCCGACCTGCCATCAGTTGGCCTTGAATCCTCATTGCCCGAACGATTATTTAAAGCTCTTTAAAAAATTAAAGGCGAATTCCCTGCGCGTGGCGGATGAAGCTATTCAATGCTGTGGTTATTCGCTGTGGAGCTTGGGCTTTAAGGAAGAATTCGAAGAAATGGCTCATATCCAATTCTATCATTTGCAAGGAGCTAAAAAAATTGTGGTGGGAAGCCCCGAATGTGCTTGGGCCATGAAAGAGCTCTATCCAAAATTAGGAATGAAGTGGAAGGGCGAGGTTTTAAGCCTTTTCGAATATGTGGCCAATCGATTTCAAGAAGTGCCTTTCCAGACCAAGCTTGAGGCTTCTCAAAAATATATGTATCACGATGCCTGCTATATGGGGCGCTATTTAGGGCAATATGAGCGGCCTCGCCAATGGCTCGAGATGTTGACGGGCGTAGAGGTGGAAGAGTTTTACTGCCATGGTGAAAATTCGATCTGTTCGGGGGCGGGAGGAGGCTACAAGTTGCATGCACCTCTTCAAGCAAAACAAATTGCCCAGAATCATCTGCAAGAGATGAAAGAAAAGGGGATCAAAGTGCTTATTACCGCATGCCCTCAATCGGCCGAGCATTTTCGTAGATCCGGTGAAAAAATTATTGTCAAAGATTTGGTGGGTTTTTTGGGAGAGCAAATTGTAGAGATGAAAGAATGAAAAAATGAAAAGGCCTTGGGATGAATTTTTGAAAAATTTTAAGGCGGATCTCATGGCATGGAATATCTTTTAAGCAAAAAGTAGCGTCTTAAAGTTTTGAAAAAATTTATTCCAAGGCTTCTCTAAAAAGGCGCATGTCTATTCAAAATCCTTATTTTATTGTGAATCCCAAAGCGGGCAGCGGAAAGTCTGAAAGGCTTTGGCCCCTTTTTCTAAGCCACATCGAAAAAATTTGGGGAAAGCCTCACTTTGTTTTTACTCGAAAATCGGGGGATGCGATTCATCACGCCAAACTTGCTTGTGAGAAAGGCCATCGCTTCATCGTTTCTGTGGGAGGAGATGGAACCTTGCACGAAGTGGTGAACGGCCTTTTGCAAGCGAAAGGGCTTTCTCTTCCTTCTTTGAAATTAGGGATTATTTCCTTAGGCAGCGGAGATGATTTCATGAAAAGCTTGAATCTTCCTTCCGATCCTCTTCGAGCCCTTCAACTCCTTGCCAACCCCAAAATCAAAAAAATCGATGTGGTCCAAGTAGATTATGTGAATCATGCCCACAAAAAAGAATCGCGTTACTTTATTAATTTAGCAGATTTTGGTTGGGGAGGGCGGGTGATGCAGAAAGTGAACGCATCCCGAAAACCTTTGGGGTCGCAACTCACTTATTTATTTCATGGGCTTTCTACGCTCTTTACGTTTTGCCCTTTTTCTGTGGTGCTCGAAACTCCCGATAAGAATTACCATTTTCATAAAATGCTTATCGGTTTGGTGGCGAATGGGAAATATTTCGGAAGTGGAATGTGCGTGGCGCCCGAGGCCCAAGTAGATGATGGCTTGCTCGAACTTATTATGGTGGAAAAAATGGGGGTCTTGAATTTCTTGAGTATGCTTCCTCAGATTTATAGAGGAGAAAAAGTGGAAAATAAAAATATTTTTCGTTTAAAAGTGAAGAAATTCTGTGTCCAGCCCACTTCCACAAGGCCGGTCTTTCTTGAGTTAGATGGTGAACAGCCCGGATGCTTGCCCGCCAGTTTCGAAGTTTTACCCCGAGTCTTGAAAGTGTGTGTGTAAATTTTGATTGAAATGTATTCGAAGAACCGCTTTTATGGCGAAAATTTAACTTATTTTCGAAGGAGGCATTATGTCTGAAGTTCTCGTGGTAACATCTAAAGTGAAAAAATATATCAAAGAAAAAGCCGAAATGAACACATCCTCGTCGACCGTGGAGGCCTTGACCAAAATTGTCGAAAGAGCGCTGGACCAAGCGATTGAGCATGCCAAAGGAGAAGGCCGCAAAACCGTCATGGATCGCGATTTTGGTGTGTAATAGGTTATTTTTTAAGGAGGGCTAGACTCATTTTTCTAAACTTTAAGACGTTACTTGTTTTTCACAAAAGGTGCTGTGGTGTAAAAGACCCACCTTAAAGTTTAGAAAAATGAGTCTAGCCCTCTTTTTTAAAAGAAAGTATTTTTGCTATCGAGGTTCGTTTTTCTTCTACTTGACACCTTGCAGAGCTTTGGATACTTCGGGAGCTTACCATGAAATTATCTCCTCCCAGCCAAGGCGAAAAAATCAAGATTGTAAATGAAAAGCTTCAAGTGCCTTTCCAACCCATCATTCCCTTTATTGAAGGGGATGGCACCGGCCCTGATATTTGGAAAGCTTCACAACGTGTTTTTGAGGCGGCCATTGAAAAATGTTATGCCGGCAAGCGCCGGGTGCATTGGTTTGAGGTGTATGCGGGAGAAAAGGCGCAGAAGGTTTATGGAGCCGAGTGTCCTCCCCATTTGCTGCCTCAAGAAACCCTCGATGTCATTCGGGAATATTTGGTTTCCATTAAAGGTCCGCTCACGACGCCGGTAGGCAAAGGTTTTCGTTCGCTGAATGTAACGCTTCGTCAAGAGCTTGATCTTTATGTTTGTTTGCGTCCCGTTCAGTATTACAAGGGGGTTCCCTCTCCTGTCAAAGCTCCCGAAAAAGTGAACATGGTGATCTTCCGTGAAAATACCGAAGATATTTATGCCGGTATTGAGTGGGAAGCTTTGAGTGCCGATGTGAAAAAGGTGATCGATTTTTTTCAAGGCGAGATGAAAGTAAAAAAGATTCGTTTTCCTGAAACTTCTGCCATTGGGATTAAGCCCGTTTCTATTGAGGGTTCCAAGCGCCTCATCCGGGCCGCCATTCAATACGCACTCAAGCACAAACGAAAATCCGTAACGCTCGTACATAAAGGCAACATCATGAAATTCACCGAAGGTGGATTTAGGAATTGGGGTTACGAGCTTGCCAAAGAAGAATTTGCGGGTCAGGTGGTGAGTTGGGAAGAGGCACAAAAATATCCCGAGAAAATGCGAGCAGGGGCGAACGGCCATCCGCCTCTGCTGATTCAAGATGTGATTGCAGATGCTTTCTTGCAACAAATTCTCACCCGGCCCGCTGAATACGATGTGATTGCAACCCTCAACTTGAACGGAGATTATATCAGTGATGCCTTGGCAGCTCAAGTCGGGGGAATCGGTATTGCGCCGGGCGGTAATATTAATTATGTAAAGGGTGCAGCGATTTTTGAGGCCACTCACGGAACAGCCCCCAAATATGCGGGCCTCGATAAAGTGAATCCGGGTTCGGTGATTTTGTCGGGTGCCATGATGTTCGAGTATATGGGATGGACAGAAGTTTCTGAAAAAATTAAATCGAGCTTAGAAAAAACCATTCTCCAAAAAACAGTCACCTACGATTTTGCGCGATTGATGGAGGGAGCAAAGGAATTGAAGTGCTCGGAGTTTGCGGATGCGATGATTAAGAATATGTAACTTCTGCTTCCCCTCCTTTGTTAAGGAGAGGGGATCTGAGGAAATTGGGGGATTATGAGTCGAAAGAAAATTGCTTTGATCGGCGGAGGGAATATCGGCGGGGAGCTTGCCCAACGGATTATGGAAAAAGAGTTGGGCGATGTTGTTATTTTTGATGTGGTCGAAGGGATTCCCCAAGGCAAAGCACTCGATTTGATGGAAGCCCGTCCGGTGGACGGCTCAGATTGCTATGTCAGTGGCACACAAGACTATAAAGATATTGCGGCCTCCGATGTGGTGATTATTACCGCAGGGCTTGCCCGCAAACCAGGAATGAGCCGGGATGACCTCTTGGCCAAAAATCTCGAAATCATGAAGTCGGTAGCGGGGGGTGTGAAGGCCCATGCACCCCAGGCGTTTGTGATTGTGGTCTCCAATCCACTCGATGCCATGGTCTATGCCTTTTACAAGCTTTCAGGTTTTGCTCCCCATCAAATTGCGGGGATGGCAGGAATGCTCGATTCGGCTCGCTTCCGTTGTTTTGTGGCGATGGAGCTGGGAGTGAGCGTTGAAGATGTGTCCGCCCTGGTGTTAGGGGGGCACGGCGATGATATGGTTGCCCTGCCTCGCTTCTGCACTGTAAATAGCATTCCTGTCACAGATCTCATTTCCAAAGAAAAATTAGAGGCGATCGTAAAGCGCACTCAGATGGCGGGGGGCGAAATTGTGAATCTTCTTAAAACGGGTTCTGCCTATTTTTCACCGGCTGCCTCGGCCATTGTGATGGCAGAAAGTTATTTAAAAGATAAAAAAAGGGTGATGGCCTGCGCCGCTTATTTAAATGGCGAGTACGGCGGACAGGGTGTTTTTATGGGGGTGCCCGTCGTTCTAGGGGCCGGAGGTGTTGAAAAGGTGATTGAATTAAAGCTTACTCCCGATGAAAAAAAACTTTTGGATGCAAGCTTGGAGCATGTAAAAAATTTGGTAGCTGAAGTTAAGTTATGAGTTTGTCATCGCGAGTGTAGCGTGGCGATCCCCCGAGTGTAATGCCACCCTCCTTCGGATTTCGCCATGACAAGGAGAAAATAATGATGCAGAATGGGATTACTTTCTCGAAGGCGGAAAAATATTTCTACCTCCGCCGTCTTCATTCTTTTTTAGGTTTGTTTCCGATCGGTATTTTTTTTCTTGAACATCTTTATAGCAATGCCATTTCGCTCCAAGGAGCACCTGCCTACAATGAAATGGTAGAAAAGCTCATGGGAATTCCCTTTTTACCTATCATTGAAGTCACTTTAATAGGTCTTCCCCTTTTGTTTCATATCATTTTGGGAATCGTGATTTACCTCACCAGCAAAAGCAATGTTCTCCAATATTCTTATGGCGCAAATTGGAGGTATTTTTTACAGCGGCTCACCGGTTTGATAGGAGTGATCTATATTGGCTATCATGTTTATGAAACACGAATTCAAGCGGCTCTCAGCGCTCAGCATGTAGATTATGAGCGCATGAGGCAGATACTTCTAGAGCCCGGCATGTTATGGTTTTATCTTTTAGGTGCTTTGAGTTTAACGTTTCATTTTTGCAATGGCTTGTGGACCATGGGCATTACCTGGGGAGTGACGGTAACTCCTCGCTCTCAAAGGATGGCGTCTATTTTGTGGGGGGGATTGTTTGTGGTTTTGAGTGCGGCATGGGTTCAAATTTTGTTTCATTTTGTGGGGTGGATCTAAAAGTTTTTAGGGAGATAATAGGATATCAAATGTCTAAACCAAAGATCATTGTTGTAGGAGGTGGGCTTGCGGGATTGATGGCCACCATTAAAATTGCCGAAGGAGGGGTGCCCGTCGATTTATTTTCGGTGGTTCCCGTGAAACGTTCACATTCGGTTTGTGCCCAAGGAGGAATCAACGGAGCGGTGAACACCAAAGGGGAAGGAGATTCCACCTGGCAACATTTCGACGACACCATTTATGGCGGCGATTTTTTGGCAAACCAAGAACTGCCCAAACAAATGTGCGAAGCCGCCCCCTCCATTATTTACATGCTCGATCGCATGGGCGTGATGTTCAATCGTACTCCAGAAGGGCTCATCGATTTTCGCCGCTTTGGGGGAACGCTCTATCATCGTACCGCTTTTGCGGGTGCCACTACCGGCCAGCAGCTTTTGTATGCCTTAGATGAGCAAGTGCGTCGTTTTGAAGTGGCAGGCCTTGTGAATAAATATGAAGGTTGGGAGTTTTTGTCTTCTGTTTTGGATGACGAAGGAAGCTGCCGTGGTATTGTGGCCATTCATCACGATACGCTCGAAACTAAAGTGTTTCGCGCGGATGCCGTAATCATTTGCACTGGCGGGCCGGGCCTTATTTTCGGAAAGAGCACGAATTCTCTCATCTGCACGGGTTCGGCCACTTCTGCTCTCTATCAACAAGGGGCTTATTACGCGAACGGTGAGTTCATTCAGGTGCATCCTACGGCGGTGCCGGGGGAAGATAAACTGCGCCTCATTTCGGAATCAGTTCGAGGAGAAGGCGGAAGAGTTTGGGTTTATAAGGAGGGGAAGCCTTGGTACTTTCTTGAGGAATGGTATCCTAAATATGGCAATCTTGTTCCCCGCGACGTAGCGACACGTGCGATTTTTAAAGTCGTTTATGAGATGGGCTTGGGCATTGATGGCCAAGCGCAAGTTTTCTTGGATGTAACCCACATTAATCCAGAGCTGCTCCGTAAAAAATTGGAAGGCGTGCTCGAAATTTACGAGAAGTTTGTGGGGCAAGATCCGAAGAAAGTTCCTATGCGCATTTTCCCCGCGGTTCATTATTCTATGGGGGGGCTTTGGATCGATGATCATCAAATGACAAATATTCCTGGGCTTTTTGCAGCGGGAGAATGTGAATATGCTTATCATGGTGCGAATCGCTTGGGGGCAAACTCCCTGGTTTCCTGTATTTTTGGGGGAGGTTTGGCGGGCAAGAATGCCGTCCGCTATACGAAGGATATTGCGAAGTCGGCAGAAGGCCTCCATTCTACCCTCTTTGATCGCGAATTGAAAAAACAAAACGAAATGAATCGCGAGCTTTTGAAGCGCCACGGAAAAGAAAATCCTCATAAGCTGCATCAAGAGTTGGGCGATCTCATGACCGAAAACGTTACGGTGGTTCGCTACAACGACAAACTCAAAAAGACAGATGAAAAACTCAAAGAGTTCATCGAGCGCTATAAAAATATCACGGTGCCCGACACTGCTTCGTGGGCAAACTTTGAACTCATTTTTGCGCGTCAGCTTCAGAATATGCTTCAACTGGCCCGCGTGATTACGCTCGGAGCCTTGCAGCGCGATGAATCCCGGGGTGCGCATTACAAGCCCGATTTTCCAGAGCGAAATGACGAAAAGTTTTTGAAAACGACCAAGGCAAAATATACTCCACAAGGTCCTGTGCTTGAATACGAAGCGGTGAATACAAATTATATCAAGCCTCGTCCGAGAAGATATGATATAGCCTCTTAAAGGAATTCGCTATGCTCGATACCATTTATGTCAAAATCAAAAGAAAAGACCATCCCGCGAGCGAGTCTTACTGGGAAGAATTTGAGATTCCTTATCGCCCGCGGATGAATGTGATTTCAGTGTTAATGGAAATCCAGAAAAACCCCGTGAATGCGAAAGGGGAGGCGACTAGCCCCGTGGTATGGGAAAGCTCTTGCTTGGAAGAAGTGTGTGGCTCTTGCTCGATGCTCATCAACGGAGAAGCCCGGCAGGCCTGCTCCGCCTTGGTGGATAAACTCGATCAACCCCTGGTGCTCGAACCTTTCAGTAAATTTCCATGCGTGCGCGATTTGCGTGTGGATCGCACGAAAATGTTTGAAGCCTTAAAGCGTGTTCAGGCCTGGGTGCCCATCGATGGCACCTATGATTTAGGCTCGGGCCCCCGCCTGTCGGAAAAAGATCAAGAAACGGCCTACGATTTGGCCCGTTGCATGACTTGCGGTTGTTGCTTGGAGGTTTGCCCACAAGTGAGTGATCACTCCGATTTCATCGGGGCGGCTGCGGTTTCTCAAGCTGTTTTGTTCAATATGCATCCCACCGGCAAGCTCCATGCCGATAAGCGTATCGATTCCTTAATGGGCCCGGGGGGCCTCGCCGATTGTGGTAATGCCCAAAATTGCGTGAAAGCCTGCCCCAAAGATATTCCTCTCACCACCTCCATCGGTGAAATGGGCCGCCAACTCACAAAGAGAATGTTTACGAAGCTGTTGGGTTAGGTTAAATATCGAGTTCATTTAACCATGCTGCAGCCGGCATGATGGAAATTTCCTTAACAGTACGTGGCTTGAAGTTTTCGTGTACCAATTGAATAGACTCTGGAGATTTTAATTTTTTATGGTAATACTGGAGCGAAGGGCTGACTTCGATGTTTGATAGTTTTACTTCAATGAGCTTTTTTATTTTTCCATCTTCTAAAATCACAAAATCCACCTCGCGTTTTTCTTTATCCCGCAAATAATAAAGTACAAGGTTTTTTCCTTTGGTATCTTCTAGATAATGCATCCACTTTCTAAGGCAGAGGGCTACTGTGTTTTCGAATTTGGTACCCAGGTTTCCTTTTACAGCTCCCGTATCGTAGAAATAAATTTTGGGTTCTTTCAAAATGGCCCTTGCCAAATTTCGGTGATAAGAAGGGATAACAAAAATAATATACATATTTTCTAAAATTTGAATCCATCGTTTGAGAGTATGGGGTGAAATTTCAAGATCTCTTGCCAGAGATCCGTAGGAAACAGAAGATCCTACTCTCTCTCGAAGCATATCAATTAAAAGAATGAGAGTTTGCACATCTTTTACAGGATTTAGATCTTGAATGTCTTCACGAATGATTCTTTCGAGATGTGTTTTTCTCCATCGTGCAGCTTCTTCTTCACTCCCCGATAAATAAGGTTCCGGAAATCCACCGAGTAGCAGGAGTCGATCCAAAATTGTTTTTGGTGTATCCGTTCCCCGTAGTTCTCTTACGGAGAAAGGATAGAGACGATGCAGATAATATCGGCCGGCGAGGGAATCGCTTCCTCGTCGGTAGACATCCAATCTTGCACTTCCTGTGACAAGAATACGAGGATCGATGCCTTCCGTATCATAAATTCCCTTGAGTTTGTTTTTCCATTTCTTGAGTTTGTGAATTTCATCGAAGATGACCAGGCCTGATTTTCGATTCCATTCTTGTTTAAGAATAATAGGACGATCTTTTTCGGAATCATAATTCAAGTAAATGAGATGGGGCCACTCTTTCGAGAAGGATTTTGCCAGAGTGGTTTTACCCACCTGCCGGGGGCCTGTGAGGAAAACCATTTTTTTATTCAAATCGCGCTCAATGATCTTTTTTTGAAGCCTTTCCATTTGACCATTATGCATTGAACTGCATTTTAGTCAAGACTAAAATGTAATAGGCTACATTTTGGTCATATCGGCTTTCTGCTTATCTAATGCATTTGGGTTAAGACTCTAGCCCCCATTTTTGCTTTAGCTTTCATAATATTTGGGAGAGAGTTCCTCGGTTTCATGAAAGAACATTTCCTCTCTTTTTAGCAAGTTTTAACAAACTTGAGAGGGGCATGCTTCTTGCTTCTCTACAGCACAGGGCGCACACCTAAAACAAAGGAAGAGTGTATGAAATTCGAGCGTAGAGTGTGGACCCTTTCTACTATCATCCTGTTCACTTTCTTTTTTAAATTCAATGCCAATGCAGACGAAGCTAAAGCGCTTGAGCAAATTCCAGAGTATAAAACACAAGAAACAAGCCCTTCTCCTAGCCTCCCTCGCGAGCATACGGATAAAGAATTAGCCGAATGCGATCGTTTAGTCTTTGATTTTGACAGCTTTTATAATTCTGAAAATAGTCATACTAGCACAGGAGAGTTTTCGGCAGAGGCTTGCACCCGAGCCAATGAGATTGCCGTTGGTCACTGCCCACTTTTCTTAGACGAGTTGTGGAGAATAAATAATGTCGTCAATCGATGCATGGGGCAAGAATTCGAAAGTCTAACACATAGCCTCACTCCTCGAATTCCAAATGGCTTCCAATAATCGATCGCTAGCCTCTGATTAAATTACGGGGAAGTACTCGGAAGGCTTTCGGCGGGAAGGTTGGGCTCCAGATCGCTAATTTTTACGCTGAGCTTTTCTTTGCTGGGCTTTTTGATCTTAGAAATTTTCTCGGGATCTAATTTAGAAGTGTCTACTTTGGCGAATTCGGCTCTTTCTAAGATCTTATCTTTGAGTTTTTTCACCTTCCCATAAATATCGGGAAGTATCTCAATACTCTCGGAAGTCACAGCGATAGGTTCATAAATAAATTCTACGTTTACGGGATGATCGAGTGCCACGTAGAAAGTGCTTCCCCGATTTTTGGAATATTTTTCCAAAAGTTTTTCATCGGTTTTGCTGCTGCTGCGCGATTGTATATACCAAGCCAGTTCTTTGGCTTCTTCGTTGTGCATACGAATGCAGGCATGCGAAGCGGCATGCCCCACACTCCCCGGCTTATTGGTGCCATGAATGCGCAAGGCATCACTCATCACCATTTTAACGGGTCCCAAAGGATTTCTCGGCCCGGGTGGGGTTTTTTCTGCATCTTTAGCCCAATCACTATCGGGGGGTAACCACCAAGGATTCCATTCGATTCTTTCGATGGCGTAATTTCCTACCGGCGTGGGATATTTTGCCATGCCCACCGCCACTTTGTGTTCAGAAACGAATACTCCCTTTTCAAAAAGCTTCAACTTCATTTCAGGAATATTAATCACGATTTTAAGCTCAGGATTAGGAATTGAGGGAAGTGCTGTGGGCATGCTTTCCGGAGTCGGGTTGCTTACTGGAAAAGATTGGCTTTCTCCTTGGGTGTGAAGAAGCAAGCAAAACGAAAAAATCATCAGAAAAAGGCAGTTTTTAAAATATTTGAGCATTGCTACATTATATAGGCTAAATTTTAGATTTCCAAATGACACCTTTTAACAAGATTAAGCACTTTTAAGCTTAGAACTGAAAAAATAGGTTTTGAGCACTACCTCAAATTACGCTTGGCTTTTTTTTTAGATCCCGCTAAAGCGTGCTACCACTATGAAAATCCATGAATATCAAGGCAAAGAAATCTTAAGAAAATATGGGGTTCCCACTTTGGCGGGGAAGGTCGCATCTTCCGTGGAAGAAGCTCTAAAAGCCTCGGAAGCTTTAGGTTTTCCGGTAGTGATCAAGGCTCAAATCCACGCGGGGGGGCGGGGAAAAGGGGGAGGAGTCAAGCTCGCTCGAAATTTAGAGGAAGCCAAAAATCACATTCGATCCATTTTAGGAATGACTTTAATCACCCATCAAACAGGCCCTGAAGGAAAGATAGTCAAAAAACTTCTCATCGAAAAGGGCTGCGAGATTGACCGCGAACTTTACTTGGGAGCTTTGCTTGATCGTTCTAGCTCTCGCGTGACCTTCATGGCAAGCCTCGAAGGGGGAATGGAAATCGAAGAGGTTGCTGCCCAACATCCTGAAAAAATTTTAAAGATGGCCGTAGACCCAGAATTAGGAGTGAACCCCAGTGAAACCAAAGCGATTGCCCAAAAACTGAATCTCGAAGAGAAAGAGGCGGCCAAATTTGTAGATTTTGTGAAAGCCCTCTACGAGGCCTACATGAAGGGAGATTGTTCGCTCATCGAGATCAATCCCTTAGTGCTCACTCAGCAAGGCGCTTTAATTGCTCTCGATGCGAAAATTAATTTCGATGATAACGCCTTGTTTCGTCATCCTGAATATGAAGCGATGCGTGATTTGGAAGAAGAAGATCCCGCCGAAATTGAAGCCAAAAAATATGACCTTTCCTACATTAGCCTCGAGGGAAACATCGGCTGCATGGTGAATGGGGCCGGGCTTGCGATGGCCACTATGGATATTATTAAGGTGAGCGGCGGCGAGCCCGCCAATTTTTTAGATGTGGGAGGAGGAGCCTCTGCTGAAAAAGTAACCGCGGCCTTTAAAATTATTTTAGCCGACCCGAAGGTGAGGGGAATTCTAGTTAATATTTTCGGAGGGATTATGAAATGCGACACCATCGCCAATGGGGTGGTGAGTGCCGCGAAAGAAGTGCAGGTTCAAGTGCCCGTGGTGGTGCGCTTGCAGGGAACCAATGTGGATTTGGGAAAGAAGATTTTAGAAGAATCGGAGCTGCCTATTGTGTCTGAAGATAATTTAACGAAAGCTGCAAAGAAGATAGTGGAGTTGGAAAAATTATGTCCATCCTCGTAGACAAAAACACCAAAGTTATTACCCAAGGGATTACCGGAAACACCGGCCAGTTCCACACGCGCCAATGCGTGGCTTATGGCACCCAAATGGTAGCGGGGGTTACTCCACAAAAAGGCGGGCAAGAATTTGAAGGCATTCCCATTTTTAACTCTGTAAAAGAGGCAAAGGAAAAAACAGGGGCGACGGTTTCTGTCATTTATGTTCCACCCAAGTTTGCAGCAGCGGCCATCCAAGAAGCAGTGGATGCGGAACTTGATTTGGTGGTTTGCATCACAGAAGGAATTCCCGTAAACGACATGATTTTGGTGAAGCGTTTCATGCAAGGTAAAAAAACTCGCTTGATTGGCCCTAACTGCCCAGGAATTATGACGCCCGGTGAATGCAAAATTGGAATTATGCCGGCGCATATTCATCGTCCTGGCAAAGTAGGGGTGGTATCGCGTTCCGGAACCCTTACCTATGAAGCGGTGGATCAAGTCACTAAAATGGGCTTAGGCCAATCGACTTGCATTGGCATCGGGGGAGATCCTGTCAATGGAACCAGCTTCATCGATTGCTTGAAGCTCTTTCATGAAGATCCTTATACCGAAGCGATTGTGATGATCGGTGAAATTGGAGGGTCGGCTGAAGAAGAAGCCGCCGAGTATGTGAAAAACTTTGTGAAGAAACCAGTGGTGGGGTTTATTGCGGGTATTTCGGCGCCTCCTGGAAAACGTATGGGCCACGCCGGTGCCATCATTGCAGGGGGAAAAGGAAGCGCAAAAGATAAAATTGCCGCTTTGAAATCGGCAGGGGTAAGAGTGGCGAAGACTATTGCAGAAATTGGAACAACGTTAAGAGAAGTTTATAAAGGATAAATGGGAGAAAATATGGCACTTGAAAAAACTCTCTCCATCGTAAAACCCGATGGAGTTAGAAAAAATGTAATTGGAGAATGCTTTCGGCGTTTCGAGAAGGCAGAACTCAGAATAGTGGCATCGAGGATGATTTGGATGGACCGTCGGATTGCAGAGGGTTTTTATGCGGTTCATAAAGATAAGCCTTTTTTCGAAAGCCTCATTCAATTTATGACTTCGGGGCCTTGTGTGGTTTCGGTGCTCGAAGGAGAAAATGCGATCGCCAAGAATCGAGAAATTATGGGCGCCACCAACCCAGCAAATGCAGCCCCGGGAACCCTTCGAAAAGATTTTGCAGATAATGTAGAACAAAATATTGTACATGGCTCTGATGCCCTTGAAACCGCAGCTGCAGAAGTGGCTTATTTTTTCGCAAGTAATCAAATTTTTTCTCGTTGATGTCATCACGAGCCCGTAGGGCGTGGTGATCTCCCAAGTATAAATGGGAGATTGCTACGTCGCGGAGCCTGTCCTGAGCGAAGTCGAAGGGCTTCTCGTAATGACAAGAAGGTGACATAAATTATGAAAATTCTTTTTCCATTTTTTTTATTTTTTTTGTTTTTAACCTTTAAAGTTCATGCGGCAAGTATTCCGGTTTATTCTGCCAACGGTTTTGCGTGTGGAAGAATGGGCGTAACGGTGACTTGCAAAGGCCCCTTGCCGGGCTCGGCCGCCAAAGATTCGATTACCGCCACAGGCCATAATTTAGTCTATTTAACGGTAGACACACAAGAAAATGGCCAACCTCTTCGCTACACCTATTTTAGCGATACGGGTTGCTTGGTGGGTTATACTTTTGGAATGGATGGAAAACCGGCAGGAGTGGTGGCCCGCCATCGAAGTGGATCCAAGGCTAATTTCCAGATTCAAAATGAAAATTACGATTCAGTGGTGGCTTACTGCGAACAAAATCTTCCGGGTTCTCCAAATCCAATCACCGGCTTCGATGCGCCAGGCATGAAGAGCACCCCTTCTATACCTGCCGCAGTTCCTGCAAAACCTGCAGCAAAAATAGCGCCTCAGAAAACGGCAAAATAAGCCTTATTTTTTTAATTGGAAGAGCCATTCAATGGTGTCAGTTCGAAATCCAGAGGCCCCCGGATGCCCTCCGCCTCCATATTTCTGGGCAAGCTCACTCACATCGATGCGATTAGATCTTAAACTGAAATTCCATATCTTACCCGTATAATAGAAGATGAGTGCGATTTCATAGCTAAGATTCTTATAAATATATTCGCCCATTTCACTTGAGTCTGAGCTCCAATTCACCGCCAAGGTTTTGTAGTGGTGGAAATCCACTTCGAAACCCTTACGGGCCCCCTCTTCGATTCTCACTTTCTGGCCCCGGATGGCAATTCTTCCTTCCTCCACTATTTTTTCGAATTTTTCATCGCTGAGATGATCGATAAAATTTTTCCATGTTTGGCTTTTGGGGTCTAGAATATCTTCATAATCCCGAATGGCCGCGCTCACTTCCCGAGAATAGGGGAGTTTCCATTCCCAAATATCTTTATCTTTAACATAAGCGATCATTTTAGGGACCGGTGAGTCTGGGTATTCCATTTTCCAGGTAAGAGAAGCACCCGATTCTTTTAAATCTAATATTCCCCAGCCTAGCTCATCCCGAATCGCGAGGGCTGTTTTATGGTGATCATACCAGAGCACCTCCGACGCCTCTGATTTTATTTGGGTGAGGAGGGGAGCGGGAAAACTAAAATCGACAATGAAAACTTTTTTATTTTTAATATCTGTTTGGATGGGATCGCCATGATTCATGGCAATAAGCTCCGCCTGCGGATATTTTCGATGAATCACGGCGGCTGCAGCGGCTCCATCCGTGCAATTAGCATGGTAAAAGCAAGTGACAGTGTGGCTTTTAGGGCTCATTGTTTACCAACCCTGCGAGTAATGACTTGGGTTCCTCGCATATAAGGGATTAGAACTTCCGGAATCTTAATGCTTCCATCTTCTTGCTGGTAATTTTCGAGAATGGCCAGAAGGGTTCTTCCCACCGCCAAGCCTGATCCGTTTAAGGTATGCACGAGGCGGTTTTTCCCATCTTTTGCTTTGTAGCGAATTTTCGCACGCCGTGCCTGAAAGTCCTCGAAATTGGAGCAAGAGGAAATTTCACGGTATAAATTTTGGCCGGGCAACCATACTTCGATATCATAAGTTTTGGCGGCAGAAAAGCCCAGGTCCCCCGCACATAAAGTGACTACTCGGTAATGAAGGCCCAATTTTTGCAGAATTTTTTCGGCGTCGAGGGTGAGTTTTTCGAGCTCTGCGTAAGAATTTTCAGGGCTGCTAAACTTCACGAGCTCCACCTTATTAAACTGATGCTGGCGCGTGAGGCCTTTTAAGTCTTTTCCATAAGAGCCGGCTTCGCTTCTAAAACAAGGTGTGTAAGCGGTGTAGAGAAGAGGCAGCTCCTCCTCTTTTAAAATCTCATCGCGGTGGATGTTAGTGAGGGGGACTTCTGCCGTAGGAATCAGATAAAGCCCCGTGGTAGTTTTAAACAAATCTTCTTCAAATTTGGGAAGCTGGCCGGTGCTCGTCATGCTTTGCGCATTCACGAGAAAAGGGGGAAGTGTTTCTAAATATCCATTTTCCTGAGTGTGAACCTCCAGCATGAAATTAATCAGGGCTCGTTCGAGTTGTGCGCCCAGGCCCTTATAGAGCGTGAAGCGGCTGCCGGCAATTTTTACTCCCCTTTCAAAATCGAGGATGCCCAGCTTTTCTCCGAGCTCCCAATGCTCTTTTGCCTTGAAAGAAAAAGAAGGCTTTTTTCCTCCTTGGCGCAACATGAGATTATCTTGGCTCGTTTTTCCAAGGGGAACACTCGCATGGGGAATATTGGGAATGTTTAAGAGGAATTTTTCGATTTCTTCTTCTAATTCCACAAGCTCGGGTGAAACTTCTTTCAAGCGTTTCGAAATTTGCTGCATCTCCGAGAGAATTGCAGAGGCATCTTGTTTTGCTTTTTGGAGTTTTTGAATTTCAGCAGAGCTTTGATTTTGTTTGGCGCGCAATGCCTCAAACTCTACCTGCAGATTTTTTCTTTTTAGATGAAGAGCTTCCAAGGGAGACAAGTCGATTTCTTGCCCTCGCTTTTGAAGCGATTCTTTCACTGTGTTGAGATTGGCTAGCACCCATTTTATATCGAGCATTCTTCATACATGGTTCGATTTTAGCTCACCATGTCCGATGATAGAGGAACAAAAAAAGGACACCCTGAGCGTATCGAAGGGTGTCCTATGAGAAGCTTCAATTAACCCTTTTTCCTTTTAGCCGCGCGTAATTCGGAATCAATTATTTTTTTAAAGGCTTCGGGAGCTTGGGCGCCGGTCAGCATTTGGCCATTGATGAAAAAGGCCGGTGTGCCGCTGACCCCCGCTTTCATGCCTTCTTGAATATCTTGGGTGACTTCACTGGCATACTTACTGCTATCGAGGCATTCGTCGAATTTTTTGCTGTCTAATTTTAAGTCTTGGGCATATTTTTTCAAGCTCGCGACGTCGAGGGCTTTTTGGTTTTCCCAAAGCTTGGTGCTATAATCCCAATATTTTTTCTGCTCATTGGCGCAAAGAGAGGCCTCAGCCGCTTTCTTGGCGAAATTATGGAAATCGAGTGGAAAATTTCGAACGACATAATAGACGTCGCTTTTATATTCATCGGCTACTTGGCTCACAGTGGGGCGCGCACGTGCGCAGAAAGGGCACTGGTAATCGGTAAATTCAACGATAGTGACTGGAGCCCCTTTCGAGCCCTTCGAAGGCCCATTGCCTAAGGCCACTTCGATGCGAGGGCGTTGAATATAAATTTCAATATCTGCCTTCGACATGAGCTTATCGATAAAATTATTTCTGAAAACACTGGCCTTGCGGGCTTTAAGTTGAGAAGCAATCATGGGTTTAAGTTCTTCGAAGGTTTTTTCACCGAAACGGGCTTTATTTTGGTCGTAGAAATCTTGGATTTCCTTATCGGATACATCGCTCACCTTATCTTGCACTTCTACTTTCAAGAGTTCTGTGAGAGTTACATTGCGTTTTTTGGCCTCGGCATCGAGGAGTTTTTCCGTAATAATTTGATCAATCCCATCCGACTTAATATCAAAAACTTGATTTTCAATTCGGGAAAGCCTTGGCTTAATTCTTGCTATTAATTCCTGGTTGGTAATGGGTTGGCCATTCAATTCGGCGACGATATCTCCCTTGCTGCTTTCGGCAAGGCCTGCCGTGATGGAAATGGAAGAACCGCTGGAATTTCCAGAAGAGGCTTTTTGCCCCTTACATCCCCCCAGGATGAGCAAAGCTAAAACAAGTAAGAGCGTAGTTGATTTTTTCATAAGGGACTCCTTCCGTTAGAAAGCTAAATCAGGTTTAAGGTGAGCTAAGATAGCACCAGGCCCTAGGAGTGGCAAATGCTAAAAAGGGGGATTTTTTAAAGTAAGAGAGTTGTTTTTTAATTTTAATTCCTGAGAGGTTTTCCAGTCATGAGCATATTTTGCATGCGGGCTTGAGATCTCTCGTCACCGCACAATTGCAAGAAGACTTCGCGTTCGAGGTCGAGGAGATATTGTTCGGAGACGAGGCCTTGGGTGGGCAAATTTCCCGCACAAAGCACGTGGGCAAGCTTTTCAGCAATCACGGCATCGTATTCAGTGATCAAGCCTTGGGCCAAAAATCCGCGAATTCCAGAAACCATGGCCATTTTTCCGCCCACGCCAGGAACGAGAATGTCTTCGCGAGGAGTGGCTTGGACATAATTTTTGGCCATTTCTAAAACATCTTGCTTGGCATCATAGAGTAAGCGTTCACGATTGAGCGTAATTTTATCGCTGGGTTTGAGGTAATCGAGCTCTATCCCTTCTTTAGCGCTGGTGGCCACTTTGGCAAAACCAATGCGCTCGAAGGCCTTTTGAACTTTAGGAAAAGGACCGCCATCTCCGGGGCTCGCCCAAACTTTTTGGCCTTTAGCACGCAGAGAAGCTTCTGCATTCAGCAGCATGTTTTTGCAACCGCCACCGCCGGGAATGAGCCCCACGCCCACTTCCACCAACCCAATATAGGTTTCAGCATAAGCCCGAGCTGAATCGGCTCCCATCACCACTTCACAACCTCCGCCCAGCGTCATCCCAAAAGGAGCGGCTACCACGGGCTTCGGTGAATATTTAAGGGCCATGCAAAAATCTTGAAAAGCTTTAACAATGGCTTCGATTTTATCCCAGCTCTTTTGCTGGGCTTCGAGCCATAAAAGCATGAGGTTCGCACCCACGGAGAAATTTTGCCCTTCATTGGTGATCACCATGCCTTTAAAATCTTTTTTGCAAAGTTCTAAACCGGCCAGGCCCATTTCAATAATGCCATCATCGATGGCATTCATCTTCGAATGAAATTCTAAGCACAGAACGCCGTCTCCCACATCAATCAGGCTCGCTGCGTCGTTATGTTGGGCCACTTTATTCTGTTCTTTTAAACTTCTAAGGGAAAGGGCCGTCTCTTTTTGAGGCACTGCTTTGTAGTGATTGGAGGAAATATCAAAGTAGAAACGTTTGCCCTCTTTGCGTTTGTAGAAAGTGCCTTCGCCTTTTTCTAGTACCTGCTTGAAAAGGTTTGGGATGGGAAGACCCTCCTTTTGAATGCGTTCGATGGTTTCCTTTACGCCGATGGCATCGAGCACTTCGAAAGGACCCATGTCCCAATTAAAACCCCACTTCATGGCGTTATCGATGTTTACAATATCATCAGCGATTTCGGGAAGGCGCTGAGCCGTGTACAGGAGGGTGTCGCGGGTGACTTTCCAAGCAAGCTCGGTCGCGCGGTCTTTCAATTGCAAGAAAGTCTTGATGCGTTCGCCCACGTTTTCAATATCCTTTACTTCTGCAAGGGATTCGAACTTTACAGATTGTTTGGGGCGGTATTCACCCGTCTTTAAATCGAGGGAGAGGATTTCTTTTTTTCCTTCGGCATTCTTTATTTTTTTATAGAAACCTTGTTTGGTTTTATCGCCGAGCCATTTTTGGGCGATCATTTTATTGACCACCTCTGGCATCACAAAAACCGAGCGGGCTTCATCTTGGGGGCAATGATCATAAGTGTTTTTGACCACATGGGCGATGGTATCAATGCCCACAAGGTCTGCCGTGCGAAAGAGGGCCGATTTAGGCTTGCCTAAAACCGGGCCTAAAATTTTATCGGCTTCTTCAATCGTATAATTTCCTTCAATCACCTGCCTTAAACTCGCCATGAACGCGAAAATTCCGATGCGGTTCGCGATGAAGTTGGGCGTATCTTTTGCGTACACCACCCCTTTGCCTAAAACATCTTCTAAAAAATTGGCCATGTTTTTAACAACTTGGGGGTCGGTGTCGGGGGAGGAAATGATCTCCACCAGCTTCATGTAGCGGACCGGATTGAAGAAATGAGTGAGGAGAAAATTCTTGCGGAATTTTTCGCTACGGCCTTCAGCAATGGCCCGCAGAGGAAGCCCCGAAGTATTGGAAGTGATGATGGTGTCGTCTTTCATGACCTGTTCGACGCGTGAAAATACTTGCTGCTTAATATCGAGGCGTTCTACCACCACTTCTACAATCCAGTCGCACTCTTTGAGCTTATCCCAATCATCTTCGAAGTTGCCGGGCGTGATCAATTTTAAATCACGCTGGGAGTAAATGAGAGAAGGCTTTGATTTTTTAACGGCTTCAATGCCGGCCAAAGCAAACTTATTTCGAAAACGAGGATCTTGGGGAGTGAATCCGGCTTTCGCATCATCTTCGCCCAGTTGAGGAGGAACAATATCCAAAAGAAGAGAAGGAATGCCCGCCCCTGCCAAGTGAGCGGCAATGCCATGGCCCATCACTCCCGCTCCGAGAACCGCTACTTTTTTAATTGGTTTCATAAGATTACCTCGTTGTCATCGCGAGAAGCGAAGCGACGTGGCGATCTCCCTCATGGAGTCTGAGAGATTGCCACGCCCTTTGGGCTCGCAGACAAATAATTAAATATTTTTATAATCTCTCGATGATACACGCGGCTCCTTGGCCACCGCCGATGCACATGGTTTCTAGCCCCCACTTTTTATCGTAGGTGAAGAGATCGTTGATCAAGGTGGCCATAATGCGAGCTCCTGAGCAACCCAGAGGGTGGCCCAGCGCAATGGCTCCGCCGTGAGGATTCAATTTTTTGCGATCAATTCCTAATTCTTTCACTACCGCCAGCGATTGAGAGGCAAAGGCTTCGTTGAGCTCGAAAATGTCGATCTCCTGAATTTTTTTGCCAGCGCGCTGCAGCACTTTTTTCACCGCAGGAATGGGGCCTATTCCCATGACGGAGGGGTCGCAGCCTGCAACAGCCATGGCATGAATTCGAGCCAGGGGTTTTAAGCCCAAAGCCTTGGCTTTTTCAGCGCTCATCATCACAAGGGCCGCTGCTCCATCGGTGAGGGGAGAAGAATTTCCTGCCGTGACGGAGCCATCTTTTTTAAAAACAGGTTTTAAAGCGGCCAATTTTTCGAGCGTGGTATCGGGGCGAGGGCCTTCGTCTTTATTTACTATACGTCCATCGGGAAGTGTCACAGGAACAATTTCATTTTTGAATTTTCCAGATTCCATCGCGGCGGAGGCTTTTTTGTGGCTTTCGACGGCGAATTCGTCCATTTCCGAACGAGTGATTTTATATTGGGTGGCAACATTTTCAGCGGTGATACCCATGCTGATGTAAGCATCTGGCATTCCTGTTTGCATGAGTTTTGGGTTGAGGGAAGGATTAAAGCCGCCCATGGGCACGTGAGACATCGTTTCAATGCCGGCCGCGACAAAAACCTCACCATCTCCCACTTGAATGGCTCGAGCGGCATCCATAATGCTTTGAAGGGAAGAAGCGCAAAAGCGGTTCACCGTAGAGGCTGCCGCAGACAGAGGGAGCCCCGCGAGAAAACTAATATTTCGAGCCACGTTCATGCCTTGTTCGCCTTCGGGCATGGCGCAACCCACAATCACATCTTCAATTTCCTTGGGATCTAAACCTTTGGCTCTGGCAACGGCTTCTTTCACCACCAGGGCTCCCAGGTCATCGATTCTTAAGTTAATAAAATTTCCTTTCAGCGCACGCCCCATGGGGCTGCGCACAGCACTCACAATAACGGCTTCGTGTAAGGATCCCATAAAAACCTCCGGAATTAAAAAATGAATGATGATTCAGTCGAGCGTTTAGCCCGAGGGAAAAGGCCTGTCAAGATCAAATGGCTATGTTTTTAACACCGAATTTTAGTCTTGAACTGATTTTTAAGGGAATCGTTTTATTTTTTGATGGGAAGGGCTTTGTAAAAATAGTAGGTCTTGGCTAAGGATGAATATTTTAGGTTTTTACACCCGCTTTTTATACCGCGCTTCTTGGCCCTTGGCAGTTTTGTTGAGTATTTTGTTTATTTATTGTGTTTTTGTGAGCTCCCACCTCAAGCTCAAGAGCGATTTTAAAGAACTACTTCCCGAGAATTTCCAAAGCGTGAAAGATCTGAACCGCCTTTTGACCCGAGCCCCCAGCCTGGGGGGCCTTATTGTAGCCATTGAATCGAATGACCCCCAAAGCTCCATCCGATTTGCCAATGCTTTGGTTGAAAAGCTTCAAAACTATCCTCCCGAATATATTTCTTCTATCGATTATAATGCCAAAGAACTGAAGAAATTCTTTGGAGATCACAAATACCTTTATATGGATCTTGATGATCTTCAAGAATTGCACGATCGCCTGGAGCGCCGCATTCAGCGAGAGAAAATAAAGCACTCGGGGCTTTTCATGAGTTTTGAGACCCCCGAAGAAGAAAAAGAGGCTTTTTCTACCGAAGACATTGAATCTAAATACAAGAAAAAGACGGCCAATTACAGCGAATATATCGATGGATATTTTTTCACGGAAAAAGGGCGCTTGATGGCGGTGCTTATTAAACCTCCGGGTTCTTCGACGGGCATCGATTTTTCTAGAAAATTAGTGGCGAAAGTGGAGGCTACGATTCAAGAGCTCAATCCTTCTAGCTTTAACCCCTCGATGAAGGTGGGGCTCACCGGAAAGTTTAAGCGCGTTCTCTACGAATACCAAACTTTAATAGATGATATCGTTTCCACGGCCCTTCTATGCGTGGCATTGGTGGGGCTCGCCGTTTTTATTTATTATCGTCGACTTCGCATGGTGATTCTCATGGCTTGGGCCGTTTTTAATGGAGTGGCCTGGACCTTCGCGCTCACCGATTGGCACATTGGTTACTTAAATACCCAGACCGCTTTTTTAGGTTCGGTGATTATCGGCAATGGCATCAATCATGGGCTGATTTTGATGGCCCGTTATTTAGAGGAAAGAAGAAAGGGGAGCAATGCCCTCGATTCTCTTCTAGTTTCTATCCCCGCGACTTTTGCCGGCACTTTCGCTTCTAGTCTGACCACCAGTGTTGCCTTTGCGGTTTTAATGTTCACTCACATTCGTGGATTTTCTCAATTTGGCTATATTGGGGGCTTAGGAATGTTTTTATGCTGGGTGGCAGCTTATACGGTGCTGCCTGTTTTTTTAATTTTGAGCGAGGCTATATTGCCGGTGATTAAAGAAAAACCTCAAGAAAAAGGTTTTTCCTTGATGAAACTCTTTTCGGAAAAACTTCCCCGTTATGCAAAGCAGATTAGCCGGGTGGGGCTTGGCCTCACTTTTCTTTCGATTCCCCTTATCCTTTTTTATCTTCCTTATTCTTTGGAATACGATTTTTCGAAATTAAGGGTGCAAAATTCTAAAAAAGAAATGAAAGAAGAGGCCGTTTTGAATGATCGTATTCGATCCATTTTTGGAGGATCCACTACCCCCGCCATTTTAATGGCCGATCGCACAGAGCAGGTGGAGCCCCTTTGCCAAGAGATTAATCGAAAAAATGAGCTAGATCCCCCCGAAAAGCGCGTGGTGGAGAGTTGTAAATCTCTTTATTCTTATGTTCCAAGCCAGCAAGAAGAAAAAATAGCTCTTCTCAAACAAATTCGGAAACTTCTCGAAGATAATAGCCTCCATTTTTTGAATGAGGAGCAGAAAAAAGAAATGGAGAAATTCAAAACCCAATTCACAGGCCAAACCATTGCCTTAAAAGATGTGCCTCAAGAAGTGGTGAGAAATTTCAGGGAGAAAAATGGAGATTTGGGAAAAATTGTTTATGTGTATCCGGCCAGCGGAGAAAAAAATAGCCTTACCAATGGCAAGAATCTCATTCATTTTTCTGATATTATCCGAAGCAATACCTTGCCGGATGGGAGTGTGATTACTGGCTCGGGGGATTCCGTTATTTTTTCCGATCTTTTGCGGGCAGTGATTCAAGATGGGCCCAAGGCAACTTTGTGGGCCTTTGGGGGGGTTTGTTTGGTGGTGCTTCTTATTTTTCGCGAAAGGCGGGGAAGCGCCATCATTATCGGCACTTTAGTCGTGGGAGTTTTATGGATGGGTGCGCTCATGGCCTGCTTTGGCATTAAGATTAACTTTTTTAATTTCATTGCGATTCCCACCACTTTTGGAATTGGGGTGGATTATGGAGTGAATATTTACCAGCGCTACAAATTAGAAGGGCCTAACTCCCTTCCGAAAGTTTTGCGGACAACGGGCGGGGCCGTTGTGCTTTGTTCTATTACCACCATTATTGGTTATTCCACCTTAATCATTGCGAAGAACCAAGCTCTCGTTTCCTTTGGTTGGATTGGAATTTTAGGCGAAGTGACCTGTCTTGTCTCTGCGCTCGTTTTTGTGCCTGCCCTCCTGATGCGATATCAGAAGAAAAAGGGAGTTTTGCAGGAAATGTAGAGCTTAAAATCTATTTCACTCCAAAGAGTTCTACTTCGAAGATGAGATCGGCATTGGGGGGAATATCGGCGCCGGCCCCTCGCGATCCATAGCCCAGCTTTGCAGGAATAAAGAGGGTTCTTTTGCCGCCCACTTTCATTCCGGCCACTCCTTCATCCCATCCTGGAATCACTTGGCCCGCCCCTAAAGGAAAAGTGAATTTCTGATTGCGATCGAGCGAGCTATCGAATTTTTTCCCTTTCACTCCTTTAGCATTAAGCCAGCCCGTGTAATCCACGACCACTATTTTACCGGGGGTGGCGAGGGCTCCTGTGCCTACTTTGTCATCTCTATATTGAAGGCCGCTTGCAGTGGTGATGGTTTTAGAAGTAAGGTTTGCGGCAAGAGCAGATCCAATCCAAAGAACAAGAATGATCGGCGAAAATAAATTTTTTTTCATGGAGTCTCCTTATCATATGAAAGATAACCAGTGAGAGCTCTTCTTACCAGGAGATTGAAAATGTTCAAAAAGATAATTTTAGTCTTATTCCTTTTTTTAGTTTTTCCTGCATGGGGAGCAAGCCTTGAAAATTTTAAAATTTTTCCAGATTATCTATTTACGGATGAAGATTTAGGAGTTAAATTTAGCGCCAAGCTGGAGAGTGTAGGGGTAAAACCTAAAGCGCTTACCTTAATGGAGGTGAACGAAGAAAAAGGATTTATTAAATATCGTTGGCCTTTAAACGATGAGGGCATGCAAGGAGATGAAAAAGCTCAAGATGGGGTTTATGGCCGGGAAATTCAGTTCAAGGAAAAAAACCCCACACAACTTGTTTTTTATGTGCTTTTAGAAGAAGAGGAGCTTCGGGGGCCTGCTTCCCAAAGTGTGAGTTTGCCTAAGGTGCCTCCTTCTCAAAGGGCAATCTTAGAAATTCGAGCGCATCCTACGTTTATTGATATATTAAAAGATGTTTGGAAGAAAATTAAACAGAAATTTCATTTTTCGTGAATGAGAAAGGATTTATTCCTCTCTCATGAACAAGAATAGGGCTACGAGGGTGAGCATCCGGAATCCCCGCTCTATCTAAATTAGGAGGGAATTTATGAAAACTCGATTTTATTTAAGTTTGTTTTCCATAGTGGCTCTAGCTTTTATGGCTTCTTTGCAAGCCGCGGAAGTTCAAGAAAAAACTTTGGGCGATGCTAAAACTGCCCCGGCAGCTTCTACCCCCACGGTTTCGAAGGCGAGCCCCGAAACCCATAAGAGTGGGGTGCAAGAAAAGCTCGATCAAAAAGTAGCCGAGGCCGATAAAAAAGCGGAGGAGAAAGGTGCTCAAGCCAGGTGCCATTTGAGTTTCACACTCAAAAGTTGGTCCGTTTTTTATAAATCTGGAAAAGGAGAAGGAACGGTCACTTGCGATAATGGGGAAACGGCGAATGTTCAGATTCGAGCCAATGGCGGAGGAGTTACCTTCGGTAAAACTCATATTACCAATGGAAAAGGCAGCTTCTCTAAAATTAAGGCCATTCAAGAACTTTATGGCACCTATGTTTCTTCTGAAGCTCATGGAGGAATTGTGAAATCCGGCGATGTGCGGGCCATGACCAAAGGCGATGTTTCGCTCGCTATTCACGGCACGGGCAGGGGATTTGATATGGGGATTGCCTTTGGTGCTTTCAAAATCACGCCGATGTAAAATTTGAACACCGCCTTATGAATTATCTTAGCCCGCCTCGGCACTCATCGAGACGGGTTTTTTATCCCTTGCTGTAAAACGGTAATTCAGATATACTGAAATTCAGTAAAGGAGGTTTTTTATGTCGATTCCCATTTTAGTGTCGGAAAGAGGCCAGATTACCTTGCCGGTTTCGATCAGGAAAAAATACGCGATTGATTCAAGTACTCCTCTGATTGCCGAAGAAACGTCGGAAGGTTTGCTGTTAAAGAAGGCAAATTTGACTCCCCTAAAAACTTATTCTGATTCCGAAGTTAAGAAATGGAAGGAGGAGGATAAGATCATGCCTCGAGATAAAAAATGGCTCAAGTAAAACGGCTTTTTCTGGATGCGAATATTCTTTTTACTGCAGCATATAATCCAAAAGGTTTGGCCGCTGCCCTCATTAAAAAAGCTTCTTCATTGAGGCTAGAAATATATGCTTCTGAATATGCCCTTGAAGAGGCTCATTACAATCTTGCCTTAAAGTTTCCAGAGGCTTTGCCTGAATTTGAAGAAATTAAAAATCAGATCCAGGTTATTTCAGTCTATGTAGATCTAAACTTCAATCCTTTAAATTTACCTTTTGATGATTTACCCATTTTTCAGGGAGCTCTAAAATGCCGAGCTCAATATTTGTTGACGGGTGATAAAAAGGCGTTTGGAAAATGGATGAATAAAGCGAAACAAACTGAGGGAATTTGTATTCTGACTGTACGTGATTTTGTGGATTCACGGCACGGGCAGGGGATTTGATAGGGGGATTGCCTTTGGTGCTTTCAAAATCACGCCGATGTAACGATGGCAAGATCAATAGAAGAAAAAACTTTATTTTCAAATTACCATTCAGTGATTTGGGAAACGCGTCTCCAATGGCCCGTTTGCGCTTCTAAAGCCCAGTCTTCCAATTTTGCCAATTCATGAGTGGGGTTTCCTGCGGCGCTGCGCCCGGTAGGTCGTTTGATTTGAAGCCGCACTCGTTTTCCCTGGAAATAGGGATTAGCTGCGCCGGGGGCGCCTACTCTGGCAATCCAATTCACAATGTTGAGAATTTGCTCTTCACGGGGGTCGAGAAGAGTGAGTTTAAGAGGCTGAGGGTTGCTGCGAATTTCCCTCAAAAAACCCCGCCAAAACTCAAGGTCGTCTAATAATTCTCCGCCAATAGTATTTTCGAGTACCTGAAAAACAGTGCTTCTTGAACTTGCATGAGCATAATCTCGGAGTTGGCGAGGTAGCTCCTCCATATCTCTTTGCAAGATAAAAACGGAAGGCAGTGCCGAAGGCAGCGAACTTTTATTTCTCCTACGAGAACTATTTGGAACCAGTTGTTTGGGAAAAAGGACTCTCGCGATGTAATAGACTTGTCTTCTAAGGCCTTTGTTTACATTCGCCTTGGTAACATGCCTGAAATGAGCATAATAATGCTGCCCCAATAGTGAGACGATTTCATTCTCAAGTTGCTCCAATTGAGGCGTGCTAAGAAACCTTTCGAAATCGGGAACGACAAAATTTTTACAATCACGGGTTCCAAAATACTTTTTTTCCAGGGCCTCGGTGAGTCGGGCAAGTTCTTCAAAACGACTTCCATAGGGAGTTATCTGATAAGAGAGGTAAAGCTCCCCAGTCCTTTTTGGAATATAGACGGCAGCGGTATAAGCAGAACAGGAGGCGTCTAGTTGTTTTAAAAGATCGAGGTCGTGGGTAAAAAAATCTCGTACAATTCTTTCTAAAATATCATGGACTGTGAAATGAGAGGATTGCGCATAAAGGATCATGTTATCCATCCTTTCTGGATGGACTTTTGAGAACCAAGCATATTTTTTATAGAAGTCTCCAAGTGTTTGAAGGCTATTTACTTCTCCCACTTCTGGAAACTCGGTATTCCCAAGGCTTTCGTCCATTTCCATCCTCAAGGGCCGATTTTCATCGCTCACTTTTATTCTGGGAAAAAATCCTTGAGGCCCTTCCCAGGCAAAGGATTCAGAAGAAAGAATTGACGAATCGGATCTCTGGGATTCTGAATCACTTGCCCTCGAATGCTCGATGTTTCTCTCCAAGGCCTGAATCCTGCCCCCGGTGGCCATGTGGGTGAGATGAGCTCCCGCTTCCATCGCTAAACTCGTAACGCTCGCATGAATCAATCTTTGAGAGAGGCTTTGATTGCTTCGTTCTCTTAAGTTCAATCGTTCCGTTGCAAGTTCTCCGGCCACCATGCCTAAGCTCTGAGAGAACTGTCTGAGTAAGATATTCTCTCCACTTAAAAAATGCCCCACTCCCTTCAAACAAAGAAAATCGGTGAGAGTTCCCAACCATGCTTGGCCAAAAATCCACCCGCCCTCACCCGTCC
>OBEQ011346995.1_pt1 | contig 70209 bp, 66 predicted proteins | sample 1670901 | NCBI WGS metagenome assembly OBEQ01 (sample SAMEA104232315, study PRJEB22302) | groundwater metagenome | biome: forest; feature: aquifer; material: groundwater | place: USA | collected 2011-08-07 | depth 5.4 m
AGTGATATCTTAGGTCATACCTTGTCTGAGCCGTAGACTTCAAACCTTTCACGTTTGAAGTCTACTACCTTTGTCAAACCTTGTAAACGAGCTTTACAGCCGAGGGTTAAAAACCCTCGGATAGTCGCTTAATCATTATAATTGCAATCCAAATCATAATTTCCCTATAAATTCCTTATCTAGGTAAGGTTATAATAAGACCCTTTGTGGGTCAGATTTGCTCCGCGGCTAGGATTCGAACCTAGAACCTTGAAATTAACAGTTTCCTGCTCTACCGTTGAGCTACCGCGGAATGTTTTCCAATTTTATCACTTAATACGCTATAAATCTACAGCTAGTTCGAGTTTTGCCAAACCATTTAAAGCACCAACATTCGATCAGAGTAATCAACGGTATCAAACCCTAAAATAGTTCTTCTTTTATTCTCTTTTGATCAATTTGATACAAATTTAAGAAATGCTTGTTAAGTTTCTAACTCATTTTATAATCTGGTCAAGTTTCGAATATTCTCTATCCCTCGGAGCAAAATTCGAATCTTCTCCTGTCATCATCATTGGAGCTCAAATTGGGAGTAACATCGCCGCGTTAAACACCTCTATACTTTTTGCATATTCTTGTTTAGGAAAAATTAATGTCGATGGATTATCCTCACCACGCAAACGATATACGTCTTGCATTTCTCGCGCAATTGCAGAAGTAACTCTACTAATATGTGTTCTCTTTGAAGGGAGAAGGTCGCTATTGTGTGTTTTTTCAACGATAAACCGAGGTTCTCTTGCCGAAAAAACTACTCGTTCGTCTCTGATTGTTGGGATAGGTGGTTGAAAACCAGTAAAGGTAATTTCCAATCCTTGCGCACGCCAAGTGCATTGGAGATCTGATTGATTTTGAATAATATCTGCAATGGTCATGAATACATCACCCCACATACCTGTACCTTCAATTCCTGAATACGTCACAAAATTATGGATGAATCGGCCTGAGGCATGAATAATTTCATCTGTTCTATATTGAACAACTTCAAGTTCAACTGTTCTTGCTCCCATACCACACATTATATTGCGATACTGTTATTTTGCAATATGCATAAAGCTTAAAAATACTTTCGAATCTCCTCCATCCCTCGGAGCAGAATTGAATTACTCGAACTCGATATATTGACTTCTTGCTGTGTTTTGTGTCATGATGGGTTGATGGAAGAAACAGCGGAAAATAAAAGCTACGGATATGGCAAAAGACCACTATGGCAGTGGGTGTTTATCTACCTTGTCATTGGCGCGATTGTCTATGGAGCTATCTATTACCTCTTTTTAGCAAAGAAGGGTGGATACAATTACAATAAGCCTTCAGGACAATATTCAACACAACCAACTACAGCGATAAACCCCACTACCTCACAGGCAATGATGTCAGGTGAGATGACTGTGCCACTTGCAATGGAGAATAAGTCAGGAGAATCAGGCACAGCAACTCTCAAAGAAACAACTGGACAAGTAACCGTTACGATTGCGCTTACCGGTTACCCAGCTGATATTGCTCAACCAGCACATATTCATGTGGGTAGCTGTCCGGGGGTTGGTGCAGTGAAATACCCATTGACCTCCGTTGTCAACGGAAAATCTACCACAGTATTACCAGTTACCCTCGCTGCGCTCAAGGCGCAGCTTCCTCTTGCTATCAACGTTCATAAATCAAAAGAAGAGATCACCAACTATACTGCGTGCGGCGCACTTAGCGCCCAGTAATAAAAAGGCTCCCTAGATAATCTACGACTCTGAGTAGTTAGCATTATAAGAATCATCCCCCTCCCGGAGCCTCAGATTATTTCTGGTATACTACAATTATGAAAAATAATAAAATACTTTTGATTGTTGGAGGAATTGTAATAATAGTTGGAATTGTTTTTTACACTCAACAAAAAATGCTCCATAGATCAACGCAACAAGCACCTCTTCTAGACGGAAAAATTATCTCGGGATCTTTTGACAAAAGTAAATTTAAGACAAGTGCCGAGTGGAAAAAAATACTCTCTGCCGACCAGTATCATATATTGCAAGAGGCAGGGACAGAAATTCCTTTTACAGGAGCGCTTGACCATGAAACACGGAAAGGCACCTATTACACTGTCGGATGCAATCAGCCTGTATTTCGATCGGAACAAAAATATGATTCAGGTACTGGTTGGCCAAGTTTTTGGTCTCCTATAAGTCCAGATGGATTAGTGCTTCGGGAAGATAGCAGCATTCCAGGAGAACCACGAGTCGAAGTGTTAGATACATGCGGAGGGCATCTAGGACATGTATTCGATGACGGTCCTTCTCCAACAGGAAAACGGTATTGTATGAACTCTCTTGCTTTAAAGTTTATTCCCGATAAAAACCTATAATAGTTTCTCCAATCGCACATCCCGCGGAGCTCAACAGGACAGTGAGATTAGGCTGTAAATTCAATCTAAATTCATCAATTCTTCTGGCTCAATTTTATTTTGTTTTTGACATTTCCTCTCTGAAATGAAACAATCTCTGTAATGGATAACCAAGAACAAATTATTCCTCAGCAAATACCTATCCAACCATCGGAGCTACAACAAAACATTTCATCAAATACTTCTTGGTTGCGAATACTCTCTATTGGTTTTTCTCTTGTCTCTTTTTGTATTGCAATTGGGATAGGAGGATATGTGTTAGGAACAAGAAAGAATCAGCCTGCTTCTCAAAGCCAAAATATATCAACTTCTCCAACCATTGCACAATTTCCTTCTCCAACGCCTGATCCAACGGCGAATTGGAAAACATATACCGGTACTGGCTTCACTCTTAAATATCCATCGGAAGATTTAGAGTACATAGACTTAACGTCTGCCAATCCTTCCTATCAAGGATTAAAGAATGCTAACTGCTCTGGCTTTCAGACAACTGGAGCAAGAGGGGATGTTCTATTCAGTGTTTGTATAGCGCCTGATAGTGTAGATAAAGTGTTATCGGATATGAAGAATTATATCGTTCAGGCAGGAGGTTCCCTAGGCCAGATAATATCTGAAAATAAAATAGAATTTAATAAATATCCTGCTACTGAGCTGGTTACTGAAAATAAGACATATAAGCCAAGTTTGAAAGAATCATGTTTAATAACTTCTAAAAACTCAAAAACATATGTTCTATGCAGGTTGTTCATAAATCAAGAAGAAGAATTAATGCTTTCCTTCTTCAAGTTCATCCAGTGATATAGTTTCGAATAACCTCCACGCCCCAGAGTTCAGGTTTTGACAACCCACTTCTTTTAGTGAGAGACTCTGATTGATGGATAATATCAATCAACCACTTGCTCCATTGCCAACAAAACCAGAACCAAAAGAACAGAATATCTACACGTGGCTGAAAACACTTTCCATTGGGTTTTCTCTTGTTTCTTTTGGCATTGCCCTTGCAATTGTGGGATATGTTTTAGGAGCAAGGTAGAAGACGCTCTTGACGATCCTCTACTTCCTATGAAATACTTAGCTTATACAAAAAGGGGGTCGGAGATCCCCAAACGTTGAGAGGGGGTGAGTGAATGAAAATGAACGAAAAAATGAAATCTTGTTTTACACCACATGTCATGATGCATAGTTTGTTTGGTCTTGGTTTGGGCATCGTGCTTGTTGCTCTTATTCCAGCCATTGGAAACATTTGGCTTGGCGTTGTATTGGTAGTTGTAGCAATTGCTGTCGACACCATGCGCAAATCCTAAAAACGTTTTCTTTGATGCTTAGCCCAGGTAGTCTTTGAGCTTATTGCCACGAGACGGGTGGCGCAGTTTGCGAAGGGCTTTGGCTTCGATTTGACGAATACGCTCACGAGTTACCGCAAACATGCGGCCGACTTCTTCCAAAGTTTTTGGCTTGCCATCTTTAAGACCAAACCGCTCTTCCAAAACTCTTCGTTCGCGATCCGACAGTGTATCGAGCACTTGCTCTACTTGTTCTTTCAATAATTCTCTCGATGCAGTATCAAACAGCGTTGGAGCACTCGTGTCGTGAATAAAATCTCCGAGACGACTATCTTCCTCGTCGCCAACTGGCGATTCAAGACTTGCCGGTTCTTGAGATATTTTAATAATTTCCAGCGCTTTCTCAGGGTCAATACCCAACACTTTTGCGACTTCTTCTGGTGTTGGCTCACGACCCAACTCCTGCATAAGTTTTCGGGAGGTGCGCAAAAACCTGTTGATATTTTCAACCATGTGCACAGGAATGCGAATGGTTCGCGCCTGGTCTGCAATAGCACGGGTTATGGACTGCCGAATCCACCACGTCGCGTAGGTCGAAAATTTGTAGCCCCGACGCCAATCATATTTTTCTACAGCTCGTATTAACCCCTGATTGCCTTCTTGGATAAGATCTAATAATGTAAGTCCGCGGCCAACATACTTTTTTGCAATTGAGACAACCAACCGTAAGTTTGAGTTGATTAATATTTTTTTTGCTTCTTTATCGCTTCTTTCTACTCGTTTTGCCAACGATATTTCTTGTTCAAAGGTTAAAAGCGGAATTCTCCCAATTTCCTTAAGATACATGCGCACTGGATCAGAGACTGAACCTTCTGTAAGAACAGTTAATGCTTCGAGTTCTTTTTCTAATATCTCAATTGGTTGTTCCGACGTTGTCTCCTGAACAACACTTTCGAAAACATCCACATTCGAACGAAGTAATTTATCGTAGAGCTCATCGAGTTCTGTAATGTGTTCTTCTGGTTTTGGGAAAAGTTGCAGGACTTCGTCTTGGGTAATGTACCCGCGCTTTTTTGCCGAGACAACAATATCCGACAACATGACACCTGATTTTTGTTTCATCGTAGTGATATTTTACCACAGAAAAGGAAGGGAAGCGATACGTATGATTTAGCGAGGCAAAAGTGACGCAAGGCGAGAAAATTCTTCTCGAAGCTGTAAGAGTTCTTCGTTTCCCCCATTTTTTTCTTTCTCATGTATGGTATCTCCAAGTGTTTTTATCTTTGATCGTATAAAAAAGCTCTGGAGATGGCTTGTTACTTTTATCATTTCCTCTTTGTATTTTTCGTCGCTTGCAAATATGGGGAGTGGCAGTAAGTAACACCTGTCAAAAGCAGCAAAAAGCTCAGGCGCAAGTACGCTTAAAAATTTTACCTGATTAAAAACATCAGTTGCTGCAAAATATGCAATAAGACTATCGAAAATTTTTCCATGCGCTGGGGTTGCAAAAACAAATTCCGATAGGTTTTCCGAGGCATCGGAAAACATTTTTTTAGGATGTGTATATTGCAGAATAAGTGCAAGGAGGTACTCTTCTAAAATTTCCTGGCGCGGCTTTTTATCTTTTACTTTTGGCACCAATGTATCTGTGATTTCTTTTTTCTGCATTTTTTCTGATTGTCGAAGCATGCTCTCGTAGGATGCGTCAAGACTTACTGCTAATTTTTTAAGGTAGTGTTCTTTAACAATCTCGTTTTCGATTGCACCGAGTACTGGCAAGAGTTCTTCGGTAATCTTTTTTTTGCCCTCTGCCGATTCTTTGTTAACGGAAACGAGCGTTTGTTCGAGTAAATAATCATAGACACCAACATCATTTTTAACTGCTTTTTTAAACGCAAAAGGATCGTTACGAATTGCTTCGTCTGGGTCTTTGCCATCAGAAGTCACAATAATCGATGTTGAGAGACCTTTTTTTTCCAAAGCAGGAAGACTTCTTTTTATTGCTTCTTGCCCTGCCCGATCACTATCAAAACAAAGACTTACTTTCTGAGCAAATCTGGCAATAAGATTGACCTGGTTTTCTGTAAGCGCTGTGCCTTTGACTGCAACCGCGTTGCCAATTCCTTCCTGAAACGAAGAAATAACATCAAATTCCCCTTCCATAATAATTGCCCAGTTTTGTTTTTTTATTTCCTCTTTTGCAATGTGCAAACCAAAAAACACACTCCCTTTGTGATACACAAGCGTTTCGCGGGTGTTGACATATTTTGATCCCTGAAAATTTTGACTCATCGTTCTTCCCGAAAACCCCTCAATATTCCCCCGGTGATCAAAGAGTGGAAAGATAATCCGGTTGGTAAAAAAATCTCCCGTTTGCGTTGCAAGACCGGCAAAAATCAAATCTTCTCTTGTATGATTTTTTTTATGCATAAGGTAATTTAGTAACCCGTCACCCGCTGTTGGCGCAAATCCAAGCATAAATGTTTGTATTACTTTGTCTTTTATTTTTCTTTCTTCCGTTAGATACGCAAGTGCTTTTTTGCCAGCAGCATGCTTTGTCAGAACATAGTGATAAAATTCCATTGCTTCCTTGTTGACTGTGTAAATTTTTTCTTTCTGAGACGATACGCCGGCTGCAAATTTCCCTTCGGGCAGTATAACCCCTGCTTTTTTGGCAAGAGTCCGCAGCGCTTCGGGAAACTCGAGATTTTCGTACTCCATTAAAAAGGTAAAACAATCTCCACCCTTATTACAACCAAAACAGTGCCAAATTTGCCGCTCTGGAGACACGACAAACGAAGGAGTTTTCTCGCTGTGAAACGGACATGTTGTCTTAAAATTCCGCCCGAGTTTTTTAAGCGGAAGAAATTCGCTAATAAGCGCTACGATGTCTATTTTTTCTCTTACTTGGGCGACTGCATCCATAGTTTTACAACACAATCTAAGGCCTCTTGTAGCATAACGCTATTGTTATATTCTTGCACGTGTTTTTTCAAATCGTCTGCACCTTCGGCCTGCTTCATTTTTTTTATTTGAGCGGTAAGTTGCGGCAGTGCACGGGTAATATTATCAACAATTGTTATGCTGGATTTTTGTGCAGTTCGCGACAGCGGATTAAGATCAATGGTAATAACTTTTTTTCCGTTTTTGATAAGTGCCTCTGCCCGATCGCCATCTTCAAGGGGCACAAACACAACATCTGCGATAAAAATACCATCTTTATTGACGAATTTCCTATTTGATGCTAAATGTTCTATTGTATATTTTTTTTGAGGCAGCAAAACGTGCAATGCACCATGTGTTTCTAAATATTTTTTTATATTTTTCTCGCGAGTCTTTGAGGGATGAAAAATATTCACTTCCAATGGTGCATTAAGTAATGATGCTAACGTAACTAATTCTTTTGCTGATAAAATAGCAGTATTACCATTGACCGAAATAACCGGATGTTTTGCCAAAAGTAAAAGTGCTGCTGCTGCATGTATGGATTTTTTGGCAAACTCGTGCGTTTTTTCTCCGATTAAATAATCAAATGCCTCTCCCCTGCCGTGTGCAATAAGACCATTGAGCGAAACTATGCCCAGCGCTACACCTTGTTCTATCTCCTCTCTTGTTTTTAATGATATGTATCGTGGATGCGAACGTGGAATCATAGTAACACTGCTCCTTTTTCAGAGAGAGAAAATTTTACGGCACCCGGAAACGAAATAGTGCTGACAACTGCATTGCCTAAAATAATCATGGTTGCGCTGCCTCCTTTTTTTTCGATTGCGTCAATCGTCTGTATAACATTTTTGTCTTTTAATAAACCACCCTCTAAAACAAATTGTTTGGAAATTGCCAATATATCTGCTAATACTAAGACGTTTTTCTCTTGCAAAACATTCTTGATGCTTCCAAGTGCTCTTGTTGCTACAGTATCAATACGGGAAAGAAGTTTTTCATCATTCAAAACGCTCTTTGTTGATAAAGGACTAAACACGCGGCAGTAAACAGTTTTTTCTTTGACTAAAATTTTTGTGACAGAAAAAGAAGAGCTTGGTTTTTCTTTGAGAAAAAATCCGCCGAAAAACTGGTTGACAACATCACCAAGACCGGTTTTGTTTTTTACCTCTGCCGTATGCGCAATAATTGCCAATGCTTTTTTTGTTTTTTTAAGATGTAAAAGTTTGTCCACTGCATACGCTGTTGCAAGAGCTACTGCTCCGCTGACCCCAAACCCGCATCCTAAAGGAAGCTTTGTTTCTATTTCTACTGCGATACTTTGATCTGTTAAATCTCGCAACACACCAAAAACAGTTGGCATGTTTATTTTTTCACTATTGAATAAAATTTCTGTTTTTTCTGCATTTGCAACGGTAACTACCACACCCTCGGAAAGCGTAAACCCAACTCCAAACGAACCACTCCAGCGTGGATCTTTTCGTTTATACGCTTTAAAAATGCAACTGATATTTCCTGGCGCAAATGCTTGTATTTTCTTCATCATAAAATAAATTTCACAATTTCCTCTGCTACCTCTCTTTTTGATCGCAAAGAAATTTTCTTTTTTAAACCATCTTTTTTTATCACAATAACTTCATTTGTGTCCGTTTCAAATCCCCGATCATTTTTGCTAATATCATTAACAACAACAGCATCAGCTTTACTCTCTTGTAGTTTTTTTTGCCCTTCCTCAATAAGCAGTTTTTCTTCACTTCCCCACACTGCCTTAAACGCAACAAGCATTATATTTGGATTGAACTTTTTTATATCGTTGATAATTTTTTTTGCAGGCACAAGTATTAAGGTCACACCTTGACGACTTGAAATCTTTCCCTTGATGGGATTTACTACGCGAAAATCAGAAACTGCTGCTGTGTGATAGATACTATCGTGCTTTTTTATATATTTTTTGATGAGAAAAGAAAGTTCGTCGGCAGTTGTAAATGTTTCTTGTTTGATATGTAAACTTGGTTTTACCGATGTTTTTGAGCGCAGCAATAAGACATCTGCACCTTGTAAAAAACACGCTTCTGCAATTGCCACTCCCATTTTCCCAGAGCTTTTATTTCCAATGAATCGAACACCATCTATCGGCTCTTGTGTCCCGCCTGCTGTTACAATAATTTTTTTTCCTTGAAGCGATGATGCCTTTTCTAATAGTCTCATGATTTCTTTATGAATATTTGGAGCTTTGGGAAGTCTTCCTTTCCCTTCGTACCCGCAGGCAAGTGCACCTTCATCTGGTTCGATGAAGTGATATCCGAGGTTTTTGAGTTTTGCAACGTTTTCTTGAACAATGCTGTTTTCCCACATATGCACATTCATTGATGGACAAACAAGAATTGGCGCCTGGGTTGCAAGTAGTATTGTTGTAAGAAAATCATCTGCCATGCCATATGCCATTTTTGCAATCGTATTTGCTGTAGCCGGCGCAATAACAACAAGATCTGCAATATCTGCAATTTTGATGTGGTCGACTTCTCTTGATGCTAAAACTTTTTTAACGTTAAAATCTTTTTCAAACAATTCCGTATACACTTTATTCCCGGAAATTTTTTCAAACTCTTCTTTTGAAACCATTTGCGTTGCGCTTTTTGTCATCACCACAATCACATTGTGCTGATCTTTGCGCAAAAGTTTAATGAGATCCAAAACTTTATACGCGGCGATCCCGCTTGTGATACCTACGACAATAGTTTTTTTCTTCTTCATATGTTGAGCGTGCCTATTGTACCACTTCAAATGAAGCTATACCATTTTTCATCAGTTTTTATAAGAAATTTTAGTCGAGTAGGAATTGGTTGACCAGCGGGAAATTTTAATTATCTAAATTGTATATAATTTCTATCTCCTTATTTTCTAAATCAAATGTAATTTTATGACAATCGAAAAAACCTAATTGCCCAAGTATTATTGGTGTTTCTAAAGGTAGTTTGTCAGAAATGTAGAAAGAACAATCGTAGTTTCTTCCTCCCACATATAATGTTAATGTTTCTAAGAATGTTGGCAAGGGACTTCCATTTGCTGTGGTAAAAGTTATTTTTTGTTTATTTTTTTCATCTATTCCAAGAAAATCTGCAATGTCTTTTGAGCAAAAACAGACATCAGCTCCAGAATCAATGAGCGCGGTAATAGGAGCAAGTGTTATTTTATGAGATTTTTTATATCCAAGACTCACTGTAATCCAAGGTTTATAAACTTTATTTGCTGGAATATAGTAGGGATATTTACGCATTTGCAGTGACAAAACCAAAATAATTCTTTGAAGCAGGAACTAAAAATACATCTTTTATGCCTTCTATCTTCTTGGAAACCAATGCAAAAGTTTTTGCATGAGCAACAACTTTTTTGCTTTTTTTGTCAATAGCTACCCAACCCTGGGAATATGATTTGAGAGCTATTCTTAAATCTACTGTTTGCATATCAATCATAATATCATATTGTAGTCAAGAAAACCAAACAAAGAAATTATAATTTTGAGAATTGCAAAATTTGTGATAGTATAAATATATGATTGAATTTATGGTCAAACATGCTGGTACTATCGCTGTCCTTATGATAGCTATAAGTGCTATAGCTAATTTTTTTGTAATTTATAAAAGGAATAAGAAAAACAATGTAAATGTACCTAAAAAAGACTACGTAATTGGAGCTGTACTTGGTCTTATGGTTGCAGGAGCTGTAATCTACTTTATAGTATCTGCTTATAAATAAATTCTTATTGTCTAATTTATAATAAGTCTCTTGCTTTTTTTTATTTTCCTCTATACAATACCTAAGGCTTATGAGTGTTACCCTTGTTATTGGAGCACAATGGGGAGATGAAGGAAAAGGGAAAATAATTGACGTCTTAGCCCAAGACGCAGACTATGTTATCCGCTACCACGGAGGCAACAACGCAGGCCACACCATTATCAATAACTTTGGCAAATTCGCCATGCACTTAGTGCCATCTGGCATTTTCCACAAAAACTCAATTGGTGTTATTGCAAACGGAACTGTACTTGATTTGGAAGTTTTAATCGCTGAAATCGAAATTCTTAAAAAAGCAGGCGTTTCACTTGCCAAGCGGCTAATTATTTCCCCCCGTTGTCATGTTATTATGCCCTACCATAAGATACTCGACCGGCTTTATGAGGAAGCCAAAGGAAAAGCAAAAACAGGAACAACAGGTCGCGGTATTGGACCGGTATATGCGGATAAAGCAAGCTATAATGGCATTCGGCTTGGGGATCTTTTTGACAAGAAAGTATTCAGTGAAAAATTAAAAGTACAACTTTTGGTAAAAAATAAAATACTTGTTGCATTAGGTACAAAACCACTTCTGCAAAAAGATATTGAGGATATACTTTTTCCTCTTTTTGAAAAAATAAAACAATTTATTATAGAACCTTACCCTTTTTTACAAAAAGGGGTTAACCAGGGAAAGATGCTGCTTTTCGAAGGCGCACAAGCAACTTTTCTGGATAACGACTGGGGCACATATCCTTTTGCAACTGCCTCAACCACTCTATCTGGAGGAATAACAGCAGGATCGGGTATTGCCCCAAAACATATCAAAAAAATTATTGGTGTAACAAAAGCATATACAACACGAGTTGGGGATGGTCCATTCCCAACAGAATTATTGGACAAAACAGGTGAGCTTTTACGAAAAAAGGGTGGGGAAATTGGAGCAACAACTGGAAGACCACGAAGATGCGGTTGGCTTGATCTTATGCTTATTAAATTTGCATCAGAGATAAATGGCTTTACAGAACTTTCAATTACAAAGCTCGATATTTTAGATGGCTTTAATGAAATAAAGGTATGCGTTGGATATGAATTAGATGGAAAAAAAGTTGATTATTTTGATGGCGATGCACAATTTTTAGCAAAAGTAAAACCAGTTTATAAAACATACAACGGCTGGAAAAAACCAGTACAAGGAATTGCCAGATATGCAGATTTACCAAAAGAAGCAAAAGAGTACATTGAAATAATTGAAAAATTCACCAATACAAAGGTTTCCTCTATATCCACCGGAGCAAAGAGAAATGAAATCATCATTCGGTAAAAAACCTTTATATAAAGCATTGATTCTTGATGTCGATGGCACCATTATGCTCAATAAGCGTGATGCAATGCCTTCGCAAAAGGTAACAGAAGCAATCGTAAAAGCAGGAAAACGCATCCATATTTGTCTTGCCACATCCCGACCATATAACGCTGTTTCTCATATCTTTGACCACCTTAAACTTTCTGACTATTCTATTGTAAATGGAGGAGCACAGATTTTTGATATGAAAACAAGAAAGGTTGTCTGGGAACAGCTCATAGACCAAAACGATGTGGAGGCTGTCTGTGACATTTTACAAAATAACATTCGCGTACCATTCTGGCTCAATGACGGAAGGAAGGATACTTTTATTCCTCGAGATCCTATCCCAAAACAAGTTTTTCAAATCTATGTCACGGCAAAATTAACCAATGAAACTGCAGACATCTACATTAAAAAAATTTCTCATATTGCAGGCATTGCCGCCCATAAAGTTCCCTCCTGGGATAAAGGTTGTTACGATATTCTTATTGGCCATGCGGGAGCAACAAAACAACATGGCATTTTTGAAATTGCCAAATTGCTAGAAATTGAAACACATGCTATTATTGGTGTTGGTGACGGATATAATGATTTCCCCTTGCTTATGGCATGCGGATTGAAAATTGCTATGGAAAATGCAGACTTAGGACTAAAAGCAATTGCAGATTATATTGCACCACCTGTTGAAAAAGATGGCATTATTGATGTCATTAACAAGTTTATTTTATAACTGTTGACTTTACACAGAAAATAGCCTATAATAAAACTATGCCAAGCTTTGATTTTACTACCTATCTTTCTCCTTTTACTTGGCGCTATGGATCCTCTGCAATGCGAACAATCTGGTCCGAAACCTACAAGCGAAAACTCTGGCGCAAAATTTGGGTAGCACTCGCTACTGCTCAAGCAAAAGAAAACCTTATTACAAAAGAAGAACTCGACGACCTCATCGCTCATCAAGATGATATTGATATTAGTAAGTCCAACGAAATAGAACAAGAAATTCGCCACGATTTAATGGCGGAAATAAAAGTATTTGCAGCGCAGGCAAAAATCGGCGGTGGCAAAATTCACTTGGGTGCTACTTCAATGGATATCGAAGATAATGCCGATACGATCCGAGCAAAAGAATCACTAGAGATTATTGAAAAACAACTCAAGGAGCTTATCAAAACATTTGCCGCAAAAATAGAAACATATAAAGATACTCCTTGCATGGCCTATACCCACTTGCAACCGGCAGAACCAACAACGCTTGGATACCGATTTGCCCTCTATGCTCAAGACATTTTGTTTGACCTAGAACTTTTATCTTTTGTAGAAAAAATGCTTAAAGGAAAAGGCATTAAAGGCGCTGTTGGTACCGCAGCAAGCTACACAGCCTTACTCGGAGAAGAAAAAGCTGAGAAACTAGAACAAGAAATCATGCAAGCACTCGGTATTAGCGCTGTCACAATTGCAGCACAAACAGCTCCTCGCAAACTTGATTATTTCGTTGCCCATTTGCTTTCCTCCATTGCACAGTCACTCTATAAATTCGCATTTGATCTTCGCATCATGCAATCTCCTGGCTTTGGCGAATGGCAAGAACCATTTGGGACAAAACAAGTTGGTTCTTCAGCTATGCCATTTAAAAGAAATCCATGGAAATCAGAACAAATTTGCTCACTTGGTCGCCTTGTTTTCCATTTTGCTGATACAGCTCGGGATAATGCAGCTCATATGCTTTTAGAACGAACACTTGATGACTCTGCTAATAGACGAGTGTATGTACCAGAGATGTTTCTAGCAATTAATGAAATGTTAACAAGTGTAAATACAATTATTGAGGGACTTGTCATTAATGAAAAACAAATTGCAAAAAACTTAGCAACACATGGACCTTTTGCAGCAACGGAGAGACTCCTTATGATTGCTGTAAAAAACGGCGCAAATCGCCAGGAAATCCATGAAGCCATACGAGAAAATGCAATGAAGGCGTACAAAGCAATTCAGGATACAGACAAGAATACACTTGAAACACTCCTTACATCAGACACCAATATTACAAAATACGTTGATGAAAAAGAAATAAGTACACTCCTTGACCCTAAAACACACATAGGTTTAGCAAGCAAAAAATGTCAAGATTTTCTCAAACAGATCAACAACTGAATAATCTGCAAAATGCAAAAAGCGATAAGCCGCAGAGGATTGGCATTGTTGGCGGAGGCCAATTGGGAAGAATGTTGACCCTTGCCGCAAAGAAATTAGGCTTTTACATTATAGTTCTTGACCCTACTCCACAAAGCCCTGCTAGCCAAGTTGCCGATAAGCAAATCATTGCTGATTTTAAAGATGAAAAAGGAATCCGCGCGTTAGCAGAAGAATCAGACGTTATTACCTTTGAATCAGAATTTATTAACGATACTGTTCTTAAGGAATTACTCAAAGAAGGCAAACGAGTTGATCCTTCTCCAAAAACACTGAGCATTATTAAAGACAAACTGAATCAGAAACAATACCTCAAAAATAATAGTATTCCAACAGCAGATTTTATGGGAGTCACAACTGTTTCAGATATAAAACAGGCAATTAAAAAGTTTGGCTACCCCATCCTACTTAAAGCTCGTTTCGATGCATATGACGGTAAAGGAAATTTTGTGATCAACAATGAAAGTGATATTACCAAAGGCATTGAGAAATTAGAAGGAAGAGAGCTCTATGTAGAACACTATGTCCCTTTTGTTAAAGAAGTTGCAATTATGGTGGCTTGCAGCATAAAAGGCGAAATCGTTCCCTATCCTGTTGTTGAAACAATTCACAAAGACAATGTGTGTGATGTTGTTATTATTCCGGCAAGAATTTCTTCAAAAGCAGCAAAAAATGCCATGGATTTGGCAATGCAAGTTGCCTCACATTTAGAAGGAGCGGGTGTTTTTGGGGTTGAAATGTTCCTGGGAAACGACGATAATGTATGTGTTAACGAGCTTGCCCCTCGGGTTCATAATTCTGGTCACTATTCTATAGAAGCATGCAAAACGTCTCAGTTTGAACAACATATTCGTGCAATTACTGGACTACCATTAGGAGAAACAACGCTTTTAGTAAAAGCAGCAGTAATGAAGAACATATTAGGAGAGAGCAATGGACCTGGAAAACCAGAGGGACTTGAGATTGCTCAAAAAATTCCTGGTGTTACAATTCATATGTACGGTAAACACGAATCTCGAGTTGGACGAAAAATGGGACACATTACAGTAACCGGAAATGACGTTGACGAGTGTTTGAAAAAAGCAGAAGAAGTAAGAAATTTAATTCATATATGAAACCAATTGTTGGCATTATCATGGGTTCAGATTCAGACCTTCCAGTTATGCAGGAAGCAGCAAAGATATTAGATGAATTTAATGTTGCTTATGATATGCAAGTTGTCTCTGCACATCGAACACCCGATGTAATGGCAACGTACGCAAAAGAGGCAAAAACAAAAGGATTACAAATTATTATTGCAGGAGCAGGAGGAGCTGCACATCTACCAGGTATGACCGCATCATATACTACTCTTCCTACTATTGGGGTACCAATCAAAACAAAAAACATGGAAGGACTTGATTCCTTAGCATCGATTATGCAAATGCCAAAGGGTATTCCCGTTGCAACAGTTGCTATTAATGGGGCAGCTAATGCAGGATTATTGGCAATTGCAATTTTAGGAATACATGACGAAGCATTGCAAGAAAAATTAGAAACATACAAAAATAATCTCAAAAAAACAGTTATTGAAAAAAATAAAACCTTGCAAGACATTGGCTATAAAAAATATCTTTCTTCTAAATGAATATACTCAAAGGTGTCGAACTTGATTGCTTTGGAAAGAAATACAGCGGTAAAGTCCGCGACTGGTACGTTTTAGGCGATAAAAGAATTTTAATTACTACCGACCGTATTTCTGCATTCGATAAAATCTTAGGCCACATTCCCTATAAAGGGCAGGTCTTAAATCAACTCTCTGCATTCTGGTTTGAAAAAACCAACGATATTATCAACAACCACATGTTGGAAATCCCAGACCCAAATGTGATGATTGGAAAAAATGCCACGCCAATTCCTATTGAGATGGTTGTTCGTGGGTACATAAGCGGTGTTACCGGCACTTCTATTTGGGGAAGTTATGAGAAAGGCGAGAGAATAATTTATGGTCTTCAATTTCCAGAAGGGCTTAAAAAAAACCAAAAACTCCCTCTTCCAGTTATTACCCCAACAACCAAAGCCGAAATAGGACATGACGAGCGCTTAACTCGAGAACAAATAATCGAAAAAAATATTGTGGCAAAAGATGTGTATGAACAAATGGAAGATGCTGCGCTTGCCATTTTTCAAAGAGGTTCTGAGATTTGCGAAGAAAGAGGACTTATTCTTGTTGATACAAAGTATGAATTTGGGCTGCATAATAATGCAGTTATTCTTATCGATGAGGTCCATACACCAGATTCCTCCCGCTTCTGGATTAAAGATACCTACGAATCTCGTTTTACAAAAGGGTTAGAGCCCGAAAACTTTGACAAAGAATTTTTACGCATTTGGTTTAAAGAGCAAGGATATACTGGAGACGGAGAACCACCAACAATGCCAGAAGAATTTATTATGCAGGTCTCTCAACGCTATCTTGATGTATACGAAAAAATAACTGGCAAAAAAATTGTGATTAATGAATCCGAAAATATCGGAGAAAGAATCAAAAAGAATATGTCTGTATGGAAAAAATGAATGAAAAATGTGCAGTCTTTGGAGTATATGGAAAAGGATTGGATGCTGCTAGACTGACGTATTTTGGCCTCTACGCCCTCCAGCACCGCGGTCAAGAAAGCTCTGGTATTGCTGCTGCAGATGGAAAAACAATAAAAACTCACAAAGCAACCGGACTTGTTGTTCAAGTCTATACCGAGGAAGATTTACAAAAACTAGAGGGTCATATAGCAATTGGGCATAACCGCTACGGAACATCCGGCGGCTCTCTTTTCCAACATACCCAACCTGTAACCGACGATGACAATATACTTGTTGCTGCACATAACGGCACTCTGCCACGTCTTGAGAAATTACAAGCATTTTTGTCAGAGAGAAATATCGACACAAAAGATTTTAACGATACGGAACACATCCATGCAGCAGTTTCGTGGCATCTAAAAAATGGCGAAACATTGGAAACTGCTATTACAAAAATATTTCCCCTTATGACAGGCGCGTTTTGCTTACTCTTTATGACAAAAGATAAAATTGCAGCAGTAAGGGACGCTTATGGCATTCGACCATTTTCAATTGGAACCATAAACGGCGGTTTTGTTTTTTCTTCAGAAACATGCGCCCTTGATACGGTAAACGCAAAATACCTGCGGGATGTTAATCCTGGGGAATTGGTTGTTGTTGGCCAAAAAGGTCTTGCATCCTACCAACTTGCAAAACCAAACCAAAAACTAGATATCTTTGAATTTGTCTACTTCTCAAGACCCGACAGTATGCTTTTGGGAAAACGTATCTATAAAATGCGAGAAAACCTTGGAAAACTCCTTGCCAAAGAATGTCCTATCAAAGCAGATGTTATTATTCCTGTTCCTGAGTCATCTATTCCTGCAGCAACCGGTTATGCTCATGCCCTTGGCATTCCACTTGAGTTTGGGCTAATAAAAAACCGATATATTGGCCGAACCTTTATTATGCCCGACCAAAAACTGCGCGACCGGGGAGTACAGATGAAGTTAAATCCCATCCCCGAAATTATAAAAGACAAAAAGGTTGTGCTAATTGACGATTCTATTGTTAGGGGAACAACATCACAAAAAATTGTTAGCATGGTCAGAAAAGCCGGAGCAAAAGAAGTACATTTATTAAGCAGCTGCCCACCAATAAAGTATCCTGATTTCTATGGCATTAACACTCCTTTCCAAAAAGAACTTATCGGAGCAAATATGACCGTTCCCGAAATTGAGAAATTTGTTGGCGCAGACTCTTTATATTATTTATCGTATGAAAGCTTAATAAAGGCAACCGAACTGCCGGAAGATGTTTTTTGCACATCGTGTTTTACAGGAATATATCCAATTGACATCGGCGAACATGCAAAACACATTCGCTTTGATGTATGACACACAATGAAAACACTTGCAGTTTTAATTTCGAATAAAGGCACCGGAACCAATTTACAAGCAATTATTCATGGTGTTGAGAATGGCCCGCTTCGCCGAAGCTCCAGCGAGGCGAGAAAAATTAATGCAGAAATCGTTGCTGTCATAAGCGATACGCCTGATGCTCCGGGACTGAATCGAGCAAAAAAACATAATCTTTCTATCGAAATTTGTCCAAACAAAGAAGATCTCCTACCACTCTTACAAAAACTAAACCCCGATTATATTTGTCTTGCCGGGTGGAAACAAATTATTTTAGACAAGGTTATTGATGCATTTCCAAACAGAATTTTAAATACCCACCCAGGGCTTATTCCCGACAAAACAGATGGCGTTGTAAAAAATCCAGATGGCACGAATGCCCTTTGGAACAAAGGAAAAATGACAGATAAAGCCATGCAAAATTTTCTTGACAATAAGGCAACGTATGCAGGATGTACGAATCACTTTTTGTCACATGAGTTCGATTTCGGTCCCGTACTTGGTCGATGTTTTGAAAAAATTCAACCGTCTGATACAATCGACTCTCTCTACAAAAGACTCAAGAAAAAAGAAAATGAACTTTATGTTCATGCATTAGAAAGGCTTTGCAAAGAATAATATGAAAATTTTAGTGATTGGACAAAATGGCAGAGAACATGCCTTAGCAGCTACCTATGCAAAAAGTAAAAAAGCCGATGTTGTTTTTATTGCTCCGGGAAATGGTCTCACCGATTTTAATACCAAAAAAATAAAAAACGTGCCGATTGCCATGGACAACATTGACGCATTAGTGGCATTGGCAAAAAAAGAGAACGTTGATCTGGTTGACGTTGCTCAAGATGATTGTCTTGCAAAAGGATACGTTGATAGGTTTCAAAAAGAAAATATTCTTGTGTTTGGTCCCACACAAAAAGCTGCGCAACTGGAATGGGACAAAAAATGGTCAAGAAATTTTATGGTGAAATATAATCTTCCAATTCCAAAGTTTAAAACATTCAATGATCAAAAAGATGCGATTAATTATATTAAAAAAAATCCCCAACAACTTTTATTTATCAAAGCCTCGGGTCTTGCATTAGGAAAAGGAGTTATTCGAGCGGATACGAAACAACAAGCAATCGAAGCGATAAAAGATATGAGTAAATTTGGAAAATCTGGAGAAACATTTTTAATCGAAGAGGGATTAGTTGGAGAAGAATTTACACTTTTTGCAATCTGTGATGGCGATAATTATGTAATTACCAAATCTTCGCAAGATCATAAAACCATTTACGATGGAGACCACGGACCAAATACTGGTGGCGTTGGTAGTGTTGCACCAACTGGCGCTATTACAAAAAAACTCCTGGAAGAAATTGAAAAAACAATTATCAAGCCAACCATTGCGGGAATGAAAAAGGAAGGAAGACCATATTCAGGCATTTTATATCTTGGGGGCATGATTACCAAAAGAGGAATAAAAATTATTGAATTTAATGCCCGCTGGGGAGACCCGGAAGCAGAAGTAATTTTGCCAAGTATTAAAACAGATTATGTCGGTATTGTCGAATCAGTCCTCAATAAAAATCTTGGAAGAATGAGCATTGACTTTGATAATAAAGTCCGCATCAGCATTGCTGGATGTGCAAAAGGGTATCCGGTCGATTATTCCCAAGCAAAAGGGAAAGAGATTTTTGGATTGACCAATGCAATAAAGTTGCCAAATATTACTATTTTTGGCGCAGGCATTACACGCAAAGGCACACGATTTTTCGCCAATGGCGGACGAGTGTTCCATCTGGTCGCAGAGGGAAACGATATTCTGGATGCTCGAAAAAAAGCCTACGACGCATTGAAATTGATTTCAATTGAAGGAAACAATCTTCACTACCGAACCGATATCGGGTGGAGAGATATAGAAAGGATGAAGAAATGATACAAACAGTTCGCGTACAAACAATAATTGGCCCAGATCTTTTGGGCAATAGCATTCTTCACGAAATTCATAATATATTAAAAAACAAAAAAGTTACTGCTGTAAAAACAGCCCGCGTGTATCGGCTGGAAGATGTTAATGATAAAGAAACACAATTACTCGCAGAAAAATTATTTTCCGAACCAATCAATCAGCGCTACACCATAAATAAACCAATTTTAGCAGCAGATCATAGCATCGAAATTGCATACAAACCTGGTGTTATGAACCCAGAAATTGCATCCATTATGACAGCTGCCGATGATCTCAATATACAATTAAAAGCTGCGGATTCTTCCTGGGAATATGGATTTTTCGGCAATGTTACTAAAGAAGAAGTTATAGAAATTGTCAAAAAACTAAAACTCTTTAATCCACTCATTGAACATATTGTTGAAAAGCAACCAACAACACTTCGTATTCCAGGAACTGTAGGTAAAACGAAAACAATTCCCATAAGAAATATGACCGACACAAAACTTCTTGTGCTTGCAAAAGATACACTTTTCTTAAATTTAGAAGAAATGCAAGTCATTCAAAACTATTTTCAAAATCTCAAGCGTGACCCAACAGATTGTGAACTTGAAACACTTGCACAAACTTGGAGCGAGCATTCAGGACACAAAACATTCAAAGCAAAACTTATTGTAGATGGAAAAGAAAAAGAACCGCTTATTAGGCGTTTACAAAAAGAGGCGTTTAGACATAAAAAACATATTGTTTCAGCTTTTGTTGATAATTCAGGAGTTATGGATTTTTACGATGGGCTTGCTATTTGCGGAAAAGCGGAAACACATAATAGTCCCTCTGCTATCGAACCGTACGGCGGTGCAATGACAGGAAGCGGCGGTGTATTTCGGGATATTGTTGGCACTGGTCTTGGAGCAAAAACAATTGTCTCAACCGATATTTTCTGCCTTGCCAACTGGGATATGGACGAAGCAAAACTGCCAGAAGGCTCTCTCCCTCCAGAGTATATACTCAAACGTGTTGTTGCTGCGGTAAAGGATTATGGCAATCGCATGGGAATTCCAACCAATAATGGATCGTTCCATTTCCATGATGATTTTCGGGCAAAACCCACTGTGCTGGTTGGCGCATATGGCATTATGCCCAAAAAGTATGCAAAAAAAGGTGTGCCAAAAATAGGTGATGTTATTGTCAGTATTGGAGGAAGAGTTGGTCGCGATGGCATTCACGGCGCAACATTTTCAAGTGGCGAAATGACAGAACGAACAACAACGGTGAATGCGCAAGCAGTCCAAATTGGCAATGCAATCGAAGAAAAACGGATGTTTGATGCGGTTTTGGAAGCGCGAGACAAAAATCTTATTGCTGCAATGCAAGACAGCGGCGGCGGTGGACTTTCATCGGCAATTGGAGAAATGGGAGCAGAAACTGGCGTTTCTGTACAACTAAAACATGAACGCCTAAAATACCCGGGGCTTTCTCCTTGGGAAATTTGGATTTCAGAATCCCAAGAAAGAATGGTACTCGCAATTCCAAAAAGACGACTGGAAAAGTTTTTAGACGTCTGCAAAAAATATAATGTTGAAGTTTCACAGTTAGGAGTATTTGATGAAAGCCGGAAATTGCAAGTTTATTTTGATAAAGAAAAGGTTTGTGATTTAGATATGCAATTTCTCCATCACGGCTTACCACAACGAACAATGATAGCCACAAAACCCAAACCTCACCTCCGAGGAGCCTTTTCAGTCACCTCGAAAGTGGCCGGAGGACTCCTCAGAGGAGGACCAATGTCTGAACAAGAATGGTTTACCATTCTCGAAAAAGTTCTCTCTCATGGAAACATTTGCTCAAAAGAAACAATTGTCAGGCGTTACGACCATACCGTACAAGGAACTAATGTTTTGCAACCATATAGCGGAGAACTCCTGGACGGTCCAAATGATGCTAGTGTTATTCGCCCCTTGCTTGATAAGCCATATGGCATGGTTATTTCCCACGGATTGAATCCAATTTTGAATACCATTGACCCGTACTGGGGAAGTATATGGGCGGGAGCAGAAGCAATCTCAAACTATGTTTCAGTCGGCGGTAATTACAAAGATGCATCCCTTATTAACAATTACATTTGGCCATTTCCTGATGAAGAATCGTTGTGGTCCTTAGATCGGTCTGTTGATGCGGTTGTTGCTATTATGAAAACACTTGGCATCCCGGTAATCTCCGGAAAAGATAGCTTATCCTCAACATACCGTGGAAAAAATGGTGAGATCATAAACATTCCACCGGTTTTATGTATGTCGGTTTTTGGGAGAATTCCAGATGTTACAAAAACAGTAAGCGCTGACTTTAAAAAACACGATAGTTTTATCTACCTGGTTGGCGCAATGGATTTTTCTTCGATGGGAGGATCTGTATATTTTGATGTTTCTAACAATACAAAAACAACAATTCCGCACATCGATCTAAAACAACTTCCTAAAACTCTCGACGCAATCCATACCGCAATTCAGAAAGAAGAACTCTTCTCTTGCCACGACATCAGTGAAGGCGGACTTCTTACTACAATTTTTGAAATGTGTGTTGGGGGAGATATGGGCGTAGATATACACCTCGGACGGTGGCGAGGCAGCGACCTCGATTCCTCCGAGGTGGACTTTCGTCCCGACTTTTTCCTCTTCAACGAAACAGCCGGCTGCTTTATTGTGGAAGTCGAAAACGAAACAACAGCAAAAACGCTTTTCAAAAATGTGCCACATATCATCATCGGAAAAACAAAAAAAGAAAAAACAATAACGGTAAAAACAGGAAGTAAACAATTATTTACTGCTCAACTTGACGAATTAAAAACAGCATGGCAAAAACCAATGAAGGAGATTTTTGATTAAAACAAAATATGATTAAAGCAATAATTTTTGATATGGACGGCACCGTTGTTCATACTCCACCTCACGATCTTTCTGCTTGGCAAGAAGTTCTTCGTGATCATGGTGTTGACTTCTCATTTGAAGACCTAAAAAGAGCATACGGTAGAAAAGCAAAAGAAATCCTCAAAGAAAAAGTGCCAGAAATAACAGACGAGCACATTGATGCAACGCTTAAAAAAAGATATGAACTTTTTCATTCTTCAATCAAAAAAAAAGGACTCCAACCAGTATCAGGATTTTATATATATATCAATATGTTAAAGAAAAAATATAAGGTCGCTATTGCAACGGGAGCATCTTTAGAAAAAGTAAAAATTGTTATGCAATTTATTCCACTTGAAAAATACTTCTCAACTATTATTACTGCAGATGATGTTGAAAATGGAAAACCAAATCCAGATCTTTTTTTAAAAGCAGCAGAAACACTTGATGTAAAACCAGAAGAGTGTATTGTCATAGAAGATGCAAATAATGGAATAGATGCTGCACATCGAGCTGGTATGAAATGTATCGCAATCACAACAACACACGCAAGAGATGAGTTAAAAAATGCTGATAAAATTATTGATTCTTTCGACGAGCTAAAGATAGAAGATTTGAATCACCTCGGAGGTGGCCAAATGGACTCCTCCGAGGTGGAACGTCTATGACAACAAAACCAAACATCTTAGTCCTAAAAGCAGACGGGACAAATTGTGACGAAGAGCTTGCTTTTGCTTTTCAGCTTGCTGGCGGTGATTCACAAATTGTACACATAAATCAACTGCGAAACAAAGAGAAAAAGTTTAGTGACTTCAATATTCTCGCCCTCCCTGGCGGATTTGCATATGGAGATGATATTGTGTCTGGAAAAATTTTGGCAGTTGAACTGACATCATTTTTTTCTGAAGAACTCAAAAAATTTGTAGAGCGCAAAGACACGCTTACCATCGGCATTTGTAATGGATTTCAAGTTCTAATTCGAACAGGACTTCTCCCGTTTGGAAATCTTGGAAATATGGATGCAACACTGACAAATAATGATTCTGCCCATCTTGAATGTCGATGGATTAATCTAAAAATAGAATCAGGGTCGCGGTGTGTTTTTCTAAAAAATCTTGCAGGATCATCGGTTATGTATCAAGTTGCTCATGGCGAAGGTAAGTTTTTTGCATCAGAAGATGTGCTAGGCAATATCGAGAAAGAACACCTTGTGACATTTCGATACATCGATGAGAAAGGTAACAAAACCCAAGAATACCCCAAAAATCCAAACGGCGCAGTCAATGCAATTGCAGGTATTACCGACCCAACAGGAAGAATTCTTGGTCTTATGCCTCACCCCGAACGGTTTGTAAGAATCGAGCAACACCCCAATTGGCGACGAGGAAAAATTGATAAGGCGCAAGGACTTCCAGTTTTTGAAAACATGATAGACTATGTACAACACTCCTAAATTATGAAAAATAAAACAATCACCTATTCGCAAGTTGGCGATAACTACGACACGAAAGACCCGATTAAAAAACTCGCTCAAGCTGCTGCTGCACAAACTGCAAAAAATCTTGCAAAACATGGTTTTGCAGAAGTATCTGATTCACGAGGAGAGTCTGCGTTTGTCTGGAAACAAGGTGAAGTTTTGATGGCATCAGCAATTGAGGGACTTGGGACAAAAAATCTTGTTGCCGATGACATGAGAAAAATTACAGGAAGGACATATTACGATGTCATTGGCCATGATACTGTTGCAACGATCATCAATGACCTTATAACAGTTGGCACTAAACCTCTTGTTGTGCACGCCTATTGGGCAGTTGAGGACAACGCTTGGTTACAAGATAAAGAACGGATGAGTGATCTTATCAATGGATGGAAAAACGCATGCGATATAAGCGGCGCTACTTGGGGTGGAGGAGAAACAGCAACCATGAAACAAATAATTATACCAAACACTGCTGAATTTGCAGGATCAGCAATTGGAATCATTCAGCAAGAAAGAAAGCTCATGACAGACAAGAAACTGCAAGTTGGAGATAGAATTTTATTACTGAGAAGCAATGGTGTAAATGCAAATGGTATCTCGCTCGCTCGGGCAGTCGCCAAAAAACTTGCCGATGGATATGCAACTAAGCTTTCAAATGGAACACTCTATGGAGAAGCAATTTTAACCAAAACGAATATTTATGCAAAACTCATTCAGAATTTACTTGATGCAAATATTGCTATTCACTACATCTCCAACATCACTGGCCATGGTCTTCGCAAAATTATGCGCGCGCGCCAAGACTTTACGTATGTTATTGAGAGTATTTTTGATCCGCAAGAAGTATTCCGTTTTATCCAACAGCATGCCGGAGGTCTTGACGATTACGAAATGTACCAAACATACAACATGGGACAAGACTACGCAATATTTTTACCAGAATCTGATATTGCAAAAGCACAAGAAATTGTTCGCTCAAATGGATTTGAAAGTCTTGATGCTGGCTATATCGAAAAGGGTCCTCGCCAAGTTATTATTAAACCAAGAAACCTCACCTACAAAGGTGAAACCCTAAACCTCCGATGAAAAAATGGTTTTGCTAGTTAGCCTTGCTGCATACAGGAAATGTGGTAATTTTACCCCCAAGATATTCACCAAGCAAGCCAACATCACCCGAAGTAAGGACAGTTTGCCCATCAAGATGAGCTCTGGCTTGTTGCTCTGGTGTCAGTGATATTGCTCCATTATATGCAGTTCGTATTAAATCGTAATCCGTCTGTGTGAGTACGCCATCACCATCAATATCCCCATAACCAAACGTGTTGTTACCGTATTTCCCGTAACAGGGTGGAGATTTTGAAAGTTGGGGAGATGCAGTTAATATAGGAGTAGAAGACGTTGCTTGTTGATTATTACCCTGCTCCTGTTGTAAATGTTGCTGGAGGGGGTGATCGAGCATTTTTTGTTCTTCTTTTCCTCCCTTCAGCTCTTCGTAGAAATGTTTTATTTGATACTGTTTTAACTCGGGAGAGAGCAATGGATTTACACTTTGAGTTCGCGTTTGTGTACTCCAAAGCGAAGAAAATGATCTCTTGATTGTGCCAGTTTCAATAGCACCCCTATAGAAATAAAGCCCATTTAGAGTAGAAACATCAACAGACATATAACGCACTTTATCTTGGTAAGTAATTCTTAATAAAGCAGTCGATCCCTTGATGGCGTTTTGTATCTTTTTATGGCGAAGGAGATTATCCTCATTTCCTAAACTAAATTCTCCTTTTTCATTTGTCGTCCCTTCAAAAGAAACAACGTTAGGAATCTTTAAGAGGGGATAAATAGAGAAATTTTGCCATTGAAGTACCTGAGGAAAAACTTCTATTTTTGCTCCAATTATAGGAGAATCAGCATCATCAACAATTTTTAATATTGTTTGCTTCGGTGTTAGTTTTCGCCAATGTATTGACGTATCGATAGGTAGATTTGCAGCATTGGATATTTTGGCTGATAGTTCTGAGAAGAAACCGGAAGATGGTACATTCATAATATCGTTTATAGAACCAATAAATCCGATAGGAACTACTTCATTGTTCTCAGCAGATACACTTTGAGAACCATAATCAGGTAGACCCATCGTATGGCCAAACTCATGAGTTAATGCATTCTCATCCTTCCAAAGAGGAAAACTAGTTCCAGGAAAGTTTGGAAGACTTATCAGAATTTTAAAGGGGAGTGAAGAGAAGGTTCCAATGTCCTTTGCTGCTACAAAAACGTGAATTTTATTGTCATCAAATGTACAAGTGTAGAAATTGACTCCTTTACCCCCAGCTCTTTCACAAATCGATGAATCATCATCAATATCTATGAATATAGTTTTGTCGACTTTCACTCTCCACTTAATTCCTGCTTCCTGGAATTTAGAGTTTATATATGAGTCGATAATTTTTTTTAACCATTGTTCTACCTCATTTGGCCTCTTGAAGGACTTGGCTATAAACACATCTACCAAATATTCATTGCTTACCGTTGATGGAGTAGGACTTATTATTGGACGGCTTAAGGTAATTGTGGCCGATGCTCCGACACTATTCATGGTACCAGTCAAGGTAATCCTCGTAAACCGTCTTGCTTCTGTCTCATTCGGCTTTAACTCTTCCAACCTCCAAGGAATTGGTTTGTTGATATATGCTTCAAAATTTGATGTGGCTGAAAAGGTATTCCCAACCGTCCTTGCGTAATCGTCCATATTCTCAATACGAATTTCTTTAAGAATATTTATTCCTGGAGTTGGAGATTGAATACTCTCTGTTGGCTGGGGAGAGACTTGCATAGGAATAGCTGTGGGCGTTGGTGAGAGCATGGACGTTGGAGAAGAAGTCCCACAATACTGTTGGTAATACTCTGGTTTGTGAGTTTTTGCGCATGCACACCAGATGGGAGATCCTGCAGGATCATCACCAAAGTCTGATCCTGGAGTTCCTAAGAAACTCCCATCTGTTGCACAACGGGCACAAGAGTCTGCATAGAATTTTCCTCTGATACATGCAGATGCTGGTGTTGCTGTTGGTTGTGCAGGAGGTTGTGTCGGGGCAGGACACGAACCAACACAAAAACCTCCACGACACCAGGTATAACCCAAGGGACATCCTAAGGTACAATTTCCTACATTAGTCTCTCCTCCACAGGATTCTTGCGTACACGTTCTTCCATCTGGTGCAGCACAGATACCCGCGGGAAGTGCATCCTGGGCATAGGCTTGTTGGATAACACTATTCTTTCTTGATTGTGTTGGGAGTTTCCAGTCAGGTGGAATGCGAATTTGTAAATATACATTAGGGTCTGAAATTTTATCAGGAAGAGGATTGCCAGATGCATCGGTAAACGAGATTATGTAAGCGTGGGAATATTCTGCTGCTTTCTGTTTGAGGTTCTGGACAGTGAGGGCTGCGCCAATAGTGAAAGGGAGGAGAAGGAGGAGGGCCAAGGTGATAAGGAGTTGTTTATTTACTTGGTGTCTGTCAAGGAAGAGTTGGATGCGGTTTTTGAAACGGGTAAACAACGGAGGCTGTTCCATAACTTTAGTATCCGTTGTTTTCTGAGGGATGTCAAGCTCCGCTGGGTGGAGGTTCAAACGTATTTTGCTAGTTTGTGAATTTGAAGGTGGAGATGATTTCCTTAAATGTTGCTTCATCAAAGTTTGGCACATTAGGTATGTGTTGTGGATTAAACGTAGTAAAGTTCAAGGTAAGTGTCGAAGGAAAACTGAATCGTATAGTTTTGTTGATTTTATCAAAAGGTAAATCAAAATTGACCAAAGAAACAGGAGCAGCTATAACAGGATAATAATCTCCTTTAATATTATTAATATCCATAGATGTATGATTTACCGCAGATTGTGTTTGATCATCAGGTTTTGTAAATGGCTTATCAACAATCTCAAGTATGATTTCTGGTATCGAACCTGCACCAGGAGTATTCTGTTGTGATTTTGAAAATAAATCAGCACCTGGAGGAATAATTGCTGATGCGCTAGCATTTATTTCCTGGACAGTCCACGCAGGAGGATATTTTATTGAGTAACTGTATGTTGTGTTTGTATATGATTGCCAATTTATTGTTGGGTCAGGCGTTGGAGAAGGAAGTTGGGCAACGGTTGGATAAATTGTTGGATAGACCGTAGGAAGATTATTCTCAGTTGACGTTTCTGATGTATAGACATCATCTGAATATACAGAAAAAACTACTGGCGCGAAATGTAGAAATAGCAACTCTCCAGTTGCAATATTAAGATCATAAAGCTGCGAAATTTTATTATTATAGTAAGAGCTTACCAACAAATGAGAATAATCTCCATTAAAGTTAATAATGTTTAGGTTTTGGTCAATTATTTTTTTGGTTGTTTGTGTTTGTAAATCATAGTAATTTAATGTTGTATTAGTAATACCGCCCGAATGTGAGTCATAAGAAACTTGCTGAAAAGTATCATAAATAAATCCTTTGGTATAGTCATAGATAAACTTTAATGAATTGTAATTCTGAGGCGTGATAAGATTAAAAGTCTGAGAAGACACATCATAATAACCAAATTGGCTTGCGTTAGTATCAGAAGTTTCGGACGCTATATAGAATACTTTTTTTAAAGGTTCCAAGTATTGGCTTTTTTCAAAACTGTTAATTTGTGATTTCTTTTCTAAGATAGTTTCTGAATGTCCATTAGGAAAGATTTTTATAAACTCTATTGAGGCAGGAAATGAAGTAATTAGTTTTGTATAGCTTAAAAAGACCGAAGAACTATCTTCTTGCCAGCTTGTTTTTACCGTACCCGGACCAGAAAGGAGTAAAGATAATTTAAATTTATCTAAACTATTTGATTTTAGGTTATAAAAAAAGTAAGTTGCATTTGATGTATGCTTTTCTGAATTTGGGGCAGCAGGAACGTCGGCGAATGGATCTATTGTTTCTTGATTATTATAAAACATGAAAACATAATTCTCGTCTGGGGAGATACTAAGTCCCGACCACCCCGCAATACTTCCACCAGGACCAATTGTAGATATAATTTCATTCAGTTGTTTTGTCGCAATGTCATAGATTTTAACTGAAATCTTAAATCGATCTAAATTATTTATGATGGTTTGATTATTGGATGGGTTATCGTCTAACCGTTCTTGTAACTGAAAAATGATTTTTTTAGAACCGTTGAGAAAATAAGCTTTTGTAATTGCTGTCCCATTTTTTCGCGAAATACCCAATGCATCATCCAAATTAAAAAGAACATAAGCATTTCCAGTAGCTATATCAAATGCATCAATTTTTGTCTTGTTAACTATATAAAATAAAAAAGGATGAAGATTATTTTCAGCAGCAAACACTTGTCGTTTGAAAAGATTGTTGTATGAGGCTTTTTTAGAAAAAAGTATTGGATCAAGAAATCCAGAAGAAAGACTACCACTCTGACCGATGTTTTTTTGGTCTTTTATATGTATCCGTGTTTGGATTTGTTTTATGAGTGAATTATTTTCACTTGAATTACTCGATATGTCTACAGCTTTTGTAGATGAACTGATACTATCCATATTCGTAGGCGTTTTAGCTTTTTTACCAAGAAAGAAATATACTGCGAGACCAGTAAGAAAGATTCCTATGAATAATAGTCCAAGCATTACTGGGAGTTTTACTTGATTAGAGCCAGTATTTGGTACATATGACTGATTTTGATTAGTAGATTGGGGATTAAAAGCATAATTTGAAGTTTCTGTTTGTTGAGGAATACTTTGTTCTTGGTTATCCATTACAAAGATTGTTACACTTTAAGAAGGAAATGTCAAAACAAACAAACTAGAACATGGTATTTATAGATTGCTTATTATTTCTCTTACAACTTTATCCGATGATTTGAGGTTGCTTTCTTTATTTAAAAGTAGACCAACTTCTCGTTGAAATGTGAATGGTAATTTTTGGATTACCAGTTTTTTTTGCTGTAGTTCGCGTTCGATAAAATTCTTTGGCAAAAGCGTAACACCAGAACCAGCGATTGCCAATTCTTTCATAAAGTTAGGGCTCGTTGATTCCACAATCACATTTGGCTTTATACCCTGGTCTAAAAATACCGCATCGATATATTGCCTTGTTGCCGAATCTTTGTTGTACAAAATAAAAGGAATTTCTTTTATTTCTTTTTTCCACACTTTCCCTGATACCGGATAGAGCTTTTCTGAAAATTTCTTAACTAGAATAATATCTTCTCCCCAATTTTTTACCAGAGGCATAACACAAACACATATATCAAACAACCCCTGTTGCATTCCTTGCAAAAGAGCTCCAGATCGATCAATTGTAATTTCAAATAAAAATCGTTTTGTAGAAAGATGTTTTTGAAAATATGTGGAAAGCTTTAATGCAGCATTATCATATAGTCCGATGGAGTAACTTGGATTTTTACTCATACTTCTAATTCTCTGATCTTTTGCTTTTGTCCAAAGTTTTTGTATTTGCAGAGCAATTGCATATACCACCTGTCCATCTTTTGTTACGACTACTCGTTTTCCCGTGCGTTTTAACAGTGACGCTCCAATTTCTTTTTCTAATCTCCCAATCGATTGCGACAAAGCAGGCTGCGTCAAAAATAGTTTTTGCGCAGCTTTGGTAAACGACCCCTCATCAACGACTGTTATAAATCTTTCAAGCTCTGGTATCATAAATATTATTTATGCATTATAACATATATTAATTTTACTTTCACTTACAAGGCTGATAGAATACGCTGTATGGCAAAGAATAGGATCAAAATAGCTATTGTTGGTGTCGGCAATTGTGCTTCATCGCTTGTACAAGGTCTGACGTACTATAAAAATGCCACGAGTGATCAAAAAATAGTTGGCCTCATGCATACTGTGCTTGGAGGTTACAAAATTTCTGATATCGAAGTTGTCGCTGCTTTTGATATAGATAAAAACAAAGTCGGTCGAGACTTGGCTGATGCCATCTACGAAAAACCCAACAACACACGCCGTTTTGCCGACGTGCCAAAAACAGGTGTTACGGTTAACCGCGGTATGACTCACGATAGCATCGGTGAATACCTCAAAGAGATCGTTATCAAAGCACCGGGCGAAACCGCAAACATCGTCAAGATCCTAAAAGACACCAAGACTGACGTTGTGATATCCTACCTGCCGGTTGGTAGCGAAGAGGCTACCAAGTGGTATACCGAGCAAATTCTTGAAGCCGGCTGTGCATTTATCAACTGCATTCCGGTTTTTATTGCCCGTGAGCCTTATTGGCAAAAGCGTTTCATGGAAAAGAATCTCCCGATTATTGGCGATGATATTAAATCGCAAGTAGGAGCAACCATATTGCACCGGACGCTTGTGAATCTTTTCCTGGATCGGGGCATGCCGATTGATCACACGTATCAATTAAATGTTGGTGGCAATACTGATTTTTTGAATATGCTTGAACGCAGTCGTTTGAAATCCAAAAAGATCTCTAAGACTCAATCCGTTACCTCACAGCTAAAACTTCGAGAACTCGATATTGCGCCGGAGGATGTCCATATTGGGCCATCTGATTATGTGCCGTGGATGAAGGATAACAAAGTGGCGTTTATTCGTATCGAAAGCAGGCATTTTGGCGATGTGCCGATGCATGTAGAAGTTCGTTTGTCTGTTGAAGATAGCCCCAATTCGGCAGGGGTGGTAATCGATGCCATCCGCTGCGCAAAGCTTGCGCTTGACCATGGAATTGGAGGACCTATTTTACCAGCATCAGCCTACTTTATGAAATCTCCTCCACAACAATTTACCGATGTTGAAGCCAAAAAAAACCTCGAAGAGTGGATCCAAAAATACTCATAACCTCTAAAGTGTCATGCTGAACTTGTTTCAGCATCTGCTTTAGTCAAAAAACAGACATATCCTTAAATTCAGGATTCACTTTTCGAATAAGATTTAACTTCCAATCTCTATGCCAATTCTTTAACTGTTTCTCGCGAGCAATTGCTTCTTTTATATCATTGTATTCTTCAAGATACACAAGCTTTTTTACTTTGTATTTTTTCGTAAACCCATCCATTATTTCCATTCTATGTTCAAATAATCGTTTTGTTATACTATTAGTTACTCCAATATAAAATGTTGTGTTATATTTATTTGTAAGAATATAAATATAGTAAGTAAATTTTTTATTCATACCTTTATTATAGGAGATCCCGAAATAAATTCGGGATGACAATAAAAAACTACTCCCATTCCATTGTTGCAGGGGGTTTGGTGGAGATGTCGTAGACAACACGGGAAATTCCTGGGACTTCGTTAACAATCCTTGATGATATTTTTTGCAAAACATCGTAGGGGAGATGCGCCCATGTTGCTGTCATTACATCCTGAGACTTAACCACTCGAAGTGCAATCACTTCGCCAAAAAATTTCCCGTCTCCTTTTACTGCTGTTGACAATGCGCCCGTCATTACGGGAAATGAAAGAAAAACATGTGACAATATACCTGCCTTTTCTAATTCTTCAAGCACAATTGCGTCTGCTTGCCTTTCTTTATCGAGCCGCTCTTTGGTGACTTCTCCTCGAATCCGAACCGCATACCCTGGGCCTGGAAATGGTTGCTTGTGGACAAATGCATCGGGGAGTCCTAGACTTTTCCCAATTTCTCGCACCTGGTCTTTATAGAAATTTCGCACTGGCTCAAGTAGCATAAGTTTCATGTCTTTTGGTAATCCGCCAACATTGTGGTGACTTTTAATTTTCGAAGCGTGTTTTGTGCCCTGGCTTTCTATAACGTCTGAGTAGATTGTCCCTTGCAGCAAGAATTTAACAGGTTTTCCGGATTTTACCAATTTCTCCATTTCTCGTTCAAAAATTGCAATATATAACTTTCCAATTATCTTTCTTTTTTCTTCTGGGTCTACAATCCCCCGAAGCCTCTCTATAGTCTCCCCTACTGCGTCAACAACTATAGGTTCTATTCCATCTGTCTGTGTGAAAATTTTTTTCACATGCTCGGTTGTCCCCTCCCGCATTAATCCATTATCAACATAGACAGGTACGAATTGATTCCCTATCGCCTTTGCTGCCAACACTCCCGCAACCGTTGAATCAACCCCACCCGATACCGCACCGATGACATAGTCATCGCCTACTGTTTTTTTGATATCATTGACTATTTCTTGTATATCTGGAATATTATTGTTCGAACGAAGTTGAGAACTCATGCCATGTAACTTCTCGACTCGTCGCTTTGCTCCTCTCTCGAAGAATAAAGATTGATCCTCTGTTAGATGCACAAAGTTTGCCAAAATCTGCTTGCCATGCTCGGTATGCTCTACTTCTGGATGAAACAGCAATCCATAGATTTTTCTTTTTTCGTCTGTTGCTAGTGCAAACGGTACATGTTCTGTTGCGCCAAAAACAGTAAAGCCATCTGGCAATGAAACAATATCGTCTCCATGCGACATCCAAACCGTAAATTCCTTCGGCAACCCATTTGAGATTTGAGATTTGAGATTTGAGATTTTTAGCTTCGCTGGTCCGTACTCTTTCCTGCTCGAAGAAACTTTTCCGCCTAATAGATGCGCCGTTAGTTGAAATCCGTAGCATATTGCAAGAATCGGAATACCAAGATCAAAAAATTTTGCATCTATTGTGGGGCTACCATCCTCGTAGACCGATGCAGGACCGCCGGAGAGAATAATGCCTACTGGCCGAAGGTCCTGAGCGTAGCCGAAGGATTTTTTTATTTCAGATATTGCTTTCTCTGGAGAAACGATTTTTACTGCAACACCAAGTTCTTTTATTCGTCTGCCAATAAGATGTGTTGTCTGTGAGCCGAAGTCAACAATAAGAATCATGGTTTAACTATAATTCTTTCCAGGATTCGTAATCAGTATATCATGCGGATGGCTTTCGGTAAGGGAAGCCTGTGTTATCTGAATAAACCGAGCTTTTTCCCAAAGCTTTGCAATGCTCTTTGCTCCAACATGATACATGCCAGATCGAATCCCACCGATTGCCTGATCAACAAGATCTTGGACTGAGCCTTTGACTGGAACCAATCCCTCAACACCTTCTGCCACTAGTATTCTGTCTTTATAACTCTTCCCATGAAACTCTCCTTCTGATTTTACTTCTGTTCCTTTTTTCATGGCACCAATCGAACCCATACCGCGATATTCTTTAAATGCATACTTCTCTACATCTTGGTGTAAACTGCTTTGGAAACGATGTGGCACTTGATTTCGTGTTAACGAAATCACTTTCCCCGGTGCCTCTTTTGCTGAAGCAAAAAACCCACCCATAATGACTGTTGAAGCCCCTGCCGCTAATGCTTTTACTATATCTCCAGAGTATTTAATACCACCGTCTGCAATAATGGGAATACCCCCGTTTGACGCGGCTTTTACAGTTTCGGCAATTGCAGTAATTTGCGGAACACCCATCCCGGTAATAATTCGCGTTGTACAAATTGCACCTGGACCCATACCAACACGAATAGCATCTGCTCCAGCTTCTATCAGCGCCTCTGCTCCTTCAAAAGTTGCAACATTTCCCGAAATAACATCAATGTCCGGGTACGTGCGTTTAATAAATCGTGTTGCATCGATAAATGCTTTTTTGTACCCATCTGCCGAGTCAACAACCAACACGTCAACGCCTGCTTTTATAAGTGCTGCCATTCGATCCTCGTACCCTTCTTTAGCACCAACTGCTGCGCCAACGAGTAACTTTTGAGATTTTACTCTTGCCACTTCGTTTGCCTGATTTGCAACTGTTAAATTGCGGTGAATAATACCAATGCCCCCTAATTTTGCCAATGAAATCGCAAGCTCACTTTCTGTCACTGTATCCATGGGAGAAGAAATAAGAGGAATGTTAAGTGTAATATTTTTTGTGAGTTTTGTCGAAAGATCTATGTCTGAACGAGTAAAATCAGCGTAGCCAGGAAGCAAAAGGACATCGTCAAACGTTAAACCAAGTGGAAATGATGAGGTTTTTTGAGAGTCCATATTGTATTATACCTTATTATCTCACTTTCTGTCAAGAAAAACTTGAAACAACTATGCCTAACAACATTTTACCAAAAACTTGCTGTTTTTCCATTTTATCATGAGCTTTTTGTACATCTTTCAACGGACAAACAGAATCAATAACTGGTTGAAAAACTCCTTTTTTTAACAAATCCAATGCAGCAGTTAGATCTTTCCTATTCCCTCCGTACACACCCAAAATAGTGAGCTGTTTGGCAAATGCATTGCCAATATTAACTTTTCCCATTTCTTCTCTTGAGGTTGAACAAAACACCAATGTTCCGTTTCTTCCTAATGTATCAACTGCTTTTGACCATGTGTCCCCGCCAATAATATCAATAGCATATTGCACACCAGTTGGAAATAATGCTTTTGTTTCCTCAACCATTTTTTCTACTGATACCACATGATCTATACCGAGTTTTTTGAGTAACGGGATTTTATTTTCATGCGATGTTGCAGTAATAACTTTACATTTCTTGTGTTTTAATAATTGAACAACCAACGTCCCCACTCCACCTGTTGCCCCACTAACGAGAACGCTTGATCGATCAGCAATATTTGCTCTTCTGACAAGATGACACGCTGTTGTCCCGGCAAGCACTACTGAACTGGCCTCTTCTGGCTTTACTCCTGAAGGAATCTTTATTATGTTCATGTTAGGTATACAGATATACTGGGCATACCCGCCCCACTGCGTCCTACCAATCGTTCCTCCAAAATCGCAAATCTGTTCGTTCCCATTTTTACACTGCTCGCATTCACCGCAAAACGTCCATGGATACACAGCAACAAGTTCCCCCGATGCCAATTCCCCCACAATCTCTGATCCTAAAATATGGGGAAATATTTTTGGTCCTGTCCGTTTTCCTTTTCGAATTAAAAGATCTAAATGATTAATACCACAATACAAAATCTTAAGAAGTACTTCATCGTGTTGCGGAACAGGAGTTACAACTGATGTATAGTCCAACTTTTCAATTCCACCAATACCTGTCATCACAACAGCTTGCATATTACTCTCATCCTAGCATAAAAAATGCTACTATATATAGTATAGCTGGTTTTTTTGGGGGTTGACAAAAAGGAAACAATTAGTCTATGTTTAAAGAGACAGACAACTTTATATGCGAAAGCTGTTGTTTTTTATTTTTTTTGTTTTCGTCCTCTTCTTTTTTTCTGCACCTGTTGCTTTAGCGCAGACAACCAGGCTTTATTGGGACTGGGCACCAACAATTGAACAAAATAATTCGAATGTGTTGGGCGCAAGTACTTCTGCTTCGGAAAATGCCTCAACGTCTGTTAAAAATTTTAAGCAATTCGACAGGTATCTGCTTGGTGGCAACCTTACTCCAGATAGTGTTTTCTACTTTATTAAACCACTGCAGGAAAATGTGCAAATGGCATTTACGTTTGATCAAGCAAAAAAATCAGACTTTCAGATTGGCATTGCAGGAGAAAGACTCGCAGAAATGCAGGAACTTGCAAAGAACAATAAGACAAGTGGATACCAGACAGCAGCAAATTCTTATGAAACGGCCATGCAGGGAGCCCTCGATAGATTACAAACATTAAAGACGCAAAAAGCCGACGTGACTGCGCTTTCCAAGACTATAGAAACTGAAACAGCAAAACACGATGTGGTTTTGGAGCAAGTAGCAGTACAAGCGCCTGTTTCTGCAAAAGCGTCCGTAGACAAAGCGCTGGAGGCCAGTTGGAAAGGTACGGATACAATTGCCGACCTCAAAGGCAGACCAGCAGTACCTCCCGATGTTGTCTCGCGTCTGCAATCTCTTAAATCGCAAGGGTTACTCACACAGGAAGAAGTGACTAAGTTAATAAGCGCTAAATCACGAACAGAGGCCAGAACAGAGATTGGGAAATATGTCAATCAAGGTGTTGTGTCCCCCTCGGACTTTCTGCGTATGAACGAAGCCACGAAAACTTTTTATCCTGATGAGTTTTATAAGATTCATGAAACCTTACGATTCCAGGAGATGCAAAAACTCGAATCAGAAAAGCCGGATGATGCGACATTAAACAAAATTCAAACCTTTGCCAAAAGTTATCAACCAGGAGACCCTGTCCCATCGGAGTTAAGAAAATATTGGGTACCAGTGACGAGATTAGAAGAGATCCAAAATACACTGCGACCAGACCTGATTGATGCCAATCTGTTTAAGCAGAACGATCAAGAGTCTAAAAAGTTTAACGAAGTGGTTGAACGATTTAAACCAAGACCCGAAGATATCGCTTATGTTAAAAACTTCATTCAGAAAAACAAGGCCGATATTAGTAGTTTGCCTCCAGAGTATCAAAGGATGTACGGGCTTGCCCAAAAGTATGGTGCGCAATGTGGAGCAGGTTTCAATTGGGTTCCGGAACCCCAGAATCCAGCAGGTGGATACTGCGTGCCAAATGGAACAAATGTGTCAAATACACCTAAGTTTGACAACTTTGCCAAAGGAAAATCGTGTAGTGGAAGCATTGTGAGTGCCAAGGGTTCGGGAGGAGCATGTAGCGCGTACCAGTCTGATTGTATACCTCCGGGCTGGAGTAGAACTGACAGTTGTGTTGCTACACCAACTACAAAGCCTGGTCAAGGTTTAACGACAACCAGTCAAAGAATTAGTTGTCCTTCAAACGCTCACTTTGTGTCGGTGTCGTATGATCCAAATGGCGGGTATTGCATTCCTAACTATACGCAGGTTGGTTTTGACCAGTCAACCGGTGCGGCGGACCCTGGTTGTCCAGGTGGGTACCATCAAAACTATAGCGGTGGTCCATGTATTCCACCTTTTGATATCACTGTTAGAAATCCATTTTTTTCACTTCCTCCACTAACGACGACACCCGGTGGCCCCTACTATACAAGCAGGGGGCAGTGTGGACAATATTCTCATTGGGTGCCAGAACCGATCAATCCCAACAGCGGGTATTGTGCAGATAATAACTATCAACCTCCAACTCAAGATGCATTTCCAGGTACGAATGGCGAGCCAAGAGCCGACATGGGAAATTGTCGAACTCCTGGTGAATGTTATGACTGGTGTAAAGTAAATCCCGGCAAATGTGGTAGTTTCGATCCCAATTCACCACGACCAGGCGATACGACTGGGGGTAGTGGTTCTTCCAGTAGGGAATCTCAGGAGGTAGCCTGTCGCAGTGGCGGAGGAACTTGCACTAGCTGGAACAATGGGGCGTGCAGCTGTACGGGTTATAACAGTTCTCCTGGTGGTAGTCCATCACCCAACAGCCCATTCCAGTGTCAGCTTTCTTGTCCACCACCACAGTATTTAGATGGAGCAAGCTGTTCATGTAAAAATGCATCTACTCCTAACAACAACCCCTCCGGTGGTTGTCCTAACTATTCCTCTGGGATGTGTGGAGGTTCTTCGGGTGCTTACTTTGACTGGGGCAGCTGTTCTTGTAAAATAAATTCATATACCCCGCCGCCTTCGGGTACGCCTCCTTCTACGCCACCATCTGGCTATGGACAATGCACATCTCCTGGCCAATATTGGAACGGCAGTGCTTGCGTAAGCAATCCTCCTCCATCATCACCTCCTCCATCATCTGGCGGCGATAGTCCACAAACTATGTGCCAGCGCACTTCCGGTTGTAGTTGGAATGGATCAATGTGTAATTGTAGTACACCACCGAGTAGTCCACCTCCTGCGAGTGCACCCCCGCCATCAAGTCCTCCACCTTCCAGTCCTCCTCCGTCATCCCCACCCCCAAGCTCGCCACCACCGAGTAGTCCACCACCATCAAGTCCACCTCCAGCGAGTCCGCCAGGGGCGTGTCCCGGATCGCCTGGTTGTCCATAATAAAACTCTTTAAGGTTTCCATCCTGTGGGGCTTTAACATGAAAGTTATTTTTTTGCATATTGTCTGCTTATTTTTTTTGTTGCTGAGTACACGTTATGCATATGCAAATGCACTAGCCGTTATTACTCTTGATGCTCATGGCTTTTCTCCCAAAACGCTAGAAATCCCGCCAGGAACAACCGTGGTATTTGACAATAAAGATAACGTTGCGCACTGGCCAGCCTCAAATCTTCATCCCACCCACTCTATCTATCCTGAGTTTGATCCGAAAAAAGGAATAGAACCCGGCAAGGATTGGAGTTTCACATTTCAAAAAGCTGGAGAATGGAAATATCATGACCACCTTAATCCTTCTCTAACAGGAATCATTATTGTTGTTGGAGAGAACAAGTCGTCACAAGATGTAAAAAAAGATCTCTTTGATTTTGCTGATATCAAACCTAGATTGCTTAAAATTTACTATGCTCTCTTTCCGCAGAAGTTAAACCGTGTCCTTGAGAAAACAAATATGCACAATGTTTCAAAAGACGAAAAAGAACTTCGATATTGGCTTATTATTCTGGGTGGAAAAAAATTTATGCAGCAACTGGTGCACGATTCAGGTGGTGGCTCAATTGTTGATTGTCATACACAAGCACATAAAGCAGGCAGAACTGCGTATCAACTGTTTGGTGCAGAGGTATTTAAACAGGGAGATTCTGGTTGTCATTCGGGTTTTTATCATGGAGCAATGGAAGCCTTTCTAAAAGAAAGAGGAACAGATGATCTCGCCAAAAAAATCGATACATTGTGCAAATCTTTCCAGACAGATTTTGGTATTTTTGAGTGCCTCCACGGAGTTGGGCATGGAATAACTGCATACGAGGACTACGATATTCCTGCTGCTTTACAACTGTGCCGCAAACTTACAACGACATTCAAACAGCGTTCTTGTTTCGGAGGAGTTTTTATGGAAAATATTGTCACCGCTCAAGGCAATGGCGCAAAGGCAGATCATAATACAACTTGGGTAAATATGGACCCAAACTTTCCCTGCAGCGGAGTTAATCAGGATAAAAACATTCAGTACGAATGCTACAAGATGCAAACAACACGAATGCTTGATTTACTCAACAGAGATTTTTCTGCTGTTTCGTCTGTTTGTAGCAAAGCGCCAAAAGACATGATAGAAACATGTTTTCAAAGTCTTGGAAGAGATGCCGCAGGATACACGCTTCGTGATCCAAATAAAATAATTGCTATTTGTAAACTGGTGCCGTCCGAATATTTTGACACCTGTATTACAGGAGCTTTTAATGTCATTGTTGATTTTTGGGGAGAATCTATGGAAATAAAACCTCATGCTCTGTGCAAAATAGTACCGCAGGAAAGCAAAAAAAGCTGCTATACCCTTTTGGGCTATCGCTTAAAAAATGTGTTTGGAAATAACACCCAGCGAATACGTGAGGGCTGCAAGAGCGTTGAAGAAGCATACAAATCTGTTTGTTTGGAGAGCTCCAAATAAGAAAGCTCCATTACTCCTGTCTCATAAAACTGCTACTATTATAGTATGCTTGCCAAGGTAAATTCCTCTGCTGTTGTTGGGCTCGATGCAGTGCCGGTTGAAGTTGAAGTTGATATTGCAAGTCAAGGGCTTCCCTCTTTTACCATTGTTGGTTTGCCCGACAAGGCAGTCGAAGAGGCAAAAGAGCGAGTGAGAAGTGCAATAAAAAATTCTGGTGCCGATTTTCCAGCAAAACGAATAACAGTAAATCTTGCTCCTGCTGATCTGCCAAAAGAAGGCCCATCATATGACCTCCCTATTGCCTTGGGCATTTTGATTGCATCCGAACAACTAAAAACCGATATTAGCGATGCCCTTTTTATGGGTGAATTGTCGCTTGATGGCAGGCTGCGGCACACCAACGGCGTTTTGCCACAGACAATGCTTGCCAAAGATAAAAAACTCAAGCGGATTTTTTTGCCGGCTGTCAATGGCAATGAAGCATCTGTTATTGCTGGCATTACCATTTATCCTACCCCAACACTCCTTGCTCTTTTTTATCATCTCAGCAATCACACAGCGATTGAGCCGCAATCGCCCACCCGTCTAACCCAACATCTGAAAAACGAAATCTTTGATTTTGATATGAGCGATATTAAAGGTCAAGAGCGGGCAAAACGCGCAATGGAAATAGCCGCTGCTGGCTCGCATAATATTTTACTCAAAGGCCCGCCTGGTGCTGGAAAAACTCTCATTGCCCGCACACTTCCTTCCATTCTTCCAAGACTGACGCTTCACGAAGCCATTGAAGTAACAAAAATCTACAGCATCTCAGGACTGTTAGACAAAGAAGCGCTTTTAACTAGGAGGCCATTTCGAAACCCGCATCACACGACCTCCCACATTGGTCTTATTGGTGGTGGCACTTTCCCAAAACCTGGGGAAATTTCTTTGGCTCATCGCGGTGTTTTATTTTTGGACGAATTCCCCGAATTTCCAAGACATGTTTTAGAAGCATTACGCCAACCCTTAGAAGACGGCATTATTGCTATCTCAAGATCGCAAGGACGAGTAACGTTTCCGGCAAAATGCATGCTGGTTGCAGCACTCAACCCTTGCCCGTGCGGTTTTTTGGGAGACACAACGCACTCGTGTCGCTGTGCTCCTGCACAAATTATCCGCTATCAAAAACGGATTTCAGGCCCTATGCTTGATCGGATTGATATTCATTTAGATGTTCCTGCCGTAAAATTTGATGAACTCACTAATAGTAAAAATCAAAAACCAGAAAGTTCTCTTTCGATTAGAAAACGCGTCCAAAAAGCTCGCGACATCCAAACAAAACGCTTTCGGTCAAGAAAAATTACCTCGAATGCGGAAATGACCAACAAAGAAATAAAAGAATTTTGCCAACTTTCTCCCGAGTGTATAGCGCTTCTTCGCCTGGCAGTTGCAAAAATGCATTTGTCGGCAAGGTCTTATAACCGAACAATAAAACTTGCTCGAACCATTGCAGACCTTGCAGCAGCAAAAGACATTGAACCATCCCACATTGCCGAAGCGCTCCAATATCGCCCAAGAACAGACACGCTCTGATAAGGAGTATCCTTGTAAATATGAAAAAAGTAATTCTTTCTCTTAACATTTTTATCCTCCTCATTGCCGGATTTCTCCATCCGATTTCTGCAATTACCCAAGATTTAGGCAGGCACTTGCTCACAGGACAAATTATTTTACAAACCCACAGCGTTCCCAAAGTTAACCTTTTCTCTTACACATATCCAGATTTCCCTTTTATAAACCACCACTGGTTCTCTGAAGTTATTTTTTATCTGACAAATCAACTGGTAGGATTCAACGGGCTGCTTGTTCTTACCATTCTTACTGTCACAGCAGCCTTTGCCTTTGTTTTCTTCTTTTCGCTAAAAAAAGGAAACATATTTGCTATAACAATTATCTCGATTCTCTACCTTCGTGTGCTTTTTGAGCGAACAGATGTACGGCCGGAAATATTTAGTTTTCTCTTCCTATCTCTTTTTCTCGTTATTTTATACCGATACCGAGAACAATACACGCGACTGATCTTTGTTCTTCCTTTTCTTGAATTGGTTTGGGTAAACACACATATTTATTTTCCTATCGGCATCGCCGTTATTGGATTATTTCTTATTGAGAGAATAACCATGCATCGAAAAAACATCTTTTCCAAGTATACTAGTATACTTGTATTTGTCTTCGCTCTATCTTCTGCAATTACATTATTAAACCCCAACGGCTTTCAGGGCGCACTCTATCCCCTCCAAGTTTTTAAGAACTACGGCTACACGATTGAGGAAAATCAAACAGTCTTTTTCTTATGGAATTACTTTGGCGGCAAAACAAGCATTCTTTATTTTTTTATATCAGTGGCAGCGCTTTTTCTTACACTTCTTCTCACGTTCAAAAAAACTCGCCATATTGATTGGCTCCTCGCGCTCTTTTTTACTGCATTGGCCACAAACGCCGAGCGAAATTTTCCCCTTTTTGTGTTTGGGACATTTGTTCCATTTGCAAATGCGCTCTCAACTATAGCTGCTAAGGCCAGGCCTTGGCCAAGGTCTGACCTTCTGAAAAATGGAGTTGCTCTTTTCCTCATTGTCCTTATCCTCTGGCAAATAACCCAGGTTGCGTCACTTCGGCCTCTTGGCTTTGGTATCGAATCTGGTGCAAAAGCTGGCGTTGACTTTTTTTTGCAAAGTAATCTCAAAGGCCCAATCTTTAACAATTTTGATATTGGCAGCTACCTTGAATATCGCTTGTATCCAAAGGAAAAAGTGTTTATTGATGGCAGACCCGAAGCATATCCGTCGTCATTTATCCAAAATGCCTATATTCCTATGCAGATAGATAAAAGTATTTTTGAGGAAATGGCAAAAAAGTACCATCTTAATACCATATTCTTTTCCTATACCGATCAAACGCCGTGGGCAATAACATTTCTCAAACAAATCGTGCAAGATAAGACGTGGACCATGGCCTACCTTGACGACTATGTTGTTATCTTTGTCAAGAATAATAATAAAAATTTAGATACTAAAACATACTTTGCCACCAATCAAAACAACCTGCAATCTCTTCTCCGCTTAGCCTACTTTTTCAACACAGTCGGCTGGCAAAACCAGGAAGTAAGCACCTATCAACAAATACTTACCCTTAACCCAAACTACTGCCCTGCTCTTTATAATCTCTCTCTTATTCTGAATCAAAAAAATGATCCCATTGCCGCAGTCTATGCTCAAAGGTTCCAACAAGCCTGCAAATAAAAATGGTACAATGAAAGCTAATGGAAACAGGCCTCACAAGCAAAGAAGCTCTAGAAAAACTGGGTAGTTTTGGAAAGAATGAGATTATAGCAAAGAGAACAAATTCTCCTTTTTTTCTCTTTCTTTCTCAGTTTCCCAGTGTTATTAACGGGATTTTGGCAACAGCTGGAGTTTTTTCTTTTCTTATCCATGATCTTGCTGATTCTCTTTTTATTTTTACTATTCTTCTTCTTAATGGACTGCTCGGATTTCTCCAAGAGTATCGGGCAGAAAAGTCTTTAGAAAAATTAAAGCATTTTACCACAGCGTTTTGTCGTGTTATTCGAGATGGAAAAGACGTACAGATAGAAACTGCTCTCATTGTCCCTGGTGATACTATTGTCCTTTCCGAAGGAGACAGAATCGCAGCTGACGGCAAACTTATCTCAACCCACCATATCGAAATAGATGAAGCAATTTTAACGGGAGAATCTATTCCTGTTATAAAAAAACGAGATGATTTTGTATTTTCTGGCACGCTGGTGACAAAAGGCAGAGCGTATGTCAATGTCCAACAAACAGGCAGTAAGACGCGCTTTGGAAAAATTGCAGACACGCTTTCTCAAATAACAGAAGAAGAAACTCCTCTGCAAAAACAGCTTGATACACTGGGAAAAATGCTTTCACTTATTGCTGTTGTTATTTCTCTTTCCCTTATTCCTATTGGTATTTCTCAAGGGAAAAGTCTTTTTCCCCTTATTCTTTTAGCCGCAAGTATTGGTATTGCGGCCATCCCGGAAGGACTCCCGGCTGTTATTACCATCGCCCTTTCTATTGGTACAAGCAGGATGGCAAAAAAGCATGCCATCGTGCGACACATGGCCTCGGTTGAAACACTGGGTGCCGTGCAAATTATTCTGACAGATAAAACAGGAACACTCACACAAAATAGCATGACTGTTAAAAAATCCTGGATACCAAACAAAAAGAATCATGAACTTCTTTTAAAAGCCTGCGTTTTAGGCAACACCGCTTCTCTTGTACAAAAAGGGCAGTCAGATACCGACTGGGATATTATTGGTGACAAAACCGATGGCGCGCTCCTCCTTTGGATAGCAAGCCAAAAAATCGATGCTGAGGCGCTTAAAAAAAAAGGGGCGGTGCTTGATGAGTATGTGTTTGATCCTATAACAAAAACCATTACAACACTCTGGCAAGAATCAAAAACCAAGTTTGTCTTTGTACGGGGTGCTCCAGAAAAAATTCTGGAGAGTTGTACTGCGACAAAGCAAGAAAAAGAAGATATCATCAAGATGTTTGAAGCATATGCCAAAGAAGGATTGCGAGTTATTGCGTTTGCAGCCAAACAAGAGACCCATAATCACTCCCCAAGCAATATTACTCGCCAACACTTAGAAAGCGACCTTCATTTTTTGGGACTCGTTGGCATCTATGACCCGCCTCGCAAAGAAGCAAAAGAGGCTATTCAAAAAGCAATTGTAGCTGGTATTTACGTTACCATGGTAACCGGAGATAACAAACTTACCGCGCTTTCTATTGCCAAAGATGTCGGTCTTATCAAAAAAGACGAAGACGTCCTCACAAGTGAGGACCTTCGGCATATTTCAGACGAAGATCTTGAAAAAATCATTTTAAAAACCAGAGTCTTTGCGCGAACACAACCCGAAGATAAGCTTCGATTAGTACGACTCCTTCGGAAAATGGGTCTTGTTGTTGGGGTCACAGGCGATGGGGTTAATGATTCTCTTGCGTTAAAACAGGCTGATGTTGGCATTGCCATGGGAGAATCAGGAACAGACGTTGCAAAAGAAGCAGCCGATATTGTGTTGACCGACGATAACTTCGCAACGCTTATCCATGCAATTTCGGAAGGAAGAAAAATATATAACAATATACTCAAGTCTATTATCTATCTGCTGTCGGGAAATCTTTCGGAACTCTCTCTTGTCTTCTTCGCAGTTGTCTTGGGTCTTCCCTCCCCGCTTTTGCCAACACAAATTCTCTGGATTAATCTGGTCACCGATGGTCTTCCTGCACTGGCTTTAGCCAGTGATACTGTTGATGCTGATCTTCTCAAACGCCGACCCAGGGATCCAAAATCGCCATTTTTAACCAAAAATCGTATCGTGTTTATTGCGGTTGTTGGTTTTGGGCTGGCCTTTTTTCTTCTTGGGGTTTTCGCTGTGCTTTTAAAAACGCAGTCAGAAACCTTTTCTCGAACCATTATTTTTAACCTGCTTATTTTTTGTCATCTTGTCATTGCGCTGGTCGTTCGAAAAGGAGCCATATTGCGGCCCAATAAACTGCTGCTCCTTAGTATTGTAGGAACTCTTGCCTTGCAAGTCGTGATTACCATTATCCCCTTCTTCCAAAACCTCTTCCACTTGGGTTTCTGACAAAACCTTACAGGGAAAAGAAGTAGCAGAACCAGAAGATAAGTAAACCATATTACAAAATCTTTTACCACGTCATTCTGCCAAATGAAGTGAGTCCAGAAACCTCAGATTTCCCATTTTTTCCATGAGATACTTGACATGTTGCTTCAAAGATATGTTAGAATGCAGCTATGAAACAAAAAACGATTAATTTTGTTAAATTACTTAAAGGTTTTAAGAATGGATGGGTGGCAATATCCCCAGATTTTAGTAAAGTATTATTTCATGGAAAAACCTTAAAAGAAGCCAGAGAAAAGGCAGGAAAATCAAAAGAAAAGGTATATTACTTTCCCGCTGGAGAAAACTACTCTCATTTTGTTGGATGAAACATGTCGTCAAATATAGTTTGCTCCCAGGACTAGAAAAAACAGGTGTTTTAGCTCCAATGCTACCGATTACATTTATTCATAAAGGTAACGTATTACCAACAGTTGGACTGGTTGATTCGGGAGCTCAAGGAGCATTAATCTCAACCGTTATTGCCGAAGAGTTGGGTATTGCATGGGAAAAACTTCCTAAATTTATTGGCTATACAACAAGTGGAAGTTTTCATTATCGCGTATTAAAAGATTTGGAGGTTGAAGTATTTGATACAAAATTTACTATAGATATTTCTATTGCTGAGGGAATCAATGCTTTCAAATGCGTTCTGGGAAGAAAAGATATTTTTAAAAAAGCAACAATTACTTTTGAGGGATACAAGAATGTATTTTATATGGAGTTTCGCCCGATGAATTAAATCCTAATATTGATGATACCCCATGGTTTGACCATTCATTTCCCTTTTGCTATACTCCATCTGCAGAAAAATACTTGTAAACAATAGCTGTTTACTATCGTGTTTCTCTCGCATTTTTAATTTGCACATTCACAAGTTGCGGAAGTTAAGAGTTTTGCTTTCGTTTGTTCGTACCTATAGGAAGATAATAAATATATTCTTCGAGCGAAGCCAAGTCTGACTTGGCGAAGTCGAGAAGTTATCTTTCTACAGGTGCGGGCGAGCGCAGGCAATGGTTCATAGAATAAGGAGGTAGTAAGGTGAAGGTAGTCTATCTGCCTATTGATGTTACAGATTCTGACATGATAGAGCTGCGTAAGCAGATCACATGCTTCAAAGATGCAGCGAGCGCAATGGTTCGCATCTGCGGAGGTGATACGTTCACGAGAACAATAAGTGTTAGCGTTCGCTTGGACAGCTTGTCTCACGACGAACACGAGCACGTCAGAGTTCTCTATTTTCAATTCCAGAATGCGAGGTCAGCGTTCTATAGCCTTCTCGAGCGACTAGGAGTGAGCCAACTAGTTGCTCACAATTTTTTAGCAGCTATCGGAGAAGGGAAGAGATCACTGAGTTTTCCGCTCATGTTGGGAGATGAATGGGAAGCAGCCCTGTCTTCCTGTTATCGGGAGGCTGTATCTCACTAGAAACCTGTTCTTGCCCGCACCACTCACCACATCTGTTTCGCTTGGGAAGATGGACACGTGGTCTGTCTCCACTGTTCAGCGCTCGAAAGGAGCAGTATGGTTCAGATCTCAAGCCAGGAAGAAGCAGAATTACGTCTTAAGCAATGGCTTGCTGAGGGGAATGATACACTCCAAAAATGGGGCGAGGGCATCATCACTATCAAGTTCTCCGAAATGGGTGAGTTCAAAGGACGAACCTACTGGCATTTCACTGCTGTTGGAGGACGCTATACCTTCTTCGTTTACGAAGATGGTAACGTCAGTATCCCAATAGTTGAATAAGGAAGTCTGCGAACGCACATTAGAACAAGTAGAATCCGCAACAAGTGGATGTGTACAACGTGCGCAGGGGTGCGTGAGAAAGTCCGAAAGGATTTTACTGCGAAAGCAGTTTGAGCCTTAACCAGCTCCTCACCCACCCCTCGCCCCCACCCTTTTTCTTTATGTCATGCTGAACTCGTTTCAGCATCTCGATTGAACAAAGAGCGTTTAGTTTTTCGTTTCCACATGAGCGCAGCAGATTCTCTGTACTTAATGCGAGCGAGCTTTTGGTACTTTTCTCATCTAGAAAAGCACAAGAAAAAGATTACAAAAGTTTCTGTTGCTCTTTTGTCTGGTGGGGATAGGAAATTTTAAGATGCTCATACGCTGCTTTTGTGGCCACTCTTCCCCGAGGTGTTCGTTTTATGAAACCTAACTGCAAAAGGTACGGCTCCACCACTTCCTCAATCGTCCCAATATCTTCGGTAATCGTTGACGCAAGGGTTTCAATGCCTGCCGGTCCGCCCCCATGCTTTTGAATAAGCGCTAACAGTAATCTCCGATCAGCGCTATCCAGTCCAACGCTATCCACTTCAAGCATATCCAATGCTCCATCTACCAACGCCTTTGTAATTTTCCCCTCTCCTTTTACCTGAACAAAATCCCGTGCTCTTTTTAATAATTTTAGCGCAATTCGAGGCGTCCCCCGCGCCCTTTTTGCTATTTCATGCAAACTTTCTTTATCAATTGGTATCGCAAGTTTCGCAGCTCCTTTTGCAACAATAATTTCCAAGTCTTTCGGATCATAAAAATGCAACCGGTGCACAACACCAAATCTGTCTCGAAGTGGCGCCGAAATAAGGCCTGCCCGTGTGGTTGCGCCAATAATGGTAAATTGCGGCAGATCCAACCGCAGCGTCCTCGCAGACGGGCCTTTACCAATAATAATATCCAAACAGTAATCCTCCATTGCCGGATATAACGTTTCTTCAACAACTTTATTAAGCCGGTGAATTTCATCAATAAACAATACATCGCCATTTTCAAGATTCGTGAGGATGGATGCCAAGTCGCCTGCTCGTTCTATTGCCGGACCAGATGTGACCCTAATATTACTCCCCATTTCTTTGGCAATTAAATGCGCAAGAGTGGTTTTACCAAGACCAGGCGGCCCATACAGCAAGACGTGTTCGAGAGATTCTTTTCTTTTTTTGGCGGCCGTAATACCAATCTGGAGTGACTTCTTGACTATCTCTTGTCCATAAAACTCCTGCCACGTTGTCGCGCGAAGAGAAGTAAAAATTACCTCTTCTTCAGGTGTAACGTTCTCGACCTGGTGTTTTTCTTTTTGTTTTTTTGTATCTTTCATTTCCCCAAATACTTTAGTGCCAGTTTTATTTTCTCCTCCACCGTCTGTCCCTCTTTTTTTGTTTTTTGGAGTGCTTCTTGGACTTCTCGTGTGGTAAATCCAAAATGTTTGAGTGCCGATACGACTTCATTGTTTTTTTCAAAACTTCCGTCAGAAAGGTCTAAATCTGCCGATGAGCCTAGCTTACTCTTAAGGTCTATAATTATCTTTTGCGCATTTTTCTTACCCAGGCGCGGTACGCCGGTGAAAAAAGAAATATCCCCCGAAACAATGGCAGAAATAATAGCAGAACTTGTTCCAAGAGCAAAAATTCCTATGGCGGTTTTTGGCCCAATCCCCGAAACTCCCAAAAGCTTTTCAAACAATTTTAAATCAGAAAAATGTAAAAATCCATAAAGATCCAAGAGGTCTTCCCGAACATGGGTATAGATAAAAAGTTTTATTTCCATGCCCGTTGTTACCGTAGACAATACTGTATTGGATAACAGCACCTTATACCCAACACCACCAACCTCAACAATAATATGCGGAGTATCCAGTAGCGACACTGTCCCTTTTAACGATGCAATCATATTATTCTAATCCTGAGCAAACTCGAAGGAGAAGAAAAAGTAATGTGATTATAACACACCCCATAAACAGCAAAAAGCACCCCCTATTTGAATCCGAAGATCCAAACACCCAACTTTCGTTGGAACCCTTACGGGCGGGAGTGCTAAATGCACGTTGATCGTTTGCGCTTTGATGCGCAGTTGTTGCGGAAAATATTCGGCTACTTCTTGGGAATAGAATCGAAGAGTGTAGCCATCACATCGTCGGGGTCTTGATCTCCGATGTCGTTCAGTAACGTCAGGTCTGCGCCCATTTGACTCATTTGGGCCACGTCAGCCGGCTCAAAGCCTATATATCGTTTGCCCTCCTTTTCTGCCACTATGTAGAAAATTCCTGCATACATGCCCTTTATTCCTTGGTTCACGACTCGCTCCTTTCAGAGACTATCAGCATCCGTGCTGGGTTTTGCCACGCTTACGGCGAATATTCAGCGTCTGCGTCCTTATGGACTCAGGCTCTTCTGGGCAGCCGGATCAGGCGGTATGCGATGAGTATCACCGCAGCAGCATATCCCAAGACGGAACATGTTTTTACGATTGACCAGAAATCCGGACGGGGATTTCCCAAAGTGGTGATGCCCCCATCGACCAAGAGCGCAAACGCTCCCATGCAAGCCATTGACAGAAAAAAACCAGTGAACAACAGTACGACAAGTGTTACTAGGATTCTCACGAATCTAGGAAAACCCGCATACTGCTTCTGTGCCATTCCTGTCAAATAGTAAGCATAGAAAATACCAATAAGCAAGTTGCCTATGGTAAGTTCCCATGCCATTATTCGATTGAGCACAGGATCAGCCAGCATACAATGCCTCCTTAAAATTATATCCTACTCACTGTGAGCAGCACTCTCCATATCCTCTTTTCCAAAAGATACAGAGAGCACTGCTCACAATTTTTTCCGCAAATTATTAACGTGCAATAAAATTGAATACACATGAAACGTAGTTAGGCAGCTATTCTGCAAAGCAGAATACCTAGTTTGGCTTCAAATGTAGAAGTTACAATACCATACTCTGAGCAAAAAGTCAATATTATAGGGTATTTATTTACCAGGATATGCTTGCAAGGCTACAGGGTATTCTTGAGCTTGTGGGAAAATGCGTGGGTCAGGACAATCTCTATATTTATTTTTCTTCTAATTTTTTAAGAATATCTTCTATTTGTTTCTTGAAAGGAGAGAGATCGTTTTGAACAACTTTCCACACTGTATGTAAATCAACACCAAAATAATGGTGAATCAACTCGTTTCTCATATCCGAAATATCTTGCCAAGGCACAGCGGGATACTCATTCTTTACATCTTCTGGTACATTCCGTACTGCCTCACCAATAATTTCAAGTCTTCTTACAACGGCATCTTGTATGGGGACATTTGTGTCAAACGCTTCTTCGGAGAAATCTTTTATATCTTTTTCTATCCATGCAATACTCTCTAAAATGTGTTTTAAGAACACAGCGGGATTTTTCTTCATAAGATTAAAAACTGATCTTTTTGGATATACTCCTTAAGTAACGGATGAATAGCATTATACGTAAGTAAGTCTACTTCTTTTCCAAGACGTACTTTTAATTTTCTTTTTAGTCGTACTAAGTCGAGCAGACTTTTTTCTTTTGGTAGATCAATCAGCATATCAATATCGCTATCTTCCCGTTGTTCTCCACGAACATAAGAACCAAAAAGAGAAGAACGGGTAACCCCAGCTTCTTTTAAGATTGGTATTGTTTTTAGTTTAATTTCCTCAAGAGTTTTTTGATTCATGTTTATATTATACCACGTTGCATAAACAGCAAAAAAATGATTACACGTGAAACGTAGTTAAACAGCTTTTGTTTAGTTTGGCTTCAAATGCAGAAGTTAGAATAACACATTATGAACCAGAAGTCAAATATTATAGGCTTTCACTTTGTGGGAAAATGCGTGGGTGAGGGCCACGGCCAAGGCATCTGCTGTGTCGTCTGGTTTTGGAATGCTTGGAAGCTTTAATAATACTTTTACCATCTGCCCCACTTGTGTTTTTTCTGCCCTCCCATAACCAGTCATAGCCATTTTTACTTGCAAAGGAGTGTAAATTGCAACCGAAAGATTTTTTTCTGCAGCCGTTAACAACACGACTCCCCGAGCTTGCCCGACAATAAAGGCGGTCTTCGCATTCGTGTTAAAAAATAATTCCTCAATCGCCAACACATCCGGTTTATGCTCTATAATAATCTCGTCGAGTTTTTTATGAATGATGAGCAACCGCTCTTCCACTCTTAACTTCGCCGCCGTCTCAATACACCCGCAACTTTGCACTTTGCACTTTGCACTTTGCACTTCTATCACTCCCCACCCCATTCTCGCAATCCCCGGATCAATGCCTAAAATTCTCATACTTTACTAAACTCATTGTAATTCTCTTCTGTTTGTTATACAATACTCTCTATGGCAAAACGGCAAAAACTTGTTGTTGAAAAACGAAAAGTCACAGGAGACAAAGTAAAAAAACTGCGCAAAGAAGGCATTTTACCAGCAAATATCTACGGGAAGGGGATAAAATCACTCGCTGTCCAAGTCCCATTCAAAGAATTCGAAATACTCTATAAAGAGGTTGGGGAAACTGGTCTTATTGATGTGCAAGTCGATGGAGAACTCCGTCCGGTCCTCATCCATAATGTCCAAAAAGACTACATGACCAAAATTCCCCTCCACGCTGATTTTTTCCAAGTAAACCTCAAAGAAAAAGTCAAAACCATGGTGCCACTCGTAATAGTTGGTGAGCCCAATGCTGTTTCGGAAAAACTGGGACTGCTTATGCAAACACTCAATGAAGTTGAAGTCGAAGCGCTTCCTGCTGATTTACCGGAAAAAATCCAAGTCAATGTCCAACACTTGGCTGCCGTTAATGAACAAATGCTTGTCAGTGATCTAAAAATACCAAGTGGCGTTGCTGTCTTAACCGATGCTTCGCAAGTGGTGGTAAAAATTGCAGCATTAGTAAGCAAAGAAGCCGAAGAAGAAGCCAAAGCCGAAGCTGTTGCTGCCGAAGCAGCGAAAGCCGAAAGCGCCGAGGGCGCCGAAGCCGCTCAAGGAGCGCCTGCCGAAGGTGAAACAAAACCTGAAGAAGGAAAGAAACCTGCTGAAGCACCAAAAGAAGAGAAAAAACCTGAGGAAAAATAAATACTTCTTCTCTCTTATTGCTTATTTCTTATCACTTCTTCAAGTCGTCTTCCTTCTGCAAAATTCGGATCAAGCTCTAATGTTTTCTGCAAATATTGGTTTGCTTTCTCTTTCTCTTCCAATTGGTACTCTAAAACTGCAAGTTGAAAATATCCATCTCGATAATCTTTTCGTTTTGCAACTACTCCTTTCCAGTACGTAACATCGGAAAGCATTTTTTCTCTCTTCTCTTGCGCTGTTTGCAGTACTTTGAATTGTTTGTACATAATCACACTTTCTCTTGCAACAACAGCCAAAAGCAGTAAAGACAGAATGAAAGTAACAATGAGTTTTAGAGATACTGCGGGAAAAAGGCGGGAAATATGCGGGAATTTAAGCGGTGTGCTTTTACTCTCTTCCTTCTTAAATCTTTTAAAAAACTTTTGCGGCTTCATACTTGTGGCCAATTCTGAATCATCATTGATCTCTCCGACCCACTCAATCGTTTATATATCTCCTCTGTCACAAACGGCATAAAAGGATGCAGCAGCTTTAAAAGTACTATGAACGATGAACGAAGAACCATAAACGAATTGTCGTCAATTCTGCTTTTAACATCTTCAATATACTTATCTGCGAATTCATGCCAGATAAACTCGTAAAGTCGTTCAGCGACGAAATTAAAATTATAGCTATCCAAATCCTTCGTTACTTCTTTAGCTAGTTTCTCCACTTGTTTAATCATCTGTTTATCATTCTCATGAATTGCTTCATTGCTCAATTGTTTCATTGTTATATTGTTTTGAGTTTTGAGTTTTGAGTTTTGAATTCGCTTCATTTCTATGAAGCGTGCCATATTCCACAACTTATTCGTAAACTTCCTCGCGGCATCTAATTTTGGATACGACAAACTTTGATCATTTCCCGTTGCATTCCCATAAACTAAAGCAAACCGCACTGCATCTGCGCCATACTTATCAACCAGCTCCAGCGGATTTACTACATTTCCTTTGCTTTTACTCATCTTCTTCCCATACGGATCATTCACAAGACCATGAAATAGCACATCTCTAAAAGGAACTTTATTTGTATTATGAATTCCCATCATAATCATGCGACTTACCCATGCCCGCAAAAGATCATACCCTGTTTCCATAACAGACGTTGGATAAAACTTTTCAAAATCCGAGGTCTCTCCATCTCTTAGCTTTGAACTTTGAATTTTGAATTTTGAACTTGAGTTACTCATTAGAGTAACGAACGGCCACTGTGAGGATGAAAACCAGGTATCAAATGTGTCTGTATCTTGCTCCCATTCTTCTCCAATTGGTGCCTCCCCTTCTGTTACCATCCACTCTCCTGTTTTTTTATGTTTCCAAGCTGGAATCCGAATACCCCAGACAATCTGTCTTGAAATATTCCAATCCCGCAAATTCTCCAGCCACAAAAAATACTGACTTTCAAAACTTTTAGGAGTTATCTTTATTTTTCCTTTTTTCACCGCGTCAAACGCGGCTTTCGCTAATGGTTTTACTTTAATAAACCACTGTTCAAGTGGCAGCGGCTCTAAAACTCCTTTGCACTTATAACAAAGGCTCAAGCGGGTAACATATTTTTCATCTATCTTTTCGATAAGCCCCTTTTTCTGCATTTCCTCAACAATTGCTTTTCTGGCTTCTTTTACATAGAGTCCTGCAAATTTTCCGGCAAAGTGATTCATTTTCCCGTCAAAACCAATCACCTGTTTTAAGGGAAGATTATGGCGTTTGCCTGTTTCAAAATCATTAAAATCGTGAGCTGGGGTAATTTTAACAACTCCTGTTCCAAATTCTTGCTCTACTGATTCGTCTGCAATTACTTTTATTTTTGCCTTCCCCAAAACTGTTTCTATTTCGATTTCCTGTCCAACATATTTTTTATAACGTTCGTCTGCTGGATGGACAGCAACTGCGGTATCGCCAAATTTTGTCTCAGGTCTTGTTGTTGCTAAAACAAGAGGGCCATATTTTATGTAATACAATGGTCGTGGTTTTTCTTCATGAACAACTTCCAAATCCGAAAAACTTGTGCCGTCAAACGTGCAGTAGTTAACAAGCCGATAATCCCGATACACCAATCCCTCATCGTACATCTTCTTAAATGTCTGGTGAACAAGTTTGACAATGTCAGGATCAAGCGTATATTTTTCCCGTGACCAGTCAAGTGAGAATCCGAGTTTTCGCAATTGGTTTTGAATCCCTCCTCTATACTCCTCCACATACTCGTGAATCATTTTATACAGGGTTTCTTGATCAAAATCCAAACGCGACTTTCCCTCGGCTTTGAGCTTTTTTTCAAACACGAATTGCGTTTCAATACCGGCATGATCTGTTCCTGGGAGCCACAAAGTGGCATCGCCCTTCATGCGATGATATCGGATTAAAATATCTTCAACCACAAACATGGCGTGGCCAAAATGCAAAGCGCCATTAGCGTTTGGTGGAGGTAAAATAATACAGTAGGGTTTGCCTTGAGGATTAATTTCTGGCTTAAAATACCCCTTCTCCTCCCACTCTTTGTATAATTTTTCCTCAACAATTTTGTGATCGTAAACCTTGTCCATATTCAATATTGTACCATACGTATTGACAAGCACAAACAAATGTAATATGCTGTATACAGCATGATGCACCGAACCCAAGTCTATTTTGAACCCGAGATATTAGAAATGCTGCGGGAAGAAGCCAAGAAAAAAAATACCACTTTGGCCAGTGTTATCCGTGCAAAAGTAACAAAAGACCTGCCGAAAAAAAGAAAGATAAAACAAATGAACGCCGCAGAAGCACTTATGCACTTAGCAGAACTTGGAGAAAAAATGGGTGTGAAAGGCCCAAAAGATCTTTCTCAACGAATCGATGAGTTTGTGTATCGCACATGAAGCAATTTTTGTTTGTAGACACCAATTACCTCTGCGCGTTCTACAACGAATCAGATTCTTTACACAAAAAGGCAAAAGACTTTTCCCTTTCATTACAAAAATTTCATGTAATAATTTCAAATTTTATTCTTCTTGAATCGTATACAATACTTTCGCAACGGGTTTCTAAAAACCATGCTCTTATTTTTAAAAAAGATATGTATTCGAAGAAATATTACAGTATTTACTGGATTACAAAAGCGCTTGAGGAACAAGTATGGAACACGTTTATATCTATCAAAAACAAAAACTTCAGCTACGTTGATGCCAGTATTATTGCAGTCATGCAAAAAGAAAAAATCAAACATCTCCTCTCTTTTGATAAGTCGTTTGAAAAATTACAAAAGCAGTTTGGTTTCACCCTGGTAAAGTAGAAACCACGTCAGACGTGGTAGAAACCGGAGGGTGGGTGACAGAAGGTATCTGTCAAATGCGTCGCAAACGTTTGTTTGGCTTGGGAAAGCAAAATTATCTGGGGGAAACTTTACGTGAGTGGTGCTTGAGCCATTTGGAAATTTCTTCAACCGACAAATGCGCATTATCTACTCTTACACCAAATTCTACTTCCTCTTGGTGGATGTTCATAAGTTTCCAGCCATTCATTTTTAGAAACACACCAGCAGAGGTTAGTGCTGTACGCTTGTTGCCATCGACAAATGGATGATTTTTAAGTAGCGACTGGAGTAATGCTGCGGCTTTATCAAATAGTGTCTCATACAAATCATTCCCATCAAACGACGCCTGAGGTCTTGCCACTGCCGATTCGATGAGTCCTAAGTCACGAACACCATGTGATCCGCCGAATCGCTTAACCATTTGGTCGTGTATTGCCAAAACCTGCTCCGGGGCAAGGTACTTCAACGCTTTGCAAGCTCCTTAAGCACATCTTCGTGATCTTGGATAAACTCATCGAGCATTTTCATAAACCTTACATTTACCCCACCAGCAAGGCTCTTTCGTTTTGCCTTCAAAGGAGAAACCACGTACTGACTTCCCTTCTTGTTAATAACAACAGGGTCTCCTGGCTTTAAGCCATTTTCCCTGTTGAGAAGTTGAGGGATTACTATACCGATTGAATTTCCTATCTGAATAACTTTCTGCTCCATGTTATAACAACGTTATAACATAACATACTACTTTGTCAAGTATTTTATTCCCGAATATTTCCCGAACTATTCCCGCATGTCTCACATGTTATAATGTCAAAATGACACAAAAACGAATTGCTATGCTCTCCATGCACACCTGCCCGCTTGCTTTTGAGGAAGGAAAAGAAACAGGCGGGATGAATGTGTATGTGATGGAGCTTTCCAAAGAGCTTGCTAAAAAAGGTTACTACGTTGACATATTTACCAGATCTCAAAGCCAAACGCAACCAAAAATTGTCGTCATTAATCCTTTTTTGCGAGTTATTCATCTTGTTGCAGGACCAGAAAAATCTGTGCCAAAAAAAGAAGTCATTGAGTACGTAGATGAGTTTGTAGAAAGTTTTCTCTTGTTCACGAAGAGAGAGAACACATCGTACGATCTCCTGCACGCGCATTACTACCTTTCGGGCATGGTCTGTCAACAATTAAAACAAAACGGCTTTTCTAACACCCCTTTTGTGATGACCTTCCATACGTTAGCGCTTATGAAAAACTTAGTGGCCAGAGACGAACTCGAGCGAGAAGAAAAAGAGCGTATTAATGCAGAAATTGTACTTGTAAAAGAAGCCGATCATATTATCGCCTCAAGCGAAACCGATGCGCAATACCTTCAATACCTTTACAACTGCCCAAAAGAAAAAATAACAATAGTATACCCTGGTGTTGATACAAATCTTTTTTTGCCAATCGATAAAGTAAAAGCAAAAAAGCATGTTGGCGCAGATGTACATCATAAACTTATTCTCTTTGTCGGCAGAATCGAACCTCTTAAAGGCATCGACATGCTCCTCTACGCTCTTAAGATATTACTTTCCCAACACACAACTATCAAGGTTTGTCTATGGATTATTGGCGGTGATGTATCGCAAAAAAAAAGCCACTGGTCAAAAGAACTTCAGAGACTTGAAAAACTTCGCCAACTGCTCAATATGGAAACAACCGTCTACTTTGTCGGACAGAAACCACAACACGAACTCCCATATTACTACAATGCTTCAGAACTTGTGGTCATGCCATCACATTATGAATCCTTCGGCATGGCAGCAATCGAGGCCATGAGCTGCGGCGTGCCTGTTATTACCACAAATGTCGCTGGTGTGACAACGCTCTTTGACAAACGACATCAACAATTGATTACTTCGGTTAATAATCCACTGCTTTTGGCCTCCCAGATACTCTCGTTGCTCACCAACCAGGAGGAACACAAAAAAGTAAGCGAACAGGTGCGAAAACGGGTGCAAGACCTCACCTGGGAAAACGTTGCAAAGAAAGTATCTCGTGTGTATAAATATCTCGTATGAACAAAAAAACATTCTATCTCTTTCGCCATGCTCTCGCGACAAAAAGCCTCTTTGGGTATGGCGATAAAATTGTTACCGCAGAAATTCTCAAAGAAGCTATCCCGCCTATCGAGCGGATGGCAGATTTTCTCAAAACCGTTCCTTCTGATTTTAACGCCTGTTCCGAGTTTACGCGGTGTAGGCAAACAGCAGCAATTGTAACCAAGAAAACAGGAAAACAATTTACTCTTGATAAACGGCTGAATGAATACTACGACGAATCGTTTGGAGACCTGCGAGATCGGGTAAAAGATTTTGTGGAAGATATGCAAACAGCAAAACACACGAGTATTCTTATCTGTACTCACGGCGCTGTTGTTGCAGCGATCAAAAATCTTATCCTGAAAAATACGTTTGGCATACTCAAGCTGTATGATTATCCAAAAACAGGAGTGCTCCTAATAATTAAAGGGGGGAGAGTTGAGGAAATAGATTTTAATTAATAGTTATAATCTTATACCCTCTCGTTTTTATTGTTTGGATTTCGAGCTTACTCTGTTGCTTTTTCAGTTTTCCCCGAACTCTTGCCACTAAACGATCTATTGCCCAGTCAGAGACGCCAAAATTTTCTGTTTCCGGCCATACTGCTTCAATAATTTTTTCCCGCTCACATATCTGATCTTGATGTTCTTTGAGAAACTGGAAAAGAATATGTTCTTTTTTCGTAAACTCAATGCCGCTAGATTCTGTTTTTTTTACTATTCTCTGCTTTACGTAGTATAAAAAAAGTGAGCTAAAAATTACAGTTTCCTGATCATTCTTCGATAACAAACCTGTGTCCCAAAGGTACCTTGTTGTCTTTTTATCTTCAGCATCAATGTGTAAGCCCCTGACTACCTTTATGAGCATTTCTTGCTCGTGTACTTCTAAGCTCTCCCAAAGTTCTTCTGACTGCAAATTAATTTGTTCATCGTTAACAATGTGGGTAAATAACTCTTCTTTGCTTTCAATAGGCATCTGCTGTCCACGCAGAAAAATCAGCGAAAGTTGCAAATACTGAATATATCCATCGACAATATCAAACAACCAGTCCTGTAATTCATTTGCTATTTGCTGCCCATTCTTTTTTTGATACACCATAGAAACAATTTCTGCATCCTTGCGCATCGCTGGTTTTATATACATATCGTGGGAAAACATCGAAAGCGATGACTTCGTAAATACCGTCGGTGCTAATTTATCAAGACCTCGGTAACTAGTAAATACGTAAGATATCCGCTGGTTAGTTGCATCTTTTAAACCATGCAGGTTATCAAAAAATTCTGAGGTTGCTGCATCTTTTATCCGGTCAAACCGTAAAAAAAAGAGCGTTGGGAAAATGCCGCTTTCGATAATAGCTAAAAGACTTCTCCTTACATTATCCATTAAGAGAAAAAGGTCTTTTGACGCAATACTATCTAAAAAGATCGTTTCGATTTCCTTTTTTACTTTTTTGGAAAGATTGGGTAAGCGCTGTACTTCATCAACAATGCGTTTAAGCGTTAAAATCCAGAATGGAAAGATTTCTCGCTCTACAAGATCACTCAGATCGACTGGTATAAAAATGTGCTTATCGGTTTTGCTTATGTAGGTTGGAATAATGTCTTTGTGATGAAGGAAGAAACGCAGGAAATTGCTGATTCCCACCCGTTTCATGCCAATGAGCACGACTGAGTGGTGCCCTTGCAGATATTTACCAAGCGCTTTGGCGTCTTCTTGCCGGAAAGTAACCGGATAGGTCGCCTCGATAACCAAATTATCCATACAGCTGGACAATTGTAAAGGGTTAACGTGCTTTTGGCAAGAACTAATTTGTCAGGTTTATGTCTGACACAGGTCAAGCTAAAAAGAAAGAGAAACGTATAATTAACCAGAATCGCTTTCGTTTAGAGGATAAATTAATTTTTATGCAGCACTGCGAACAACGATTAAAAAAGGGGGGGGATGGTGCAGATTTTATAGCACATACTAATGGCCATACCCCAGACTTACCTCCCGCTTCTCATATACCTATACCTCAAGGACCACTCACAGGCGAAGACTTAAAAGCTGCACTTGTAAGCGTAGATACAAACCGATCATTAGATGCTCTTGTTGGCGTACGTGAATCTCCCTGGCAAACTCTTGCTGAGAAAGCAACAGTTGGACCATTCGAACGAGATATTCTTAGATCTCCCGAGATTTCAGGCTTTGTTGGTGACCCAACTCAAGTTATAATTATTGCATGTGGAAGAAATGAGCACCAAAGAGGTAATCTTGTCCCTACTCTAACATATATTCAAGAATCAGGCGTGACTGCTCTCTACGTTGACGCAAATTCTACAGATGGATCAGACAAAGTTGCTTGGAATAGAGGCGTTGAAACAGTTTCCCGAAGGGATGTTTTAGGAGATATGGTCGATAGAAAAGCTCTCGCTGAAATTCTTGGTATACCCATATCCGTACTTGAAGGAAAAGACGTTGAAGGCTATCCGCCACTACGAAAGGGTATGGAAGTGATGTCAGCAAGAATTGCACTACTTAAAAAAATGCTCGATGGAAACGCTCCTCGCTATGCGCTCTGGCTTGATACAGATCTTAAATCTATTCCTCATGGATCTATAGCCTATGGCCTTCTTGCAGAACAAGTCTATTATCCAATTCAGTTAGCTGCTGCTGGCCTACTTTCTTTGAGAGGACAAAATGGAAACCCATGGGCAGTCTATACAGGATCTGAAAACAGAAATAACGAACCGATATTTGCTGCCCATAATATGATAGCTGCTAGAGGGGCTTCAAGACGTCTAGACGCGAGACAAAAAGACATTGCCAGAGCACTCGGTCATTTTCCAGGACTACTCGTACATCCGCTTACTGGAGAACTAGTCACCTCCACAGAATTTGAACTTAATGCCATGAACGCAACAGGCCAATGTACAGAAACTGCTAGAAATCTTTCTTTAGCAGGGGCCATGTTTGCAGTACACAATACAACTAACCCTGAGACGCTACAAGATCTTCCTCCACTTATTGGCAATGTTCGTCGTGGCACACAACAACGCGTCGATGAACCCCAAACTCCTGAAAAAGAATGGTGGATGATTGGTAGTGTTCTCCCCGCTTTCATGACTATTGTAAGTGAGCATTGTATTGCAGAAGAAAAACTTCCACATGAACTTACTTTAGATGACTATGCTGCACTTAATCAAGAGCTAGCAGAGATACATATTGGATCCCAATTAGATGGACCACGACAAACACGAAGGTATGATCAGTTTCCCATGGAACGAGCAATTCCTCCCGTTGCTCTTCTTTACAAAGAAGGCATGCTCAAGTTATAGTTGTTTTTAACACGGTAAGGGAAAAATCCTCTTATGCACGATACGGCAAATCAAAAATTAGTAGAGAAAATTAAAAAATCTATAGCCCCTTTTAAAACAGGGATAAAGCGCCGTGCGCAAGGAGAACTCCCGTACGATTATTTAGTTCCTTCTGGTGTATATGAAGAGCAATGGGACTGGGATGCGTTTTTTATGGGGATGGCCTTAGCTTCCGAAATCCCTTCAGAGGCAATTTATCTTAAAAACTGGGCGCTTAACTTCTTACATAATGCCCGCTCTGATGGATTTACCCCAGGCTGCGTTACACCAAAAGGCAGAGACGAGCGACTCAATCAGATGAAACCATTCTTAGCACAGGGCGCCTATTTTGCCTCGCAATTCCTTAATGACTTCGACTGGCTTATTCCTTACCTTTCAAAACTGGAAACTATTGTTTTATATAGAGAGAAAAAATTATGGAATAAAAAATATGACTTGGGTGTCTGGTTTAACTCCATGGAATCAGGAGCAGATAATAATGTTGCTGCCCTTGTTTTTCCTAACAAAACTGTTATCGCATCTGATCTTAATACCTATATCTATCGTGAATATGTTTCGCTTTCTCGCATATACAAAAATCTTGGAAAACAAAAAGAGGCAGAAAAATTAGAAAAGCGCGCTAAAGAAATAAACCAACACGTCAATGATCTTTTGTGGGACGAAAAGGACGGAGCCTACTATAATATGGACAGTCGAGACGGTTCATTTATTCGGCGCATAAGTTTTAACTCCATTCATCCCCTCTGGGGAGACATTGCGCCAAAAGATCGGGCAGAAGTATTTATAAAACGCTATGTGCTTAAACCAAATAAACTTTGGTCTCGATATGGCATTCGAACCCTCGCAAAAGATGATCTAGGATACAACAATGTAAATATGATAAAACCATATTCAAACTGGCAAGGACCTGTGTGGCCAATAGGAAACTATTTCTTTATTCATGCATTGCTTACCTACGGTTTTCAAAAAGAAGCAATAACAATTGCCAAACATGTTGCTCAGATTTGTCTGAGCGATATTAAAAAAACTGGTGGCATGCACGAAAACTACGATGCAGAAACAGGAAAACCACTTGCTGCTCCAAATTTTATAAGCTGGAATTTACTCGTTGGCAATATGCTAAAAGAAACCCTCACCAAAAGAAACCCTTTTGCGCTATAATACTCCTCATGCGATTATCAACACTTAAAACGATACAGGCAAACTTTCTTAATGAGTTACAGAAAGCAAAATCTGGAAAACCATCGAGCCTCTCTTTTATTATTAATAAGATTCCTTCTATTCCTCTTGTCCAAAACGAGGAAGCTTTTCAAGTGCTTAGCATCGGTGGTGGCATCACAAAAGTTGCCCTCGTTAAAAAACGAGGACGGTTTATTGAACTGCTTGAGCAAACAACATACAATCAAGCTCCATTTAAAACAAAACAAGATCTGCTTTTAGCTATACAAAAGTATCTTCGTCCACAGGTAACAATACTAGGAATCAATTTTGCTCAATCCCTTAGTCCTATTTCAAACAACGGAAAAATTGACGGAATTCTTCTTAACGGCACAAAGGAGAGCACGTTTCAAAGGCTTATAGGAAAAAGAGTGGGTTTTGAAATTGAACAGTATTTTAAAAGAAAAAAAAGGAATATTAACGTTTGCATTGCAAATGACGCTGTGTGCATTTTGCTCTCCGGACTTGTAAAATATCCGTGGGAGACATTAGCTGGTGGCATTGTTGGAACAGGCCTTAACTTTTCCCTCTTTTTAGCAAAAGATCGTCTTGTGAATCTTGAAGCAGGAAACTTTGACAAGCTTCCCCAAACAAAAGAAGGCCAATGCATAGATAAAAGCTCAACAATGCCAGGTGCATATGTATTTGAAAAAGAGACGGCAGGAGGATACCTCTATAAACATTTTAACAGCGCTCTTAAAAAAAAGCGCCTTTCCTTCCCGCCCATCACTGAAACAAAAGAACTTGACGATGTCGTTCTAAAAAATCTCCCAATAGTATCAAAGCTTGCACAAAATATTTTACAACGATCAGCACAGCTTGTTGCGTGTCAAATTGCAGGTATTACATTATTCAAGCAAAAGAATATGGTTTTTATTATGGAAGGAAGCTTGTTTTGGAAAGGATATCGCTATAAAGAAACTGTTGAGGAAACTGTAAAAAAACTTGTTCCAAATTACAATATCTCCTTTGTTGAAATCTCAAATAGCCCAATCATTGGCGCGACAAAACTTGTCTCCTAAAGTATGCTATAATTTCTTTTATGACAAACGAGCAAAATATGCATAATGACAAGGAAAATCCTTGGAAGCGCGCCCAACAAAAGCTACGGCACGTTGCCAAATTAGTACAACTCGATCCCCTTCTTCTGGCTGACCTTGAAGAGCCAGAAAGAATTATTACTGTTTCTCTTCCGATTAGACGAGACGACGGGATAATAACAACGTTTACCGGCTATCGAGTGCAACACAACAATATTCTTGGACCCTACAAAGGTGGTATTCGCTATCATCCCCACGTTTCTATGGACGAAGTTAAAGCTCTTGCTTTCTGGATGACCATAAAATGTGCAGTGATTAACGTTCCATTTGGTGGCGGTAAAGGTGGTATTACTGTTGATCCAAAAACACTCTCCGAAGCAGAACTCGAGCAACTCACAAAACTTTTTACCAAAAGATTAGTTCATGCGATTGGACCAACTATTGATGTACCTGCTCCAGATGTAAACACAAACGCAAAAATTATGCACTGGCTTGTTGAAGAATACGAAAAACAACTCAAAACTCAAAACTCAAAACTCAAAACTCCGCTCACAAAAGATCAAATACGAGCGGTTGTCACCGGTAAGCCAGTCAACCAAGGCGGATCTCTGGGAAGAAACGAAGCAACAGGGCTTGGTGGTTATTATGCCTTAATGCACATACTAAAAAAACTCAAAAAAAATCCCAAAGACATGACAGTTGCCGTACAGGGCTTTGGTAATGTCGGCTATCATATTGCTCATTTTTTCTACAATGAGGGAATGCGGGTTATTGCTGTTTCTGATTCGAAAGAGGGAATCTTTGTTGAAAAAGGATTAAATCCCGAAAAAACACTGGCGTGCAAAAAAGAAAAAGGTATGCTTTCCGGATGCTACTGCATTGGCTCTGTGTGCGATATGAAAAACGGAAGACAAATCTCAAACCAAGAACTCCTTACGCTTCCTGTGGATGTTTTAGTCCCGGCAGCACTTGAAAATGTCATAACCCGGGACAATGCAGGAAAGATCAAGGCAAAAATTATTCTTGAACTTGCAAATGGACCAACAACAAAAGAAGCAGATGAAATCTTAGAAAAAAATAATATCGTTGTTGTGCCAGACATTCTTGCAAATGCAGGAGGCGTGTGTGTTTCTTATTTTGAATGGGAACAAAACATGAAAAATGCGAAATGGACACAAGAAGCAGTGCACAAAAAATTAAAACAATATATTGAGAATGCTACCGATGACGTATTTTCTCTGCACAAAAATAACAACGTGAGCCTTAGGGACGCAGCCTATATGGTAGCATTAAAAAGAATAGAAGAAGCGTGGAATAAACAGCATTAAATTATGAATATAGCAATTCTTAAATCGACAGCTCAAGCGATGGTTGCAAAAGGTAAAGGTATCTTGGCTGCAGATGAATCTTCTAAAACTATTCAGAAAAGGTTTGACAAAATTGGCCTGCAATCAACCCCCAAAACCAATATTTCCTACAGGAAAATACTCTTTTCAACTCCTCAAATTGAGAAATATATTTCAGGAGTGATCTTGTATGATGAAACTATCAGACAAAGCATTGATGGCACTCCTGTACCTCAATATTTGCAAGGAAAAGGTGTCATAGCGGGAATAAAGGTTGATCGGGGCGCTTTCGATCTACCTAACTTTCCTGGGGAAAAAATCACAGAAGGTTTGGATGGTTTAAGGAGTCGTCTAGAAGAGTATAAGGCTTTGGGAGCAAAGTTTGCCAAATGGAGAGCAGTTATCACCATTGATGAAGGTATCCCAACAGATACGTGTATTGAAGCCAATACCGAAGCTTTAGCAAGATATGCAGGTCTCTGTCAGGAACAGGACATTGTTCCCATAGTTGAGCCAGAAGTACTAATGGATGGAGACTTTGATTTAGAAAAATGTCAGGAAGTAACAGCGAAAACTTTAAAAAAGACTTTTGAGAAGTTGGCAGCCCATAAAGTAGTTTTGGAAGGAGTTATTTTAAAGCCAAACATGATAATTTCTGCTAAATTGTTTGCTACCCAAGCAACTGCAAAAGAAATTGCTCGCGCCACAGTTGAAACATTTTTGGAAGTAGTACCAAAAGCAGTACCAGGAATAGTATTTCTTTCCGGCGGACAAACACCAAATCAAGCAACAGAAAATTTGTATGAGATAAACGTAATTTCTGGTAGTCCATGGCAATTAAGTTATTCCTATGGCAGGGCGCTGCAAGATGAAGCGCTAACTTCATGGGCTGGAAAAGATGAAAATATAAAACTTGCCAAGGATGCATTTTTATCAAGATGTAAAAAAGTCTCTCTTGCCCGACAAGGCAAACTTTCTTAAAATAATGTTCCAACACGTCAAAACACTGACCGATATCATTTTAGAAGAAGAGCGAAAAAACCCAAAAGCCACGGGAAGTTTAACTTTGCTCCTCACACAAATCGAAGATGCTGCCAAAATTGTTGCAAGCCATGTCCATAGACACGGGCTTGTGGATATCTTGGGGAAAACCGGCAATAAAAATGCGTATAACGAGGACGTAGAAAAACTCGATGAGTACAGCAACAACCTGCTTGTCAAAACACTTTTTGAAAGTGGACAAGTCTATGCGCTTTCCTCCGAAGAGCTTCCCGATATTCTCTACTCTCCAAAAAAAACAGGCAACTACGTTGTTTTCTTCGATCCGCTCGATGGGTCTTCAAATATCGACATTAACGGCCCCATTGGCACAATTTTTTCTATTTATCACAAAAACGACAACGTTTTACAAAAAGGGAAACAGCAGATAGCCGCAGGCTACATATTGTACGGGCCAAGTACAGTTTTTGTGTATGCGTCAGAGTATTCAATTAATGGCTTTACCCTTGACCCGTCGATTGGCAGTTTTTTACTTTCTTTTCCCAATATCAAAATTCCCCAAAAAGGAAATATTTATTCCATAAACGAAGGCAACTATGAACTTTATGACGAACAAACAAAAAAATATCTGACCCACCTAAAAACCACCAAATCATACAAAGCCCGTTATATTGGATCCATGGTTGCAGATATACACCGAACCCTCCTGAAAGGTGGCATATTTCTTTACCCACAAGATAGTAAAAATCCAAATGGCAAACTGCGCCTTCTTTTTGAAGTAAACCCAATGAGTTTTTTAATTGAAAAAGCCGGTGGCATGGCAGTTTCCAACGGCATAAACCCGCTTGATATAACACCAACCAAAATCGATCATACCGTACCAATTGCAATTGGGAGTAAAGGGAATGTTGAGGAATTTTTACGCTTGAGCAAGAATATCTAAAGCTTTCTCCCATCCTGTATAATCAGATGTTTGAACAGTATCTAATACTTTTCGCCAATCAATATCTTTTGCTTGAAAAGAGAACTCAACACTTTCATCGGTTACTACTGGCCTTTCTGAGCTATGTTTATCTTCTATAGAAAAAATAAGGCCATTTTCACTGTTTGGATCACTGTCAACTCGATATATCTTACCACGATAGGGATACGCTTCTCCTAAAGCAACTTCTGCTTCCTCCATTACTCTCTCAATTGCACTTCCAGCTTCCACAATTTGAAGACGGAAACTCCTAAAGTTATTACTCTCTGGGTCAAAATCTGGAACACATTTTACATTATATTGCGGGCTTTCTTTTTGAGGAAAAATTTCTCTATAGAGAATGCCACGTATCCTTCCCCCCAATGCCTCTGAAAAATTATAATCGGGGCGAAAAAAATAACCATTGATCATATCTCCAAGCATTGTCGTACCCAAACAAGCAGTTAATTTTTCAAGATCTTCAGTGGTATATATACTGGAGAGATGGGGATCAAGATACGTTTTTACTCTACTATACAGCTGTTCCATTGCTTGTTGCTTATCAAAACCAAAACCTTTTATTGGCCCTTCAAGGACACGAACATAGTCTACATACCATTGTAAATATGCTAAGCCCGAAAAGTCTTTTCTTTCTGTCCCATCTCCTGCATCTTCACTTTGATAATATGCTTCCAAGACTTCATCTGATAATTCATAGAACTCTCCCTCCTTTTGCATATAGAAAAGATCTATTAAGTTTTCTTTCATTGACCGTGTTGAACGAATATATGTTTCTGCGTCATTTTTTGTAGAAAATAGAGTGCCATCTATTAAAAATCCATGATCGCGTCTCCCTACCACAAATTCTGCAACATGGGCTTTTGGTTCTGGTACGTAGTGAACCGTCATTGCTATTTCTGCATGTGTTCTAGCCATCTGAGAATCGAATTCTTGCTTTATAGCAAAAGTAGTTGTTTGCTCTGGTTTCCGATCGCTTGGCCGTTTGGGGAAGGTTGAAAAATCCAAAGATTGGGTAAATGTAGCATGGGTAAGTGGATTTAAGACCTGTTCTTGACTAATCGTTATTCGTATAGGAAGATTTGTACCGTTTCTAAATAGAAATTCATGTCCAAAATCTATATGGTCTGGCCTCTCCTCTATAATCCTTTCTGTAGTTACATCATGAACTTTTATCCTGTCTACTCTTTGCTCAACTCCTCCTGGGCTAAATCGCATGGTTGTTTCTACCGCTGTACGGCCTTCTCTAAAGTTGAAAACTGGAGGCTTACTTTCAAGTCCTTGTCCAAAACCATATCTTCTTCGTTCCATAGAAGTGACTATAACATATTATAGGGTATAAATCAAGTTGAAGGTTGACATTTAAAGATCAAAATAGGACAATGCAGAAAGAGGAGTAAATATATGAAATTAGATATTGATTTTACCAAAATACCAAAGTCTTTAAAAGTTGACGTTAAAAAAGGGGAAACTGGAGTTTTAATTGCAGAATTACCTACTCTTGGAGTTTTTACAGAAGCAGAAGATTTAAACGAATTATTCATAAACGTTAACGATTTAATCTATACCTATTTTGATATTCCTAAAAAATATCAAGATAAGATTTGTTTTGTGCCAAATGTCTTTGCAAGAGAAGTATTGGTTAAAATTGCCCATGAAGCAAAAACAAAAAAATTTAGTCAATTTCAAATAAATACTTTCTATACAGAAGACCTTTGTAAAAGTATAATGTCTGCATGAATTCCAGTTTTGGTTTTTCAGCTTTAATAAAATGTTTAAAATGCCTAGGATTTAAACAAGAACCGCAAGTTGGGTCAAGACATTTAAAGTATTCCTCTCCACGACCAGTTAAAAAAGGGCAAAGACCATTCATAATTGTTTTACAAAATAAAAGTAGTTACGATCCGATAACATGCAAAAGTATTATGAAAGAAATAAAATTACTGGGATTTACAAAAGAAGAAATTTCAGAATGCCTGTCTTAATTAAAAATTTTTCGTATGGTTGATCTTCTCAAAAACATTAAGCTATTGAGTCAACACACCATTACTGGAAAGCGCGTCCTCTTGCGCGTTGACTTTAACGTCCCTCTAACCGAGGATTTGCACATTGCCGACGACGTACGAATCGTTAAATCTCTCCCAACTATTGAGCTACTCCTGAAAAACAATAATAAAGTTATCGTTATCTCTCATTTGGGGAGACCAAAGGGTAGGGAGGCAAAATCCTCACTCAAACCAGTTGCAGATTACCTAGTAAAAGCTTTTCCAGCAAATACCATTATTTTCATTGATGATTTTCTATCTGAAGAAGGCAAAAAACAACTCCACAGTCAAACACGAGACGATATTATCCTTCTAGAAAATATCCGCTTTTACAAAGGCGAGGAATCAAACGATGAAACGTTTACAAAAGAGTTGGCAAACATTGCAGATGTCTATGTGAATGACGCATTTGGTGTATCTCACAGAGATGCAGCATCTGTTGTTAGCATAACAAAACTCCTCCCCTCTTATTGCGGATTGCTTCTTGAACAAGAAATACGAGCAGTAGCAAATATTATGGATAACCCAAAACGACCGGTTGTTGCGATTATTGGAGGTGCTAAGATTTCAACAAAAATTGTTTTTCTTGCAAAACTTATTGCTGTTGTTGATACCCTTATCTTAGGAGGAGGTCTTGCCAACAC
>OBEQ010637964.1_pt1 | contig 70134 bp, 72 predicted proteins | sample 1670901 | NCBI WGS metagenome assembly OBEQ01 (sample SAMEA104232315, study PRJEB22302) | groundwater metagenome | biome: forest; feature: aquifer; material: groundwater | place: USA | collected 2011-08-07 | depth 5.4 m
AGCCAGTTTGAGCTAGGTCATTTCGCCCGAGTCCTTTTGAATTTATGAAAAATCTCGAAGTCCCATTTTATCCAAATACACCTGATGATACTCACTGTTTTCAGGCCGTACTGAAAATGGCTCTAAAGTTTTTTCTCCCAGAGAGGGATTTTTCTTGGGAAGAATTAGACAAGATAACCGCCAAAGTTGACGGGTTGTGGACGTGGTCATCTGCTGGACTTTTGTGGTTGAAGAATAACGGTTTTGAGGTGATAGATATTGAGGCTTTTGATTATTCAAGGTTTGTAAAAGAAAAAGGGCAGTATTTAATAAGCATGTTTGGCAGGGAGATAGGTGAAACTCAAATAAAATATAGCGAGCTTAATCAAGAGGTTGTTTATGCCAAGGAACTTTTAGAAAAAGTTAATCCAGAATTAAGAATCCCAGATTTTCAAGAAATCCGTAATTTTTTGAATAAAGACTACCTCGTAATCTGTAACATTAACGCACATGCGTTATATAGTGAGAATGGATATTCTGGACATTTTGTTTTAATAAAAGGCTTTTCTGAGGACACTTTGATTTTGCATGATCCTGGATCACCTCCGAATGAAAATAAAGAAGTCACTCTTTCTGTTTTTGAGCGTGCTTGGGGCTATCCTGAGGAAAATGCCAAAAATATTATAGCGCTCAAGTTGCGTCGTGAGAGTGTTGCAAAATCAAGTTAACCACCAAGCGGGGCTTGGTGTGATACGATTCTAGCTCAAGTCGGCCAGCACGACATTTTTGTGGCTTAGTTCGGTGGTTTAAAAATTGAGGAAACTTAGACAATCGAACCTGACTCAAAAACCACGAAATAAAACCAGTTGGTTGTCATGCTGCGTTCGCCTAGAATCGAACCTCTACTTTTCTTCCTCAAGCCTATCCTGATCCTCGCTATCGATCATAATGTGTTCGATAGTGCCGAGTTTATCATTCATTGACTTAAGAATTCTTTCGACTCTAGCCCAATCAAAAATGTTTGGTGCTAGTGACATGACTCTTTTCTCTATCCACTCACAAGGTGACCAATCTTGTGAACAAAGTTCGGTGGTTAATATGGACTCTGCGCGTTAAAGATATCCTCGATCAGTAGTTCCAAAAAGGAGTGTGATCCTGCCGGAAGAGAAAGGTGACGTTTACTCATAAGTAAACCTAAATGTTTCTGGACGAGGATGACACTTGATTGACAACGTGGCGCTCAATTTGATGGTATATGAGTACCATCGCCGTCAGGCGTCACCAGTCGATTCAGTATATATTCGAGTGTGCTTGAAAAAGGGGTGTGTGATATAATCACCCTGTTATGGAACACCTAACCATCGAACTCATTCCAGATCCAGAACAGGGCGGGTACACCGCTCGTGTACCAGACATTCCCACCTATGGTGAAGGGAAGACAGAAGAGGAAGCCATCTCTGATTTAAAAGAAGGGTTGCGTACCTACATTGAAGCCTTTGGACTTGATGATGCTTTAGCGCGACTTAATCCACCGACACGTCTCAAGCAGATTAAAGTCAGTCTGAAGGATTTTTCCTTTGCCTAAATTTCCTCGACTATCAGGAAAAGACCTCCTTACGTTCCTTCAAAAGCAAGGTTTTTTGATTGTGCGGGTGAGAGGTTCTCACCATGCCATGGAGAAAGGGTATTTGCGCACAGTCGTACCTGTTCACGGCAATAACCCATTGAAAATCGGAACACTGCGAGGCGTCCTCAAAGATATTAAAATGGCGCCTGATGAGTTTGTGAAATTGTGGGAGAAATTTTAAAGTAGCCTGCCTTTTCACTTTTTAAACAAGCATTTGGTTACCGGGGCCGGCAAAGAGTTCCACCTTTGATGATCCTTCTTACGTGCTAAACTTGCTTCAGCATCGAAAAAGCTTCCTTGGCATTCCTCACACGGACACGAAGCTCTTCTTTGAAAGAATTGATAGACTGATCTGACGAGGCGTCGATGACTGCGCCTAAAGCAGCCGGCCGAGAGATATTGACAACGATCCATGACAAAGTTTCGTGACGTGAAAAGTTGCCCTAGAAATTTACCGTAACATGTACATATTGGCCTTGTTATGGTATTATAAAATCAGATGTTTTTTAAAACCCTCCTCATTTCGCTTCAGCAGATTGTGTTTGTTTACGAGCCCATTCTGCTGGGGCGAAACCGCGTTTGGTTAGCCTGACAGCATAACAATACAAATGAAAGGAGCTGACCATGTCTAATAACATGCTCGGTATCGCTCCGCAGGACGTCTGTGGACCGGTGATAGACCTACTACAAAAAATCGCGGGGCCAACATCCCAAGCCTGGCTAAAGGAGTTGAGAAAATTCCTCAGAAAGGAAGAGACTTGGTCGCGGATAATCCACATCGATCGCTCGCGACCATTTGACGGCACCGACATCATGAAAGATGTCCAACACCAAGGACCTTTGTTGGAGGGGGCTGTGCTTCTAAATAGTATCGTCGAACTTCTTCATCCAGAGTACGAGAATTCAGGTCCAAACGAGTTCAACATGGATAAGATTCATTTCTGGACTTGGCACGATACTCCTCCCGGCGAGGAGGCGCGTTGCAACAGGCTCTATATGAGGAAATCTTCAGATGGGCAAAGTTGGGAGGTGTCTTTAGAAGGTCTCCACGAATACCTCTGCTTAGACGGAGGCACCATCCAGAGTAGGTGCCTTGGGCTCCGTGATGCGAAAGCTATGATTGATTGCCTGGAGTACATTCCGACTGCGCTGAAGGGTATTGAGATCAACTTGTGGAAAGGTCTTGCTAAAAGTACCGTGAACGGAAAGCTTTTCCTTCCATACCTGTATGTCTTCGTGTCCAAGAAAGCGCAGCGACCCTACAAGATTGGGTGGCGGCAGGTTACAGACGTGTCATTGCCCGTACATCAAGCCAAAAATCTGGTTGCGCTGTACTCCTGATGAATAACAACGGTGCGTGTGAGATTCTCGGATCACACGCACCTTTTCTTATGTAAACACTCTCTTGCCGTTTCCGGCAAAGAGTTCCACCTTTGGCGATACTTCCTCCGTGCTAAACTCGCTTCAGTATCGAAAAACTTTCCCCGGCACTCTTCACACGGACACGAAGATCTTTGCTTGAAAAATTGATACACTGAACGGACGATGTGTTGGTATTTGCGTTGTAAGGTTCGAACATCATGCACGTCACCCAGCAAAAATAGCCTTGCTATTTTGAGGTGGGGAGAAAGCAAATAGTTTTGCTTTCGTCTTGGACTCGGACAGCGGAGGCATATTTTTTCACTAGAAAAAATGCCGAGCCGGTGTTGAAATGCGAGCGCACGAAGCATTTCAAAGACGGAGCGAGCAAGGGCGAGCGAGTCGGGATCGCGGAATTCGTCAGCAGGCGAATATCCGTGATCAGACTAAAATTTTTGACGAAAAATTTTAAGTCGCGGGCGATTCCAAGTCCCGCAGCTCTGGGCAAAAAGTCGATACTAGGGGAGGCCTCTGAATCATGGCATCTAGCTTCGAGTCCCTGACCGGCAGCTCGTAAATTTGCTACACTATTCGCATGTCACGAACCTTTATTGATAAAGACCGGTTTCTCATAAGATCCGCATCATCAGAAAATATTACCGGTAAATGGAAAGAGGTTATTGAGGATATCCTCGAGGCTTGCAAACATCATCTCGGGAGCCATCTCATCTCTTTGTATGTAGGTGGAAGCCTGCCTTTAGGCACAGCACAGGAAAATAAATCTGATGTTGATACCTATACAATTGTAAGTCTAAGCAAAGAACAAATAGAAAAAGCATATGATGAGTGGGTCGATATTGAAAGGAAAAGCCTTGATAATAAATATCCATTTCAGCGGGGAATAGAGATCCACCTCATTTCGATTGATAGCATTCCTGAAAATAAGAAATTCCAAATGAAAGTTCTCGCGGCTTGCGCGTATGGCAGAGATTTCGCTTCTGAGCTTCCTGCATATAAATTGGATAAAGAAACATTGAAAAAGATACGGTTGAGTGAAGAAAGGGATATACAGATTGCCCGTAAGGATCTTGAGAAGGGCTTCTTTGCCAGAAGAAATCAAGAAGATAGGAACATGGATAGCCAAAAGGAGCATACGAAATGCAGGGGCTCTAGTTCTTTGGAACAATGATTTTTATACCATGGAGATTCCTATTTTGGCGGATCTTGTTGCAAAACAGTATCTTGAGCAATCCGAGTCCATAAAAAATCTTGAGGAGTATACAAGAAATGCCCCCGAGGATAAGGAGGCAATTATAGGTATTTTGGATTCTTTCGGAACATGGTTGGTTGAAGAAGATCTCAGGATTTTTAAAGATCTTTAGTTAAAAAGGTTCCAACTTCGTACCTGACCCTCGGCAAACGGAAAAAGAAAAGGGCGTTAGAGAAAGCTGGCGTTCTTTTCTTTTTCCATTATGCTTAAGATACTTAAAATGGAATCAAAAAATACTGAAACAGTAAAAAGGGTGTATGCGATGATATTTGCAAATGTCTATCCTTTGTATATTGCGAAAGCGGAGAAAAAAGGTCGTACAAAAGCAGAGGTCGATGAAATTATTCGCTGGTTAACGGGATATAGTCAGAAAGAGCTAGAGGTGCAAATCAAGAAACAAACAACCTTCGAAATATTTTTTGCCGAAGCTCCAAAATTGAACCCTTCACGAACTTTAATTACGGGCGTTGTTTGTGGTGTGAGATTGGAAGAAATCAAAGAGCCACTCATGCGAGAAGTTCGTTACCTGGACAAGCTCATAGATGAGTTAGCAAAAGGAAAAGCGATGGAGAAGATTTTACGAAAGTAAGAAAAATATCATTTTTACTTTGGAAGTTTGGTATACTGTAACTACTAACCCATCATCTTCACTAGTATGAAATTCAAAGATAAAATAGTTTTAATTACTGGTTCAAGCCGGGGAATTGGCAGGGCAACAGCCATTGCTTTTGCAAAGGAAGGGGCAAAGGTGGTAGTTAATTATGTAAAAAATAAAAATGCAGCTCGTGAAGTAGTCGAGGAAATTAAAAAGTTAGGAAGTGACGTAATTGCAATTCAAGCGGATGTGGGGAAAGAGAGCGATGTTAAAAGAATGATAGAAGGTGCAGTAAATCAGTTTGGAGCAATTGACATTCTAGTTAACAATGCCGGCATCGTATGGGATATTCCTATTTTTACAAAAACAGTTGAACAGTGGGAACGAGTGATTGCCGTAAATTTGATCGGCACATTTTTGTGCGCCAAATATGCTGTCCCTCACATGAAAGGCAGAAAAGGTGCTTCTATACTCAATATTTCTTCAACCAATGGCATTGATTCCCTTAGTCCCGATTCGGCAGATTACGATACATCAAAAGCTGGTGTGATTAGTTTGACCAAAAATTTATCGCAAGCTCTTGCGCCGGATATTAGAGTTAACTCAATAGCTCCAGGCTGGGTTGATACGGAGATAAATAATAAATTGCCAAAGTCGGTTACCAAAAGCGAAACAGAAAAAATTGCCCTGGGAAGATTTGGCCAGCCAGAGGAGATAGCCAAAGCTGTTTTATTTTTGTCTTCAAACGATGCTAGTTTTATAACCGGTTCAGTTCTTGTGGTTGATGGCGGGTATAAATAGAGATTAATTATTGCCAAAAATTCTGGAAAGATGTTTTCAACCTTATATCGAACGTTGCACCTCATTCATGTGTTAGTATCAGAAAAATGAAAAAGAAAATCATAGTTTTTGATTTGGATGGAGTGTTGTTTGACTCAAGTACACTGGTGAGTGATTTTTTGACTGATTGGTATCCTTCTTTGACCAAGAAAAACATGAATGAAATGTTGACTGGCAACTTTCATGAAGAGATGGAGAAATTTAAAGCCACGAACAAACCAATTCAGGAGACGCCTGCAGAAAAACAAATACGAACAGCTGCTTATTCCGCTAAAAAATCCCAAGCGCCGCTTTTCGATGGCATACGAGAACTTTTGGAGTCGCTATATGAGAAAGGATTTATTCTTACAATAAATACATCCGCTCTTGAGAAGAACTGTCTTCCACTACTTGATTTCTCTGGCATTAGGAAGTTCTTTGATTTTCTAGGAACAAAAGAAGTTTCGACAAACAAAGCAGAAAAGTTGAAAATGATTGCTGAAAAATATAGTGTTTCAAACGAGGACATGCTTTTCATTACCGACACTTTAGGTGATGTCCGTGAAGCAGATACGGCACATGTCCCAACTGTCGCTGTAACATGGGGAGCGCACGACAGATCATATTTTGCCCGCGAACCGCATAAAAATTTAGTTGCAATACTTGATACAGTTGGCGAATTAGAAAGTTTTATCATGAATCACTTTTAGTAATATTTGAATTTGTTATAATCATCGAATGAATAAAACTGTTGAAGCAATTATTGAAACTAAAGATCTGCGGAAGGTTTTTTCTGGAAAAGGCAGGGGAAAGAAAAAAGTTCTTGTGGAAGCCGTGAAAGGCATTAGTTTTGATGTTAAAAAAGGCGAAATTTTTGGCCTGCTTGGGCCAAATGGCGCGGGTAAAACGACGACCATGCGCATGCTCTGCACCCTTCTTCTGCCTACGAGCGGGACTGCCACCATTGCAGGTCTCGATTTGTCGCGGGAAAGTAAAGAAATTCGAAATCACATTGGCTATGTCAGCCAGGTTGGAGGAATGCAGCGCGAATCAACTGCCCGCGAAAACCTTCTGCTTCAAGCTCGCCTCTATGGTATGGAGAAAAAAGAAGCGACTGATCGCGTTAATGAACTTATTGAGCTATTTGCTTTAGGAAGCTATGCAGATCGTAAAACTGCGACTTATTCTGGTGGTCAGCGACGAATATGTGATCTTGCATCTGGAATCGTCCATCGGCCAGAACTTCTTTTTCTTGATGAACCATCAACTGGTCTTGATCCGCACAATCGAGCCCAAGTGTGGGAGCAGGTAAAGAAACTTATTGATCAAGGCACGACGGTTTTTCTCACTACGCACTATTTGGAAGAAGCGGATGCGCTCTGCCATCGTGTGGCTATTGTGGATCATGGCACCATCGTCGCTCTTGGGGCTCCGGATGAGCTTAAACGGCAAATAGCAGGGGATAGCATCATTCTCGGCTTTTCGGATGAAAAAATTGCCACTGATGCGCTCGCTGTCCTTCGTGTACATTCGTTTATTAAAGAAAGTCAGGTGAAAAATGACACTGTGCATATTTATATTGAACATGGAGAGGAAAGTCTGCCTGTCATCATGAATACCCTTCACCAAAAAAATTTTCTTATTAAAACCATTCAATTATCACGACCTACTCTTGATGATGTCTTTCTAAAATTAACCGGCCGCACTCTCGAAGAGTCTGAGGCAACCGTATAAAAATATGATCCCGTTAGAGACCGCTTCGCTACAGAAACGCTTTAAAAAATAAAAAAAATGATAAAATATGCATTACTATATAATATTGACGAAGATGCTTCACAACAGCGAAGCGTTTCTTGTCTCTAACGGGATGAAAAAACTTATTGTTGATACGTATTTAATTGGCAAGAATGAGCTGTTAATTCAGTTGCGCAATCCCTTATGGCTTTTCTTTGGCTTGTTTCAGCCAATCGTCTATCTCGTTCTGTTCTCGCCGTTTTTGGGAGGAATTAGCAATGCGCCGGGTTTTCCGTCCTCAAGCGCCATCCAATTTTTTGCACCGGGCCTGCTTATCATGAACGTCCTTTTTGGAGCAGGGTTTGCGGGCTTTGGTTTGATTGATCAGCTCCGCACTGGTTTTATTGAGCGTATCCGAGTGACGCCGGTGAGCCGTTTGGCCCTGGTACTCGGTTTGGTATTGCGCACACCGGTAGTCATTCTTGTCCAGAGCATCATTCTTATCGTCATCGCTGTATTATTTTTTCATTTGGAAGTTCATCTTTTGGGAATGCTCATTCTTGCGATCCTTCTCATCATTATCGCTATCACTATGGCCTCATTTTCTTTTACTATCGCACTTTTGGTCAAAGAAGAGGGAGCCCTTGCCGCCATTACAAACTTCCTTACTTTGCCTTTGATGCTCCTTTCGGGGGTAATGCTTCCGGTTTCATTTGCGCCATCTCTTCTTCAAAAGCTGGCAAAATTCGATCCGTTTACGTATGCCGTCGATGCCGCTCGAGTGCTTGTGAATGGTTCAGTTGCTGATTCGTCCATAACCATCGCTTTTATTGTGTTCTGTATTCTCGGCATCTGCACGCTCGGTTGGTTTATCAGAGCGATGCGGGAAGCGGTGGCGTAAAAACAGGGAAACTTTAAAAATTAAGTTTTACAAAGTCCAACCTTGTAAGGAGGCTGATTCTTGGTGTGGTTGACACCCTGTTATTGATGTGCTATCTTATATTTGGATAAATTTCCAAAGAAAGGCAATGTATGTCAAAGCAACGAGGCGGTGCAATCATCGACTTGGGCAATGTCATTATTGCCCATTGGCTCTCCAATATTACATCTGAAAATTTCTACACCATCGATTACAACTCAATCCCAGAAGTTCCCGGTGCCTTTGATAGTTTGAAATGGCTCAATGACAGATTCGGTGGCAATGTTACCGTAGTATATAAAGCTACCGATATCGCGACGGAGAAGATTCTTGCGTGGCTCGCATGTCACCAATTTAAGGAGCGAACCGGCATTCCCTTTGAAAGAGTTGATCGCACGAAAGGGGGTCGAGATAAAACTATTCACATAAACCAATCGAGCATGACGCATTACGGGACAACCTTGGTAGTTGATGACCGATTAGAGGTTATGAGTTATTTTGTCGGGAAGGTCTCAAGTTTATTTCTGTTTCGTCCCCAAGAACAAGAGGTTGAGCAGTTCAGACACACTGGCGCATTTTCCTACGTTCATGTTGTGCAAACATGGCAGGAGATTTTGGATTTTCTCAGTATATAATCCGAGCAATTGATTTTGCTCGGCTTTTCTTTTTATTGGCGAATCCTCATGCTAGGATATTTCAATGGATACTAGAAAAGCTGTGGGAGTAGATATAGGCAATGTCATCATTAACCACCGTTTGTCTGATCCGAACGATAAGAAACTTCACGAAGATCGGTATTCAACGATTCCGGCAACGAGCGGCGCATTTGAAGCACTTAAAACCCTCAATGATTACTTCATTGGGCAAGTATATTTAATTTCAAAATGTACCGAATGGGCTCAAGAAAAGATTTTGACCTGGCTTGTAGATAATAATTTTTACGAAAAAACGGGAATTAATCCGAAAAATGTTTATTTTGTCCGTGAGCGTCATGAGAAAGACGGGGTATGCAGAAGATTAGGCATTACCCATTTTGTCGATGATCGTCTCGAAGTATTAAGTCATATGATTGAATCGACTCCGCATTTATTTCTTTTCGAGCCAGACAAGGATGAGATAAATGAATTCGAGGAGTTCCTTTTAAAAGTTACGGTGGTGAATAATTGGAAAGAGGTGGTGGGTAAGATAAAAAAATTATGAAAAAGATTGGCGAGGGGTGGCAGTATGCTATCTATGATAAAGGCAATGGGAGAGTTTTAAAAAAGTTCCACTCTTGGGCCAGATTGTATTGGGTTATTCTCAAAACAATTTTTCCTTTTCGAGACGGTCCTTTTTGGATAATTCCGCGATTTGCCAAGGGCATGAAAAGCACAGCTAAGGCTTCTTTTGAAATTTTAAAGAAAAAACAAATCCCAAGCCAATGGGTAGGAAATCCGATGTTTCTGGAAGGATTGGATTTTGAACAAGATAAAATAAAGCCGCTCCACGAAGTTTTTGAAGCGGCTACAATTGATGAAGCAAAGAGAGTCGTCGATTTATTTATTGTTTTTAATAAAGAACTATTGAGTAAGGGAGTTATCGATAAAAGTTTTAATATTACAAAGAACTATGGAATAAACGACAGGGAAGAAATAGTCCTGATTGATATCGGTGAATTGTTTGACGATCCAGAATTGATTGAAAGACAGAGACGAGATCGTGCGTGGGATAAACCCTATGTGGCGGGTTGTATAAAAAATGAAGAAGTGAGGAATTACTTTATTCAACAGATGAATAAAGAGTTCGGTTTAACTTTTTAAGTTTTAAATTGAGAGGCTTAATTCTTCTGTCAAATACTTCCGTAGCTGGTATAATCACATAGATGACAAATTTATTCTTGTTGAATTACGATAAAACAAAGTGAAATCCTGGCTAAAATTTTACGGGTCTTTCATACTAATCGTCCTTGTTATAGTTGGATGGGCTATCTTTTTTTATTTTATTCCTCCGACCATGGTCGTGGAGTATATTGGCCTGCAAAATTCCTATATCGTCGCTTTTGTGCTTGCTGTTATTTGCGGATTTTCATCGATTACCGGTACCACATTTTATGTTGCCGTGGCAGCGCTCTCACATGGTGGTGCAAATCCGTTAATTTTAGGAATAGTCGGAGGACTCGGACTGTGTATCAGTGATTTTGCTTTTTATTTTGTTGTCAGCAAGGGAACTCATGTTATAGATAAGCATTGGGAAAAATTATCAAACTTTATAAAACGTTTGGTAAAATCAATGCCCAATTGGGCTATCTATATATTCATTTTTTTGTATAGCACCTTTGCTCCCATTCCGAACGACATTATTTTGGTTGCGTTAGCCATTGGAGGTACGCCATTCAAAAAAATTGCCCCGTTTTTATTTGCTGGAGATGTAGCTTCAACTATTCTTTTAGCCTATCTTTCACGGTAATGGATAGTCGATTTTGGCAGGGCTATTCCTATAAATTGTCTTTAGTGGTATACTGCCTTCATTAAACAATAGCTATAACATATGGCAAAAGAAAACTCTGCATTTATGAAGCCCCTCAACGTTAGTCCGGAGTTGGCTGTGGTTGTTGGTAACGGCCCCATGCCGCGCTCGGAAGTGGTTAAAAAGTTGTGGGTGTATATCAAATCAAAGAATCTCCAGGACCCAAAAGACAAGCGCAATATCAATGCGGACGAAGCCTTGAAGAAAGTGTTCGGTGGCAAGGCAGTAGTCAACATGTTTGAAATGACGAAACTTGTTTCGGCTCATCTTTCATAAATAAAAGACAAGAATTTCATAGGAAAACCCCCGGCCGCCGCGGCCGGGGGTTTTCTGTTGATTTTTCTCCTATACCCGAGTATTCTTTGGACACAGCCAATGGCCTCTTTATATCTCACAAGTTCGCTCAAAGACTATCAGCAGTTCGTCTCCGACGTCTATGGTTTTAGCAATAGCCGCCATTTTACCGTGTATGAAATGCTCACCAATGTTGAGCGGTTTATTATGCGCTGTCTTAAGGGTATCCGTAAAAGTGACACCAAGAAAATAAAAATAAATTTACTAATCTCCCTTAGTTGGTTCCTGTCTACTATGAATCAACTCAAGATAGATTTAGAAGATAGTGTTTGGAAGCGATTTCCTTATGCCTGTTCATACTGTGGTGCTTGCCCATGCATGTGTAAAGAAAAGAAAATTCAAAAGCGATTAAAGTTTCGGAAAGGACTACATTCTCGTCCCAAAACTATTCAAGGTTTGCAAAAAATGTTTAACGACATTTATCCGGCGCCACAACGAACACTTGAATCTGCTGGTGTCCATTTGGCTGAGGAAATAGGGGAATTGTCGGAAGCAGTTCTCAAATTCCGTGGTAGTCACACAGATAAGGATTTGGAGAATGTGGTGGCAGAAGCTTCTGATTTATTTTCCTGCCTTATGGGAGTATGCAACAGTATTCACTTTAATGTGGCCAAAGAATTTGCCCGTTCCTACACTAACGGCTGTCACGTTTGCCATAAAACTCCCTGTGTTTGCACCTATCAATTTATTATGGATTTTAGATCGTAATTTATGAATTCAACTGTTCTTGATTTTCTCGAAAAAGAAAGAGTTTGCGTTCTCTCTGGCATTCTTCCCGATGGCGGGTCGCATTCTTCGACGGTGCATTATTCTCATACCGTAGAACCTTTGCGGATTTTTTTCCAAACCTGGGATGAATCCATGAAAGTAGAAGCTCTAAAAAAAGGAAAAGATCCGAGAGCAAGCATTGTGGCTGGTTTTAGCGAGAAAGATAGTGTGACACTTCAAATGCGAGGAACCTTGAGAATTGTCTCGAACCTCGAAGAGTTGAAAGAAATTTACAAAATTCATTACAAAAAGCATCCATTTGCGGAGAAATACAAAAATGAACATACGGTAGTCATTGAGTTTAAGCCGTCTTGGTGGCGTTATACAGATTTCAATACAGTTCCGGAAATAATTATTGAAAATGTGGAGGTTAAACCTCTACATACGTTATGATATACGAAGTCCTTTTGTTTTATAAATACATCACTATTGAAAATCCAATTGAAACGAGGGATTTTTTTCGAAAACTTTGCGAAAAAAACAATCTCAAAGGGCGCATTATTGTAGCCGGAGAGGGTATCAATGTAACTGTCGAGGGAACTTTCTCGGCAACCGCCGAATTTATTTCAGAAATGCAAAAAGATTCGCGGTTTAAAGATGTCAGCATAAAGCGAAGTCAAGGTGCGGGCAGTACTTTTCCCAAGTTGTCAGTAAAAGTACGTTCTGAAATTGTCTCTACCTATTTAGATCCGAACGAAACAAATCCGCGTACGAAAACGGCGCCGCATATAAAACCAGAAGAATTGCGTAGTTGGTATGAATCAGAAAAAGATTTCGTGGTTGTTGACATGCGCAATCAGTATGAGTTTATTTCCGGGCATTTCAAAAATGCAATTGATTTAGAGCTCGAGAACTCGCGTGACTTACCGAAAGCTCTTCCTAATATATTGCCGCTTAAAGAAAAAACGGTGGTGGCAGTGTGCACGGGCGGGGTCCGATGTGAAAAAATGTCAGCCTATCTTCTACATAAAGGATTTAAAGATGTCTACCAACTTGAAGACGGCATTCATGCATACATGGAAAAATATCCGGGCAAGGATTTTTTGGGAACACTCTACACTTTTGATCAGCGCATCGTTATGGATTTTGGCGGTGAGAGGGAAATTATTGGCTGCTGCCGTCTTTGCAGTGAAAAAACAGAACACTATGTTAATTGTGCGAACCAGGAATGCCATTTGCATTTTCTGGCCTGTGAAAAATGTCTTCTGGCAGATGGCACTACTTTTTGTGGCAATGAGTGCAAAGAGTTTTCTTATCTGCAGTCAGATTAAATAGCCTTTGTATGTTTTTTTCTTCCGCACATCTTATTTCCCTGCTTGCAACATATAAATATATTTTGCTTTTTCCGCTTACCGTTATTGAAGGGCCGATTGTGACGGTCATCGCCTCGTTTGTCGCTTCTCTCGGCTACATGAATATCGTTTGGGTGTACTGTATTGTGGTTGTAGGCGACGTAGTGGGAGATTGTCTTCACTATGCTCTAGGCCGCTTCGGTGGCCGGAAGGCCATCGATCGCTTTGGCAAGTATATCGGTATTACAAACGAGCGCGTTTTGAAGCTTGAAGACCACTTTAAGAAACACAGCGGCAAAACTCTTGTTTTCGGCAAATTGACGCACGGTATCGGTGGCGCGATTCTTGTGGCGGCCGGTGCCGCCCATGTGCCATTTTTTCAATTTGTTTTGTGGAATTTTTTAGCAACACTGCCTAAATCACTTTTGCTCGTTATTATCGGTTTTCATTTTGGAAAGGCATATGCCACGATCGGTTCATACATGGGCTACATTGGGTTTGGCATTCTTGCTTTGGCGCTTGTGTCTCTCGTCATTTATTTTTTGCCGATGTTCATTGAGCGTCTTTTTAAAAAAAGGAAAAAAGGGGCCGCGAATGAAAATGGCACGACCCCTTTCTATCTTGAAAAAAAAAGTATTGACTCTGGAAAGGGTACGCTTTTTTATTACCGAGATGCTTCCTTTCCCAGTCGGCCGTGGGTAGTATTTTTGCATGGACTGTCAGCAAATCATACAACATGGCTAGTCCAAATGAGTTTGCTTCATGAGAGGGGTTATAATAGCCTCGCTCTCGATATGCGAGGTCATGGCCATTCGGATAAGACAAAACAAAAATTGCTCTATACCTTCGAAGTTTTCCGAGATGACCTACAGCGTGTTGTAGAAGCAGAGAACATTGAAGGATTCACGTTGGTAGGATATTCTTTTGGCGGAACCGTAGCTTTAGAGTATGCGCTAGAATACCAAAGGTTTCTTAAAGGCTTGATTTTAATTAGTACAAATCATGTCAATCCTCTCCACTACCGGTGGTTTAGAATGGTCTCGTGGATTGGTGAGGGGCTCCTCATACTAATGGCTTCTATCCTTCGCTGGCAGGGAAGAAAACACTACTATTACTATCTACAAGGTCAGTCGCTTGGCTATTGGCACTCGGTATGGGCTGGACTTAACACAATGCCGCTTTCAATTAACATGTGGGTGTTGGCGTTGTTTGGAAAGCTTAATTTAAAAGACGAGGTAAGGCGAATCGAGACTGCTACGCTCATTGTCCGGTCAACGTCTGATCCGTTTCTCACTGAAAGGGAAGCCCAAGATATAGTCACGACGATGCCCAAAGCTAGACGTATCACTATAGAGCATGATAGTCATTTTTTGGCTTCTCGAGCGCAACATGAACTCTCGGAAATTATTTTAAACTTCTTAAAGAAATGAGAATTGCTATTTTTTCAGATACGTTTCTACCTCAAATAAATGGTGTAGCTCATGTGGCGTATGCGTCCGCCCTTTCTCTTAAGAAGAGCGGCCATGAAGTATGTGTTTTCACCGTCTCAAGAAAAAAAGAATGCGAAGAAAGTGTTCGTGGTGCCTTTCAAATATTTTCTCTGCCATCGCTTCCGGCTCGTGTCTATCCGGGCGAACGCATAACGTTACCTCTCGGTTTCTCTCTTCGCGCCGTGCGAAAATGGAAGCCTGACATCATTCACAGCCACACGCCCTTTTCAGTTGGATGGGAGGCTGTGCTCGCGGCAAACATTTTCAAAATCCCTTTAGTAGGAACTCACCATACTTTCTTTGATCATTATGTGCACCATGTTGGGGTGAAGGGTCAATGGGCAAAAAAAATTTCTTGGATGTATGTTAGAACATATTACAATCGTTGTCATACCGTAGTAAGTCCTTCGGAGGCGCTTGCTTCGGAGTTAAAATTGTATGGCCTTAAGCGGCCAATTGAAATTCTTCCCAATGGCATTGATACCGATTTTTTTAAATCGGTATCAAATGATGTAGAAAAACAGGGGTGCAGAAAAATGTTTGGAGTTGCTTTTCCTACTATTGTCTATATGGGCAGATTGAGTTATGAAAAAAATATTGATGAGTGTCTTGCCGCTTTTAAAAATATTTTGGATTCATTTCCGCAGGCTCATTTTCTGGTTGTCGGCGATGGACCAGAGCGGGCACGGCTCGAGAAAAAGGCTTCCGATGTGGGGCTAGGGAAACAGATTCTTTTTGTGGGGTTTCATAAAGGGCAAAAATTACTTGAGGCTCTCCACGCGGCAGATGTTTTTGTCACGGCAAGCACAAGTGAGAACATGCCCCTTTCTGTTCTTGAAGCAATGGCGGCTGGTCTCCCTGTTGTTGCGCCGCGAGCTTTAGGTATGCCGGAGATCGTGAAGGACGGAGAAAATGGTTTTTTAGTAGAACCTCATAATATCAAAGAAATGGCGGAAAAAATTATCAGGCTTTTTCGGGAGGATGGATTGCGCCGCAGTTTCAGTCAAACTTCCCGCACGCTTTCACTTACTCACCAAGATAAGGATCAGGGCAGGTTGCTTGATCTCTTGTACAAAAAAATCCAATGAAAATTTGCCTTTATTTAGAATTTTACCATTTTTTAGGCGGTTTTCTTTTTAAAAAAGTGGGAACTGGTTTGCTTTCGTCATATAAAAATCAAAAAAAGATGCTTGAGAAGCTCGGCATTCCTTTTGTGGAGCATTTTGATATGTCATGCGATATCTTAGAAATTAACACGCCATGGCTTCGATCCATTTACTTAATTAAGAAAGCAAAGCGGCATGGTAAAAAAGTTATTATTTGGTCGCACGTGACGGCCGAAGATGCGCGTCAAGTTTTCCGGTTTATGCCTTTCCTGTTTCCTTTTTTAAAAAAATATCTTGCGTATGCTTACAATCTCGCTGATCGAGTATTTTGTCCAAGCGACTATACGAAGTCGCTTCTTATTGCGTATGGTTTGCCCCAAGAGAAACTCGAAGTTCAGTCAAATGGTGTCGATCTTAAAAATTTTTACTCTGACCCCAAAGCACGAGCTGTGGCGCGGGAAAAATACAATTTAAAACGAACCACCATTGGCACAGTGGGTCTCGTGGTGCCGCGCAAAGGCATTGAGACTTTTATATCGCTTGCACGTACATTTTCTGATTGCCAGTTTGTTTGGTTTGGCAAAATATACAGCCCTCTTTTGGCCAAATCGTTGCCGAAAAACTTGCCGGCAAATGTTCAATTCACTGGTTTTGTCGATGATATCCGCGGAGCATATAATGCCCTTGATATTTTTCTGTTTCCTTCATTTGAAGAAAATCAAGGGATGGCGGTTTTGGAAGCCGCCGCAGTCGCTATTCCTATTGTTGTCCGCGATCTTCCGGTCTATAGAGATTGGCTCTTCGATGGGGAGAATTGTGTAAAGGCTCTGCGGGAAGAAGATTTCGAGGCACGTATTCACACATTACTTAAAAACAAAGACTTGCGAGAAAAAATAGTAATGAATGAAAAAGAGTTAGCTCGTAGGGAAAGTCTTGATGTTCTTTCTAAAAAACGATTGTCGTCATACAATACTCTTTATTCGTCGAGAGTACATGTGTAATATGAATCCAATTCTTGCACAACTTCATACAGTTTTTAAAAGACACAAACAGTATTGGTCTCGACGCGGTTTCGGCCTCTCCACTCTTTCCGGCATTGCGCTTTTTATAGTGAGCTTATTCGTTAACTATGCGGCTGGGACATATGCGGTCGAGAAAGCGAGCAATTCGGTCACCGATATTTTGCTTGGCATTTTGCCTTTGGTGAATACCGAAATTGTATTTGTTGAGGGGTCATTTGCTTTTGTTTTTTTTGTGTTTCTGCTTCTTATCCATGAACCCCGCCGTATACCATTTGTTTTAAAAACCGCAGCCCTTTTTATATTTATCCGTTCAATTTTTATCACTCTTACCCATCTTGGCCCTTTTCCGGGTGCTATTACTATTGATTCTGATGAATTAAATAAAGTTTTTACGTTCGGCGCTGATTTGTTTTTTTCTGGGCATACTGGTCTGCCTTTTCTCTTTGCCCTCATGTTTTGGGAAAATTATTATCTTCGGCTGGTGTTTTTCATTTGTTCTGGAATCGCCGCTGTCTCTGTTTTGCTTGGGCATCTTCATTACTCAATTGATGTCTTCGCTGCGTATTTTATAACTTATTCAATATTTCACATTGCTCAAAGGTTTTTTAAGGACGATTATCAGCTTTTTAAATCCGAGCCGGCTTCGGGTGAAGGCGGCACCGCTATATAAATAAAAAGAATCCTCTCGTGGTGAGAGGACTCGGAGACGTGAGTATCATCTTATCTCTATGACCTCCAAGAGGGATTTTTGCATTAGGCCGATAGCGATTGCCGCGAGGAAAAAAGAAGCTGGTAAGAGGTGCATAAATAATTGCGCTTCACTAATACCAGATTCGTGGTGGATGTTTAGAATGTTAGTAATTAATTGAGCTACTCCCGCTGTGCAGAATGCGACTTGAGTGCAAGTGATAACTTTTTTCATAGTCCTTTCAGTTTTTATTGTGTTAGGTCTGATAAAATGGTATCTTATCTTTTCAAAATGTCAACAAAGAACTACAAAAGAATATATCTCGATTATGCGACGACCACTCCAGTTGACCCGCGAGTCGAGAAAGAAATGAAGCGTTTTCTGGCGCTTCATTTTGGCAATCCTGGTTCAATTCACGCGGAAGGTTTAATTGCCAAAAAAGCAGTAGAAGAGGCGCGAAAAAAAATTGCTCGGTTGATTGAGGTACATAGCGATGAGATTATTTTTACGTCCAGCGGCACGGAATCGAATAATCTCGGTATTTTAGGTCTGATGAATAGGTTCCATGATGAGGGAAAGACGTGGAAAGATATGCACGCCATCACCTCTCTAATTGAACATTCTTCGGTTCTTGAATGTTTCAGAGAATTAGAGCGGCGGGGAGTGAAAGTTGATTATGTTTCTGTCTCAAAAGAGGGAATTGTTGACCTTAAAGAGATCAAGGCAAGGTTAAAACCTAATACTGTTTTGGTTTCAGTGATGTATGCAAACAATGAAATTGGCACGATTCAGCCGATTCGCAAAATCTCTAATCAGATTAGAGATTTTGCGAAGGGTACTCGACATGGAAAATTGGCGAAGCCAATTTTCCATGTCGATGCAAGTCAAGCGCCGCTTTATCTTGATTGTGCTCCGGAGCATTTGGGAGCTGATCTCGCCACTTTTGATGCTCAAAAAATATACGGTCCGAAAAGTATCGGCGCACTCTATATAAGGAGAGGTATAAAAGTAAAACCGCTATTCTTTGGCGGTGGTCAGGAACGAAGCCTTAGGCCTGGTACCGAAAATGTGCCGGGGATTGTTGGTTTTGCTAAAGCTTTTGAAATTGCTATTGCCGATCGTGTTAAAGAATCAGAGCGGCTGACGAAACTTAGAAATTACGGAATAAAAAAAATTCTTGAAAAAATTCCTGCTGCCGAATTAAATGGTTCTATCTCCGAGCGGCTTCCTAACAACATTAATATCTCAATTCCAGGAATTGATTCTGAATTTATTGTTCTTAAATTGGACGCTCTCGGTATTGCCTGCTCAACAAAAAGCACGTGTATGGATAGTGATGAAGCGTCCTACGTCATTAGCGCCCTCGGAAAAGGCAGGGAACATTCTCGTTCAAGTTTGCGGTTTAGTTTAGGGCGTTCCACTACAAAGGCTCACATTGACGCTCTTGTCAAAAAGCTACTTGCAGTTTAAAATTTTGTGTGTTAATTTGAAAAATAACAGCTAAGGCTAGCAAAAGATTCGACAAAACGATACAATTTCATTATCACATGGAAAATCTAACGAAACAACAAATTGTTCTCCTCACCCTCTTAGTGAGCTTCGTGACGTCTATTGCCACGGGTATTGTGACTGTGTCTTTGCTTGACCAAGCCCCTCCCGGCGTAACACAGACCATTAACCGTGTCGTGGAAAAAACCATTGAACGAGTTGTTCAAGTTCCGACACAGGCCGCCACGGTTATCCAAAAAGAAACGATCGTAGTCAAAGAAGAAGATCAGGCTGTGAGCGCCATCGAAAAAAATAGCAAGAGTTTGGTTCGTATCTTTGAAGAAGGAGTGACTGAAAGTAATCCCGAGCCCCACCCAATTTTTCAGGGGCTAGGCTTTGTCGTTTCGAAAGATGGTATTGTTGTTGCTGACGCAAAGCTTGTCGGGCACGAAAAACTGACAGGTCAATTCCAAGACGGTTCGGTTTTTCCGATCGCTGTCATGGCTGCGGCGGAAGGGAGTCCCACACTGTTGCTTAAAGCGACGCTGCCTGATAAAAGTGATTACATTTTCAGTCCGGTCGTCTTAGGCAACTCAAATACTATTAAGCTTGGTCAGTCTGTCATAAGTTTATCCGGCAGAACCAAAAATAGTGTGAATATAGGACTCATTTCCAGTCTCAAACAAGAAGAGAAAAAAGACAAGAATGCATCATCCACGGCTTCGGTCGCGTCCGTAACTACTTTAATTGAAACGACAGTAAGTCAAGTTGAAAATACTATTGGTTCGCCACTTCTTTCACTCTCTGGCGAGGTGATTGGTATTCGAACAAGCCAAAGCGAAAATCAGGGCAGTGGCATCTATACTCCTTCTTCATTTATCATCTCTCAACTTAAACTTTTAGAGCCAACTACCACTACACCAGCTAAAAAGATTTAATCGTCCTTTAATTATTGAGGAATAGGGTTAAAAAAGAAGCCTAAAGCAAAGGTTCTTTGAGGTAAGGAAGACACGGAATTTGACATCAATCATATTTTGATAGTATAATTGTCCTATACTTTTTTTGATATAGTATATAATTGGATGAGCGCCTTTCAGTTTCTATCTTTTGCGCTTTTAACTTTAACTTAACTCTCGTGCCCCCATTCAATCATTTTACAACTAAAGCTAAGGAAGCTATCAGACGAGCCCATGAGCTTGCTATTGAACGTGGTCAAAATCACGTTAATCCAATGCACCTCCTCGCGGCCTTGATTCTCCAGGAAGAAAGCATTATTTCTTCAATTCTTGAAAAACTGGAAGTAGACACTATATTACTCACTGATTCAATTTTGGAATCAATCGAAAGCCCTGAATCCGCTTCAGTTCTTTCGCCGTCATATCAAATTTATTTGACGCCCGAGCTTGCTCAAGCCATAGAACTTTCCGGAAAAGTGGCCTCTGGCATGAAAGACGAATTCGTTTCAACTGAACACCTTTTCATTGCTCTTTTTGATGTGCAAGGCGCCGCTCGCGAAATGCTCGGCCGCTTCAGAATTGATCGTGCCCAAGTAGTGCGCGTTGTTGATGAACTAAAAAATTCTAAGGTTACAGATGTCGGTCATAACAAAAAACTTCGTTTTTTGACGAAATTTACGAGAAGTCTCACTAAACTTGCGGCAGAAAATAAATTGGATCCGGTTATCGGCCGTGATGCCGAAATTAGCCGCATCATCCAAATTTTGGCACGACGCACGAAAAATAATCCCATTCTCATTGGTGAGGCAGGCGTTGGAAAAACTGCTATTGCCGAAGGCTTGGCCCTTCGTATCTCCTCTGGTGACATGCCAGATTCTTTGAAAGATAAAGAATTGGTGTCGCTTGATCTCGGTCTCTTAATTGCTGGCACCAAGTATCGCGGCGAGTTTGAAGAGCGTATGAAAAATATCATGAAGGAAATCGAGCGCTCCGAAGGTAGAATTATTCTCTTTATTGATGAAATCCATACTCTTGTTGGTGCCGGTGCGGCGGAAGGATCAATGGATGCTTCAAATATGTTGAAACCCGCTTTGGCTCGCGGTGAACTTCGCGTCATTGGCGCGACCACTCTTAAAGAGTATCAGCGTCATATTGAAAAAGATCCGGCGCTTACTCGCCGTCTTCAGCCGGTTCATGTCAGTGAGCCATCTATTGAAGATGCTGTTGCCATTTTGCGGGGTTTGAAAGAAAAGTATGAACTGTATCACGGCGTTCATATCAGTGACGATGCTATTGTCTCGGCCGTCAATCTTTCAAGCCGCTATATCAGTGATCGATTTTTGCCGGATAAAGCAGTGGATCTCATTGATGAAGCGGCATCGTCCTTGAAAATTTCTCTCGAAAATATGCCGCCGATTTTAGAAGAAACCCGTCGTCGGGTTATACGTCTTGAAATTGAGCGCGAGGCTTTGCGCAAAGAAACCACTAAGAAAGCAAAGGATCGGGTAAAAGTCATTGAAAAGGAAATTGCCGATCTCAAAGAAGAAACCGCAGAAATCGAATTGAAATGGAAGAACGAAAAAGAAACCATTTCAGAGATCAAAGCCATCAAGAAAGATCTTGAAAGTCTTCGTCTTGAAGCGGAATCAGCCGAAATGCGCGTCGATCTTTCAAAGGCCGCCGAAATTCGTTACGGCAGAATTCCTCAATTGGAGAAGGAATTGGAATTGAAGCAGAAGCGCTTGAAGCGTCTTCAAAGCTCTCGGCGCATTTTGAAAGAAGAAATTACTGAAAACGATATTGCGGATGTGGTGTCGCGCTGGACTGGCGTGCCGGTGACACGCATGCTTGAAGCGGAAGCGGTTAAATTGTCGCGCATGGAAGATGTTCTTCGTGAGCGAATTATCGGTCAGGATGAGGCAGTAAAGAAAATTGCCGATACGGTGAAGCGTTCCCGCGCTGGCATTGCTGATCCGAATCGTCCTATCGGTTCATTTATGTTTTTGGGTCCGACCGGTGTCGGAAAAACTGAATTAACGAAAGCTTTGGCCCAATTCCTCTTTGATGATGATCGGGCGCTTATTCGGCTTGATATGTCGGAGTATATGGAAAAGCATTCAATTTCGAAAATTATCGGTGCACCGCCGGGCTATGTGGGCCACGAAGAAGGAGGCTCGTTTACTGAAATCATTCGTCATCGTCCGTACTCGGTTATCCTCTTTGATGAAATCGAAAAAGCCCATCCTGAAGTCTTTAATATTTTGCTTCAGATTCTTGATAATGGCCGCCTTACTGATGCCAAGGGTAGAGTAGTGAATTTTAAGAACACGCTCATTATCTTGACTTCAAACATTGGGGCGCAATACATTGATCGTATGGAGAAAATCGGCTTTGCAGTTCAGAGCGGCACAGCGGCGGCGAGCACAAATTACGGCGAAGCGAAAAATAAAGTGCTTGCTAGTTTGAAAGATTTCTTCAGACCGGAATTTTTGAATCGTCTCGACGACATTATTGTTTTCGATATTTTGTCACAGGAAGCCATTCGGAAAATCGTGGATATTCAGGTCAATATTGTTAAAGAACGACTGGCTTCAAAAGAAATTCTGCTTGAACTTTCGCCGGAAGTGATCGAATACTTATCAAAAGAAGGCTACAACCCGCAATACGGTGCACGACCTTTGAAGCGCTTGATTCAGAATAAAATTTTGACACCTGTCGCTTCGCTTATGATTTCAAAAGGAGTGATGAAGGGCGGTGTCATTACAGTGGCCCTCAAGGACAAAGAATTCGTCTTTGATGTCAAGAAAGGCAGAAAAAACGGAACCTTTATCGACTCTCCAATTTTGGAAGAGGCACGTCTCAAAGTTTAAAGAATTTGTTAAACCGCCCCGATGTACATCGGGGCGGTTTTGAAGATCTTTGATAAAGGGGTTAATTGTATAGTTGTTACATTCACGGTATAGTTATGTGATGCCGGCGCCATGGACAGTAGAGCAAAAGGAAAAATTTAGAGCAGATTTAACTCGTCTGTATGTTGCCCGGAATCTTACCATTACGCAGGTTGGAGCAGAGCTTGGCTTAGCGGAGTCCACGATCCACCATCGGCTATTGAAATTGGGGATTCCAGTTTCTCGTCATCTCAAGGCCGGGTATAACAATACTTCACGTAAGGTCGTTATCCCAAATTCCTATACCTCTGAAGTTGCCGAACTTTTTGGGATTTTATTTGGCGACGGGCATATTGCTCCGACACAAGTCACGGTAACACTTGGCATTAAAGAGCCAGAGTATGTAAACCATGTTGCAGTACTTATCGAAAATATTTTCCATACCAAGCCGGCTATTTTTACAAGAAAGATTATTCCACGGGATAGCAAGTATCGTACGGTATATTTTGGCTCCGTCGCGGCGGTTCGGTGGCTACTTAAAGAAGGACTTGTCCATAACAAAGTGAGAGTCCAAGTCGATGTTCCCAAATGGATCTTTCGTAAAAAAGTTTTTATGGAGTCTTTTCTGCGGGGCTTTTTTGATACCGATGGTTCGGTATATAGACTTCGATTTGGCGTGCAGATTTCTTTGACGAACCGATCTATGCCTCTCCTCTATTCTTTACATCGTCTGCTCCGGAGGCTAGAATACAATCCATCCCGTGTATCAGGGTATCATATCTATATAACCCGTCGGGATGATGTTTTGCGGTTCTTTCGTGAAATTAAACCAAGTAATCAAAAACATACTTGGCGGTTTCAGAAAATAATGGAAAACAAATTGCGCAGGTAGACCCGTAGGGGGCGGGGATTGACTGTAAATCAATTGTCTATTCGGCCTCGTGAGTTCAACTCTCACCCTGCGCACAAAAATATTTGACCCTACCTCTTTTTTTCTGTACTGTTCGAGGCAGGGCAGAAACGTTTGTTTCTGTGTATGAACAAAAATTCAACCAAATAGGTGGACTATGAAAGTGATGCTTGTTGGTAGTGGCGGTAGAGAGCACAGAGTGGCCTCGAAACTAGCCGAATCTCCATTTGTAAGCGATATGCTGGCTGTGCCAGGCAATTCTGGTATTGCCGAAGAACAGCTTCAAAATGGCCGTTACGTTCAGTGTAAGGAAGTGCTGGATTTAAAACCGGAAACACTTCTGGCTATGGCAAGGGTGTTCAAACCCGATCTCACCGTTATTGGGCCTGAAGCACCTCTGGTTGCCGGAGTCGTTGATCTTTTTGAAGCCGTGGGTTTTAAAATTGTCGGCCCCAATAAAAAGGCCGCCCAGTTCGAAGGTTCCAAAGCCTTTACCCAACTGTTCATGGAAAAGTACGGTATACCATGTCCTCGAGGAATTGTCGCTTCAACTTTTAGCGAGGCTCATTTTGCCGCTGCGGATACGTTCGGTAATCGTGCTGTACTGAAAGCTGACGGTTTGGCTTCTGGTAAGGGAGCGTTTCCTTGCGAGAACGCTACAGAGTGTATGGTCGCTGCGCACCGCATTCTTGAAAAGCGCGAATTTGGCGAGGAGGCTTGCCGAAAGGCGGTCGTTCAAGAATTTCTTGACGGCGAGGAGGCTTCCATGCACTTTCTCTGTGACGGTGTAAACGCTGTGCTTTTCCAGAGCTCCAAGGATCATAAACGACTTACGGCTCATTGGAAAAGTCCAATGACCGGTGGTATGGGAGTAATATCCCCTGTGCCGAACCTCGACTCTCGAATCTTCGAGGAAGAAGCACAGACAATCATCCTGCCTTTTCTTGACGGTTGCGCTAAAGAAGGAATCGACTACCGCGGGATTTTATATCCTGGTGTTATGCGCACTAAAGAGGGGATTAAAGTTCTTGAGTTCAATTGCCGCCTTGGTGACCCGGAAACGGCAAGCTATCTGACGCGTCTTGAGAAAGATCTCTTCGAATTGCTTTTGGCTTCAACGGAGCGTGGCGGTTTGAAGGGGAAGACGCTCGTCTGGAAACCGGAAACGGCACTCACCGTTGTTCTCGCTGCTCGTGGCTATCCGGAAAATCCTGGAAAGGGAATGCTTATCACTGGTATTGATGAAGCAAACAAAGTACCCGGAGTTAAAGTTTTTCATTCCGGCACTAAACGCATCGGTACTGAACTTAGGGTAAACGGCGGCCGAGTGCTTGAGATTACGGCTCTTGGCTCTGATCTTAAGGAAGCTCAAAGTCGTGCACGCGAGGCCATTGAGCGTATTTATTTCGAAGGAATGCAATACCGTTCCGATCTTCTCGGAATGTAATTGGATAAAATAAGACAGCACAAAGATCGGTCAAAAACCGGTCTTTTTTATTTTCAAACGGAGCGAGTGAGCCCCGATGACCATCGGGGCGCAAGACCTTGAGCGCTTTGTCTTCAAAGGGTGAAAGGTGTACCGCCCCTGTAAGGGGAAATGAAAGTGTCTTCACTTTCATTTCCGAGCGAAGTGCAGAAAACAAAGAATACTCCGTAGCTTGCTACGAGGTAAGAGCCGAGTCTTCGAGCGGAGGCTTCGGGGGTCCGTCATGCCTCGGAGTCAATACTTCTTTATTGGATGCAGACTGATGCCGACTTAACGCGGACCCTCGTGGACTACTATTTGGAAACTTCGGTTGTGTATATTTTTCAGCCTTACTTTTGTGTCAAAATAATTTTTCTTGTGGTGGTTCTTCTTTTTTCTTTACTTCAGGACGAGGAGGGATGGCTACAGGTTCGTTCAAATATTTTCCGGAAACAATGTCCGGTAGTTTTTTAAAACTTTTGCGTAAATCGTCCATAACGGCCGTGGCACGCAGTGCTGCGGCTGGGTGATAGAGTGGCACAATTAAACGGCCATCTATCTCGAAGACTTTACCTTGATCTCGTGAAATTTTTGCGAAAGGCAGAAAATAATTCATAGAGAAGCGGCCAAGCGGAGCAATGACTCGTGGATTTAAAATTTCAATTTGTCTCGTGAGAAATGGTTTATAACTTTCAATTTCTTCAGGGCTAGGATCACGATTGTTTGGCGGCCGACGCTTCACAATATTTGAAATGTAGACATCTTCACGTCTCCAGCCAATTTCTTGAATCAGTTTATCCAAGAGTTGTCCTGCTCGTCCTACGAAGGGTCGCTTGAGCCGGTCTTCAGTTTCGCCTGGAGCTTCACCGATAAACATCACTTCTGAATTAATATTGCCTTCACCAAAAACCAAGTTGGCTTCGCCTTTTAAAGGAAGATCAGCAGTTTCGAGCTCTGTTTTCAGTTTCTCGAGCGCTTCATTTTTGTTCATGTCTTTATTTTATCACAAAATAAGTTATCATTGCTGGATGAGCAATAAAACGACAGGATTACGTACGTGGATTGAGATTGACCGTAAGGCCATAAAAAATAATGTGGCAGCATTTCGAAAGCATATACAACCGTTAACTAAATTGATGGCGGTGGTAAAGTCGAATGCGTATGGTCATGGCCTAATTGATTTTGCCTTTGAAATGGAAAGGCTGGGAGCAGATTTTTTGGGCGTGGATTCTGTTGTCGAGGGTTTGGCCTTGCGTCGGCAGGGCATTAAGATTCCCATTCTGATACTAGGCTACACATTACCGGAGCGGTTGAAAGAAGCGGCCGAAGCACATCTTTCGATTACTGTCAGTACTTTTGAGACCCTTGCAGTACTTCAAAAAATGAAATGGCTAGAGTTGCCTAAAATTCATATCAAAATTGATAGCGGCATGCACCGGCAAGGTTTTTTGGAAAAAGATCTTAAAAAAGTTTTAAAGATAAGCAAAGAGGGCAATGGCCGATACTTTATTCTGGAAGGACTCTTCACGCATCTTGCGGCGGCGAAAAATCCTGCCTTTCCCTACTCCTCCAAACATCAACTGGCAATTTTTAATCAGTGGGTTTCGCTTTTCAAAAAAATTAGGCCCAAACCGATTTTCCATGCTTCTGCCACTGGCGGAACCATTCTCTTTCCAGACAGTCATTTTGATATGGTGCGAGTTGGTATTGGCTTGTATGGCCTCTGGCCGGCGTCTGAAGTGGAAGCTTTTGCTAAAGATTGGATGAAATTAAAACCAGCACTCTCATGGCATACGGTGATAGGAGAGATAAAATATCTACCGCGGCGATCGAAAGTGGGCTACGACTTTACTGAAGCCCTTGCATTTGATTCTACTGTAGCGATTTGTCCTGTCGGATATTGGCACGGCTTGCCGCGTGCGCTCTCGAGCATTGGCCGAGTGCTTGTGAATGGTAAACGAGCCCGTATAGTCGGTAGAGTTTCCATGGATATGATTGTTATTGACGTGAGCAGTTGCGGCAAAGTCCGTGTCGGAGATGAAGTGGTACTGATTGGGCGGCAAGGCAAGGAGGAGGTCCGAGCGATAGAAATGGCGGCGCTTGCTGACACTTCTCACTATGAAATTGTGACAAGGCTCAATCCGCTTATTAAGAAGATATACCAATGACCTTGTGTTTCGGACTGTCTTAGGGTATAGTGTCGCTTCATTATCGTAAATACTATGTCGCAGGAAAGACTTATCAAATTGGTATGCAGTAAGTGCAAACGCGTAAACTACTGGTCATCTAAAAATAAGAAAAAAGTCGAGCGTAAAATTGAGCTCGAGAAATTTTGTAATTGGTGTCGGAAGAGGACTGTTCATAAAGAAGCTAAGAAATAAAAACCGCCGCGAGCGGTTTTATTTCTACTCGCTTTCTACGTTCGCTGCTTTTTTCAGTCGTATAGCTGTTTGGAGACTTGCCACAAAAATAATGCTAATGCCTATATAAAGAAAAACTGTAGCGAGGACTAATAGAATTGAATTGTTGCCAATATACATGTATCCACCGCCGATGCCGGTTGTAAGAAAAGTGAAAATAAGCGCCATGGTATTTGTAAACGAGAATGTTATGAGTTTTTTCACATGGTGTCCAAGAAGCAATAGGTTTAGAGTGAAAGCTGTACAGATAAATAGAAGCATGAACCATGACTCGATCCGGCTAAATTGCCAATGAATAACGTGAGAGGCGTCAAGATAAGAAGCTGGAGGCATCATAATAAGTAGACCAGCAATAATGGTTATAGAGAGATACAGTAGATATTTGCTGATCACGAAATTTTTATAGGAAAATCGTGTATAGAGCGGAATTAGCAAAAAGTGTCCAAAACCTATTGCATTGAGAATGGTTGCCACAATAACGCCCGCAACCAGCAGTGCACTATTGGATCCCCAAAAAACACTCGGTATGCTATAAAAAGCAAAACCGAAGCTTAATGCCAGAGCGGCCAACCAATAGTGGTAATTGACCGTATTTTTTTTGTCCCTTCGATATTCAACGAATCGCCGATAGCTAAAATAGCCGAGCATGGCGGCACAGCAGAGAAGAAGCATGCCCATGAAAGAAAGAATCATAAAACTTTAATGTGCAATAAATGTTTCAAGTTCTCCTGTTCCGCGAATAGGAAGTTTTATCATTACGGTTGTGCCTTTGCCGATCGCACTTTCTAGAAGAATCTCACCGTGGTGATTGGTAATGATGTCCTTGGTGACATAGAGGCCGAGACCTGTTCCTTCGGTGTTCATTGTAAAAGCTTTTTGTCCACGACTAAAACGCTCAAAAAGATGACTCTGCTCTTCCCTCGGTATACCAACTCCATCATCACGGATGGTGATATGTATGCTGTTCTCGCTACGTTCCAGTACAATCGTAATTGTTCCGCCGTCAAGACTATAATAAATCGCATTTGATATTACATTTTGTAGTGCGAAATGCAGCTGCTCTCGATTTCCCTCAAGAGTTGGAATTGCACCCATTTTATTTTCTATAGTGATTGTGGAATGTTTGCTTCGCGCGAGCAATTCTGTTTCCTGCATAATACTTTCAATCAGCGTCAGGACTTCTATCGATTCCTTTTTTGAAGTGCTATATTCTGTTTCAGCCTGAACCGTTTTTAGAAGAGTTTCAATAATTTCATTCATGATTTTGGTGGCATGAACTGCTCCTTCAAGATTTTTTTTGTCTTCCGCTTCCGTTGCGATATTCCGTTCCGTAAGCTCGTTTAATGCCCATGTGAGACCGGTCACTGGTGTACGCAGCCGATGGGTAATAGTCGTGATCAAGCGATAACGAATTTCGTCATATTCCGCCGCCTTTCGCAAAGTTTCTGAATTTTTACTGGCATTTGCTAAAATATTCTGGAAAGTGATATAGGTAGTTTCAATTTCCGGCACAGCTCGAAAAGGCAAGGAGGGTGGCAGTTTATTTTTCTTTAAGGTGTTTTTGAGAAAGAGCTGGAATTGTTCATAGGGCAGACTGAAAATACAAGTGATAAGAAGAGTTGCGAGAATACTGAAAAAAACCACAATTACTCCAGCCATAAGCCATACTTGAAGCGGAGATAAAGCAAGCGTTTCCAGAATAAGCGGCCATACCGTGAGAGTAGTCATTGAAAAGAGTGCAAAAAGAACAGTGCTCGCTATTTGAAGTCGTCTTTTCATGGGTAAGTATATTACTATTGCAATAATCCATTCTAGCACTGTTTAGAAAGTAGAAATAGCTTCTTACGCTTATAAGCGGGAACCAAGAAGCTAAGGACGAAGAGCTTATAAACCGATTGTGAGTTTTTTGTTTTTTGTATAGAATCAAGTTGTTAGGGCCTATAGTTTAGTGGTAAAATTTTCGTCTCCAAAACGAAAGTCCCAGGTTCGAGCCCTGGTGGGCCCGCCAATAGTTTTGGGAAATGCTCAATTAAATAGTTTTTACTTACCCTATTTTCTAAAGACGAAATTATCAAAAGTCACTGAACTCCGAAGGGGGGTTCGAACTTATTATGGATACAGAAGACGTTCATATTGAACCCTACAACCCAGGATGGCCTAAAAAGTTTGAAAGCGAAGCAAAATTACTGTGGGAAATTTTAAACAGCGACAATATTGTAAATATTGAACATTTTGGTAGTACGGCTGTTCCCGGACTTTCAGCAAAACCCATTATTGATATCCTTATTGGAGTTAAGTCACTTTCAGAAGCAAAAAAGTTTATTCCTATCCTTGAAAGACTCGGCTATTCCTATTGGGGGGATGACCCACGAAAAGATGGATATTATTTAGTTAAAGGGTTACCGCCCAACGGACCACGGACATTTCATATACATATTACTGAGATAGGTAGTGAAAGATGGGGGCGATTACTTTTCAGAGATTATCTTATAAAACATCCTGAGGAAGTGAGAGAATACGAAAAGTTAAAATTAAACCTGGCAGAAAAATATAAAAATGATCGAGAAGCTTACACGGAAGCAAAGGGTGAATATGTAAAGTCAGTTATGGAGAAAGCAAGAAAAGAATTCCATTAATGCTATATGGTATATAGCGAGTTGTAACGGATTGTCGGGGCAAATTGATATACTCTATATAATAGCCAAGTGTAAATCCGTTCTTGTTTGTTGGGATATTTCCGCGCTATACTTAAAGCGATTCCAAGGTGATAAATGGCCTTTTGCAATTGTTATAATGGATTATGCGCATCAAGCGCGATTTTCATGAAATACATTGTTTCAAACGAACTAAAACAGCAGGAAATACATAATAAAGAGATTACCGACATGGTGCCGTGGATTGTGCTCGATGGTTCTTTTGAACGTGTTCTTTCTTCGAATTTTAAAAAAGAAGGCAAAGAGCGGCGTAGTATTTTAGATATTGGCTGTGGTGGCGGTTCTACGCTCATCGCGGCAAAGGATTATTTCGGCACGTTTTCTGGAATCGATATTGTGGATGAACGGGCCGGGAATCTTCCAATTCGAATTGATTTTGCCAAAGTTGATCTCAATTTTGAAAAGCTGCCGTATCCGGATGCGGTTTTTGACATGGTCACGGCATTTCAAACTATCGAGCATTTGGAGAATCCTTTTTTTGTGATGCGCGAGGCAAAAAGAGTCTTGAAGTCAGGAGGAATTTTTATGATGAGTGTACCGAACCCGTACCATATTAGTTTTAAAATAAAATATCTTTTTACGTCAAATATGCCGCCGTGGACTGAAATGAATAATCATCTTACTTTTTTAACAAAAGATGTTTTTAAAAAAACCTATCTCAAAGAGTTTGATTTAGTCGAGACAATTTACCAGCGAGGCTCTATTCCATTTTGGGGTAGACTTCGTCTTATCTTGGGCAAACGGGTTGGCAAACATAAAATGGTCTTGCCGCGCTCGGAAGCGTTTGGTCGGAGAATTGGATTTGTGCTCCGAAAAAAGTAATATGAGGACCATTTTCGTTAACTTATTTTCGATTTTGGCAGTCGATAATTTTTATATTCCAGGCGGCGTCTTGGATATTCTTGTTAACAAGAAAACAAAGGATACCAAACTGGTGTTCTTGACTTCAAGGACTTTGAAAGAAAAACTTGAGCGATTTCAGAATGAGACGGTACTTATTGAAACTATTGAATCTTATCCGCCCAAAGGTCTCATCCAAAAAGTTTTTCATTTTTTCTATGCTTTTTTGATTTTTACCGGTAGTACCAAAATTTTGGCAACTTTTGGGGCTCGGGCAGACATTCCGCCGGCTGGTGGCAACCGTCATGTCTGGTTCATCAAAGCTTTTATAGCAAATACTTTTGGCAGATCACGCTTTATAAAACGAAGCGTTACGCCGTGGCTTTATAATCTCATCTTTCGTACACGACCATACAGGAGCATTTTCGATCGCCATAACCCAGATTGGGTAATGGTTCCGGGGCTTGCCTTCTACCCGGATATTGAAATTGCCGCAGAAGCCAAGCGGCGTGGTATATACACTCTCGGTATGGTTATGAATTGGGATCATTTGAACAAATACTATATTCCAATTCACGCTGATTATTTATTAGTGCAAAATGAGCCGATGAAACGTGAAGCGATTGTTTGGCATGCATATCGTGAAGAAGAGGTGTCGATTGTTGGCTTTCCGCAGTTTGATATGTACGAAAGGCCAGAAGATTTTTTATTTCCGCGAGAGACCTTTCTTCAATCCTTCGGCATTGAACGCGCTCGCAAAATTATCCTTTTTATTTCTGGTGCGGCGTACTCGAAAGATGAACCAGATATTATAAGAACGATTTCGCAATGGATTAGTGAGGGAGTATTTGGTGTAGGAGTCAAACTGTTAGTACGGCCGTACACACCGGCTCGAGATCTCGAACGGGAGAAAGAAAAATATCAAGGTCTTGAAAATGACCCTAATATTGCTTTCAACTGGCTACGCCGTTCCGATAATGTCGATAATAAAAGATATTTTATGAGTATGCTTGAGTATTCAAATGTTATCATTTCTATTTTTTCGACAACGGCTATTGAGGCGGCTATTTTCGATAAACCGACCATAACCGTTGGCTTCGATGGTTATAAAAAGAGGCCCTATCATGAATCGATTGTGCGGCTTGAGGACATGTCGCATTTTAGAAATGTCCTAGATACAGGGAGTGTTAAGGTAGTAAGAAGTTTCAGTGATCTCAAAGAAAGTCTCTTGACCTATCTTGAAAAACCGGAGAGTGATCGAGAGAAGCGAAAGCTGTTGGTCGAAAAAATGTGCTATCGGGCCGACGGTAGGGCATCAGAGAGAATTGCTGATTTTGTTTTGAAAACGTATGGAAAATAAAAACATCACAACTCGTCTTTCTTTCTTGAAGAAATTTTTAAGCGGAGAGGCCAATTTCGGCTTTTGGGATTCCATTTCAACCGGCATTGGTTTGATCAATACCTTTTTTATTATCTCCGCTCTGACTGTTTATCAATACGGTGTTTTTCAGCTTGTTCTTTCCGTCTATGCCATTTTCAATAATTTTCTGGCGCTTGGCGGCAGTGTGGTGGGGAATGATATTTTGCGTTTTATTGGAGAGGGCAAAGAAAGAGAGGCAAAGCGTTTGTTTCTCGAATATAATGGCTTGCGTTTGGTTACGGGAGTTTTGATGGCAGGATTTATTCTTTTTGGTAGTGATCTTTTGACCCGATGGTACGCTGTCGATGCTCTGCGTTATCTTCATCCACTTGCACTGCTTCTTGTCCTTGAAATTATTTTCTCTGCCTGCAAAGCATTATTGACCTATCGTTTGCACTTTAAACTCACCGCATCTCGCGCTAGTCTTTATAAAATTGCCCAGCTCGGGCTTCTTATTTTCTTTTTTGTAAGGAACACCCTGGGTGTGCGGGAGGTGATTTTTTCCATGATTTTCGGTTCGATTATTTCAACCGTTGTTTTAATCCGTCCCGCTTTAAGAACCTACAAAATATGGGATGCGGTTCCTCGAGCGCCTTACTTTGTTTTAGGGTGGGTTTTCAAGAATCACGGCAAGTGGGACATTTTTCAGCAGTTTACCTCCAAACTCACGTCAAATCTTCAGCCGTGGATCATAAAGACTTTTATCAGTACAGAAGCGGTTGCTATTTATTCCATTGCTCAGACCATCGTAGCCGCTTTTATCGGTTTTTTCCCCGTGAAGACTCTTAACACTCTTATCCCGCTTCAAGCAGACGATGAAAAAAGACTACAAAAAATCTTCCAGTTTGCTTCTAAATATTTATTCTGTTTTGCAATCGGTCTTGGAATTATCGCTGCCCTTATTACTCCACCAATCATCTATCTCCTATTTCCAAAATATATTCCCTCACTGCCATATTTCTTTGTGCTCCTGTTCTGGATGCCAATTAGCGCTTTGAGTTCGGTAGCCTCATTGTTTCTTGTTGTATTGCGGAAACAAAAATACCTTTTCTATCAAAAGGTACTTAAAGGGATCACTGTCTTGCCCATGCTTCTCTTGGTTTCCTTTATCGGGCTATGGGGGTTGGTTGCATATCAGATTGTCTTTTCTTTCCTGCTTTTCTACTCGGTATATGCCTTCTTAAGGTCTGTACCGCCGGGCTTTTACTTGCCGTGGCGTAACTTCTTTCGTTTTGATGCAGAAGACAAAGAATTCTTTAAAACCCTTTGGCAGCAAGGACGTTCGGCGATTAAGAAAAAGTTTTCGTTTTTGCCGATTTAAGAATTGAGATTGACAGATTCAAGTTGAACCGACCGGCGTTTTGATTTCCGCGCAAGGTGAGCCATATATCTGCCTAACGGAAGCAGACCGATTTTTTCCATAACTTTTTTCATTTTCTTTCTGCGCAAAAGCCGTTTGTCCGCATTTCGTATTAGTTCTTTCATTCGCTCATATTCGTTTTGAAGTGAAGGGGTTTTGTCTCCTTGTGCTATACGTTCAAATAGTCCCGCTTGAGAACTTAATTCTCGAGCGTCTTTTTGATAGGCGATAGGGGCTAGGCCGGCTTTATGAAGGTAGTGAATAAAAGTATTTTCAGTGTAATAGTACGAATGGGCGTTTATAATTCCAGAAACGGCAAGCTCTTTCATGTCAGGCACTTCAATATAGATATGGCCACCTGGGGAGAGATATTTTAAATTTTTTTGTATGCTTTCAATTGGATTGGGAAAATGTTCATAAACATGACAGAGCAGAATAAGATCGTAGGTACCAGTTTCTTTCGGATCATCTTCAATTTTGCCCACACGCAAATCCATGCCGAGTTTCTTGCCGGCTTCAACAAGGGCAGGACCATAGTCGTAGCCGACTACTTTTTTACCGTCTAAAAAATATGGATACAAACTCCAGCCACCGGCACAGCCGATTTCAAGGACGGACTGTATTTTCGAGTAATCAAGTTGTTTTTTTACTAATTCATATCGAGTTTTAGGCCGGTTTTTCGCTTCAGAGAGAATAAATTCCTTTGCGGCCTTGCCCTCGATTCTGCCGTAGAGTTCGCCATAAAAGTCACTGCCATAAAACCAGTCTGTTGCTTCTTTGGTCATGCGGGGGTTTGATTGTACCAATCCACAATTTCTGCATATCACCATTTTCTGCATAATGCCAAAACGATCTACTTCTGCAATCAAATCAAATTCATCTTTGCCGCAAAGACAAGGAACTGCTTCGAACTTAACTTCACCACTTCTGATGCGCTCATTAAGTTCGTCCCGTTTTTTAATAGCCTCGCTTGTCATGCGGACATACGGCCTTGCTCCTTGTGTATGAAATTCTTCGCTCTTTGTTAGAGTTTCAATAATACGCATAAGCATACAGTATAGCAAAAGGATTCTACCCTTTGAATTTTTCTGCCTCTTCAATAAATGCATAGCAGATCATATGAAGAATTCCCATTTGAGCGTCTTCGACGCGGCCGTAGTGGAGAGAGTCAACGGCGATTTTTTCGTCGGCTATTTCAAAAATTTTGCCTTTCTTTGCCCCGACAAGCGCAACTGTTTTTAGTTTATTTTTTTTGGCCCATTCGAGCGCCTTGACTGTATTAGGGGAATTGCCGCTTACGCTCATGGCAATACAGACATCGCCTGCCTCGCCATAATTTTGCAGCTGGCCGACAAAAATATCCTCGTAACTGTAATCATTGCCGAGAGCGGTGATCCAGCTTATGTTATCGTTAAGACACAGCACTTTGAAGCGTTTACCTTGTTTATCCGATGCACTTTTACCTAAATCTGTTGCAAAATGCGACGCATTTGAAGCACTGCCACCGTTGCCGCATATAAAAATGTTTTTACCGTCTTTGTGGGCTTTTTTAACAATAGTGATGAGTTTCTCGACTTTTTCTACTGGAATAGAATCCAGAGCTTTCTTTTGTTCGGTGATGTAATTTTGTATCCAGGTTTTCATAAAAAATATGAGTTATAATCTATTGTAACGCTTTGCCGGAGGCTATCGTTACAATAATATAAAGTAATGAAAAAATTAGGAAACAAAAGTGTCGTAATTCAAAATCAAGATATCCAGGGAATTCTTTCAGAGTTGCCTGTTCAGGGTAAGCGAATGATGGAACCTCTTAAAACTTTTTCAAAAACAGAAGGAGTTTCTTTCAATATTTTAGAAGATACTGCCGTGTCGAACGATGCGGAAGTTCATACCCATGAGGCAGATTTGTGGGGATGCTTGCAAGGAGAAGTCACTTTTACTATTGGTGGAGAAATGGTTGATCCGAAACCGAGTGTAGGAAAGAATGGTCATGTCAATGAGAGAGAATTAAAAGCTAAGCAGATTAAAGGAGGCAGTGAAATTGTTTTAAAACCCGGTGATTGGCTTTGGATTCCGGCTGGCGAGCCTCATCTGCATAAAGCAGAGGGGACAGCACGACTTATTATTATCAAAATTCCTAACGTCCAGTAGATGGCTTACCATGCCGTCTGACCCGCATCAGCTACTAAGTTGCTTGCCGTGATAAACTCAGATGCGTTTGATGCAAGAAAAAGAATAACGCCTTGATATTCATCGGGTCGAGCTGGACGGCCAAGCATATTTCGCTCACCTAATTTTTTTAGGAATGCCGGCTCCATCGATCCAAAATTGACTGCCCCAAAAGAGACAGCGTTCACTCTCACTCCGGGTGCAGTTGAAGCAAAATATGATGCCCAAGCTCGGCTGAGACCCAAAAGAGCTGCTTTGATGGTAGGGTAAGAAACAGACTTAAATTTACCTTTCTCATATTTCCGATTATCAGGCGCAGTAATGGCTGACGTAGATGCTACATTAATAATGGACCCCTTTTTTTGTTTGATCATGTGAAAAGCAACTGCCTGGGTTGTAAAGTGAGCCCCATCGAGTCCTACCGCAAATTCTTTATCCCATAGCTCCTTGGGGTAGTCTTCGTAGGGGCTGAACTGTGCAAGATCAAGGGGGGTTGCATCTTTTCCCACTTTTGGATTTAAAGCCGCATTATTGATAAGGATATCAATATGCCCTTCTTTTTGGGCGATGTTGTCTACCACTTTTTTTACTTCTGTAGGATTGGTGATATTCACGATATGTTGTGTTGCCATTTCTTCTGGCATTGAGTTATTTTTTATGACATCGAATGAGTGAACTGTAGCGCCGGCTTTTTTTAGAATATCGATATGCTGAAAACCCAATCGGCCGGCGCCACCGGTGACGATTGCCACCTTGCTTTCAAGGCCAAATAAATTGGTGAGTGTTTTAGTGTCCATAAAGTCAGAGGGTTTTTAGAATATTTTTAATATATTCAAAGTATTTTGTATTTAAGTTTATATCATCTACTGTCTCACTTCTGGCCCCTTGCAGGATCAGTGGTCCATTATAACCACTTTCCTTCAGAGCTTTCAATGTCGAAAGAAAGTTGCCATCACCAGTGCCGATGGGAACGGTCCCGCCAGCATTTTTTGTGCGGTCTTTGATGTGAACACCAAAGAGAAGAGGGCCAAGGAACTTTATTTCGTCGATGACGTTCGCATTCATACTTACCATGTTGCCGATGTCGTAATAGGCACCGACGGCGCCGGAATTGAAGGATTTTATTAAATCCTTCAATTCCGGCGCAAGCATCTCGGCTTCAATGGCAATTCTCGATCCAATCGCTTCCGCCACTTTGATTGCTTGGGCCAACTGCTCCCGGGCCAGTTTTTTGTCCGCGTCAGTCTTTAAAGTACTGTCTTTAAAAAACGAAACAAGAATAGTTTTTGCTCCCACTTCTTGGGCATTTTTCACAAGTTCTACCATTATTCCTTTATAGTCGCTTTCTTTGCTATAGAAACCATGCACCGAAGGAGTTTCGATTTTGTATGTATCCTTTAGTCTGCTAATTTCTTTTCTGCCTTTTTCTGAAAAGAGAGGATTGCCTTCTAGGTTCTCTTTTTTTACCAATAGTTCAATGCAATCAAAGCCTATTTTTTTGGCTGTTTCAAATTCATTCTGCCAATTTTCATCAGGAAAAAATTGAATACCTCTTCCATTTGATGGCGTCAATCTGCCTTGAAGAATGCCAATTTTGTTCATCATTTGGTGCCAGTGCCAAGAAGCATCAATTCTTTCGACCATCGATATAATTTATTTTTATGCAGTTTGGTGACGGGACCGGTAATTTTAAGAAGCCACGCAATTATTTTTAGCTGTGGATATCGCCAATAAAGTGGATATTGATAAAAGATTTCGCTTGAGACATTTTTATAACCAAAAATATTCAACACATTTTTAAGCCCAAGAACGGTGTATGGTCGTTTATGAGTGTAGTCATTCCAAAAAATTTTAATTTGGGATACCCAATCCGGTGTCATTACGATAATACGTCCTCCTGGCTTCAAAATACGTTTTTGTTCTTCAAAGAATTTTTTAGGGTCATGAACATGTTCGGTTACTGATTTTGAGAAAATAACGTCAAAATAATTATCGGGGTATGGATAGGCGTCTGTCTCAATGTTGAAAAATTTCACTGGCATACCCCCGATGATGTTTGAGGTGGTCGCTTCCATATCCGCCCCTTCGACTTCCAACCCTAGTTTTTGAAATGCCTTGCCAAAATCACCGCGGCCGCAGCCAAGATCAAGGAGTCGGTGGCCCTGCTTGAAATCGAAGCGTTCATATAGATAGCGAGCAAGTTGGTCCGGATATGAAGTCAAGGGGCGAAGTTTTGGATCGTAAATTGTATCGATATATCGTGGCATATTATCTGGTATTAGTGTGAATTTTCTTTCCGTCTTTCGTATCGGAAACGTAGTCACTTGGCCAATTTTTTGGATCAATTTCCATTGGGTCACTTACTGCTAAGGTAATGAGCTCATCTATGATTTCCTTTGCCAGGGGGCCTGCTTCGGCCGCCCGGGCAGCACTTTCAATATTCTTTATTTTATTGCTTCCAACAAGGACGGTATCGATTGCAAGGTTGGAGAGAGCAAAACGGATGGCGAGAGTCGGTAGGTCAATACCAAGGCTTTTTGCAATGGCTTCGGCTTTGTCACCGTTCTTTCTTAACCCTACCAACGTGGGAGCGAGGTGTATTCGTGCTGGTGTTAGTGCTCCCTTGAGTAATACTGATCTGTTTATAATCCCGATATCGTGTTTTTTTGCCTCCTTAAACACTTGTGCACTCATTCGTTGGTCCATGATGCTATAGGCAAGTTGTAGCGTTTCAAAATTGCCATCTTCAATGGCAGCAAGCGGGGCTTCTTCGCCGCGCGTTGATATACCAAAGTGTTTTAGTTTTCCTTCTTTCTTCAATCCACTCATAATGGTAGATATAACTCCAGAGTTAATTTGCTCTGCAGAGCCGCCGTGAATTTGCACGAGAGAAATGAACTCTAAATCTAATTTACGAAGACTTTCCTCCACTTCTTTCCGAAACTGCGTAGCTAATTCCTTGTCGGTGATTTTTTCTCCTCGATCTAAAACGTGCCCGCATTTCGTTGAAACGATTACACCAGGAATTTTTGCAATACCAGATTTTCCAATACGTTCCTCTGCGGCTCCATAAAAGTGGCCCGTATCTATAAAAGTTATACCAAGATCCACCGCTCGCTTTAAAAGGTCAATTGTTGATTTTTCGTCTGGCAGATCTCTTGGACCTATGCCATACGCATAACCGATCTCAGTGGTACCGAGGCCGATTGCTGATACTTTTAAATTTGTCCTGCCGAGTGTTCGTGTTGATATCATTTTTTTTAATTATTTCTTTTTAGATCCACCAGGATGTTTTTTCAAGTGTTCATGGATTGCCCATTTTTCTTTATCAATAATGCTTTGAACATATTTTAAATCATTCATACTATCGATGTCACCGGTATCTGGTGTAAAGAAAGCCAAAATTTTATCACCGTGAGTCAGTCCAGGATTGTTTAAAATAAATTCAGACTTAAGGACATCAAGATAACCATCGGGTTTGTAGGTTGATGGGAAGGCCTGGCGGGGGAGGCCGTGGTATTCGGGGCGTCTGTCTTGAGGGAAAAGTCCAACAAAATAGTTCCCTTCCAATCCGTACATTTTTTGCGGGGTATGTTCAATTTTATGCGCAGACCGCAAAGAAGTAGCGTCAGGATGTTTTTTGATATGCTCAATAGCTTCAGTTATTTTTTTTGGATCACGCAAAGGGGAAGTGGGACGAAGTAGGAGCAGATATTCGGGAATTGAACCCTCATTTTTTTGGAGCCATTCAAGAGCGTGGACAATGAATTCTCGATCAAGTGAGGTATCAGTTGCTAATTCCTTTGGTCGTAAAAAAGGGACATCAGCGCCGTATTGTTTTGCTATCTCTGCAATTTCTTCGGAGTCTGTAGAGACAATAACTCGCTCTACTCCTTCTGTGAGATGACCAGCGGCAATAGAAAAAGCGATCAGCGGAAAACCGCCAATGTCCACAATGTTCTTTTTAGGAATAGTTTTAGATCCACCCCGAGCGCCAATAATGGCATGTACAGAGCCCTTCTTTATCTTCATAGTATGTATAACAGTATAGAGCAAATTCTCGTTACATCAAAAAATAAATTCTGCTTGTCCATATCCCCGCAAGAAGCTCGCGGGGAATTCTGGGGGAGAGATTTAAAGGGTTTTCGTACCTATTTTCTCTACCCACTTTACCATTTCGAGGTGTTCTCGGATGTTTGGCAGGGATTGTTTTTTGCCGCTTAGAAACTCTTCTACTTCACGGAAGAGTCCTGGTTTATATTTTGTATCAAGGGTGTCATCGACGACAACTCCGGTTATTTCGACTTCGCCCTTTTTTTGTTCAAATAATTTTTCAAGAGGTCTCAGAATCAATCGGCGGTTTTTTGTTAAAATCTCAACACCCCAACGTCCAGCCGAGAGCCAGTTGGCATGATATGAAAAAAGAACATCATTTTCTGTTTTGCCGGAGCCACTAAAAATTGCTCCTGAAGGATGCCAAGGAAGTGAGCCACTTACTTCAGATACGAGGGTTTCGGGCTTACCGCCAAGATAAAAAGCTAAATCGATAACATGTGAAGAGTTTGCTAAAAGCCAGTTTGCTTTTGTTTCTGGTGCAAAATCTAGCTTTTCGATTTTATGAGCCCATTCGGTAAATTCGAAATTAAAAGAAAGGGCGCCGCCGTCTTCAATAATAAGTTCGTGGGCTTTTTTCGTCGATGCATAGTGACGGCGATTGTAGGCGACGGATACATGCGCGTCATCGCGACGCGCAGACTCCTCTACCTGTGCAATTTCTTTTTGATTAAGTCCCGCTGGTTTTTCAACGAGGATATCCCTGATACCGCATTCAAGAAGACTAAATGTCACTCGAGAAAGGTTCGGTACATCCACGGCCACAATTGCATGTCCATATTTCCCCAAGCTAGCAGGATCACATTTATCAATACCTCCACGCTCAACGGCAATACCAGTGTTTTTTTCAAACAATTCTGCACTTCTATCGTTGCGGCCAATAACCCGAAAAGGCACATTCAGACCTTTCAAAACTTTCGCGTATTCAATAGCCATGGCGCCCGCACCGACAAGAAGTACGTCTTTTTGATTCATCAGTTTTTACTTAGCCATACCCAAAAATATCGTGAGCCCACCCCCTCTGTTTTTATCACCGAAAGGTTTGAATTTTCTAACAGGCTTGGTAAATCTTTACTTGTAAACGATGGTCCGTAAAACCAGTTTTTCTTTGAGGTGGGGAGGCCACGTAGTTGGATTTTGGCAATCCCTCTCGGGTTTAGAACCCGACCAATTTCTTGGATGTTACTTTGAATAGTTTTTCGGTCTGGCATATGTTGAAAGACGATAAAGGAAAAGACAAAATCAAATGTATTTTCAGGGAATGGGTACTGTAAGCCGTCAGTTGCCACAAGTGTCGCATTTGTTGTATTGGAAAGCCTCTCCTTTGCCTCGTGTATCATTGATTCAGAAATATCGATACCGGTGACTGATTTAAAATGGTTGGCAATAAAGAACGTTATTCTACCGATGCCGCAGCCAATTTCAAGAACGGTTTTTTCTTTGAAAGGAGAGAGCCTTTCTTTTAGGAGACCATCGTTTTCTATCAAGTCTCTATAATCTTTCTTGCCCGCCTCTTTAAACTTCTCTTCAGTGATCTTTTCACCATAGTCGGTTAACACATAGTAGCGTGGATTTTTACTGCCAAGTTCATTCCACTTTTTCTTGCTCGCATCTATTGTTTCAGAAGGAATAATAGCGTTTACCGCTTTACGGAGGAGTGTTTTTACTGGCTTTGGTACAAGTCTTTTCATTTGCATAGCTTGATAATGCATTATAACATAATGAATCTATGAAACGTTTCTATGTGGCAAAAGTGTATTGGGGCATTGTGCGAATGTTTTTGTTGCAAACTTTTTTGCGCCGAGGTAAGACTGTACGAACGGAGGAGCAAGTACGTAAAGAATACAAAGAAGCGTGGGGTGAGTCGTCTGAAGATATTCTCTTTGGTCGAAAATTGCGTGTTCAGCGTGACGGAAATCGCCTTATCATCGGTCGGGCTATTGATTCACGTAAATTTTTCATTTCACATGTGGAGAGTATTGTCTGTTCACTTCAACCGGGAAACATTTTGGAACTTGGAAGCGGCATTGGTATAAATATTTTAACGCTTGCAGTGCTTAATCCTTTGATAAAAAGTTTGAAGGGGATTGAGCTCACCGATCAAGGTTTTGCTCAAGCAAAAGAATTATTGAAAAATCCGCCTATTCGGGCTTTGATGTATCTCACCGAACTTGATGAGAAAACGATTCGAGAACGCTTGACCGGCCGAGATATTGAATTTGTCCAAGGCAGTATTTTGAAACTGCCTTTTGCCGATAAAAGTTTCGATTTTGTCTATTCGATGTGGGTGCTTGAGCAAATTCCTAAAGAGTATCCACAAGCTTTCAGGGAAGCTCGGCGGGTTTTGAGACAAGAGGGTCACGCTTTTTTCATGGAAGAATTTATTGAAGCTCAAGCTAATATTTTCCAGCGCATACATCTGCGAAATGTAGACTACTTCCACGCAAGCCTTTGGGAAGTCGAAAAATACGGTCTTAAGGTCTTGCGTTTTGAGCCTCTGCCGATGGATAAAGTGAAGCTGACGTATGGGTCGCTTCTGTGTGAGAATAAAAAATAAAATTATTGTTTAGCATCTCCTATACTATAACCAGTGCCACAGTTTGTGCAGTTATTGTCTTTCAAAATATTTCCACCTACTATACTGGTTTCGATCTTTGTAATATTTTTGTTCAAATTAAGATTCCACACGATATTTACAATTCCTAAGATTATTCCGAGTAATGCAACTACTAAATTTATAAGTGGATTTAACTTTTTTACCCATTGATTGGTTTTTTCTATCCATGTCATAGTTTTACTAAATTATATAATTTTACGTAAACGGAAAATAGTCGTAATTGCCTCCGTTTGCGTTTAAGAATTGGCGGAGGGGTTCCAAAATCTGAAGATGGATTTTAGACGAATCTTGAAATGTGACGGCGCGACATTTGCCTTCTCTTAAAATTTCTTCGACAAGCCAAGTAGTCATGACACTTTGATAGGGAATAGGTGAGGCCACTTCATTCCATTTCCAGCCATTTTTCTTTTTTGAAACCCATGTTTTTTCTTCCGTTTCGCGAATTATGTATGCAACGTCTTCATCGGTCACTGTTATAAGGGAGGGTTCGGTGCCAGAGGGATAACGTGTAAATGAACCGGTACTTCCATCAGCAAAAGTCACTCGGATAGTGCCTATAAGATCGATAAAGCCTTTTCTTTTACTTTCAATAGGTGTTGGATCAATAAGAGAAGTATCAACAGTGAAATCGAGACATTCGGTAAGATAGGCCATATGATCCAAGAAATGGACGATGCTCGTTACAAGTCCTGTTTCGCCGCTTCCGACTGTGTAGTTAATCTTCTTAAGCAGTCCGTCTTTTTTCATTTCAGCATAAAAGGGAATTGTGCGCATGGTGCAGTTGACCCAAGCACGCACATTGTTTTTTTTAAAAAGTTCTGCGACGGTTCTATAGTCTTCTTTTCTATCAAAAAGTAATTTTTCAAGGAGAAAATACTGAACTTTTCTATTTTCAAGAACGTGTTCAATGGCAGATCGGCGGTCTTTAGAGGTTGTGGCTACAATGCAAAGATCAATACTTTCGGTATTGTTCGGAATATGCTCGTAAAAAGAAACACAGTGTGGACTTTTTTCCGGCTTTGCGGAATCAAAAGCGGCGCGAGCTTTTTCGCGTGATTCTTTGTTTGGTTCAACAACGGAAATATCGAGTGGTTCTTTAACTGCTTTCAGGGCTTGGAGATGCCTGCTGCCGATGTTGCCAGCGCCAATTAGTAGGACTCGTTTCATAAAATAGTCAAAAGTCTATAAAGTCTGTAAAGTCCATAAAGCATTTTGGATTCGGCTTTAAGGACATTATAGACTTTTGACTTTATAGACTGTTAGATCTTATTTCCTTCGGAGCTTTTTCATAACCGGCACTTCCGATTCCAAAATCTTTTTCTCGCCGGTACCCTTTGTTTTTTCAAAAAACCTGATATAGGAGACTAGGCGTCCAAAACCAAATGGTTCCATCGAAGCCGCTTGATCTGATCCCCACATGGCACGATCAAGGGTAATGTGTCGTTCAACAACGGAAGCTCCCATAACAGCTGCCGCAAATGCTGGACTCATACCGACTTCGTGGCCAGAGTAGCCAACCGGTATACCAAATTCATCACGAAGGGTGTGAATGGCTTTCAAGTTTAATTCTTCTGGATTTGCGGGGTAGGTGCTTACTGTGTGCATCAAAACGAGATTGTCTTTTCCTAAAGTTTCAACTGCTTTTTTGACAATATCTAAGTCAGACATGCCGGTTGAAACAATCATCGGGCGATTTTTGGCACGTGTATGTTTCAAAAGTCCATTGTCGGTAATTGAAGCCGAAGCAATTTTATAGGCTGGTGGATTAAATTGTTCAAGAAAATCTACAGATTGTTCATCCCACGGTGAAGCAAACCAGGCAATACCTTTCTCTTTTGCATAGCGATCAATTTCCCGGTATTCAGCTTCTGTTAACTCAAGAGCACGTTTCAAATCGCCGTTGGTTGAGTTTTCAAAATCTGATTCTTTGAGGCGTTTGACCGCATCAGGAGGAAGCACTCCGCGCTTCACTGCTTTAAGGAGGATGCTTGCTTCGACTGGCCGAGGTTTTGCTAATTCTTCAGGAGTGTAGACCACTTCAACGGTTCTTTTCTGGAATTTGACTGCATCGCATCCAACCTCCTTTGCTTTATCAATGAGTTTTTTGGCAAGCTCAATGTCACCATTATGATTGATACCAATTTCGGCAATGATGTAGACAGGCTGACCTTCACCAACAAGCCGTCCACCGATTGATACAGGACCGTACTTTTTCTTTTCAGGTGGCAGAGATACACTTGGTTTTGGAATCTTTTTTGCGACCTTCTTCACTGCTTTAACAACCTTCTTTTTGCTGTTCTTTTTCATAGAATTAAATGAATTAGAGAGTTAATGTAACATTATGTATAACTATCGGTCAATCGTAGTAATTACCTATACTCGGCTCGAAAAATGTGACGTTCTTGTATACAATGATGTTCTATAGATATGGCAGAAAAACAACATAAGAAGCCGGTGCTCATTTTTGTGCCGCATTACATCGGCAGTTCAAAATATTTCGAAAAACTGGCGCCGTTTGTAGAAGAAAAATACGACGTTATTTTCTTCTTGTCCTTTGTCCATCAGAAGTTTTTCACAGAGATGAAAAAGGCTGCAGCTCTTTCGGGGAGAGTGGTTTTTGCGCCAGAGCCACCAAAATCAATCTCAATCATTGATTGGATTCCTTATGTCTATTTTGTACGTAACCTACGTCGCTATAAAAAAGATGTTCTAGATCTCTTTGGTAATTCAGATATTAAAAAAATAATTGCAGTTAATGATAGCGGTCCGTATTCGCGATTTCTTTTTAGTGAAGCAAAAAAGAAGGGAATTGGTACGTTTGTATTGCAGTGGGCTATGTCTTTTGAGGGTGCTCGTGCGCGGGCAAAGAAAAAAACCACTGTCGTAAAAGGATTTGTCTATCGGTTCGGAAAACCAATCTACGCTAGTTTCAAACGAAAATTGATTGCTTTGATTTTGGGCCGAGGTTTTGCGCCTAGTAAAGATTTAATTGGCCGCGGTAATGCCGAAAAGTTTGGCGTTATTAATGAGCAAACCAAAGAGTTTTTCTTGTCACAGGGGGTGCCGGCGGATAAATTGTCCGTGGTTGGGTATTTGGATTTTTATTTGGGACAGAAAACGAAAGAGGATTTTGATCGAGATGAAGATCGGCGCGCCGCGGCGGCGCGCCGGCTCGGCCTCGATACTTCAAAAAAGCACATTGTCTTTCTTTCTTCGCCTTACAACGGCAAAGATATACAGATTCTTGACGATAAAGGTCAATTGGAATTTACCGAGCGTGTAGTCAAAGAAATTCGCGCAGTATGCTCCGATAATGAATACGACATTTTGCTTAAAATGCATCCTTCGGAGAATGTGTCGCTTTACGAACCTCTTAAAAAGTACGGGGTCACTCTCTATGATAAAAATACCAATAATTACGAGTTAATTTATTTCGCTGATCTCTATCTTGCTGGTGGCACGGCAACCAATTTCGTACCGCTCGTCATGGGTAAAGACTCTCTATTTATCAATTTTCTTAATATTCCTGTGGTTGAATCAACGAAGAAGGTTTTTAATATTACATCTTTCGTTCATGACTATAGCGAGTTTAATTCGCTTTTACAAAAATTTAAAAATGGACAATTACCAAAGCAATACGAGGCGGTAGAGACAATCACCACTAAAGATTCGCTCAAGAAAATTTTGGCGTGGATCGACTAGTGCTACCAAGCGCTAAACCCGCCATCAAGTACAAAGGTGCTTCCGGTGATGTAACTTGAATCGTTGGAAGCAAGGAGGGTTAAAGCTCCATTGAAATCTTTTTTATCCGCCATTCTGCCAAGCATGGTTTTATCGCTGTATTTTTTAATGAAGGCTGGATTCTGATTATTCTCCACGCCACCAAAAACGACACTATTAACACGCACATTATATGGGCCAAGGTATGAGGCCCAAGCGCGAGTAAAATTCAAAAGCGCACTTTTGACTGTCGCATAGGCAACCGATTTAAATTTTCCTTCATCATATATACGGTTGTCAGGTGCAACGTATCCGTAAATTGAAGAAACATTGATAATAGAGCCGGATTTCTGCTTCATCATTTCTCGAGCCACTGCTTGGGTCATAAGTTGTGTGCCGGTTAGGCCAACTTCAACTTCTTTTTTCCACAAATCCGGCGGATATTTTTCATAGGGCGAAAATTGAGCGGCAGATTCTCTGCTACCAGGCACAGGATTGAGAGCGGCATTGTTGATGAGAACATCAATGTGGTCAAAGTGTTTAATAGCTTCGTCGAGTTCGTTTTGTATTATTTCCGGTTTGGTTATATCTACTTGGCTGACCCACGGCTCTTTTCCGGTCTCTTTTTTTATTGTTGGCAGTGTATTGTCTATGAACTCTTTAGTTGTAATATCAAAAATGATCACCCGAGCACCGAGGTTCAAGAAGTGTCGGCAAAATTCCGTGCCCAAAAACCCTGTACCGCCAGTGATAAGAATTACTTTGCCCTCGATATCCATGAATTGTTTTTTCATCGCTTAAAGAAAGAATAGACTGATAATTTCTGTAGTGCAATTCTAAATTCTCGATAATCGTCCAAATGACCTTGCCAAATTTCCGGCACCCACGTGACTCTCTCCACGTTCGGTACATTTTTTTCCAAAATCTCAAAGGCTTTTTTGAAGGGCACATCGCCTTCACCGATTTGCAATCCTTCTTTGCTGGTGCCGCGGCCGTCGGCAATATGAAGATGCCTTACAAACGGTGCCACTTCTTTTATAAACTCAAGATAATCGCGTTTCTCGGCTTGGCAGAAAAGCCAGGCGTGGGAAAGGTCGAGACACATTTTCAAGTTAAGGGTTTTGCAAAATTCCACCATCTGTTCCGGTGCGCCAAAAAGACTGATGTTCCAAAGGCCGCCAAAAAACCAACCGAAGGCCGGTAAATTTTCCGGCAAGAGTTCGACTCCGCTGGCATCGAGTTTCTTGAATGCTTCGATAGCCCTCTCGACAAGGAGGTGAGGGTTTGGATGTGGTTTAAGCCCGATGCCGCCGACATGGATGACGATCGTTGGTTTACCTTCAAAGTGTTTAGCAATGTCGCGCGTTTTGTCTATAGTCTTTTGCATCAGTTGGATAGAATTCTCGCGAATTTTTGGATCATCTGAAGCCATATCAACAGGATCGCGGTCATTATATTCCGGCGCATGAACGTAAAGGCCGAATGGATATTTCGCGTCAGGCTTGAATTCAAAATCGAGATCCTTGTCACTTAAATGAAATTCTAAGAAAGCCGGCCGCGGTTTAAATGAAAGCAGTGTCTCAATTTCAGAGAAACGAGCTTTCAGACCCCATCGTCCACCGATTGAGTTTATGTCAGTGATTTTTTCTGTGTCTGAAATATCTTCTGGCATAAAAGATTCGTCTACTGCTATATCTCTTTTTGCTGTTTTACCAACAAGATCGTATATACGTTGAGGGGAGAGTCCGCCGCCCGGCCCTTTAACCGTGAGCATGTCGCGCGTAATTTTTGTGTCTCTGGGGATAGTCACTTTTGCTACCAAGCTTTTTCGCAAGGCTAGTTTGTTCATCACTTCGCCTCGAGTAATTTGTTTATTGCCAAAACCCAACGCCCGTTCGCATTCTCGAATTCGTTTTACTAATTCTTTAAATTGTTCAGGCAACAGGGAAGCGCTGTGATCTGGTCCTTGCTCTTCTTGGTTGAACGTAATATGTCGCTCAATAATTTTTGCGCCTAAAGCCACTGCGCTTATCGTATGGTCGATTCCCATTTCATGACCTGAATAGCCGACTGGAACTCCATAGCGACGTCCGAGGGTTTGAATCATGCGGAGATTGAGTGTTTCAGCTCCTGCTGGGTATGTGCTTTGACAATGAAGTAAAGCAAAAACAGCCCCTCGCTCATGTAAGAATCGAACCGTTGCGTCAATTTCATCGAGGGTCGACATGCCTGTGGAAAGAATAAGCGGCTTTTTTTGCTCAATAAGTTTTTCAAGTAAAGGAATATTTACAAGATCAGCCGAGGCCACTTTATAGAGAGGAGGATCGATATGTTTTTTTAGAAAATCAACACTCTCTTCGTCAAATGGTGTGCCGAAGATAAGAATATTTTGTTCGTCGGCGTATTTTTTTAACTCCTTGTATTCTTTTTCGCCGAATTCCATTTCTTTGAGAATGGGCACAAGATAGTTGAGAGATTGATCAAAAAGCGCTGGGTTCTCGAGCACTTTTTCTTGATAGAGTGAATTGATATTGCGTTTTTGGAACTTAACCGCTTGAGCACCGGCCTCTTTTGCAGCCCGGATCAGTTTTTTTGCCTCCTCTACTTTGCCATTATGATTGACGCCAATTTCAGCAATGATAAAAACCGGACTTTTCCAGCCGATGCGAACAACGCCCGCAAAAAAATCAGAAGGGTGTTTATTCAAAAAACGTCGCTTCTTCACAGCGATTTTTAATTTCAAGCGAGCAAGGGCGCGTTCTCGCACTGTTCGGGTGCCGAGCATTTTTATTTTCTGTGGCAGACGTCTCCAGTTCATTTCGATTAATATAATTTTCCCAAAAAAGTCTAACCTGCGTCAGGTATCATAGACTGTAACAGAGAAACATAAAAGAATATTACCTAGCAGTAGAATTCATTTAAGAGCGTTTAGCACAAAATGCTACTCCTTCTGAAAATTCAATTTTGTTAATTGCGGGCCGCTCAAAACCGATAATTTTAAAACCAGCACGCTCAAGGACTCTATAGCTTTGTGAAAAGTAATCCATATTTTTAAGATACAGCCTTTGAAATATGTTTTGTTGGGCTTCGCGGAATCCTTCAATGAAACAGGCATTTTTTTTGGCCACTCGATAGGCTTCTTTAAAGACAGCTTCGTATTCTTGGGGAATTTGCTCGATAACGAGATGCGAAAACACAAAGTCAAATGAAGGGGATTGCCACGGAAGGGTACGTGCATCGCCCTGCATGAAAGTGATGGAGGTTTCGGCAAGCCGTTTGGCAATAATGTCTTTTGATAAGCCGGTGACATATAAAAGATCTTCATGCGCAGGTTCTTTGAGCATCTCTTGAGCTTTTTCAACGCCGGCTTCAGTTAATTCCACTCCACACCATTTTTTCACCTCGGGGTAGAGAACGGCAAGTGCGATTATATTAAATCCGTTGCCGCTACCAATTTCTAAAATCGATTCTGGCTTGGTAGCTTTTATGTAATGTGCAAGGAGCAACAGATCGCATTTTTGCAAATCAATACCGCGAGCCAATGCCAATTCGCCATTTTTTCTCACCAATCGAACCGTATGGCCATGCTCATACATGAACCCTTGCGATTGTTTCCAGAGGGTACTGTATTCTTTGCCTGAATAGAGAGAAGATCGTGCGATTTTGCTTTTTTGAAAAAGCCGTTTAAGGAAATGTTTTATTATCGAGACGTGAAGGCGGCGCTCGGAATTTCGGTGCAGTTTTGGAGTAGACATGTTTAATTATTTACAGGAGAAGGGAATAGGCAGCCATGTCGCTCATATTTTTTAAAGCTTCAGAAGAAGGGGCGGTAAAAGTGCGCGGATGAATTGAAGCTTTTGATACAAAACAGCCTGTATACATAAGCCGCTTCTTCACAGTGCAAAGACCGCCTCGATGAAGGCCGCTGGTATCACAGAAGATGAGGGTTCCAGCTTTTCCCATACAGATTTTGATGTCTTCTGGCGGAACTGCGGCTTCAACAGCTCCCGGTTTTGGGTAGCTGCCAAGAGGGGGCACTTGAGGAAATAAGTGGCGCCATCTGCCGCCGTGCTGGGAACCTTTTACATAGGTAAAAGGCCCGGCCCCAGGTTCATCAACATCTGAAATGTAAACAAAGATTTTGATGACTTTTTTGTCTTCAGGATCACGATGCCATTTTTGGGAAAAAGAGCCTGGATCATCGGGGGATACTTTCAGTGTCATTTGCAGAGTGTAATTTCGAAACTTAGGATATTGTTCGAAGTAAGCCGAAACAGTGTCAAGCATTTTAGTATCGAATGTTAACTGCAAAAAGGGATTCCCAAGATCGATCGGCAGAGCATTTTCTGGGGCATCAATGAGGCTCTTAAGAAATTTTTTATTGTATTTTTTGAAATAGGTATCGCTTTTTTCAGTGGTTGATATCCCGGCAGTTTCAGAGGGTATTTTTTCGAGCAGTTTCTCTGCGTACTGCCGAAGAGTTACAAACAATGAGTCACTTTCAAAAAATTCGTTCACCGAGACGATTGCTAAGCCATCCGTTTTCAGATTTCCAAGAACTTTTTTTTGAATGGAGGAAAGAGATGGCTGTTTTTTTCTCCATAATGTCCGCGGTTCTCGATTCAGAAAATAAAACCAGACAGGCCAGCTTGACCGAATGCGATGGCGAAGCCAGAAGAAACGGCCATTTTTTGTTTTTTGTTCCATAAAATAAGTATAGGCATATTCTCTAATAAATCAATGAATATCTCTAAAAAATGTCCGGTCAACCCCCGATTGTTTTTGATGTGTCGCTTTGTTATACTTTGCTCGCGTCTCGCGAAGCTGTTAAGCTGTTTTTATCAATAAAGATTTAATTTTGTGAACGTACTAGGCGTAAAATGTGTGGGGCACGACACCGGAGCCGCATTGCTCTCAAACGGAAAAGTGGTGGCACTATCGGAGGAGAGGCTTACCAGAAAAAAACATTCGCCGGGAATTTTTCCAGAGCAAAGTATTGAGTATTGCCTCAATTTTTTAAATTGTGCACCGGCTGATATCGATCTCATTGTTGTTGCCGAGGAGAGACATCAAGTCGGCGATTTTGACGTTAAAGATATTTTTCTCAGACGGATGGGTGCGCGTTTTGCAAATGCTCGCGTTGAATCAGTAAACCATCATAACGCCCATGCAGCCTCCGCTTTTTTTGTGTCGCCCTTTGATGAAGCTGCCATCTTGATTTATGACGGTTTTGGGGAAGAGCTTAAAAGTCACTTAGGTGCCGTTTTAGAAACCGAAACATTATATGTGGGTCGGGCCAATTCGTTTGCCGAAATTCATAAAACTGTTCATCATGTTAAGAATGGACGTACTCCATACTCAAATGGCATCGGCATGGTATATGCAAAAGTGTGCCAAAAATATCTTAAACTCGGGCGTTTTAATGAAGGAAAAATGATGGGACTCGCGCCATATGGCAACGATTCGTTTTTAAAGCAGTATCCGTTCGAGAAGTGGGTAAGAGACGATGGCAGAGATATTGTTCTGAATCCGCTGATTAGTTTCGCCCCGTCAAAGCTAGGCGGTTTTAGCGGCGCCATAAAAAATCCAAAGAAAGCAATGCTCCTGTTTTGGTATGGTTTGGGACGGTTGAGTAAGAAAATAACTCAAAAGGCCACATCTCGTTTCAGGCTGAAGACCCAAGAGGAATTGTTTGAGGAAATTCACCTGAATATACCTGCAAGAAGCGGCCAAGCCTTGCCGGACGACTATTATACTTCAGTTGCTTACGCCGTTCAGAAAATTCTTGAAGAAGTCTGTCTGCGATTTGCAAAAAAGCTTTTCGCCATAACTCGTTCGGAGAATATTTGCATTGCCGGTGGCGTGGGATTGAACATTGATGCCAACCGTCGCATTTTGGACGAATCCGGTTTCAAGCATATTTTCATTCAACCGGCGGCATCGGATGCAGGTATTCCATTGGGCGCTGCTCTCTACGGCTTTCACATGATATTGAAACAGCCTCGCTTTTTTAATATGCAAAGCGCCTCACTCGGACGACCCTACGGTGATACAGAAATTCGAAATGCCGTCGAGACCTTTAAAGAAAAAATTAACTTTCGAAAAAGTACAGAGGCTTCAAAAGAAGCGGCAAAAGCCATCAGTGAAAATAACATTATTGGCTGGTTTCAGGGAGGTTCGGAATATGGGCCGCGTGCTTTGGGAAATCGTTCAATTCTCTGCGATGCCCGTAATCCCGAAATGCTTACGATAGTTAATAAGAGGGTAAAGCAGCGCGAATTGTGGCGGCCCTTTGCCGCATCGGTGCTTCTAGAGCGCGTGAACGATTTTTTTTGACCTTACAGAGCCGAGTCCTTTCATGATTTTGATGTCGCACGTGCCCAAGGAAAAACAGTCGAAAATTCCATCGGTGGTGCATGTTGATGGCACCACAAGAATTCAAACAGTTACTCAAGAAGCCAATGGCGTGTACTACGATCTCATCAATGAATTTTACAAGTTGACTGGCGTTGCCCTTGTCTTAAATACTTCCTTTAATCTCGGCGGTGATCCGATTGTGGAGACTCCCTATGACGCTATTGATTCTTTTTTGAGGACAGATATGGATGTATTGTTTATTGAGAATTATGTTATCACTAAGAAGTGAAGCACCAAATTGAAAATTACAAGCTCCAAATAGTATGGAACCTAAACGATCTTAAATGTTTGAATTTTTTGAAATTGTAATTTATTTGTGATTTGCAATTTTGGATTTGTAATTTGATTTGTGTATGCCAAATAAAACTCTCTTCATTTCCTGTTTCCACTCCCTCATTTCTCGGAATATTTTACAGACTCCGATTCTTTCTACGTTGGCGGGGAAGGGGATTCGTATTGTGGTGCTTGCTCCACAGTACAAGGTTTCATATTTTCAAAAACTATTCGGTAATGAAAATGTTGTTATAGAAGGTGTAGATATCGGTGGTTCTATTCGAACTCTTCGAGTCGGGATGCTCAAACGCTTGGCAGAAGCATTGCCAAATACAGAACGGGCTCGTCTCGGTAGGAAATTGACTCTGTCCGGCACGCGGAAAAATAAAATCTATTATTATTTCTTTTATGCGCCGGCTGCCGTTTTAGGAAAATCGAAATTGGTCATGAAAATTTTGCGCTGCATTGATTATCTTATGTCACCCCGAGGCCGTTTTTATGCTCTCTTTGAAAAATACAAGCCGGATTTAATTTTCTCAACTGATGTGCAAAACGAGCATGACGTTGCTCTTATGCAGGATGCGTATAAAAAGGGAATTAAGACCGTTGGCATGGTGCGATCGTGGGATAATCTTGTGACCCGGGCTTTTCGTTTTGTGCCAGAAACGCTTGTTGTCCATAATGAAATCTTGCGCGATCAGGGCTCCACGCTTTATGGTATCAATCCGGAAAAAATAATAGTGACCGGCGTGCCGCACTACGATCGCTATTTTAAAGGGGAGATAATCAAGCGGGATGCATTTTTTACCCAAACAAAACTCGATCCGTCTAAAAAAACGATTCTTTATTTTCCACTCTGCGATTACCGTGTCGTACGTAAAAAGGATGATAACAGTGATGAGGCTTACATGGATCGCTATATTCTGAAAATTTTAAGTGAAATTAATGCGAATGTTATTGTCCGTTTTTCTCCAAACGAAACAGTCACCATCCCTGGCTTCGTGAAGCCCAACAATTTTTATTACGATCAACCTGGCTATTCATTCGATAAGGAAACAGTCACCAATCGAGATGTCACCCGAGCAGACGATGATATGCTTATCAATGAACTTTCTTTTTCTGATGTCATAGTCACTGGCCCTTCAACTGCCGCCATTGATGCCGCTGTTTTCGACAAGCCTATTATCTTTATTAATTTCAACTCAAATAAAGGAAATGCCGAGGCGGGTCAGATTTTTGAATATGCTTCCGAGCATATTATAAATATCCTAAAAACCGGCGGCACAGAAAGGGCTCATTCCAAAGAAGAATTAATTTCGCTTATTAAAGAATACTTTGGAAATCCGAGTCTCAATCGTGCTGGTCGGCAAAAAATTGTCTCTCGTCAATGCTTTAAAACCGACAGCAAAGCAAGCGAGCGGACAGCAAAAGCTATACTCGAGGCACTGTCAATGTAAATAGGTGACAACCAGTCTCTCTCTGGTGTTATATAATTTGATACGTTTTTGCTATGAAGACAATTTTCATCACAAGTTTCCATCCGATTATTTCTAGAAATATTTTGGGCACTCCTCTCCTCGATCTTTTGTTGAAAGAGGAGGATGTCCAGTTGGTTATCATCGGCCGCGATAAAAAGGCTGATTTTTTTCGTGGGCAGTTTGGGCGCAATCGCATTATTATTCAAGGTATTCACACCAAGCGAAATCGCACAGACCACTTTTTGCAGTACCTTGCTTTTTCGGCCGTTGATTCAGAATCACTGCGAATCAAGCGGCTTACCGAAATGAAAGGCCGTGGCAGTCTATTTTTTAGATTTTTAACAAACCCTGTCGGCCGAGCCTTTGTACGCTTTCTTACAAAACTTCTCGTTCACGATGGCCAGGTCGAAGCTCTGTTTGAAAAATATAAACCAGATTTGGTTTTTTCAACTGATATCCAAAATGATTTTGACGTACGGTTTATCTTGGAAGCGCAAAAGAGAAAGGTGCGAAATGTCGGCATGATCCGCTCCTGGGATAATCCGGCCTCAAAAGGCCTAATTCGAGTGCTGTCAAATCGTTTTATTGTCCATAATCGCGTTGTTGAAAAAGAGCTTAAGGATTTACATGGTATACAGCAAACACCGATTGATGTGGTGGGTATTCCGCACTATGATCGGTATGCAGGAAGCTTGATGAGCAGGGAAGAAGCGGCAAAAAAGATGGGGCTTGATCCTCGCCGAAAGGTGGCTTTATTTGTTCCCGTTGGTGATCGTTACATTGAATCAAATACGGTAGACCGGGATGTCCTCGCTTTTCTTGATACTGCATTGCCGCCGGAGTGGAATATTCTTGTACGTCTGCCTTTCTCCGATTCCGTTTCATTTCTTGATGACAGAAAATCAGAAGGCCGAGTCATTTTTGATCGTCCGGTTCCTCATTTTGAATTGCTTAAAAATAATGAACTTTCTACTGCTGACGAAGAGCGATTGGTTGCCACTTTGACGCTTGTGGATATTGTTGTGTCTGGCCCGTCGACCATTGTGGTCGATGCAGCTTTTTTTGATAAACCAGTTATTCTTATTGCTTTTGATGGCGAAGAAAAACGAAATGAATTGAAAAGTGTCGTACGATATTTTAAGTATACTCATTGGCAGCCGGTATTAAAGAGTGGAGGAGTTTGCTTTGCTCGAACTAAAGAACAAGCAAAGAAGTGTCTCGATGAGTATGTGCGAGATTCTTCGAAAGATAAGGATGGCCGTAAACGCATTGTCGAGGCGGAATGTTTTTCCCGAGACGGTAAATCGAGCGAGCGTCTTGCCGAGGTTCTTCTTACAGAATTAAATGACTAAAACAATTTTCATTTCTATTTTCGAAGGAGTTGAGGCAAAAAATATTTTGCGCACTCCTATTTTGGAAACGCTTCTTAAAAAGTCTGATATTCGCATTGTGCTTTTTACCAAAAATGAGGAGCGGGTGCGATACTATCAAGAGCAATTTGATGATCCCCGTATTGTCTATGAAGTCGTAACCCGTATTCCGCCGAGAGGTTTTGATGCTCTTTTCTCCAAATTAAAATTTACTTTGCTTCGTACTAAGACGACTGATTTAAAACGGCGTATGGCGCTTGATTCGAGTAAAAATATTTTTAAATATGCAGGGGGTGTTTTGCTGAACCGGCTTTTGGCAAGACCTATCGTCCGACGGATAGTGAGAAAGCTTGATTGTTCTTTCGTGAAAGATAAGCGTTATGATGAATATTTCAAAGGCTACAAACCAGATTTGGTTTTTTTGGCGCATCTTTTTGACGAGCCAGAAATTGAAATACTCCGGGCCGCTAAAAAACACGGCGTTCGCTCTGTTGGTTTTGTTAATTCATGGGATAAAGGCACTGCCCGTTCAATAGTCCGACTGTTGCCGGACACTTTTGTAGTTTTCAATGACATTGTTAAAAAAGAAATGATTGTCCATAATGAAATGAAGGGCGAAGACATTTTTGTTTCTGGTTTGCCACAGTACGATATTTTTAAATCACATACTCCCATTAGCCGCGAAGCGTTTTTCAAGCGCTACGGTTTTGATACGAAGAAGCGCCTTATTGTCTACGCTCCCATGGGGCGGGCTTTTGGTAATACCGATTGGGAAATGATCGATCTCCTTACTGTCATGGTAAAAGAAAATAAAATTGAAAATGCCGAACTTTTGGTGCGTTTTCAGCCAAATGACTTTTTAGAAGAAGACGAACTTAAAAAAAGACCGACGCTCGTTTATGATTATCCGGGTAAGCGCTTTAGTACGAAACGCGGAGTGGATTGGGATATGGACGATAAAGACTTGAAACATTTGGCCGATACTTTGGCGAATGCTTCTGTTATAGTTTCTTTTGCTTCAAGCATTTCCATTGATGCCCTTGCCTATGATAAGCAGACTGTCGCCATTAATTTTGAGCCGAAAGGCAATCGTCGGCTCCAAGAGTCGCCGACGCAGTATTATCACACTGAGCATTATGAAAACGTTTTAAAAACAGGTGGTGTTGTTCTGGCCGACTCTGAAGAGCAGTTAGTCGAAAAAATAAATCACTTTTTGGATCATCCGGAAGATAATAAAGATAACAGGGCGCGGTTAAAGCGTGAGCAGTGGCAGTTTGAGGATGGAAAGGTGGGAGAGAGGATAGGAGCTTTTCTATTGAGGCAAATAGAAAAGTAATTTTCAATTTTAAAATAATGATTCAATTTTGAATGTTTTAAACATTAATTCATTTAAAAATTATTTTAAAATTTGTTATTTAAAATTTTTTAATGGAACCGTTTTCTTACACCAAAGCCACCTTCGAAAACATTCCCTGCGCTATTTGCGGCAGTGTTGATTTTTCGACCTTAGCCACCAGATCAAAAAATAATTTAATCTGCCGTACGGTCATGTGCAAAAACTGTGGTTTGATTTTTATTTCTCCTCGGATGACACGTGAAAGTTATGATGACTACTATAAATATTTTTATCGCAAAGACAGAGATACAATAAAAGGAACTACCACGGAAGAAGACGTGGCGGAAAATTTCAAACACGCTAAAAAGTTCGGTGTTGCTTTAGCAGAGACGCAAGGACAATTTTTAGGAGATGGTTTAACTATTGATGTTGGTTCTTCCACGGGAGGAGTCCTTGCTGGTCTTAAAGAAAAAAAACCGACTATTGAAATGCTCGGTGTTGAACCGTCAGTACCTGAATCGGAATATGCCAAAAAAATGGGAGTTCCCACTATCACGGCTCTTTTTGAAAATTTTGTGCAGGACCATGATTATAAAGGCAAGGCCGCAAACATTTTCTGTGTTCAAAGCCTCAACCACCTGCTTGAGCCGGCCCAATTTATTGAATGGTCACATGAGACGCTTCGCGATGGCGGACATCTTTTTTTAGCGGTTAAAAATTTCAAACATCAAGTGCGCCGCGCCGGATCAATCGAAGGCGGAATCCAAATTGACCATGTCTACATGTTCACGCCGCAATCGCTAAAACTTCTCGTTGAATCAAGAGGTTTCCAAGTTGTCTCTCTTGATGTTGACGAGGGCAAGTCCAAAGAGCAAATTGCCCGCCAGCGCGAAATGGGACTCAATAAACATCATATTCGTTTGGTTGCTCGCAAGATTTCTCGACAACCGAAGCAAGACCTTTCCCTGAAAGTTTTTGCTTCGGTATCCCGCTTCTCTTGGTGGAAAGAACGTCTCGCTTTTTCAAAATTGGGAATTAAAATTGTCTATATCCTTAGATATAGTCGTTTTTCACCCCTAAAGATGGTTACGCGGTAATAATTGACATAGCTGTATAGTTGTACTATAGTGATAATTCACTATGGCAGTAAAAAAGGCTCAATATAAGAAAAACAGCTCGAAAAAGAGTTCTAGCAAGGACGTTTTTATTATTGCCGAAATTGGCAAGGGTTTTATTCAAACTGAAGAGGAACGGCCGAATTCGGAGTATTTAAAAAATGCTCTTGAACTTATTGATGCCGCGGCGGAAACGGGTGTTGATGCGGTTAAGTTTCAAACTCATATTTTGGAGGATGAGCATTTACCAATTGATGTAACGAGCCCGCATTTTAAGGGCAAAGATCGGGTATCTTGGATTACCCGCAATATGAATGCCACGCCGATTTCATTTTGGAAAAAAGTGAAAGCTCATGCAGAGAAAAAAGGCCTAGTTTTTTTCTCAACACCAATGTCGCGCTTCGCGGCTCAAAGGCTCAACATAGTCGGTGTTGATTTGTGGAAAGTTGGTTCTGGCGACGTCCAGGATTTTGCTACTTTAGATTATCTTATTGAGACAAAAAAACCAATTATCATTTCGACCGGTATGGTTGGCCACAAAGAGCTTGATGAAATCGTCAGCTATTTAAAATCCCGCAAAGCTGATTTTTCGATTCTCTACTGTGTCAGTCAATATCCAGCACCAAAAGAAAGTTTTAACTTGGGCACTATCGAATATTTTAAAGAAAAATATCCCGATGTTACAATTGGTTTCTCTGATCATTCAGTCGGTAATCATGAACTGACCCTTGCAGCAGTGAAACTTGGCGCAAAAATTATTGAAAAGCATTTTTCACTTTCGCGTGATTTGTGGGGTTCGGATCATAAGGTTTCCATGACACCCGCTGAAATGAAAGAGCTTGTCGCACTTGTGAGAAGTGGCGAGTATAAAAAAGTGGACCACAAACCTTACTACGGAAAGAAAGATCGAGAGCTCGAGGGGGCTAAAAATCAATTCAGGCCGTATTTCAACAAGGCTTTGGTAGCCGGTAAGGAAATCAAGCGTGGTAGAGTTATAAAGAAATCAGACGTGTTCGCCATGCGGCCAATTATGTATGCGAAAGGACTGCCGGCAAATCGATTCCATGAAGTGGTCGGTAAGCGGGCGAAAAAGACACTTAAGAAGTATGAGTCGATAACTGAAGAAGTAATAAAAAATTTTAAATAACAAATTTTAAAATAATGATTCAATTTTAAATGTTTTAAACACTAATTCATTTAAAAATTATTTTAAAGTTTAAAATTGTAAATTAAAAATTGTTATATGGTCCGCCAATCAAAAAGACGTAAAATCGCTTTCATCATCACGAGTTTTATCCACTACTCGCGCAATTTTCTCATTCTCGAAGAATTGAATAAGCGTTCGGATGTTGATCTTCATGTCATTGTGGGCGGTACCGCTTTGCTTAGTAAATATTCTTCAAAGTACGCTCATGTCAAAGCCATGCTTGAAAAAACAGGCTTCAAAAATATTTACGAAATGTATTTTAATTTGGAAGGTGACAATCATGTAGTCAAAGCCAAAACTACTGGTCTTGGCGTTATCGAATTTTCCACTCTTTTTAATAATATCAAGCCAGACCTCGTGGTAGTGCGCGGCGATCGGTTTGAAGTTCTCGCGGCCGCTATTGCCGCCGCCTACATGAATATCTCCATCGCTCACATTGAGGGCGGCGATCTGTCCGGTTCTATCGATGAAAGTGTCCGCCATGCCGTGACGAAACTTTCTCATATCCATTTTACGACGAACGAACCAGCCAAATCTCGAGTCTTGAAAATGGGCGAGCATAAAAAATATGTTTTTAATTTTGGTAGTCCGGATGTTGAAGTCATTCATCGTGTTGGTAATGGTAAGAAACTTGATATTCAAAAGACAGGAAGTGGCGCACCGATCGACACCAAAAAAGACTATCTTATGGTGATGTATCATCCTGTTTCGACTGAAGTGGAAAAATCAATTGAGCACACGAGAAGTTTGCTTTTTGCCGTCCAGGAATTAAACATGCCGACGCTCTGGTTTTGGCCGAACGCCGATGTGGGAGCCGAAGAAATTTCACAGGAGCTCCGTATTTTTAAGGACAATGCCGTGAATCACAAAATTCACTTCATGCGCTATATTTCGCCGCAGGATTTTATTTGGCTTTTAAAAAATACTCGCTGTCTTGTCGGCAACTCGTCAGCTGGATTTAAAGAATCTTCATACTTGGGTGTACCAGTAGTTAACGTTGGTACTCGTCAGGCCAATCGTTTACGTTCCAAGAATGTTATCGATGTACCCTATAACAAGAACGCCATTAAGAATGCCATTTTAAAGCAGCTTGCCCGTGGCCGCTATCCGACTTCGCATCTTTATCGCGCTAACAACACTGCCAAAAACATTGCTAAAACACTCGCCACTATTGATCTCTATATCCAAAAGAAATTTATAGAGTAGAATAAAGATATGGTAGAGAGGAAAATTCTTGCAGTAATCACTGCGCGGGGCGGTTCAAAAGGAATACCGGGGAAAAATATTAAAATGCTTGGAGACAAGCCCCTGATTGCGTATTCAATTGATGCGGCCAAGAAAAGTAAGCTCATAACCCACACAATTGTATCAACAGACGATAAAGAAATTGCCGAAGTCGCCAAGAAGTACGGTGGTGAAGTTCCTTTTGTGAGACCAGCGGAATTGGCCGGTGATACGGTGAAGCATGTGCCAGTGATGCAACATGCTATTGAGTTTATGGAAAAAAAACTGGGAGTGACATTTGGTTTTGTAGTTATTCTACAGCCGACTTCGCCGTTTAGACTTCCCGAAGACATTGATAAAACTCTTGAGAGGTTGATTGAATCAAAAGCAGATAGCGCAGTGTCACTTGTTGATGTAGGGAATGACCACCCAGTCAAAGCCAAAAAACTTATTGATGGCAAAGTTCTTCCATACTGCATTCCGGAAACAGAAGGGGTTCGCCGGCAGGATTTGGAACAGGCATATCGGCGAAGTGGGGCAGTCTATGCTATGAGACGCGATTTAATTATGGGGGGAGGTCTTTATGGTGAATATATCGTCGGACATGTGGTGCCGGCAGATCGTTCAATTGACATTGATACTCCATTTGAGTGGTTTAGGGCAGAGTGGATGCTTAACGACTTAAAAAATAAAGGATTTAAGTTTTAAGCACCAAATTCAAAATTACAAATTCTAAATAAATTACAAACTTAAAATTCTAAAACCGTTTTGGATTTTGATATTGTAATTTTGAATTTATTTGGAGCTTGAATATTTGAATTTGTAATTTTCTGCATATGAAAATATTAAACACCATTGGCGAACAATTCGCCCCCGAAGGAAAGGAAATTCTCGTGAAACTTGGCGAGGTTGTTTATTCTGTCCCGAGTCAAACCGATCTTCTTGAACAGATCGGCAACTACAATGTCGCTTTTATCGGTTTGGGTTTGAATTTTCATAAAGATGTTTTAGATGCGGCAAAAAATTTGAAAGTTATTGTCACGGCGACAACGGGTCTTGATCATATTGATATCGAAGACACTAAGAAAAAAGGAATTGAAGTGCTTTCTTTGCGTGGTGAGGAAGCTTTTTTAAACAGCATTTCTGGAACGGCCGAACTTGCTCTTGGCCTTATGATTGGTTTGGTTCGTCGAATTCCTTGGGCATTTGAATCTGTAAAACGTAATGAATGGCATCGTGATTTATTTAAAGGTACGACACTCCAAGGCAAAACGCTTGGCATTGTCGGCCTCGGCCGCCTCGGCCGAATGATGGCCCGTTATGGCAAAGCTCTTGGTATGAAAGTGGTTTTTGCCGACCCGCGGGATAATTCAGACTACCAGCGTGTTTCTTTCGAAGAGCTCATTGAAACAAGTGATATTATTTCCATTCATGTTCATCTTTTGCCCGAAACAGAAAACATGTTTAATTCGAGCGTCTTTAAAAAAATGAAAAAAACCGCGGTGCTCATTAATACCTCACGTGGAAAGATTGTGGATGAGGAAGCGCTATTGAAGGTTTTAAATGAAGAGCAAATTGCTGGGTATGCTACCGATGTATTGTCAGACGAGCTCTCATTTAAAAAATATGATAACTTTAAAAAGTATACCGATAAGGACATTCTCGTTGAATACGCTAAAACGCATGACAACTGTCTCATCGTGCCTCATATCGGCGGCAATACTATCGATTCTCGTATCGCTACCGACGTTTTTATGGCAGAAAAACTCGCCCGCTTTCTTTCATCTAAATAAATGTGCTATAGTATGGCCTTAAAGATAATATAGGCATGAAATCCCGTTAGAGACCGCTTCGCTTCAGAAACGTTTTTAAAACAAAACAATGGACACAACAGATTATTACAACTCTAATCACGTCAAGATGCGTCTCGCAGTCATGCGAAGCGTTTCTTGTCTCTAACGGGATGAAATCAAATACCTATCTACGTTGGGGAGCGCTCGTATTTATTTTCCTCGTCCCATTCGTCTGTCTTATTACCAGTTCCTCTCTGTTTTTCCCTTTTATTACCGGAAAGAATTTCACGTTCCGTGTTTTAGTCGAGCTTGCCACTGGTTTCTGGCTTATACTAGCTCTTCGCGATCCCAGTTATCGGCCCAAAATCTCATGGATTCTTAAAGTTTTCCTCATCTTTCTCGGTGTACTGTTCGTGGCCGACCTTATGAGTCCGAATATTTTGAAGAGTTTTTGGTCAAATTTCGAGCGTATGGAAGGTTTTGTGACACTCTTCCATCTCTTTCTCTTTTTTGTAGTCACTTCTTCGATTCTTGATACGCCGAAATTATGGCTGCGATTTTTCCAAACATCGCTTTTTGTCAGTCTCGTCGCTGGCTTTTACGGGGTGCTTCAGTTGATGCATAAAATTCCGATCAATCAGGGCGGGGTGCGTCTTGATGCCACCTTTGGCAATGCCACCTATTTTTCGGTGTACATGATGTTCCATGTTTTCTTTGCGCTCTTTCTCTTGCTTCGCGAAAGAATGAATAAATGGGTGCAGTGGATTTACGGTCTTATTATTGTTTTCCAGCTTTATATTATTTACCACACAGCAACTCGCGGTGTTTTTTTGGGTCTTATTGCCGGAGCTCTTGTCATCACGGCGCTTCTCGGTCTTCTGGAGAAGGAGCGGAAAATGCTGCGGCGAGTTTCTCTTATCACTCTCGGCGCAGTCGTTTTTATAGTCGCTGTCTTTTTTGGCGTTAAAAATACTTCTTTTGTAAAAGACGATCCGGTGCTCGGCAGGTTTTCTTCCATTAATGCCAATGAAGCGCGGCCTCGTCTCTATGTCTGGAACATGGCTTGGCAGGGAGTAAAAGAGCGGCCGATTTTGGGTTGGGGCCAGGAAAGTTTCAATTATGTTTTTAATAAATACTATGATCCGCGGATGTACACTCAAGAGCAGTGGTTTGATCGCACTCACAACGTCTTTCTTGACTGGCTTATCGCCGGCGGCATTTTAGGCCTTCTTGCATATCTTTCACTTTTCGTGTTTCTGCTCTATTACATTTGGCAGGGCATTCCCTCCGAGCGTATTCCCGGACGTCTTTTCAAACGACTTGCGGCAAGCTTGCGACTAAGCAGCGAAGAGAGTCTTGAATTTTCGCTTGTTGATCGCGCGGTTTTGACTGGTCTTATCGTCGCTTACTTTATCCAGAATATTTTTGTTTTTGACAATATCACAAGCTATATTCTTTTCATGACGGTTCTTGCCTACGTCCATTCTATTAAAGGCAAAGAAATGTCTCTCAAATGGGTTAACCGATTAAATGTTGATTCGTCAATGCAGAATAAAGTGGGGATACCTGTCATTATTGCCCTGACTCTTTTTGCGGTATACGCATTTAATGTCAAAGGATATCTGGCTGGCAGAACGCTCCTTGAAGCCCTTCGCCCGCAACCCGGAGGTGTGACAGAAAATTACAAATATTACGAGAAAGCTCTTGCGTATCACTCCTATGGCGATGCTGAAATCAGAGAGCAGCTTGTGCAGGCGGCACTCAATGCCTTGAATTCCAGCGCTGATGTTTCGGTGAAGCAAAATTATTTCAACCTGGCTCAAAGTGAAATGGTTAAGCAGATAAATAAGACACCAGACGATGCCCGTTACCAGCTTTTCCTAGGAACATTTCTGTCGCGTTACCGACTTTTTGACGATGCGGCGGTTTACCTTGAAAAAGCCATTGCCTTGTCGCCCCGCAAACAAACTATTTACTTTGAAGTTGGATCAAATTATATAAACAAAGGAGATACTGCAAAAGCCGTTGAGTATTTCAAGAAGGCCTATGAGCTTGAACCAAAATTTACCATTGCCCGTGACTTTTACGTGGTTTCTCTGATTTATAATCATGAGCAGGCAGCGGCAGATAAAATACTTATGGATGCATACGGCACGGTTTTGGTTTCAAGTGACCCACTCGTCAAAGCGTATCTTGATACTAAACAATATTCGCGTGTGGTGGGAGTATGGAAGCAGAGAGTGGCAGACAATCCGAATAACCACAATGCTCACGTGTCTCTCGCTTCGGCGTATTTGCAGGCAGGGGAGCGCACTAATGCGATTAAGGAGTTGCAAGAAGCCATCCGCATTAACCCCGATTTCAAGGCGCAAGGTGAATTCTATATCAGTGAAATTAAAGCGGGACGCAATCCTTAAAGAAGCTTGTAGCTGATAGCTTTTAGCTTATAGGACAGAGAAAATATAATGAAAAAGATTTTATGTGTGGCAGATGCACCCGGGCCGGCAGAATTTTTACTGCCGGTTTTGCCATTACTTAAAGAGAAAGCGGAAGTGGTGGTGCTTGGATACGGCAAAGCTTTTGAAGTGCTTCAAGGAGCCGGCGCTTTGGAAGTCAAAACAGAAGAAGAGGGGATTGAAGTATATAAAAAGTTCAATCCTGGTATTTTAGTTGAAGCTATCAGTTCACTTACTAAGGGTCCATTTATAATAAATAAACTGATTGAGCGTGCCCATGCGGAAAGTGTACCAGTTGTTTGTTTGCAGGACATTTGGGCCAATCACCGGTGGCCGCATAATGCCTCAAGTCTAAAATATGCAAATCTCGTTTGTACCCTCGACGAATTTGCCGCCTCTCTTTGGAAAGAGGATGGTTTTAAAGGGAAGATTCAAGTGACTGGAAATCCTGGTTTTGAAAAATTTGGAAATGTGGATGTGGTGGAGGAGCGCGCGCGATTACGCGCGCGCCTCCACCTTTCCGCTGTTGACAAAGTAATTCTCTATGCTGGCCAAGGCACACCACGGGCTGTGGAAGAAGACAAAAAGACGTTTAAACTTTTAACTGACTCACTTCGATTGATAAAAGATTTTCCGATCAAACTTATCGTTCGTCCGCACCCTCGCGCTGAAGAAACGGGTTATTATAAAGAATATGCTCAAAATCTTGAAGTGGTAGATACAAAGAGTATTCATTTTTCTGAAAATATTTTACCAGCTGCCGATTTAATCGTTTCTATTTTTGCTACCAACCTTATACACGCATGTTACTTACGAATTCCAGCCATGAGCATACTGCTTCCTGGCGCCGGGGGCGAAATCACCGAAGTCCTTCGGCTCAAAGACTTTCCGCCAAATACTATGGGAGCCACTGTTGGTGTATACAAAGAAGATTCGCAGGAACTCAAAGAAAAGATTTTAAAAATATTGACCGATGAAACTTTCCGCGGTTCACTCATCCGTGCTCAAAAAAGTAATTTTATTCTCGATGGTAAAAGCGCGGAGAGGACATGTCTCGCTATTTTAGGAGTATAAAAAGACATCTCTTTTATGGCCTAACCAAAGGCTCGGCCGGTTCGTATCTTTATAGATAATACATAAAATACGTATATTGTCAATGAATATATTGACTAAGTATATTATATATGTTATCATCTCGGCAGAAGTCAGACCGGTATTTATCGGCTTTTGACAAGAGAAAAGTGAGAAAACCACAAACGAACGAAGGATAAACCTATGAAGATAATGATTGTTGCGAAAGACATGGGCGGTGCAAATGCCACTGTCCCACTCGCGGAAGTTGCCCGTAAGCGCGGCGATCAAATCGTCGTCGTAAGTGAAGGCCTTGCTTCGGTAAAGTTCGAAGCCGCTGGGTTTCCCCCTTACTTCAAGGGGTCGGTGAACTGTAAAGTTGAACCGTTTACTGTCGACGCCGCCGCTATGATTCGCAGTGTCAAACCAAACGTCGTAGTCTGCGCCGAAGGCAGTCCTAACAATCTCGAAGGAGAATTCGCTCGCGCCGCCAATGCAGAGAATCGTTATGTGGTAGCAGTGAACGATTTTTGGAATGGTTCAACGAGACTCAAGGCAAGACCGGATCTGGTGCTTGCTGTTGATGAACACGACGGAAAGCTTTCTCAAGTGAGTGAGCCGCAGGCAAAGGTTGTGATCGCTGGTAATGTCGGCGTTCCGTGCCGTAAATCAATCGAGGCCTTGCGCAACTGTCCTGAAGTGGAAACACTGCGAAGCCGTTTCGATCAAATCATTGTGTACACCGGCGCGGGTGAGAGCACCGACGCAGAAATCGAGGCCTTACTTGCTTCACTTGCTGTCACAGGTGGCTACTGGGGCTTGATTCCTCGTTTTCATCCAAAGCATGCCAAGTTGGATCATCGCACTGGCGGCACATGCGAGGATTTCTGGGTGAAGCAACTTTCTGTCCTCGGTGGTCAAGTGGTCTATCTCGACAGGGTCAACAAGACCGACCCAATCGCTGTTTCGTCTGACGTTGTTGTTGGCACTTTCAGTACCTTGCTAACGACGGCCGCGGTTGCAGGCAAAGCTTGCGCATCGCTCTGGATCCCTGCAGTTCAGGAATCTTTGAAGAAGCAGGCTGGCCTCGATGAGATTCCTATCGTCAAACTTGGTTGTTCACATTTGATCGAGAAGCCGACAGATCTTTCAACGCTCTCGCTCTCGCCTGTTTCTGAAGCAGATCGAGCAAAATTGAAACCTTTCAACGCCGAGCTTGCCTACGAAGCGATTTCCGAATTCGTGGGACCCGTCTGAAAGTAGCTTCGTTATCGTTATCATGGGCCGGAACATCACAGTTCCGGTCTTTTTTTATTTTCAAACGGAGCGAGTGAAGAGAAAGTTCTTACTTTCTCTTCCGAGCGGAGTGCAGAAAACAAAGAATACCCCGTAGCTTGCTACGGGGTATAGAGCGAGTCTTCGAGCGCGACTCCGGGGTTCCGGGGCTTGCCCCGGAGTCAATACTTCTTTATTCACAAAATTTGGTTGACATTTTTTAGGACAGTGGTAGTATCTTGAGAGCGTTACCAAACCAAATCGAAAGGAAAGCACATGCTATACGTGTCCATAGTGCCGAGAGGCAGATGGCAGGCCGTTTTAAAAGCCACCCTTACCATCGTTGTTCCCATTGCGATCGGGGTTGTGGCCTTTATCGGAGTTTATCTCCAGACTCACTAGCCTCTGTCTCCGCCCGAAAGTCTGTCCCCCGGGCCAGACTTTTTTTGTTGTCTAATATGAGGTGTATACTTATCTTATGGAAATTCAGAAAAAAGTTCCGCTGAAACCTTTTACCACATTTAAAATCGGCGGTGAGGCGCGATTTTTTTGTCGGGTTAAAAATACCGATGAGTTGCTTGAAGCGCTCATTTTTGCCCGCAAAGAAAAAGTCCCCTTTTTAATTCTAGGAAGTGGATCAAATATTCTTTTAAGTGACGATGGTTTCCCGGGCCTCGTCATAAAAATGGAAATTACCGGCATTAAGTATCAGAAAAAAGAGAAGAGTGTCGAAGTGTCGGTTGGGGCAGGAGAAAATTGGGATGCCTTTGTGGCCGAAACGGTTGAGAAAAATCTCCATGGACTTGAAAATTTGTCAGGCATTCCGGGAACGGTGGGAGCGGCCCCAGTTCAAAACATTGGCGCCTACGGCGTCGAGGTGAAAGATTTCATTTCATGGGTAGAGGTCTTTGATACTAAGGAATTGAAGACGAGACATTTGAGCAAAGAACAGTGCGAGTTTGAGTATCGATCTTCAATTTTTAAAACACCGAAAGGGAAACACTTTGCCATAACAAGAGTCGGTTTTTTGCTTCACACCAAGCCGAATTTAAAATTGCACTATCGAGATGTGGCAGAGCATTTTAATAGAAAAAATATAGCCAAACCTTCCATCTATGAAGTGCGAGAGGCTATTTTGTTTATACGAAGCGGAAAATTTCCGGATTTAAATGTGGTAGGAACAGCTGGTTCATTTTTTAAGAATCCCATTTTGTCGAAGAAGCGTTTTGATGCTCTTATAAAAATGTATCCCGATATGCCTTTTTTCCCCGAGTCGTATGGCCGCGTTAAAGTGCCGCTTGGCTGGATTTTGGAACATGTTGTTGGAGTGAAAGGAAAACGCGAAGGGGATGTTGCTTCTTTTGAAAAACAAGCACTTGTCCTCGTTAATTTCGGCAATGCCCGATCACATGAAGTCTATAATTTCGCTCGAAACATTGAACGTGAGGTAAAAGAGAAAACTGGCATTGATGTGGAATGGGAAGTGCAGTGGGTTGAATAGAATGGAATAAAGAATGAGGAATAAAGAATTAGGCTCTGGGGACGTTGGATTCTTGCTTTTTGTTCATTTTATAGTATGGTTTTGAAAGGGTTTCTTCGGGTTTAATCCTAGAGAAACAAAACAAACCAATTGTGGAGAAGAGAATTATGAACATTAAAAAACAAAGCTGGTTGTATAAACTGGCTTATCTCTATTGTGCTGACAACAAAAGGCCGGTTCAAGACAACCTGTGTTGTTTCCTGTGGCGTTTAGGATGGACAGTCTCTTGGTCCGCTCTCGCTATTATCGGAGGAGCGATTTTAGAATTTGTGTTTGGTGTCCTCTGTCTCCTTTTCGGTTTCCGATTCCGACTTGGCGCAGATGGAATGCCTAAGCCCTACTGGTTGCCGCGCATTGGAGAAGCACGAATCTCTTTGGGAATTGTGCTTGTTGCCTGGTGGATGATCCATTCGGCGACGGTTTTTATCCCCGAGTTTGTTGAAGTGGGGATTATCGAGGAACCTTTTATTCCCGCTATGATTCAATTCGCGCAATTTGTGACAGTGTCTGTGTCTGCGTTGGGCGCACTCTTTTTCCTTCTGATTCGTTTAATCGAAAGTCAATTGGCGGTAGACTTTAAGCAGTTTCAGTCGTCTGTCTTGGAGTCTTTTCGATCCAAAAAACAAAAGATTTGCCCTGTCGTCCATTTCGAGTAGCAGACCCTCGGTTTCTGTTAACCTTAAAGCCTCGCGGGCAGTTCGCGCGGCTTTTTTTGTATGTTCGAATCGACATCACAAGTCGTTAATTATTTCTATGAATTTCAACTCTCGTTTTTCTATGTTAATATGCAGTTATGTCCCTTTTTACCAAGATTTTTGGCGATGAATCCAGTAAATTTCTCAAAACTGCTACGCCGACCGTCGAGAGAATAAACGGTTTTGAACCGGCTATTTCGAAGCTCTCTGATGAAGAATTGAAGTTGAAAACAGGGGAGTTTAAGAAGCGTCTCGCCGGAGGCGAGACGCTTGACGA
>OBEQ010642401.1_pt1 | contig 70134 bp, 72 predicted proteins | sample 1670901 | NCBI WGS metagenome assembly OBEQ01 (sample SAMEA104232315, study PRJEB22302) | groundwater metagenome | biome: forest; feature: aquifer; material: groundwater | place: USA | collected 2011-08-07 | depth 5.4 m
ATTTTGTGAGTACAGTGGGAATCGACGAAGAAATAATATTAAACTATGTAAAATGGCAAGAACGCCAGGATTCAGGTCAAGCGAAGCTTGCTTTTTAAAGAATTAAAAAAGTGCCACGGGCTTTAGCCCGTGGGTATCTACCTTCTGTCACACCCGCGGAAGCGGGTGTCTCAATAAAGATCCCCACTTTCGCGGGGATGACAAAAGCGGAGTGAGAATGATAAAATTTTTTGAGAACTAACCTATGACAAATTCCATATTCCTCCAAGCCTTCGAAGGCAAAAACAAGCAAGTGCCGGTCTGGTTCATGCGCCAGGCAGGGCGGTTCTTGCCGGAATATCGCGCCATCAAAGAAAAATATTCGCTAAGTGAAATGTTCACTACACCCGAGATCGCGGCCAAAGTGACATGCTTGCCGGTCGAAATTCTTGGCGTTGACGCGGCGATTTTATTTGCCGACATCTTAACCTTGCCATCGCGCATGGGATTCCACATCAAGTTCTTGAATAAAGAAGGCCCGGTCATTGAAAATCTCATTCAATCCCACGAAGATGTTGAACGCATTCACAACTTCGACAATCTGGATTACGTTAAGGATACGATCAGTATTGTTCGCCACGATCTTCCTGAAAATATTCCGCTCATTGGCTTCGCCGGTTCGCCTTTTACTGTTCTTTGCTATCTATTAGAGGGTGGATCGAACGTAAGTTTTACAAAAACCTTTCGATTTATCCAAGACCATGAATCGGCGTTTCACAAACTCATGAAGAAATTAACCGTGAACACGATTGATTACCTGAATCTCCAAAAGGAAGCCGGAATTCAGGCGTTCCAAATTTTTGACACCTGGGCGGGGATTTTAAGGGCCGAAGATTATCAGAGACTCATTTTGCCCTACGCAAAAGAGATCTTTGCGAATATCGATCTGCCGTCGATCTATTATGTCAAGAATTGTTGTCATCTTTTGGAGCTCATGGATAAAACCAGCGCGAATTTCCTTTCGGTCTGCCATACCGTAAAACTCGGCGAAAATCCAGTTCTTAAGAAAACCAAGAAAGGTGTTCAAGGGAATTTATTTCCTGGGCTTCTTTACGCGGATGAAAAGATTTTGGAAAAAGAAGTGAAAACCATTCTCACAAACGCCAAGAAATATCAGAAGTACATCTTCAACTTAAGCCATGGCATTTTGCCGGATGTGGAAGTGGAAAAAGTAAAGTTCGTGGTGGATCTTGTTCATAAATTTAAACGATAATCAGTTCTCCAGTTTACGAGTTTCGAGTTTGCGAGTTTCTATTTCTGTCCCGCAATGACAGTATTTTTTAACTCGATAACTCGCTAACTGGTCAACTCGCGAACTCAATAATGCCTAAAAATATAACCATCATCGGCGGCGGAATCAGCGGCCTCACAGTCCTTCATTATCTCAAGCAAAAATACGCCCAGCGCAGCGACGTTCAAATCAGGCTTCTTGAAAAAGAAAATTCCCTTGGCGGAACGATCCGCTCCATTCGAAAGGAAAATTTCCTTTTTGAAACCGGCCCCAATGGATTTTTAGCTTCCAAAGAAACCACGCTTGATCTTATTAATGCGCTTGGAATTCGCGACAAGCTTTTGGCCGCAAAGAGTGAATCCAAAAAGCGGTTTATGGCGCTCAACAATAAATTATTTTCCATTCCTCTTGGTCCTATCAGCTTCTTATTGTTTAAACCCTTCTCCATCTTCGATAAGCTCCGTATTTTAAGAGAAGTTACGATTCCTAAAAATCCCGATCCAGGCGAATCTGTTTATGATTTCGCGAAACGTAGGCTCGGAACGCGTTTTGCTGAGCTATTTATCGATCCGATGATCAAAGGAATCTTTGGAGGAAACGCGCGCGAGCTGAACCTCAAATGCGCGATTCCCAGAATCTATGAGCTTGAAGAAATGTATGGTTCTCTTTTTAAAGCGATGTTTGCTTTAGCAAAACAAAAACGAAAAGAAGGAGAAAAGGAGATCTACAACGGCCTTCCGAAAGGGCAATTAACATCATTTCAAAACGGCATGGGAGAGCTTATTGACGCATTGTCCCAAAAATATCGCGACTCGATTTGTCAAAATGAAGAAGTTTGCGGCATTTCTCGTTCCAATAATCGGTTTATCTTACAGACGACAAAAGGCGAGTATTCCTGTGAAGAGGTGTTCCTGTGCGCGCCGGCATACGCCGGCGCGCACATCCTTTTTAGTTTCAACAAAACTTTGGCCGAGGCCTTAAAGAAAATTTATTACGCACCCATCGCAGTCGTTGGACTCGCGTATCGCAAAACGGCTTTTGAAATTCAGCCCGATGGTTTCGGATATCTCATCCCATCCCAAGAGAAAAAAGATGTCCTGGGAGTGTTATTCTCCAGTCAAATCTTTCAGAACCGATCGGATGCCAATCACGTGCTTCTTCAAGTGATGATCGGAGGGGCGGGAAGTGAGCGCCTGTTCGATCAGCCTCAAGATAAAATCCTCGAACTCGCTAAGAATGAAATCAAAACAGTTTTGGAAGCCAAACAGGATCCTGTTAAAGAATTCTATTCATTTTGGCAAAAAGGAATTCCGCAATATAACTTAAATTATCCAGAACTTACTCGAATGATTGAGCAGGAGGCTTCCAAAATCCGGGGGTTTTTCCTCTGCGCCAATTACATCGGTGGAATTTCGGTCAATGATTGTATTGCACATGCAAAATTAGCTGCCGAAAAAAGTTCTTTATAATCGATTTCTCAATTGAAAGCCGCCTTTCTTTCTGTTAACATGACGAAAATTTAAAATTAAGTGCCATTGCGAGGAGGAGGGGTTTTAACGACGACGCGGCAATCTTTTTAAAAGATTGCTTCCCCCCGACCTGCCTGCCGCAGGCAGGCAAAAGACGTCAGGGTTCGCAAAGACACAAGAAGGAGTTCATGCGATATTTTTTAAGCATATTTTTTACACTATTTTCTACTTTCACTCTTTTCTCCTGTGACCAACGTGACAGTTACCGTCATTACAGCGAAGTTATCATCGAACCTGCCGCACAGCCCCCGATGATGAATCCGCATGCTCAAATGCAAAATATCCCGATGCATGACGCAGGCGACACGCCAACAACAAGCTCGCCTTTGTCCTGGACAACACCCCAAGGGTGGAGCGAACAAAAGTCATCCGGAATGAGGATCGCCACGCTTACGCCGGTCAATGATGCGAAGAGTGTTGAATGCACAATCGTCTCGCTGGGAGCTGAGGCGGGAAGCATTGCGCCCAACATTGTCCGCTGGGCCGGTCAAATCCAGGTTCATTTAGATGCGGCCGGGCAAAAAAAATTTATTGATGAATTGCTTGTCCTTAAAACATCACAGGGTTTTAATGTTACGGTTGCTGATTTTTCATCCCTTTTAAAATCCGACACGGATCCTTCCATGCTGGCGGCAATCCTATCTCTCGAAGGCAAAACGATTTTTATCAAAATGACCGGCCCTAAAAATAAGATTGTTCCCTATCGCGAAGATTTCCTTTCCCTTTGTCAGTCGATCCGTCATGAATAAACTTAAAAAAATCTTTAAACAAAAAAACATTATCCGCGCCTTAACATCGGCTAAAATCGCCACGGTTTGCTTAGGCTTGCTCTTTATTCTGACCTTCTGCGGAACGGTTTACCAGATCAAATACGGCCTTTATCCGGCCCAGGAAAAATTCTTCAATTCCTTTTTCTTTCTTATCTTTAATGTTATTCCATTCCCGGGCGCCCATCTGGTCATGTGGGTTTTGTTCGTAAACCTTCTGAGTGTTCTTTTTTTTAGATTCCAATACACTTTAAAAAATTTGGGAATCTTGGTCATCCATATCGGAATTATGACGCTTTTGCTGTCCGGATTTGTAACGCTTCATTTTTCCAGCGAATCCAATTTGTCGCTTTTCGAAGGGGAAGGCTCGAATGTCACGTCCGCCTATCACGATTGGGAATTGGCCATTTGGAAAGAAGGAAGCGCGCGAAACGATGTTGTGGCGGTGGATGCCACAGAGCTAAGAATCGGGAAGATATACAATTTCGAAGAATTTGGTTTGACTATTTTTGTCAAAAGCTTTTATGCGAACAGCCAACCCTTTTCATCCGATGCCAACCCCATCGAAAAAGTCATCAATGATTCGGGAATTAAATATTTAGAGAAAGTCGCATCATCGCTTGATCCGACAAAGAATTCTCCGGGGGGTGTTTTTGCCGTCCACGATAAAAAAGGCACAGAATTTCCAGTGCTTTTGTACGGCCCGGAAAATATCCCCACACAGATTGTCCTTGATGGGACGTGGTATCATTTGCAATTGCGGCATAAAAAATTCATTTTGCCTTTTGTCATTAAGCTCATCGATTTTCGCATGCAGAAACACCCGGGCACGGAAGTCGCGAAAAGTTTTGAGAGCACGGTTGAAATCGAAACGCCGCAAATGACACGGGAAACTGTTATTTCCATGAACAATCCTCTGCGATATCAGGATTATACGTTTTATCAGGCATCGTATGCGATTGACCCCGCAAAAGGTGAGATGTCATCGCTGGCCGTTGTCAGGAATACGGGGCGCATCCTGCCGTATGTGGCCACGATCGTGACGTTCTTAGGCCTGATGTTGCATTTTGTGATGCGATTTGTAATGACGCTAAAGAGGGAGAAAAATTTAAAATGATAACAAATAGTGTCATTGCGAGGAGGAGTGGTTTAAAACGACGACGAAGCAAACTTTTAAAAGGTTTGCTTCGCTCCTTTCAGTCCCTGCCCGCCGATCCATTTCTTAAGAGGCAGGCGGGGCTCGCAATGACACAGTTTGCTGTCATTGCAATGACAGCGCTTCTTTGCACAACGGGCGCCCCGCCGTGTTTTGGCGGGGCGCCCCTCAACCTCTCTTCTCTATCTTCCTTTCGCAAAATTCCTGTCCTTCAGGACGGCCGCATCAAACCCTTGGACACCTACGCACAAAATGTTTTATTGCAATTGTCCGGAAAAAGAACTTTTGATAAAAAGCCTGCGATCATTTGGCTTTCAAAAATCATTTTTGAACCCGAAACAACACATGACGACAAAATTTTTCTTATCAACAACCCCGAAACGGTGCAGGCGCTCAAGCTTCAAGAGCAGCCCGCACGGCGGTACAGCTTTTCCCAGCTTGAAAGCAGTTATCATCAGCTGGCAACATTGGCTCAAAAAGCCAGCCAGATCGAAGACAAAAAACGTTCCCTCGTTGATAATGAACTCATGCACACCTATGGAAATGTTGAGTTTTATTTATCCCTGGTGCATAGCATGCAGTTTGCCATCGCCCATTCTGATTTTCATATTTCCAATGCGCAGACACTTAAAACCCTTGGGCTTGGTTCAGAGGAAAAAGATTTTAGCTTTCTTGACGTTGCGCTGGCGGCGGATCGTATCGAACCGATGACGGAAAGTTTTGAAAGGAAAAATCCGCAGAGTTGGAACCCTTTTGAAAAAGATGTTTTTCGGATTCTGTCAAATCTTTATCAATGGTCGATGATCTATCAAAACATGCCCCTTGAGATCATGGCGCCGTTAAATCCGGAACATGAGATGTGGCTTGGCCCCTGGGACGCAATACGGCTTGGGTTTAAGAATGCTGCGATCCGAGGGGAGTTGGCCACTTTAAAAGAGATGACCGCAGCTTACCGCGAAGGCCGAGCCAATGATTTTGAACTTGCCTCGAAAAGTTTTCTTAAATCCATTTTTGAGCGCGCCGGACAAAAACGCGCTTTAAAATTTCTTTCGCTTGAGATTTTTAATAATGATTTAAAACCGTTTTGGATCGCACAATTATTTTATTTATTGGCGTTTATTTTTATCATTTTGGCTCTTGTCAGAGAATCCGCTCTTTTATCCCGATTTGCGTTCGGCCTTGTCCTCTTAGGGTTCGCGCCGCATGCCTTTGGGCTTGCGTCACGGATCATTATTTTAGGCCGGCCGCCGATCAGCAGCCTGTACGAAACATTTATTTTTGTCAGTTTTATAGCGGTTATTTTGGGATTGATCATTGAATCTCTGATGAGGAATCGTTTGGGTACGGTGATTGCCGCATTTTCGGGGACAGTCCTTCTCATCATTTCCAGCGGATTTAGCACCGATGGCGATACCTTAAAAGTTCTCGTTGCCGTTTTGAATTCCAATTTTTGGCTCGGTATTCATGTCCCTAACATTACGATGGGCTATGCGGCCTGTTGCGTGGCCGGGCTGATTGGCCACATGTATCTTATTCAAGCGATCTTAAATCCATCAGACAAAAAACAGTTAGCGAGAACGATGAATCTGATGCTCGGGATCTTGGGGCTGGGCTTAACACTTTCGTTTTTTGGAACAATGCTTGGCGGAATTTGGGCGGATCAAAGCTGGGGCCGTTTCTGGGGCTGGGACCCGAAGGAAAACGGCGCGCTTATGATCGTCCTGTGGTGCGCCATTGTCTTTCACGCCCGCATCGCGAAGTTCATCGGTGCGCTGGGAACAGCCATCGGCTGCTCGCTTCTTTTATGCATTGTGGCCTGGGCCTGGTTTGGGGTCAATTTACTCAGTGTGGGCCTGCATTCTTACGGGTTTACATCCGGCGTGGCCCAAGGATTTATCACGTTTATTGTCGGTGAACTCCTGTTTATCACAACCGCCGGAATTCTTGCGTATCGAAATTCAAAATAATTACTTAATATAACGTAGATTTTTAAGGGTATTTTTGGTATAAAAATAACCGTTAGTTTAATTCTCGTGTCGTTGCGAGCGACCTAAAGTTTTTGATTAACAGGGAGCGAAGCAAACTTTTTAAAAGATTGCCTGCCTACCGGCAGGCAGGCTTCATTCTCCGGCCAAATAATTCAGCTTCCCCGGCCCGCGGCTTTCGCCGCGAAGCGGCGGGGCGGGCGCAATGACAGTATAAGGAAAAAGTAATTAATGAATCCCATCATCCTCGGCTTAAGCCATAAAACCGCACCCATCGAAGTCCGCGAAAAGTTTTTCTGTAACGCGCTTCAACAAGAACTTATCTTGAGCGACTTGCGCAATAGCCCTACTTTTAGCGAAGGCCTCATCCTTTCCACCTGTAACCGCACGGAAATTTATGCCAACGCCATCGAAAGCGGCAAGCCTAAGGAAACCATTTTTAAGATCCTTTGCAATGCCAAAGGCATTGAGCAGAGCTTTGATTTCGACAAACATTTTTATTGCTTTGAAGGCCCAGACGCCATTCGCCATCTCTTTCGGGTCACCTCCAGCCTTGAATCGCTTGTAATCGGTGAAAAACAGATCTTAGGCCAAGTGAAGGCGGCGGTTGAACTCTCGCGCAAGAAAGCGATGCTGGGACGTGCTTTTAACATCCTCACCAATTTTGCCATCCGTACGGGTAAGAAATCCCAGACCGAAACCGATATTTGCTTTGGCGGTGTTAGTTTAAGCTGGGCGGCGGTTATCAAGGCCGAGCAGGTTTTCGGGACTCTGACCGATAAATCCGTCCTCATTCTCGGCGCCGGAAAAATGAGTGAGCTCGCCAGTAACCAGATCAACAAGAAAGGCGTGCGGGAAATCTTTATCATGAACCGCACCCAAACCTGCGCCAAGGCTTTGGCGGCGCAGTGCGACGGAAAAGCCGTATCCTTTTGCGATATCAAAGAAATCTTAGCCCGTGTTGACGTGGTCCTTTGTTCGGTTAGCGCGCCGCATTATATTTTGGAACAAAGCACTGTCCGGATGGCCATGAAAGAACGCCGGGAGCGCAAACTTCTTTTTATCGATATCTCCATGCCCAGAAATATTGATCCCGCCATTTCCGCCCTCACCAACGTATCGCTTTTTTATATCGATGACCTCGACAAAGTGGTCGAAGCCAGCATGAAGCGCCGCCAGGAAGCCGCCAAGCTCGTTGAAGGTATCATTGATACAAAAGTCGCGCAATATTTCGAAAAGATCAGCAAGCTGGATAGGGAATTGGTGGTTGATTGATCCTTTCCTATTTATAAACGGTCGCTATTATGCCAAAAATCTATATTATCGCCGGGCCGAATGGTTCCGGTAAAACAACCTTCGCCAAAGAGTTTCTTCCGAATTACGCCAGGTGCAATAACTTTGTCAACGCGGATTTGATCGCTGCCGGCTTATCTCCGTTCTCGCCAGTTGTCGCCGGCATGAAAGCCGGGCGGCTCCTGCTTGCGCAGATTGAAGCGCTTATTAAACAAAAGGCTGATTTCGCTTTTGAGACAACATTTACCGGGAAAACATATCTTTCTCTGATTAAAGAAGCCCAGCGTAAAGGATATGAAATTCATGTTTTCTTTTTATGGATTTCGGACGTAAGGTTGGCCCACGAACGCATCAGGCAGCGCGTGAAAGAAGGGGGCCATGACGTTCCAGCGGAGGATATTAGACGCAGATTTAAAAGGAGCCGGAGAAATTTTCTTGATCTTTACCAGTTGTTATGCGATTTCTGGATTGTTTATAACAATTCTGGGCCAGCGCCAGTTGAAATTGCCCAACAAGCAGGAAGAGGAGTAGAAGTTTTTAATGAGACATTATATCGAAGTTTTATGGAGGGCGAAGAATGAAGAGAAATAATTCAGCGTCTTTATTGTTTGTCCAAGCCGGAAAAGCATTTCGTAAAGCGGTTAAGAAGGTCATTGCCGAACACAAACTACGTGGCACACCGCTCATCATTTGGTGTAACGGCAAGGTCGTTAAGATTCCGGCGAGGCGGCTGAAATAAGTCGCGCAATACTTCGCCAAGTTAAGCAAGCTTGATAGGGAATTGGTGGCGGATTAGTCTGGCAGAAGTTACATAAATAAAATTTAATGTGTCCACAAAATTTTGAGAAATAGTGATAACACCAAAACGTGATTATTATGTCTATGTTTACATCGACCCTCGCAATAATGAAGAGTTTTACTATGGAAAAGGGATTGGTTCAAGAAAGGATTCTCATCTCAGAGACACTTCGGAAGGGGCGAAAGCCAAGAGAATTGCAGCAATCAAAAAAAAGGACTTCCTCCGCTCATTCGCTTAATTGCCAAAGGATTAACTGAGAATGAAGCTTTACTTGTTGAAAAGACCTTATTGTGGAAGCTGGGGAAATGGACTACAAATATTTCACAAGGGTATTTTTCTGATAATTTTAGGCCGTATAACACGCTGCATAAGGAATTGCCAGGTTTTGATTTTAATCATCGGATTTATCTTGTGAATGTGGGGGAAGGACGACACCGGAGTTGGGAAGACTCAAAGCAATATGGTTTTCTTTCTGCAGGACAACGTCGAAAATACAGCGAACAACTTGAAGGAATTCAACCCGGAGACGTAGTTGTTGCCTATCTCAATAAACGAGGATATGTCGGGATTGGAATCGTTGAACAATCTCCGATCCGCATTAAGGACTTTCGTTGGAAAGGCAAACCACTCAATAAATTCAAGCTCAATCAGCCAAATATTTACGAGAGATCTGATGATGCGGATGATTCTGAATACCTTAACAAAGCAAACCAAGACGCTTAAATTTCTCGAATCTGCGTTTAGTATTAGTTTTAAGGACGTAATCATAAAGTAGAATATGTCCTTCCTCACACTCATCCATACCTTTCCATCGCCTTAGCCGTAAAAAATATATGGAAAGCTTCAAGGCTTGTAGTATATTAAAGTTGGAAAGTAAGAAATAGTATGAAAATAGGAGGAAATCATGGTTACAAAGATGAGGGAAAAGGGCCAGGTCACCATTCCGGCAGGCATACGGGAAGCGTTGCATTTGAGCAAAAATTCGTTACTGTCGGTTACGAAGGTTGGGGAGGGAATCCTCCTGACGCCCAAACCATCGGTTTTTGAATCTGCATCAGCAAAATTCACGAAAGCGGCCGAAGAAAATGGCGTTACTTTGGAAAGTCTTTTGAAGGATCTGAAAAAAGTCCGATCATGAACTTCCTCCACATCCATCCATACCTTTCAATCGCTTTAGCCGCATTTCTGGTGAATATTCCGTGCGGTTACATCCGCGAAGCGACGAAAAAATTTTGCAATACATGTGTATTGACAAAATAATTTAAGGATTGTATACTTAACTTGTGAATAAAACAAATAAAACATTACAGCTTCAGATACGAGTGTCGCCCAAAGAGAAGGCAGCCATTGTTCTTTATGCCCAAAGGGCGAAAATGGGGGTCTCACAATGGGTTTTAAGCCGGGCGTTTCCATCGCAACAACAGGCATTCCAGAAACTGGTTGATCAATTTAAAAATTCATCAAATCCTAAATACATTTTAGCCGAGATCCATGATTTGCTGAGCGCGGCTTCGGCAGATGAATTTGAACTCATGGTTGCCCGGCCGCTTCCGGTTTCGCTGACGCCATTTTTAGCCAATTATGTCGCGGCTATGGTGGAATATACCGCGGTTAAAAAAAAGAAAAACGCGCCATTATGGACTAGGGAAATTCCACCCCTTGAACAACCTGTCTTCGGATCGGACTTAGAAAGCCTTAAGCTGCACCTTTTGACGCATTCTCCGCCGCCTTTTCGCCGGCGAAATCTTTTTATTGATTCAACGATCGGACAAAGGGTATAAACCTATGCCATCTTTGACCAAGGCGGATATTGAACGTTTATTCGATCTTCTTAATAAGGAGATGAGCCTTCAATCCTTGGAAGGAGAGGTTTATCTTGTCGGAGGGGCGGTGATGTGCATGGTTTTTAACGCCCGTTCGGCCACCAAGGATGTGGATGCTTTTTTTCAACCCGCTCAAAAAATGCGGGAAGCGGCTGCCAAGGTCGGTATCAAAACCGGCATTAAAGCAGACTGGCTTAATGATGCAGTGAAAGGGTATTTCAGCGACAAAGGGGAATACGATACTTTTCTTGAGCTAAGCCATCTGCGGGTCTTTACGGCCCGGGCGGAATATCTTTTGGCGATGAAATCCCTGGCCATGCGGATCGGCGAAGAATTTCATGACCTTGATGATATCCAGTACCTCATCAGATATTTGAACCTGAAAACATATCCGGAAGCTGTTGATGTAATCAAGCGTTTTTATCCGCTGGAACGTTTCCCGCAAAAAACGCTCTATGCGCTGGAAGAAATTTTTGAGCGGATTAATCCTAAAAAATCATAATGAATTTTATTTACGAACATCCATATCTTTCCATCGCTTTAGCCGCATTTCTGTTGAATATTTCTTTTGGCTACATCCGCCAAGCCACGCAAAAATTTTCCCTCAAATGGTTTTTCTGGATCCACGCCTCCATTCCGCTTTTGGTTTATATGCGGATCACCTTGCATACCTCGAAATGGTTTATTGTGCCGGCGATCATCGTTGCCGTCATGGGACAGATCGTGGGCAGTCGTTACCGCCGAAAGAGGATGACCGTAGACGATATCGAACGTTTTGAGCAAATCTCGGATCTTCGCATCGATGAAAAATCCAAAGAAAAAGTTTCGGACCAAGATGTCAGCATCGTTCTTATGAACATGGGCGGGCCGGAAAATATTGGAGAAGTGAAACCTTTTCTTTTGCGATTATTCAAAGATGATCTGATTATCCGTTTTCCGCTTTCAAAAATTTTGCAGCCATTTTTCGCGTGGCTGATTGTAACCATCCGCAGCAGTGTCACAGAGGAACGTTACAAGTTAATCGGCGGGGGGAGCCCGATTTTAAAATCGACGCAAGCACAGGCGGCCGCGCTCGCGGAGGAATTGGCCAGGCGCGGCCGCCCCTGCGATGTCCAGGTCTGTTTTAATTACAGCCATCCGCTCCCCGATGAGACAATTGAAACGGTGAAATCAAAGGCAAAGAAATTTATTCTGCCCTTAAGCCTTTATTCCCATTATTCCGCGGCCACGACGGGTTCCAATATTTTCTATCTTAAAAAGGAAGCCGCGTCCCGTTATCCTTCGGTTCAATTCTTAAAATCAAAAGCCTATTATTTGGATGACAACTTTATTACCGCGTTCGTTGACCGGATCCAAGATGTCTTAAAAAACGGCGAATCGCTCGATGATTTCTATTTATTGTTTTCCGCGCATGGCCTGCCATTATATTTTTTAAAAGAAGCGGATCCGTATCCCTTTGAAGTTTCGCAAACCGCGGCAAAAGTTTTGGACCGATTAAAACGTAAAGAAAAATGGTCGATTTCCTATCAAAGCGCGGTGGGGCCGCTGCAGTGGCTTAAGCCGTCAACGGGCAGCGTTCTTGCGGCTTTGGCCCGGCGGGGTGTTAAAAAACTTTTGGTTTGTCCGATTTCCTTCGTTACGGATCATATTGAAACGATCTGTGAAATCGATATTGAATACCGGAAGGTCGCGCAAGATTTAGGGATAAAAGATTTTCGCATGAGCAAAGCCCTCGAATGCCATCCCTTATTTATCAAAGCTCTTGCGGATTGTGTCGAAGATTCCCTGCGAAGTTATCAGGAGAGACGGTATTAACGGAATTGATAAGAAGTGTTGCCGTGTTATCGCTGAATTTAAAAAAACCTTCCGAAGTTAAATAAAAAAATTTTTCCTGGCCGGAAATGGTTTTGATTGCGATCTTTCCGGGACGTGTGGTGGCAATGAAGGGAACATGGTTTGCCAGAACGCCAAAAAATCCTTCGGTGCCCGAAATCACAATCGAGGATACTTTCTCGTCAAAGAATCGGCTCTCCGGTGTTATCATTTGAAAATTAAAGAATATCCCTGTCAAATCCATTACCCTCCTGAATTTAATTTCTTTCCTTTTTCAATAGCCTCTTCGATTGTTCCAACCATAAAGAAAGCCTGCTCGGGAAAATCATCAAGTTTTCCGCTTAAGATCATGTTGAATCCTTTGATCGTATCTGAAAGCTTAACGTATTTACCGGGGATTCCGGTAAAAGGTTCGGCAACGAAAAACGGCTGCGAAAAAAACCGTTGAATTTTACGGGAACGGGCCACCACGCGTTTATCTTCTTCGGAAAGTTCATCGACTCCCAGGATCGCGATAATATCGCGCAAATCCTTATAACGCTGAAGGACTTTTTGAACGTTACGCGCGGTTGTGTAATGTTCTTCGCCGATGATCTGCGGATCCAGGATGCGGCTGGTTGAATCCAGCGGATCGACGGCCGGGTAAAGGCCGAGCTCGGCAATTTGCCGTGATAAAACCGTTGTGGCATCCAGATGGGAGAAGGTGGTTGCCGGAGCCGGATCGGTCAGATCATCCGCCGGGACATAAATGGCCTGCACGGATGTGATGGAACCTTTCTTTGTCGATGTGATGCGTTCCTGAAGCTCCGCCATTTCTGTACCGAGATTCGGCTGATAACCGACCGCAGAGGGCATGCGGCCGAGCAGTGTGGAAACTTCCGCGCCGGCCTGCACGAACCGGAAAATATTGTCAATGAAAAGAAGAACGTCTTTGCCGGATTCATCACGAAAATGTTCCGCCATGGTCAGGGCGGATAAGGCAACACGAAGCCGCGCACCGGGGGGTTCATTCATCTGACCGAAGACAAGCGCGGTCCGATTAATAACGCCGGATTCTTTTAATTCCAACCAGAGCTCATTTCCTTCACGTGTTCTTTCACCGACACCTCCAAAGACGGAAAACCCTTGATGTTCGGTTGCGATACTGCGAATGAGTTCCATCACGATCACTGTTTTTCCGACACCCGCGCCGCCGAAAAGCCCTATTTTTCCACCCTTAGGATAGGGCGCGAGAAGGTCGATGACTTTTAATCCTGTTTCCAAAATCGATGCAATGGGGAGTTGTTCGGAAAAACTAGGCGCATGGCGATGAATAGGGCTTCGTTTTTGTGGATCGCTGACCGGGCCTTTGCCGTCGATGGTGTTACCGAGAAGATTAAATATCCGTCCCAGTGTTTGTTCTCCGACAGGAACACTGATAGGAACACCGAGATCTTTGGCTTCCATGCCCCGGACCAAACCATCTGTTGAACCAAGCGCGATGCAACGAACGGTGTTATTACCGATATCCTGCGCGACTTCCAGGGTTAAATCGATCTGCTGGTTGATCTTTTCAATTTTAATGGCATTTAAGATTGCAGGAATTTGCCCATCGGGAAAACGGATGTCAACGGTTGGGCCGATAACCTGAATAATATGACCGGAACTCATTTTCTTATCCTCGCAGTGCTTCGGCCGCCGAGACGATCTCGATGATCTCTTTGGTGATCGCCGACTGCCGGGCTTTGTTACGCATTAATATAAATTGATCCAGGAGTTCTCTGGCATTTTCAGTTGCGGCGCGCATGGCAATCATGCGGGCGCTTTGCTCTGATGTAAAACTATGCAAAAGGCCATAGCGGATTTTTGCTTTTAAATAAACCGGGATCAGTTTATTGAGAATATTTTTTAAGGGGGGTTCGAAAACATATTTTTTAGTGTTCACAGGATTGACGCTAACCGGCAAGAACTTCTCAACCGTTGGGGCGTAACGCAGTACGGATTTAAACCGGGTATAAGCAAATTGAACTTCCCCTGTTTTTCCGCTGATAAAATTCTCCGTCATCTTTTGAAAAATATCATCGATGATCTCATCCGTCAAGCGTCCTTGCAAACCAAGGAATGAATGGGCGATTGGAATATTTCGGCTGCGAAAATAATTGAAACCTTTACGGCCAATGACATAAAGTTGTATCGGCTGCGAACCTTCCTTTCTGATAAATTGCTCGGTCCCTTGAAGCAGGCGTTGATTATACGAACTGCAAAGGCCTGTATCCGAGGTGACAACACAAAGGGTTTTGGGCAAGTTTGCCGCATGTGCTCGAAGCAAAATATGATCTTGCCGCGTGAGCGACAGGCTGCTCCAAAGGCTGCTTATTTCATCAAAATAGGGTTTTGACGATTCTAGGATTGATTGGATGCGCTTGAGTTTGGAGGCAGAGACCATTTCCATCGCCCGGGTGATCTTTCGGGTGGTTTCGATGCTTTTGATGCGGCCCTTGATCTGTCGTAATGTTTGGATCATTTGGAAAGATTTAATGCCAGGTCTTTTTTAAAAGTTTCAATCGCGTTTCTCAGTTTTTCAACCCATTCATCCGGCAATTCTTTTTTTGTATCGATTTCTACCTCGATGTCGTGATGATTCTTTGAAATGAACACATAAAGCTTTTCTTCAAAATCACGCAGCGATGCCACGGGAAGATCATCCAGGTACCCATGGACACCGGCAAAAATGATAATGACTTGTTTCGAAAGGGGAAGGGGATGAAATTGGCCTTGTTTTAAGATTTCCACCATTCTTTCCCCGCGGATCAATTGCGCCTGAGTTGTTTTATCGAGTTCGGAACCGAATTGGGCAAACGCCACCAATTCGCGGTACTGCGCCAAATCCAAACGCAACCTTCCGGCAATTTGTTTCATCGCTTTTGTTTGAGCTTTTCCACCAACGCGAGAAACGGAAAGACCGACATTGATGGCCGGTCTCACACCCGCATAAAACAAATCATTTTCCAAATAGATCTGGCCATCGGTAATGGAAATAACGTTTGTCGGGATATAGCCTGCAATGTCACCGGCCTGGGTTTCCAGAATGGGAATGGCCGTCAACGATCCGCCGCCCAATTCATTCGATAATTTTGCCGCACGTTCCAAAAGACGGGAATGGAGATAAAAGACATCTCCCGGATAAGCTTCCCGGCCGGGGGGGCGGCGCAAAAGCAAAGAAATCTGGCGATAAGCCTGGGCATGTTTTGAAAGATCGTCATAAATAACCAGGGCATGGCCGCCATGATACATGGATTCTTCTCCGATGGCACAGCCGGCATACGGCGCTAAATACTGCAGGGAGGCGGATGATTTTGACGTTGCGCTCACGATGGTTGTATAGTCCATGGCGCCATACTTTTTTAACGTCTCATAAATACTGACAACATTGGATGCTTTTTGTCCAATGGCAACGTAAACGCAATGAACACCGGTGTCTTTTTGATTGATGATCATATCAATGGGAATGGCGGTTTTACCGGTTTGACGGTCTGCGATGATAAGCTCCCGTTGACCGCGTCCAATCGGGATCATGGCATCAATGGCTTTGATACCGGTTTGAAGCGGCTCTTTGACAGGCTGACGTTCAATGACGCCGGGGGCGTGTATGTCAAGAGGGCGAAATTGATCGGTGACAATGGGGCCTTTATCATCGATCGGTTGGCCCAGCGCATTAACAACGCGGCCGATCAACGCCTTTCCGACGGGTATGCGTGCCGTTTGTCCGGTACGTTTAACGACATAACCTTCTTTGATCGTTTCTGTTCCGGAATCGGAATTAAAAATGATAACACCCACGCTGTCTTCGGATAAGTTCAGCGCCAGCCCCATGATTTTTCCCGGGAATTCAACGATTTCACCAACCATTACATCGTCAAGGCCATAAACACGGGCAATCCCATCGCCGACTTGAATAACGGTTCCCACCGACTCCATCTGGAGTCGTGAATCAAATTTCTCCAGTTCTTTCTTAATGACAAATGAAACATCTTCGGGTTTAAGCGTCATGTTAAGCGACCTTTACGGACATCAGTTGTTCTTTGAGTTTTGCCAACCGGTATTTGATTGTTCCATCGATTAACGTGTTCCCGATAACGATTTGAGCGCCGCCGACAACATCCGGCGAATATTCGACGGTGAGATCAACAGACTTTTGAAATTTTTGGGAAATCCCCTGTCGCAATCGGGCCACCATTGGCTCATCGGCCGTAAAGGCAAGTGTCACTTTTGCTTCGATGCGGAAATCTTTTGTCGCCATTTGTGCCGTGGTGTGGATAATTTCAAAAATATTTTTGAGATAATTTTTTTTGACTAAGAGTTTTAAAAGATGGCAGACCGCCTGTAACGCTGTTCCTTGCCATACGCGGTCGATTAAATCAAATTTTTCTTTTTGAGAAACCTGCGGGACACTTAAGAGCTTTAAGAACGCCGGATTGTTTTTTAGAGTTTTTTTGAGCGATTCCAGTCCGCGCAGCTCTCCCTCAACCTCATGATGATCCCGCAAATAATCAAGGAAGCCTTCGGCATATCGTTTCGAAATAACTCTATCGACCATGGGTGTCCTCGAGTTCTGCCAAGAAGTCGTTGACAAGTTTACGATCCTGCTCTTTGTTGTGTTTTTCTTTGATTAGTTTTTCGGTTGCACGGATTGTCATATCGACCATTGTTTTTTTCAGTTCTTCTTTCGCCTTGGAGATCTCAAGTTGGATATTGTCTTTTGCGGCTGCGATGATCTTATCAGCATCTTTGCGGGCATTATCCTGGATTTGACCGGCAATTTCTTTGCCTTGATGGACGGCCTCCTGGATCTTCTTTTGAGCAGTTTCATCGATGGTATTGAGCTGTTGTTCGTAATCGGCCTTTAATTTTGCAGCATTCGACTGCAGATCTCCAATCTTCTTAAATTCCGAAGCAATCCGTTCTTTGCGCTCATCGAGAAGCTTTAAAAATATGTTCCAGACAAATTTCTTCAAGAGCGTGAAGAGGATCAAAAAACAGATGATCTGAACAATGATCTCACCGGGGGATAACAGCTGTTTTAAAAGTTCCATCGTTAAAGCACCGTTTAAAGTTTGCCGGCTAAACTGAAAGCAAAGACCAAAACGTAAATCGTTATCGCTTCGATGAACGCGGCGCCGGTGACCATGGCGATGAGAATTTTGATGAATGCTTCCGGTTGTCTGCCGATGGCATCCATGGCCGACCCGACAGCTTTACCTAATCCGATCGCCGAACCAAGAGCCGCCAGGCCTAATCCCAACGGAAGTCCGACTGCGAGCCCGAGTTGTTCCCACATTTTACTTCCTCCTTTTGTTTTCGTGATGTTATCCCGAATTTTGTCCGCCAATGGCGGGGCAAAATGGGAGATTATTCTTCCTGCGCCAAAACAAGCGAAAAATATATCGTTGTCAAAATGGCGAAGACCATCGCCTGAACTGTTGCCGCAACAAGAGCCAGACACGTGTTGAAAAGAAGCATGGCAATTCCTTTTAATCCGAATCCTGCCAGAACAGCCAGAAGCATGTCTTCACCCCAGATATTGCTTCGCAAACGAAGTGACAGTGTCAGTGGCTTGACGATCTCTGTTGTGACATGCAACAAGAACATGAAGATTGGAAAGATAATCGAATACGCAAATCCGCCGCGGGGTTTGCCGGCCAGATGGTCCATATAACCTAGAAATCCATGCTCTTTCAAGGCCGTGTATTGAACGTAAACAAAGACGCAAATCGCCAGGGCGGCCGTAACCGACCAATCCGTGGTGGCGGACTTCAACAGCGGAACAAAACCCAACAGATTCATCGCAAAGATATAAATAAAAAGAGTTCCGATAAATGGAGTATATTGCCGTCCGCGGGGCCCGATGATTTGGCAGATAAAATCATTGAGAGTTTCGACAAGGAATTCTACGGCATTTTGCAGTCTGCCGGGAATCATGACAATGCATCGGGAAGAGCGGTACCCGACAACAACGAGAATGATCGCTACGAAAGTTGCGAAAATAATATTTTCCCATGTGTTTAAAAAATGAGAAAATCCTGTTCCTTCAAATTGTCCGGCCAGCAAACTGACAACGTTGGGGAATTCCGGATAACTCATTTCATGGGCTTGAGGCACAATAACATTCCTCCAAAAATGAACAATGCTGAAGCTCTGCGGCCTAACGGCCGTAGCATTTTCACATGCTTCGGCGTCATGCCTAAGGCCGATCCGCCCTAGGCGGAAAACCCGCCCAAGCATATCCGATCAAACTGCGGTAACCCGGCCAAATCCCAAACGAAGAAGCCCCAATTATAGCCAATATTAAATCAAATGGAAATGATTTTTTTAGAAAGTCATTCATGAATGGGGGGTTTGGTCATTTTCAGGAGGATTTTTAAAATCCGAACCGTTTCGATCACGGCAGCAAGAAATCCGATTGTCGTTGCCATGAGAATAACAAAATTCGGCGCATGAAATTTGCTAACAATATATTGTCCCGCGTAAAAGCCGAACAAAGGACTCAGGCTTAGAAGCATCGGAAGATATATCAAGAGACCGAAAATTTTTAAAAGCTGGGAATGCGTCAAAAAATTTTGGGCGGATGGATTTTTCATGGTGTTTAACGGTTGGCGCACGCTTAATATAAAAAAACCTCAGGATATGTCAAGGCTTCTTTACAATAAATCTGCCTGTCCCATTGACATTGAAATCGACATTTGATAGATTTGATACAAATCAAAAAAAGGAGAAGCTTATGTTTAAGAACATCGTGTTAGGATATGCCGTATTTTTAACCGTGGGTGCGTTTTTGGGCGCCAGGGCGGGCAGCAAAATTTCCCTCTATATGGGAATCGGATCCGCCGTTTGTATTTTGATCGGACTTCTTTTGCTTAAGTCCGAACCTTTTGCGGGCCTTATTTTTCTTTCAACAATCACCGGAATCTTAACGATAACTTTTTTCGTTCGACTGCTGAAAACACATGCCCTGATGCCCTCCGGTATGCTTTTGGCGGTCAGCGCGACTGTTTTGATCATCAGCCTGATGCAATTCAAGCAGCATTTCAAGTAGAGGATTGCCGTGTCGGGTTTAAGTGAAAATACAATTTTCATCTTCATTACTCAGCTGGGCGTTATCATATTGTTCGCCCGCATCTGTGGTGAGATTGCCAGGCGTTTTGGACAGCCGATCCTTGTCGGAGAAGTGATTGCCGGGATTCTACTCGGTCCGCTGGTTTTCGGAAGGATGGTTCCTGAATTTTTTAATCAGCTTTTTCCGCAGGATGGAATCAATCCGGCGCTCTTAGGCGGGATTTCGTGGCTGTGCGTTCTTTTCTTATTGTTGATCACGGGTTTGGAAATTGATTTTCGTTCTGCATTGCGCTATGGAAAACAAAATATTCTGACATCCTTTTTTGGTTTTGTGTTTCCATTTGCATTCGTCTATTCTTTAAGTTTTCTTTTGCCCGCCCAATTTTTCCCATGGGATCATCCCCCGCAACAGGTGCAGTTGTTTTTGGCAACATCCCTGGCTGTCGCTTCCGTTCCCGTGATTGGAAAGATCCTTTTTGATTTAAAGATCTTCCACTCCAGCGTTGGCCTCAACATCATTACATCGAGCATCATGAGCGATATCTGGGAGTGGTCAACGCTTTTATTGCTGATATCGTATATTGTCCATCAGAATGCTTCGATTTTTGTAGCCATAAAGCCTATCCTCTCGATGTTACTGCTTCTGGCCATTGCACTGACAGCCGGAAAAAAGATCATCGAAAAACTTTTTAAGTGGACAGCCATTCAGACAAAAGATACGGCGGCTGTCTTTTCATTATTATTTTCAATAACGCTTCTCATGAGCGCGGTTGCGCATTTTATGGGTATTCATGTTGTCTTCGGTGCGTTCCTGGCCGGACTCATGATAGGGGAGTCCGACAAATTGACACCCCATATGCGACAATCTGTTCAAGACTTTATTTTCGGTTTTTTTGCGCCCATTTTTTTTGTTTTGATCGGTATGCAACTGAGAATAGGCAATATTGAAAATTGGATCTACATTATCCTGTTCATGGTCGCGGCATCCTTAGGCAAGATCGGGGGAGCCTTTTGGGGAGCTCTCCTGGGGGGAATTGGAAAAAAGAATGCTTTTGCCGTTGGCTGCGGTCTTAATGCGCAGGGGGCCATGGGAATCGTTGTTGCCATGATCGGCGTTGGATTCGGAGTGATCAATGAGGAATTATTTACGTTGATCGTCGTTATTTCTGTTGCATCGGCGCTTACCGTTGGACCGCTTCTGAAATGGGCGATGAAAGCCGTACGTCGTCCACTCGCAGATTTTTTTACCCGCGACCACATCTTTGCGAATGTTTCCGGTCAGACAAAAGCTGAGATTATCGATAATATCGTTGAACTTATGGCGCAGCGTAAAATTATTCAAGACCCTCAAAAGATCCGGCAGGCGATCTGGGAGAGAGAAAATTCTTTAAGCACCGGCATCGGTGATGGCATCGCCCTTCCCCATGCGCGTATCGTGAATCTTAAAAAACCGCTGACATGTTTCTTTAAGCTTGCCCGGCCGATTGATTTTAACAGTCCCGACAACCAACCGGTCCAATTGGTCTTTCTGGAGCTAACCGATAGCAACGATCACGGGATGCAGTTAAATTTAATTGCCCAGATCTCACGGTTTCTCGCCATACCCGAAAACAAAGAAAAGATCCTCAACTGCCGAACGGAAGAAGAAATTTATCATGTGTTAAGCCTTGATGAGACTGTGTAAAAAATAATTGACTTTCCATTTTCCAATGGATAAACTGGCCCCTCATGACCGAACATTTGCCCCATGATCGCTCTCAGGAATCACAAGAATCCCCATCTCAAGAACCGGAAAAACAATCGTTCCTGGGGATCATCATCCACTCCTTTTTCGTCATTCCCTTTTTGATCGTTGTTTTTGGGCTTCTGCTTTTTGCCGCCGTGCGCATTCTGACCTCAGAAAGCAAAACCCCTTCCGATTATTTAAGTGATGTCAAAAACGGTGGGCTGCCTAAGCGCTGGCAATCGGCCTTTGAACTCTCCAAGGCCATGTCGAATGTTTCTTCCATCAGCACAGATGACGCTTTTATCGATAAACTCATTGAAGCTTTTAATAATTCCGACCGTGATGACCCCCGTGTCCGCCAATATCTGGCCCTGGCGATGGGCAAAAGCAAGAATAAAAAATGCGTTGAACCTTTGCTCAAATCCCTGATCGATAAGGATCTGGAAAATCTTTTTTCCAGTATCTACGCACTCGGTGTGATCGGCCAACCCAATTCGGCGTCATCCATCTGGCCGTTTCTTAAACATGAAAACAGCCATGTCCGTCTGGTGGCCGCGATGGCGCTGGGAAATATCACAAACACCGCATCCATTGAACAGCTCAAACGCGTTTTAAACGACGAAGAGGCCAATGTCCGCTGGGACGCGGCCATCGCGCTTGCAAAACTCAATGATAAGTCCGGAAAAAGTATTTTGCTTAATCTTCTTGACCGCGCCTATCTTAACGGTTTTGCGCAATTGGATCCGCAGGAAAAAACTCAGATTTTAATTGTCACCATCGAAGCGACAAAATATTTAAACGACCCGGAGATCCAAATGGTGGTTCGAAAATTGTCAGACTCCGATCAAAATATGAATGTCCGCAAAGCGGCGATGGCCTCGATTAAATAAAAATTTGAAAATTGTTAGCCTAAAGCAACTTCCCTGGATATAATGGCGCCATGAATTCTCCAGAAAATAATATTCCGGCAAATCCTCAACCTGATCCTCTGCCGCCTCCGCCATCGTCCGTTGTGAATAGCCCAGCGCCACAAACGCCGCAACCTGTTGCCGCTGAACCAAAAACAATCCTGGAAGAACCCATGACACGCCGCACCTTTATCAAATGGTCCATGATAGGATGGGGCGCGTTCACCGCGATTGTTATGGGTTACGGAACGATGTTTCTACGTTTTTTGTTTCCCAACGTTTTATTCGAACCCAAGCAAACTTTTAAAGCCGGTTTTCCGGACGAATATGTGAGCGGAGAAGTTTCCGAGCGCTGGCAAAACAAGTACGCTGTCTGGCTGGTACGTGATGATGAAAAAATTTTTGCCCTGTCCACCGTCTGCACGCATTTGGGCTGTACACCCAATTGGCTGTCCAATGAAAATAAATTCAAGTGCCCCTGCCATGGCAGCGGATTCTATAAAACCGGGATCAATTTTGAAGGCCCGGCCCCACGGCCTTTAGAACGATTTAAGATTTCATTGGCGGAAGACGGCCAGATCCTAGTTGATAAAACGAAAAAATTTCAGCAGGAAAAGGGCGAATGGAAAGACCCGGAATCATTTTTACTTGTGTAAGTCGTTGGTAGAAGTTTCACGGTTGAATACCGCCCATGTGTCTTTGCGAGGAGGAGCGTATTTTGCGACGACGTACTTATTTTCCTTAAACATAAATATAATCTTAAAGGAGAAATAAGTACATGTACCAACTTCCTCTAACGATTTTTTTTAAATTTAAAGGTAAGTTGGTACGCGGCAATCTTTTAAAAAGATTGCCTGCCTGACGGCAGTCAGGCTTCACAAAAAACGTTCGCAATGACACTAGACTCGGAAGCCCGGTAGCTTTTTCAAAGCAATTGGAGGAATGCCTATGGCTGGTGATGTAAAAAAGAAAAAATGGTTTGAAGGTTTTGATGAAACACCGGTATGGAAATCCATTTTTCGCACCGGTGTCCCCGTAACCCGCCGCCAGCGGATGATGGCGGTTTTAAACAATGTCTTTTTACATCTTCATCCCGTACGGCTGCCGCGCCACGCCGTTAAGATCAAATATACGTGGTGCATGGGAGGGCTTTCCTTCTTTATCTTTCTTGTTTTAACCGTCACCGGAATTCTTCTGATGTTTTATTACCGGCCAACCGTAGAGTACGCTTACGGAGACGTTCTGGATTTAACCCAACAGGTGCCGCTGGGGATCATGCGGGAAATTCATCGTTGGGGCGCGCATTTGATGGTCATCACCGTTTGGCTGCACATGTTCCGTGTGTTCATGACCGGATCCTATAAACCGCCGCGCGAATTTAATTGGGCTGTCGGTGTTATCTTACTGGTCCTCACCATGCTTCTTAGTTTCACCGGTTATCTTTTGCCCTGGGATCAATTGGCCATTTGGGCGATCACGGTCGGTTCCAACATGGCTGGCGCGACACCCTTGGTCGGCGCTTCCGGCCCGGGATCGGCATTTTTAAGTATCGGTGATGTGAACTTCATTCATTCCGCCAGTGACGCACGTTTTGCATTGCTCGGTGGGCGATTCGTAGGAGAGGCGGCACTTCTGCGATTTTACGTTTTACATTGTATCGGACTGCCATTCATCATCATGATCTTTATGATCGTTCACTTCTGGCGGGTACGCAAAGACGGCGGCATTTCCGGGCCGGTTTAATTGTTCGATGCGCTTCGCCTGCTCACCATTTTTCGGAGCGTCGAACCATCCCGAGCAAGTGACGACGAAGGGAGGAACGCGCCGAGGGATTGATAGGATGGGTTCTGAGAGCAAATTTAAACAGTGGACACCATAAAACACCTAATAAACTATATTTCCACACCAAAGATCATGTTCACCATGATCCTTTTGACTTTCTTTTTCATTTTTCCGCCGACAGCCTGGTTCGCGAAATGGAATGAACGCCTGAAGATCGACAGGATCTGGACAAAAAAAGGCGGCTTTACCATTTCTGCTATCATTCTTATCTTTTTCGTTTTTGGTTTAACCGATCCTAATTTTCGTTTGATCGTTTTAAAGCCGGACAATGTGCCGATCGTTGGGCTTCTATTTTTGACGGTTTTCTTTTTGTGGTTAAGCATGACACAGGCTTATGAAAATGATCAGCGCCTGCGCGAAGGGAAAAAACCTTTGGAGTATCACGCGCCTGAAGATAAGGTCCTCGTTTGGCCGGATTTGGTTTATATCGAACTCATCGCCTTGGTTATCTGCGCGGCCATACTCATCGTCTGGTCGATCAACTTACCGGCCCCCTTGGAAGAACCGGCAAATCCGACCGTTTCACCAAACCCTTCAAAAGCTCCGTGGTATTTTCTGGGTTTACAGGAAATGCTCGTGTATTTCGATCCCTGGATCGCCGGAGTTTTATTTCCGACATTGATCATTTTCGGAATGATGGCCATCCCGTATCTGGATACCAATAAAGCAGGGCAGGGATTTTATAGCTTCGAAAAGCGGCGCATGGCTGTGTCCATATTTTTGTTTTTTTGGCTCGTTTTGTGGGTTCTGTTGATTTTAATCGGAACGTTTTTGCGCGGCCCCAACTGGAATTTCTTCGGGCCCTTTGAACACTGGGATATCGCCAAGCTCGAACCGCTCAATAATATCAACGTCTCAGAATTTATTTACATGATCGTTTTAAAGCAACGTCTGCCGGAAAATATTTTACTGCGCGAAATCGGGGGGATCTTGATCATGGGCGGGTACTTCCTGGTCCTTCCAACCCTTTTAGCCAGGACAATCTTAAAGGACCTTCACGCGAAACTCGGCAATTTCCGTTACAGCATTTTTATTATTTTTCTGCTCATTGCCGTCTTTCTTCCCATAAAAATGTATCTGCGCTGGGTCTTTAATTTGAAATACATCATCGCAATCCCGGAATTCTTCTTTAACATCTGACATTTATGGCTGAAAATCACGAACGTCATTACAGCATCAACACACTTCACCTCATCTTTGCCATCGTCAGCGTGGCCTTGCTCGTTTCCCTCGTCGCCCTTTTTGCCCATGACTACTCCCGGGAATGGAAAAAGTATCAGCGTGATTTTCGAAAACTCGAAGTTGAGAAGGCACGTGCGGGACTTTCTCAAGAATCCGATGCGCTTAAAACCAGTAAAGATTACCAGAACGCCTTAAAAGCGATCGGCGAAGCCCAGTCGCTCTTTAACGATAAATCCAAAGAGCTCGCCTCTCTTCAAAAAGGCCTTCCCAAGCTTCAATCCAAATCCAACTTAACACAGCAATCCTATCAGTTCGCCAAAGCCGCGCTTGACGCGACAAAATATTCCTACGAAAAAGCCCTTGCCAAAAATAGCAAAGACCTTGCCAAACAAAAAGCAGCGTTTGATAAGATCGAAGAGAAAACGTCATCACTTCGAATTTTGGCTGAAGAAGCCAAGACCGCCATTGATGAACAGTTAAAGAAAATCCAGGCCATTAACGACATCATCCGCCAGCTGGAGAAAAAGAAAAGCGCTTTATCCAAACAATACGACCTCTTAAAAAAGAAATTGCAAAGGCTCGATCCCAAATCCATGTCTTTTGCCAATAAGATCGCGGAATCCATTCGGAATTTGCCCGTTCTGGATTTTATGAATCCCAGTTATAAAGTTGACCAGATCGTTCTTAAAGACTTGACGGAGGATGTCAATTTTACTAAAGTTCCTCGCGTTGACCGTTGTACAACTTGCCACGTCGGAATCGTAATACCCGGCTATGAAAATGCGCCGCAACCTTTTCGCACGCATCCCAATTTGGATCTGTATCTCTCCAGCAAGTCGCCGCATCCTTTGGATGAATTCGGCTGTACGGTTTGCCATAATGGACGGGGGCGGGGGACGGATTTTAATTCCACCGCTCACATGCCATCGTCCGCCAAACAGCGCCAGGAATGGCAGAAGAAATATCATTGGCGCCAGTTTGAACTGACCGAAACACCCATGCATCCGTTAAAGTACGTTCAAGCCGGATGTTTTCAATGTCATGACAATCAAACCGTGATCAAAGGCGCCGAGAAATTAAATTTGGGTTTACAAATTATTGAATCTTCAGGCTGTTACGGATGTCATTTTATTTCCAAATACAAGGATTGGAAACGTGCGGGGCCGGATCTCACGTATCTCTCTGCCAAATCCACGCAGGAATGGGCCTATCGCTGGATCTGGAACCCGAAATCTTTTCGTGCCAGCACCCGCATGCCGTCATTCTTTGAACAATCGAATAATAGCGACCCGGCGTCCATTGCCCGGTCAAAACAGGAAGTTCACGCCATCGTTCATTATCTTTTCGAAAAGAATCCGGAATTCAAAATGGAATCACCGGCGACAGCAGCGGGAGACCCTAAAAAAGGGGAGGAGCTGGTTGCGTCCCTCGGATGCTTTGCCTGTCATAACACGCAAGACCCCTCCAATGAAAAGCGCGATATCACACGCAGTGTCCTGCGCCGTGAACATGGGCCCAATCTCATCGGGCTGGGAACAAAGACAACCAAGACGTGGATCTATAACTGGCTTAAAGAGCCCACTCGTTACCATCCCGGCACGCGCATGCCCAATTTACGTTTAAGCGATGAAGAAGCCAACCATATCGCGTCCTATTTAACTTCGTCTAAAAATTATGACTTTATGAAAAGTGATATTCCCGCGCTCGATGAAAAAGCGATCGATCAGATCGTTAATGATTATTTGGTCAAAATGACAACTGTCGATGATGCCAAAGCACAACTTTCGAAGATGTCCATCGATCAAAAATTATCATTCGCCGGTCAAAAGCTTATTAAGCAATACGGGTGTTTTGCCTGCCATACCATTGCGGGTTTTGAGAATGAAAAACCCATCGGCACGGAGCTCACCGAAGAAGGCAGCAAATCCACCCACAAACTTGATTTCGGTTTTGTCCATCTTGAGGAACACACCAAACACGCCTGGTTCGAACAAAAGCTCAAAGACCCGCGCATTTTTGATAAAGACCGTGTCCGCGCTGCGGATGAAAAGTTAAAAATGCCGAATTTTTATTTTAGCCAGGAAGAAATTGAAGCGGTAACAACGGCGCTCTTGGGATTTGTTAAAGACAAACCGGTGACAACGCGTATCAAACCGCGTACCCCCGAAAATCTGGCCATCGAAGCGGGGCAGAAAATCGTCCGCGAGTTCAATTGCCAGGGCTGCCATATCATTGAAGGGGAAGGCGCTGATATCGAACCGACCGTCACCGATTGGTTGATAACGTATGGCGAGCAGGGGGAAGATTCCGCCAAATCCATGACAAAAAGTTTCAGCCCGCCGAATTTAAAAGGCGAAGGGGCGAAGGTTCAAACAGCGTGGCTTTACCATTTCCTGCAAGACCCGAACATCATCCGCCCCTGGCTGACGGTCCGGATGCCAACATTTGGTTTTACATCTGAAGAAACCAATCATCTTTTGAAATATTTTAGTGCTCTCGATAAACAAGACTTTCCATTTACAGCCCCGTATCATGTGCAAATGTCAGAGAATGATCGCGCGGCAGGAGAGAAGTTATTTAGTAAAGATTATTTCGATTGTGGTAAATGTCACGTTGTCGGATCGCAACTTCCCGGGGGATCAAAGGACAGCTGGGCCCCAGACCTTAATTTGGCCAGAGACCGGTTAAAACCCGACTGGATCATCGAATGGATCAAAAATCCTTCCGCCATTCAACCCGGAACAAAAATGCCCACGTTCTTTGATCCCAGTTTCTTTGACACCGCCGGCCCGGATGATATCCTAAGCGGCGATGAGAATACCCAGATCCGTGTCTTGCGCGATTATATTTTGACGTTGACCGGTGAACAAAAGCCAGCGGACCCTTCGAAAAAACCGACGCCCGTGCAAAAACCATCTCCTGTTGAAAAACCCGAAGTAAAGATTCCGGATGCCGGTGCAACTTCGCCGGCAATACAGGCACCACCAAAAGAAGAAGCTCCGAAATAAGTCACTGATCGGAATTCAACCATGCTTGCCATAATCCCTCTCATCACGTGCTTGAGTTTCGGGGCTTTGCATTTATTAGGTTTCTGGCTCATCGACCAAAAGGCCTTTAAGCACGACTTTAGCAAATTTCACCTCAACATGACCAATTCCGTCGCTGGCACGGGTATCGTCATTTTGCTTTTTTTAAATATTCCCATGTCCACTAAAATGATCGCTGTTGGGTGGAAACTTCTTCTCCTGACCATCACCCAATACATCTGGAAGAAAAAAACAGTTCCTCTTTGGCTGGTGACGATTATCTCCATTTATGGAATGGGTGTTGTCATTCTTATTGCCAGTCACCATATGGTTATAACCCCTAAAACAATTTTTGTGATGACCCTAGCCGGGCTGGTTCTGGCTTCGGCCATTTTTACAATGAACATGGGGCATTGGTATTTGAATGTTCCCGGCCTTGATATCCGCCATCTTAAGCAAGCAACAACAGTTTTACTGTATTTGCTTGGCCTGCGTTTGCTGTGGAACATCGCCGGGTTTTTTGTTTTGAAAATCCCTTATCTGGGTGAAACGATCTCCCTTTTTGAATTCTTAACCCACATCGACGGGTTTTTACTGACGGTCGGAATTTTCTTTGGAACGGCTTTGCCTTTTTGCCTTCTTTATTTTGTTTTCGGGACACTGAAAGTCAAATCCACGCAATCGGCAACCGGCATTCTTTATGTGATCGTTGCCTGCATCTTGATGGGGGATTTGTCCTACAAATATTATTGGATCAAATACGGTCTTCTGTTGTAATGAAATTCCTATCCCGAAATTGCCCGAATTGTGGACTTTATAACCACATCAATCTCTCCGCATCGAAACCGCTGGAATGTTCCTCCTGCCATCAAATTTGGCCTGCACTATCCGATCATTTTAAGTTCGATGAATGTCCGTTTTGCCAGAGCAGGCAGTTTTATATTCAAAAGGACTTTAATCAAGCTGCTGGCTGCGGCATTATGCTGATTGCAATCGTTTTTGTTCCCTTAACCTATGGGTTGAGCCTGCCCGTCTTTGCTTTATTTGATTGGTGGCTTTACCGGAAGGTTCCCATGTTAACGGTCTGTTACCGCTGCGGCGCGGAATACCGTGGTTTTCACTCCTCAAAGACGTTTAAACCATTTTTGCATCACATCGGTGAGAAGTATGACCGATAATTTCCGATTCGTTGCTTGACAATGTTTTTTGAATATAGTACTCTGATGCAAATTCAGCAAAATCACGTTAGTATTTCCTAAATCAGCTCAAACAATTTTCATATACTATATAAAGGAGAGCATATGAGTTACAAACGTTTCGTTGTTTTCGCCTTTGTTCTTACGCTTACCGGTTTGGCATCGTGGTCGCATGCCGCAACCATCACTGGAACAGTCAAATATGAAGGGGAAGCCCCCAAGTTCAAAGAAATAAAGATGGATGCCGATCCTATCTGCCTTTCGAAGCATACCGAAGCTGTTTTCCCGGAATCTCTGGTTCTCGGTGATGGCAATACCATGGGCAATGTTTTTGTTCGTGTCAAAAGCGGGTTGGTTCCCAAAGCCTATCCGGCACCCACCGAACCTGTCATCCTCGACCAACACGGTTGCCATTACCGGCCGCATGTTTTTGGAATTATGGTCGGCCAAACCTTAAAAATCCTCAATCCCGATGGAACACTTCACAATGTCCACGCTTTATCAAAGGTGAATGCTGAATTTAATCTCGCTATGCCGCAGTTCCGTAAGGAAGTCACGAAAACATTTGATAAAGCGGAGTTCATGTTTCCTTTTAAATGTGATGTCCATCCCTGGATGGAAAGCTGGGCCGCGGTCATGTCGCATCCTTTTTTCGCCGTCACTGAAAAAACCGGGACTTTTAAGATCGACAACCTTGATGCCGGCACCTATGAGATCGAAGCCTGGCATGAAAAATTAGGTACAAAAACAGAAACGATCACAGTTGGAGCGGCAGATTCGAAAGAAATCAATTTCACGTTCGCTAAACCAAGCAAGTAACCGCTCTTTAAAATATTCATGACAAGCACACACGACGATCATCACGAATTAGGTTTCTGGCGCAAATATATTTTCTCCACGGATCATAAGGTCATTGGGATCCAGTACGCCCTGACAGGGCTCTTTTTCCTATTCTTTGGTTTCTGCCTGATGATGCTCATGCGTTGGCAGCTGGCATATCCGGGACAAGCCCTTCCCTTGATCGGAAAACTTTTTGGTGAAGCGCGGATGCCGGGCGGGGTTATGCTTCCAGAATTTTACAATCAACTGGGCGCGATGCATGGAACGATCATGGTTTTTATGGGAATTGTTCCTTTGGCTGTTGGGGCATTCGGGAATTTGATTTTACCTCTGCAAATCGGCGCGCCGGATATGGCATTTCCTAAAATCAACATGGCCAGCTATTGGGCTTTGTTTGTCGGCGGCATTGTTATGTTGACCAGCTTCTTTGTTCCCGGTGGAGCCGCAAACTCCGGATGGACATCGTACCCGCCTTTGGCCGATATCGCAACAACCGGACAAACAATGTGGATCCTGGGGATGGTGTGTTTGATCACGTCATCGTTATTAGGGGCGGTCAATTTTATCACAACAATTGTCCAGCTTCGCGCTAAGGGATTGACATTTATGCGTCTTCCTTTTTTTGTGTGGGCACAATTTGTCACCGCATTCTTGTTACTCCTTGCATTTCCTCCTCTCGAAGCTGCCGGTGTTTTACAGTTGATGGACCGCGTTGCGCATACAAGTTTCTTCCTACCCAGCGGCCTTGTTGTGAGCGGTCAGCAACTATCCGTCAGCGGTGGGGGAAGCGTGCTGTTATGGCAGCATCTATTTTGGTTTTTAGCTCACCCGGAAGTTTATGTTTTGATCTTACCGGCCATGGGCATTGTTGCGGAAATCATCGCGAATAATACCCGCAAACCATTGTGGGGTTACAAACCGATGGTCTATTCGCTTTTAATTTTAGGATTTTTATCTTTTATTGTTTGGGCTCATCATATGTATTTAACCGGTATGGGGACGGCCATCAGCGCGTTTTTCCAAACAACAACCATGATCATCTCAATTCCGTCCGTCATTATTTTATCATCATTGTTCATTTCCCTGTGGGGGGGATCCATCCGCTTTACGGTTCCGATGCTTTTTGCGCTGGCATTCTTGCCGATGTTTGGCATTGGAGGGTTAACCGGACTGCCTTTGGGGCTCGCTTCTTCAGACATCCACCTGCATGACACGCTTTATGTCATCGGTCATTTTCACTACATTGTCGCTCCGGGAACAATTTTTGCGTTATTTGCCGGAATTTATTACTGGTTCCCAAAATTCACCGGCCGCATGATGAATGAAAAACTCGGACACCTTCACTTTTGGCCGACTCTTGTTTGTATGAACTTGATTTTTATGCCAATGATGATCCAGGGGCTTGCCGGCGTTTCCCGCCGTTTGTATGATGCGGGGGGAACATATGCGCATGCACAGGGAACGATACATCTTAACGTCCTTATGTCATATGCGGCTTGGGCCATGGCCATTTTCCAAATACCATTCATCATTAACCTCATCGGGAGCCTTAAAAGCGGAAAAAAGGTCACTTCCGATAATCCCTGGGAGTCAACAACGCTGGAGTGGGCGACACCGACACCGCCTCCTCATGGAAATTTTTTGACTCCACCCATTGTTTATCGCGGGCCTTACGAATACAGCGTTCCGGGATCAACAAAAGATTTCACACCGCAAAACCAACCGGAAATGACTTGATGTCAGATTTTATTCCTTACACAACCGAGGAACGTCCGGATACCGGGCTATTTAACGCAAAGCTTGGAGTTTGGCTTTTTCTAGCATCGGAAGTTATGCTTTTTGGCGGATTATTCTCCTCTTACATTTTACTTCGCGTCGGGTCACATAATTGGCCGGAAGGCGCTTCTATTTTAAGCATACCGATCGCGACATTCAATACGATGGTGCTCATCACTTCCAGCGTGACGATGGTTATGGCATGGGCGTCCTTAAAGATGAAAAATCTCTCCCGTTACAAACTCTACATGGGATTAACCATCCTTCTTGCCTTTGTGTTTTTGATCGTTAAAGCTTTTGAATATTCCGCGAAATTCCACCATCATTTATATCCCAGCACAAATACATTCTTAGCGATCTATTTTACATTGACCGGTTTGCACGGCCTGCACGTTGTTGGGGGGATCGTTGTGAATTCCTATCTCTGGGGGCCTGGCACAAAGATGTGGGTAGGCGATCCCGAACGATTTACAAATCGGATTGAAGTTGCAGGGTTATACTGGCATTTTGTCGACCTGGTTTGGATCTTTCTTTTTCCGGTCCTCTATCTGCTATAGGAGAACATCATGTCATCCCATGCTCAGGATATTCCAAAAGAAGTCAGGCGTTATATCCTCGTTTTTGCCGCTTTGGCATTTCTCACAATTGTGACGGTTGCCATAAAATCCCTGCATTTAAATCTGATGGGTGCCATTACCGTTGCCATTTTTATAGCGGTTATTAAAGGTTCGCTCGTAGCCTGTTATTTTATGCATCTCATCTCTGAGCGTAAACTGGTTTATGGCATTTTGATTTTAACGGTATTTTTCTTAGCCGCGCTGGCTGTTTTGTTAATTTCAGGTTATCAGAACACTCAAACAGGATTGCAATATGTCTCTTAAAATCTTTCATCTGATCTTTATTTCGTTTGCCGAGATTCTCGCCGTCGTGTTTTCCATTTGGTCATGGCAAACATCTTCGTACACAATCCTCGGGGTTTTATCAGCCATGACAGCAGTCGGGCTCGTCATTTATGAAATCAACATCATTAAAAAATTTAAAGAATTTAAATCCTAAGGATCTGGTGAGATTTTTTGGAACAACCCTAATCACCGGTATCTGCTTGCTTCCTGCGAAGTCTTCAAGCGCATGCTCGGTTTGTTTTGGGAACGCTGATCAAAAAACTCTTTTAAGCTTACGCTATGGTATTTTTGTTCTTTTAGGAATTGTTCTGACGGTTCTTATCGGAATTGCAGCCTTTTTCATAAACATGGCCCGGCGGGAAAAACTTCAACTCAAACACTCTTAACACATCTCAAACGCATGAATCCAGAAACGATCATCAAACTCCTCGGCCTTCCCGCTGACGATTCTATCCACGGGTCACAGATCGACTTCATGATCTTTATTATTCATCTCCTCATGCTCGTGCTGTTTATCGGCTGGGCCATTTATTTCGTCATCGTTTTGCTCAAGTTCCGAAAAGGAAAAGCTCAAAAAGCCAGTTATGCGGGCGTCACGAACCATGTTTCGACCTATATTGAAATTGCTGTCGTCATTGCCGAGGCGATTCTACTCGTGGGGTTTTCGATCCCCTTCTGGTCAAAGGTCGTCAATGCCTTGCCCAATGAAAAAGATGCCGTTGTTGTCCGGGTCGTTGCCGAACAATTTGCCTGGAATGTTCATTATCCGGGGGAGGATAACATCTTTGGAAAGACCGATCCCAAGCTCATCAATCAGCAGAGCAATCCCATCGGCCTGGACACAAGTGACCCGAATGCAAAAGATGATATTACAACCGTCAACCAGCTTCATTTGCCGGTCAACCGGCCGATCATCATTTACTTAACCTCCAAAGACGTCATCCACTGTTTTTATTTACCGGTTATGCGCGTTCGTCAGGATGTTATCCCGGGAATGCGTATGCCGGTCTGGTTTACGGCAGTTAGGACCGGAAAGTCGGAAATTGCCTGCGCCCAGCTTTGCGGCCTGGGCCATTATCGTATGAGAGGATATCTGACAGTTGAGACGCAAAAGGAATTTGATGAATGGCTTAAATCACAAGCCGAGTCATCCGTATCAAGTGAGCCGGATGGTTTTTGGAATTAATGTCCTGACATCAACCATACGCTGGGACTCTATCCCTTAATCATGTCATCGCCTTCCGAAAATAATCCATGGTTGCAGTTTTTCTCAAAGATTGTCTGCCTGTCAACTTTAATCCTGATTTTCGCCGGAGGATTGGTCACCAGCACGGGGTCCGGGCTCTCCGTTCCCGACTGGCCGCTTTCCTACGGAACATTATTTCCTCCGATGATCGGCGGAATACGTTTTGAACATACGCATCGCGTCATTGCTTCTTTTGTGGGATTTTTAATGTTATGCCTGGCGATCTGGCTTCACGTATCCGAAAAACGTCACTGGGTAAAAGTGCTGGGTTACTGTGCGTTTGGGAGCGTGGTGCTTCAGGGGATTTTAGGAGGGATCACCGTGTTATTATTTCTTCCGGAATTTGTTTCCATTTTTCACGCCATACTCGCGCAAACGTTTTTTGTTCTGACGATTATCATTGCCTACAGTTTGTCGAATGAAAGAGGAGGCCGCAATGAAAGAGATTTTTCCTGCAATAAAAATTATTTGATGCTGTCTTTACTGATTCCTGCGTTGGTTTTTCTTCAACTATTTTTCGGAGCACTGATGCGGCATACGGCATCCGGTTTGGCGATACCGGACTTTCCCGGGATGGGAGGGCAGCTTTTCCCGCGCTTTGATCACATCATGCTCGCAACAATCAACGCTCACCGATTTGACATGAATTTAGGGCCCGTGACGATAATGCAAGTTGTTATTCATTTTATTCATCGGGCAATGGCAGTTATTATTTTTATGGTGGGGTCGTTATTTGTTTATGAAACATACAAAAGTGAATTGAAGCTTCCCCGTATGAAGCAAACAGTCCTTTTTTTCACCACACTTGTTTTCACCCAGATCTTTTTGGGAATTCTAACTATTTTAAGCGAAAAACAATCCTTGATAACAAGTTTACATGTCGCTGTGGGTGCCATTGTGTTGGGTTTTAGCGTCTTGATGGCGTTGCGTGCTTTTCCACGATCCATCAAAGACATCGTACAAATTTTTAAGATCCGGCATTCGTTTCATAAGGCATAATTTTTTATTTTCCATGAGAATATCCTCAAAAATACTATCGGCTTATCTCGAGCTTTGCAAGCCACGCATCCTAACGCTTGTTTTAGTCACAACCGCGCTCGGCTATTTCCTTGGCGGCAAAGGGATTCATTCTGTCGCGCATTTCTTATGGACACTCATTGGATCCGGATTGGTCTGTGCGGGGGCATCGGCGTTAAATCATTATTTGGAACGCGATGTGGACAGCCTCATGAAACGGACGCGCAACCGTCCTCTTCCGATGGGCATCTTAGCGCCATCCGCGGCATTGTCATTTGGGATAAGCCTGGTTTTAAGCGGTGTGATGTTACTCTTCTGGAAAGTAAATTTGCTGACCGCATTTTTAGGATTACTGACAGCCTTCTTATATGTTGTGGTCTATACGCCGATGAAACGGCTTAGCTGGTTGAATACAACATTCGGCGCCATCCCGGGTGCGCTTCCACCGGTGGGGGGATGGACCGCTGCAACCGGTGAGTTAAACATGGGCGCCTGGGTCTTGTTTTTGATTTTATTTGTCTGGCAGCATCCACATTTTTACGCGATTGCCTGGATGTTTAAAGAAGATTACCGGCAGGCAGGATTTAAAATGCTGCCCGTTATTGATGCAACAAACACAAAGACGTTTACACATATCCTGATATTCTCAGCGGTGTTGATCCCCATTTCAATAGCACCAACCTTGGTCGGATTATCGGGTATTTATTATATGATCGGCGCTTTTATCCTGAGTACCGGGCTTTTGATGACGAGCATCGTATTCTATCGCACAAAATCATATCAGGATGCCCGCCGTTTATTAAAATCAACCGTCTTATATCTTCCGCTCCTCCTGGCCTTAATTATCCTCGATACCATCATTTTATCCATCTCATGAACTTCCTTCGAAAATTTCTTCTCATCAGTTCTGTTATTGTCGTCTCCCTTGCGGTTTATTTCCAAATCTTTGTTAACCGTGAGCATACCCATGATCTTCCCATTGTTAGAAAGATACCCGAGTTCTCGCTTATCGATTCGAAGGGTCAAGAATTCACATCCCGGGTACTGAAAGGAAAGGTCTGGGTTTCGGATTTTATTTTTACAACATGCGCGGGTATTTGCCCGGTGATGAGCAAACACCTTGCGGGTATTTATGAATCCTATCAAGGCAATCGCCATATTCAATTCGTTTCTTTTTCAGTGAATCCAGGATACGACTCTCCCGATGTTTTAGCATCCTATGCACAAAAATATCATGCCGACCCAAAACAATGGCATTTCTTGACGGGGAAAATTGAACTCATTGAAAAGATCATGACCGAGGACTTCAAACTGGGAAGCGGCGGGGAACCCGCGATGCACAGCGGTCATTTCGTCCTGGTTGACAAACAGGGCCGGATTCGTGGATATTATGATGGGACACAAACGGATTCCGTTGAACATTTAAAACACGATATTAAGATCCTGCTTGAATAAAACACCGTAACCCCGGACTTTATCCCGCTATCGGTGGGACAAAATCCGCTTTTATTTGGAGAAAAAATCGGGATGATCACAAAATTTCACTTAACAACACTCAACGCGGCGTTAAATTTGCTTTCCGCAATATTTTTATTTTCTGGCTTCTATGCTATCAAATCAAAGAATCGCGTGCTTCATAAACAATGCATGCTAACCGCGCTTATTTGCTCATCGCTATTTTTAATCTCTTACGTCACCGCTCATCTCATTTTTAAAGGTGTGACACACTACCCAGGGGAGGGGATTTGGAAAATTATTTATTTTTTAATTCTTGGAACGCACACGCCACTGGCGATTGTGATTGTCCCGTTTAGTTTGATGGCAACCTGGCATGCCTTGAAAGAAAACTTCGTCAAGCATGTCCGGATAACGCGCTGGCTTTTTTGGGTGTGGAGCTATGTTTCGGTGACGGGAGTTGTTATCTATTTGATGCTCTATATCTTCTAGTTCTCTATCTGAGGCGCTGCATTCGAAACACCCGGCTGCCGTAAAATCATCTTCCTTAAAAACCTGCCGATCTGTTTTTCGCGTTCCCAAAAGAATTTAAATTGGCCGAGCAGTGAACCATAAACAAGTAAAAAAAATTGGTACATCGGAACCGCCAGCATAATGTAAATAAAAACATAGGCGGGGGCGGGGACGTGGTGAAAAGATTTGAGGGCGCTGTGCAAAAAGGCGCGTATGGTCATGGTGTCCGATGGGCCAGCCAAAGAAAAAGCACAAAATATCAGAAATAACTGCAGGTCGGATTTGATATTGTATTTCGTTTTAAAATGTCGAAGATATCTTTTCATCACGTGTTCCTTAAGTTTTAAATATGTGGTTTAAAAATAACAACAATAAAATAAATTCCCCAAAATAACACAACAATCGCCGAGAAGACCAAAACATAAATCGCTTTGTTAAATCCGGATTTTCCAGCATCAAACTTTAAAACCCATCGGGTTATCGCTGTCCTCATCGGCGGGGTAAAAGAAAATTTTCAACAACCCAGCCAAGAGCGAAAATAACAATTCCAAAAAGGCATGTCCGCATATCGATAAGCTTTGGAAATTGGCTTAAAAACCCCACCACCATGATTCCCAACCCAACCGCTTCAAAAAATTTTGTGACGTAATACATCAGATTTTTTTAAGTGCCGCGTTCATGCCCGACATGGCTAAAACGATAGAAACATTATCTCTAAAAGCAACATGTTCGATGATTAAAACTCTCACATAATCGCTAAAACAAACAAGAAACAAAACCCCATGGCTCCATCCAGGGATGCGATGAGTGTCCACCGCGCCGCCGCTGATAAAAAGAACCATGACCAGCAGCATGTTCAACAGAAGCGGCGGATAGATCTTCATCTTGATGGCGATCGATTGCTTATGAAAACGATTATCAAGATTCTTTTCTTTTGTAAAATCACGGATGCTGACCCCCATGCCGACGAAAAAGAAAATGACAAGGGTTTGCGTAAAAAGATAAACGATGACGAAAAGAAGCGCCAGTGTCGGGTGATTGGCCTGTCCGATGGTAAACTGGAAATACCCTTGCAGCCCGCAAAGTGTGAACAAAATAAGGCTTAACACAGACATTGCATAACAGGCATACATAAAAAACCACATGGATAGGGTCGTCCTTTACTTGGCCGGTGAGAAAGATTCCGTGATCTGGATCTGAAACCGTGATTCAATCTCCGCGGTAGGGAGCATCCGGATCGCATCCCATGTCATTTTCGTACAGACGCGGACACAGATTTGACAGCCAATACATTCGTTAAGTCGAATTTGAACAGGAGGGATGGGGATGTCGTATTTTTTATTTGAAACAGGCTCGATGCAATCCACCGGGCAAAATGGAACACACGCCAGGCAGCCGGTGCAATTATCTTCATCGACCAGGGCAATTAATTTTGGTTTCTTTTTCTTCGATGTGATCTTATCCGGCAGCTCGGGAATGGTCTTATAGAGATCGGAACTGCTTGCCACGAAAATCCTTCCCTTCTAACATGCCTTCCATGACATTATGCTTTGGGCGGCGCGAGCGGTGTTTTCTTTTGACTAATGACCGGGAGTGCTGGTGATTTATCCTTGTTCAATTGAATATAGCTGTTCCATTTTTCCGGAACATCTTCCTGCGCAAAAATCGCTTGAACCGGGCATTCGGGAATGCAAGCCCCACAATCAATACAAACATCCGGATCGATCACGAGCATCTCAGCGTCTTCATGAAAACAATCCACAGGACAAACGGTGACACAATCCGTATACTTGCATTTGATACAGGGTTCCGTAACGATATGAGCCATATCTTTTGATCTCCTCTCTGCTAAGGAAAAATAATCCGAAAAACAAAAATATCGCATCAAATATTTTTCACGTTATCTTATCGCGCCTGTCATGAAATGCAAGTACATTTTCAGGTTATTTGTTTGAAAGAGACAAAAACCGAAACAATCATTGACGGAAAAATAAGTCCTTTATATAATCACCTCACCACCTGACAAAGAAAAAATGAGGCAGGCCATGAGTTTTAAATTCAATTCGAATGATGTTAAAAAGATTATTAGGACATCCCTTGGAAACGTTACGATTTTTCATCTTCCCCAGCTTTCAAAGCTCGGATTTAAAAATACAGACCGCCTGCCCTATTCCATCAAAGTTCTTTTGGAAAGCGCGATTCGTAACTGTGATGAGTATCAAGTCACATTGAATGACGTTCAACGAATCGCGGATTGGAATCCGAAATTAAAATCCGATTTTGAGATCTCGTTTAAACCCGGACGGGTTGTCTTACAAGACTTCACCGGTGTTCCCTGTGTTGTCGATCTGGCCGCGATGCGCTCGGCACTTAAACGCAGGGGGGGCGATTTGACAAAAATCAATCCGCAGGTTTCCTGTGATCTTGTTATTGATCACTCCGTTCAAGTCGATGCCTTTGGTTCAAAGGACTCACTCAAAATTAACGTTGCGAAAGAATTTGAACGCAATCAAGAACGTTATGAATTTTTAAAATGGGGCCAGCAGACTTTAAAAAATTTTCGCGTTGTTCCACCAGCAACCGGCATTGTCCATCAGGTCAATTTAGAATATTTAGCAAAAGGTGTTTTAACGAAGAAGGAAGGCAAAAATACGATTGCTTTTCCCGACAGTTTGGTGGGAACGGACAGTCACACGACAATGATCAATGGAATGGGCATTGTTGGTTGGGGAGTTGGTGGCATCGAGGCGGAAGCTGTTATGCTCGGCGAACCTGTCTATATGTTGGTGCCGGAAGTTATCGGTTTTAAATTAGCCGGGGGACTCAAAGAAGGAATCACCGCAACCGACCTGGTTTTAACCATCACACAACTTTTACGTAAAAAAGGTGTTGTTGGAAAATTTGTCGAGTTTTTCGGACCCGGCTTGCAAAAATTAACTCTTCCGGATCGCGCGACCATCGCGAACATGGCGCCGGAATACGGCGCGACCATTGGGTTTTTCCCGATAGACAATGAAACACTTCGTTATTACAAAATAACCGGCCGCAGCCCAAAAGCCGTAGACCTCGTTGAACGTTACATGAAAGAACAGGGCATGTTCCATACGCCGAAATCCCCGGAGCCGCAGTTCACCGATACGTTGGAGCTGGATTTATCGACTATTGTACCAAGTCTTGCCGGCCCCAAACGCCCTCAAGACCGCGTAGCCCTTGTGGATATGAAAAGAGTTTTTCGGGAATCATTAGAAACTCCCGTTGATAAACGTGGTTTTGGATTATCAAAAGATGCGCTCGGAAAATCTGCATCGATTGTGAATGGAACGACTGAAAGAATTACACATGGCTCTGTTGTGATTGCTGCGATTACGAGCTGCACCAATACCTCTAATCCATCCGTTTTGATTGGCGCTGGAATTCTTGCTAAAAAAGCTGTTGAACAGGGGCTGACGGTTAAAAGTTTTATCAAAACAAGTTTTGCGCCTGGTTCAAAGGCCGTTGTTGAATATCTCGAAAAAGCCGGGCTGATGACATATTTAAATAAACTCAAGTTCAATGTTGTTGGTTTCGGCTGTACAACCTGCATCGGCAATAGCGGCCCTTTGCCGGACAATGTTTCGAAAGCTATCAAAGATGCAGATCTTGTTGCCGTCAGCATTTTGAGTGGCAATCGGAATTTTGAAGGCCGCATCAATCCTTTAACAAAAGCTAATTTTCTTGCCAGTCCGCCTTTGGTGGTTGCCTATGCGCTTGCCGGGCGAGCCGATATTGATTTATCGACAGAATCAATTGGTAAAGGCAAAGATGGAAAAGATGTTTATTTAAAAGATATTTGGCCGACACAGAAGGACATTAATAAAATCATTTCGAAAGTCGTGACTTCAAAGACATTTCGCGAATCCTATAAAAATGTTTTAAAAGGAGATAAAAACTGGAGCCTCATCAAATCCACAAAATCCGATATTTATTCCTGGGATTCTAAAAGTACGTACATTCAAGAGCCGCCGTTTTTTATCGATATGAAAGAAAAGCCTGAGCCTATCCAGGAGATTCAAGATGCGCGTGTTCTGGTGATGGTGGGGGATTCTGTGACAACCGATCATATTTCTCCGGCCGGTCATATTGCCGCAAGCAGTCCGGCAGGGCAATATTTGATAAGTGAAGGGGTTGCTGTGGAAGATTTCAATAGTTACGGCGCGCGCCGCGGCAATCATCACGTTATGGCTCGCGGAACTTTTGCAAACATTCACCTGAGAAATTTTTTAGCGCAAGGGAAAGAAGGCTGGTGGACAATATATTTTCCGGAAAATAAATTGATGGCCATTTATGACGCTTCGCAGCTTTATCAGAAAAATCATACACCGCTTCTTGTGATCGCCGGGCAGGAATACGGAACCGGATCCAGCCGTGATTGGGCCGCCAAGGGAACGACGCTTTTGGGAGTCAAAGCCGTTATCGCGCAAAGCTACGAGCGTATTCATCGTAGCAATTTGGTTGGCATGGGAGTTTTGCCGCTGGAATTTAAGGAAGGGCAATCCGGTAAAACCGTGGGCCTCAAAGGGGACGAGGTTTTTACGGTTATGGGTTTAAGCGATCAATTAAAGCCGCGCCAGGATTTAACCGTTATTGCTAAATCACAAACAGGGGAAGAAAAAAATTTTATCGTAACTGTCCGCATCGATACTCCCATCGAAGTGGATTATTATCGAAACGGTGGCATCCTTCCGTTTGTCCTGCGCAAGCTTGCCAGAACTTAAATTACATTCTCATTCGGTTAAGGTTACGGTAACGACGCCCGTTTCGTTTGGCGGTTAAGGTGTTCGTCTTTAAAACGTTACCGTTACCGTTTGACGATACGGGCTTCGTAACCGAGAAACGACATAACCATATCATCATCTCAGAGAATGATTTATTGACATCACAAAGGTGTTTCGTTAAAATCAAAAAGTCTGTTTTCAAGGAGATTTTATGAGTATGACCATGTACGAAAAAATCTGGGACGATCATTTAGTTTACGAAGGCAAAGACACGACTTCGATTCTCTATGTTGACCGTCATTTGGTGCATGAGGTGACCTCACCTCAAGCCTTTGAAGCTTTGCGTCAATCCGGCCGGAAAGTTCATTGTCCGCAAAAAGCCTTCGCGACCATGGATCATAATGTCCCGACCCGCTCAAAGGACATTTCCCGCGCTGAGGAAACATCACGCATCCAAATGTCAACGCTTGAAAAAAATTGCAAAGAGTTCGACGTCAAACTTTTTAATTTTACCGATGAAAATCAGGGCATTGTCCACATCATCGGCCCCGAAATGGGAATTACCCAGCCCGGGATGGTCATCGTCTGCGGGGATTCGCACACCTCAACCCACGGAGCTTTTGGAACACTTGCCTTCGGTATCGGTACATCTGAAGTTGAACACGTTTTAGCAACTCAAACACTTCAGCAGGATAAAGCCAGGACCATGCTCATTAAAGTTGACGGTAAACTTCAAAAAGGCGTGACCGCGAAAGATATTATTCTCGCGATTATCGGTAAGATCGGGACCGCCGGCGGCACCGGTTATGTCATCGAATACGGCGGAAGCACTATCCATTCACTCAGCATGGAAGGCCGTATGACGATTTGCAATATGAGTATTGAGGCTGGCGCGCGTGCTGGGATGATCTCTCCGGATGAAATTACTTTTGACTACATCAAGGGCCGCGACTATGCCCCCAGGGGAAAAGATTGGGACGCAGCTTTAGCTTATTGGAAATCATTGCCGAGCTACAAAGGTGCCGAGTTCGACACAACTATTGAATTGAAAGCAGAAGACATTGCTCCGCAAGTCACATGGGGAACAAGCCCAGGACAGGTGGCATCGGTTGACGGAGTCGTTCCAAGTCCGGAAAGTTTTAAGAATCCGGTTGAACGGGATACGGTGGCTCATGCGCTTCAATATATGGATTTAAAACCCGGAACAAAGATGACGGATATCACGATCGATAGGGTGTTTATCGGATCTTGCACTAATGGACGCATTGAAGACCTTCGCGTTGCTGCAAAAACAGCCAAGGGTAAAAGAGTATCACCCAAGGTCAATGCCATCGTTGTTCCCGGTTCAGGCCGGGTTCGCAGGCAAGCCGAAAAGGAAGGCTTGGACAAGATCTTTATCGACGCCGGTTTTGAATGGCGCTTTGCCGGATGTTCCATGTGTTTGGGGATGAACGATGACCGTTTAAGCCCCGGCGAACGCTGTGCGTCGACAAGCAATCGTAACTTCGAAGGCCGCCAGGGCCCGAAGGGCAGAACCCATTTGATGAGCCCGCAGATGGCGGTGTTGGCAGCGGTGGAGGGGCATATTACTGATATCCGCCACTATCTTTAACTTTAATTACCTACAGAGGAGGGCATAAATGGAAACGCAACCGAGAAACATTTATTTGCATGCCGCATCAATTTTGTCGTGGATTATGGGTATCATTGCAATTATGTGTACTGCTGGTACTACAATCTTGGGGATACCAATTCTATCAAAAATGGTAAACATAACTCGGGATGTTTCTGATGCCTCAAGTACAGCCTTTTCGGGAGCAAAATTAATTTTCATTCTTATTCTGGGCATTTGTTTTCTTATCGGTATTGGGTATTGTTTTGTTGGCTATGGATTATTAAAGGAGAAAAAAATAGCAGGTATAATAGGCTTAATATTGACAGGAGGTTCTCTGGTTCTCGCCTTTACTGCGCCTTCTGAACAATCATTAGTGAATATATTAGTGGGTGTATTAGTAAGTATTATTAATCTGATAATTTTTTCTTTAATACTCGTAACGTTCAAAAAGCTAAAATCATAACGAGGATGAAACATATAAATCTGCGATGATAAATCCAAGAGCTATCACAATCCATACCGGTATTGCCGCGCCTTTAGATCGCGCTAACGTTGATACCGATGCGATTGTTCCCAAGCAGTTCTTGCGTAAGATCGATAAGATCGGTTTCGGCAAACATTTATTTCACGAATGGCGTTACCTTGACTATGAAGGTACAAAAGAAAACCCGGAATTTGTTTTGAATCAATCACGCTATCGCAGTGCTACGGTTCTTTTAGCCCGAGATAATTTTGGCTGCGGATCAAGCCGCGAGCACGCGCCGTGGGCGCTTTATGATTATGGTTTTCGGGCCATCATCGCGCCGAGCTTCGCGGATATTTTCGCCAATAACTGCGTTAAAAACGGAATCGTTACTGTCGCGTTAAAATCCAATGAAGTCGATGATTTGTTTCAGGAAATAACGAGCGTCCTTGAAACGGAAATCACCGTTGATCTGCCCAAGCAAAAGGTCATTAGCACCAAAGGAAAGACATTTTCTTTTTCGATCAATTCCTTCGCGAAGGAATGCTTGCTTAAAGGTTTGGACTCGATCGGTTGGACCGAACAATTCACCGATAAAATTTCGTCGTACGAAATAAAATTAAAAACCGCCAGGCCGTGGTTGGCGTAGAATAATATTTTCGTAGGGAACGGTTTTAAACCGTTCCCTACAAGCAAAGAAAGAAAACAAATGCCTACAAAAAATCCTCAATCCGCTCACCGTCAACATTCTAAGATCGTCACCGATGGCGTGGACCGCGCGCCAAGCCGGGCTATGCTTCGCGCCGTTGGTTTCAAGGATGAGGATTTTAAAAAATCCCAGATCGGTATTGCATCAACCTGGAGCATGCTGACCCCTTGCAATATGCATATCGATAAACTCGCCGTAAAAGCGCAGGAAGGCGTCGATCAAGCAGGTGGTAAGGGTGTCATTTTTGGAACCATCACCATTTCCGATGGAATCTCTATGGGAAGCGAAGGCATGAAATATTCTTTAGTGTCCCGCGAAGTGATCGCTGATTCAGTGGAAACGGTTGTGGGCTGCGAAGGATTTGATGGGCTTGTCGCCATCGGCGGTTGTGATAAAAACATGCCAGGTTGCCTGATGGCGATGGCACGGCTTAACCGCCCATCGATTTTTGTCTATGGCGGAACGATTTTACCGGGATGTCATAACAATAAGAATGTGGACATTGTTTCAGTTTTTGAAGCGGTGGGACAGCATGCCAACAAAAAAATTGACGATGCTGAATTAAGAAATATCGAAAGTTGCGCTATTCCCGGGCCCGGTTCCTGCGGCGGGATGTATACGGCCAACACCATGGCATCGGCCATTGAAGCGCTTGGGATGAGTCTACCAAACAGTTCCATGCAGACGGCGATTTCAAAAGAAAAGGAAATCGATTGCCAAAACGCGGGCGCGGCCGTCTTAAATCTCATCAAACTTGGGATCCGGCCGCGCGATATCATGACCAAAAAAGCTTTTGAGAATGCTATTACTGTTGTCATTGCCTTAGGAGGTTCGACAAATGCAGTTTTACATTTGATCGCTATGGCAACAACTGCCGGTGTTAAATTAACCATCGATGATTTCACACGCGTCGGCAAAAAAGTTCCTGTTCTTGCGGACCTTAAACCGATTGGAAAGTTTGTGACCGCCGAACTTGTGGCGATCGGTGGGCTTACGCCTCTTATGAAAATTCTTTTGGATGCCGGTTTGCTTCACAGCGATTGTATGACCGTTACCGGAAAAACTGTGGCTGAGAATCTTCGTGACGTGAAACCTTATCCGGCTGGCCAGCAGATCATTCGCCCTTTAAGTAATCCAATCAAAAAAGACAGTCACATCGTTATTCTTTATGGAAATCTCGCGCCGACCGGAGCTGTGGCGAAAATTTCCGGTAAAGAGGGAAGTCATTTCGAAGGCAAAGCAAAAGTTTACAATTCTGAAGAAGAAGCTTTGAAAGGAATTTTGGATGGCACGATCACAAAAGGCGACGTAGTGGTCATTCGCATGGAAGGACCCAAAGGCGGGCCTGGCATGCGGGAAATGCTTTCGCCGACATCCGCGATTATGGGAAAAGGTTTAGGCAAAGATGTCGCGCTTATTACCGACGGCCGTTTTTCCGGTGGAAGCCACGGGTTTGTGGTCGGCCACATCACGCCCGAAGCTTTTGTGGGCGGCCCGATCGCGGTTATCAAGAACGGCGATCCCATTGTCATCGATGCCGACAAACGGGAAATTAATTTAAATATTCCAACAACTGAGCTTAAAAAGAGGTTAAAATCCTGGAAACAGCCCAATCCTCGCTATACGCGCGGCGTTTTGGCGAAATACGCGAAGCTGGTGAATTCGGCATCGCTTGGCGCTGTGACAGATAATAATTTATGAAAAAGCTAAAACTTTATATTGAGACATCCACCTGGAATTTTTTCTTTGCTGATGATTCACCCGAAAAAATGGCAATTACAAAAGAATTCTTTAACCTCGTTACCAATGATATTTACGATGTCTATATTTCGGACGTTGTCATTGCGGAAATTAACAGAGCTCCGGAACCCATTCGAAAAAACCTGCTAGGCCTCATCGCCAGGATAAAGCCGGCCCTCCTTTCGCTAACATCAGAAGCCGAATCGATAGCCGAACTCTATATTGAAAGAAAAATAATTCCGGCCAACAAAGCCGAAGACGGCTTGCATGTTGCCATCGCGACGATTGAAGAGCTTGACGCTGTGGTGACATGGAATTACAAACATTTAGCGAATCTACGCAAGGCAGAATTGTTTTATGGTGTTAATCTTGAGAAGGGATTTCATAAAAAAGTTGAATTGGTGACACCCTGGGAGGTGATCGGACATGATGAAAGTCGATAAGGCTTTACAGGACGTGTGGAGTTGGAAAGATTCAATCTATCGGCAGTCAAAAGACAAAACCGTCCACGGCATAGCAAAGACTATTCGTGAGGAAGCAGCGGTTGCAAAAAGAAAAAATCGTTTTTTGGTAAAGCAGACTATCCATGCAAATACATAGTTGCTTACATAGCCCCGCTATACGCGCGGCGTTTTGGCGAAATACGCGAAGCTGGTGAATTCGGCATCGCTGGGAGCGGTCACCGACAATAATTTATAAATCCCTAGGGAACGGTTTTAAACCGTTCCCTACAAAAGGAATAATCAAATGCCCGGAAGCTCATTCGGAACACTTTTTAAAATCACAACCTTCGGCGAAAGCCATGGGCCGGCCATTGGTGTTGTTGTTGATGGCGTTATTTCTAATTTACCTTTGACGGAAGCCGACATTCAAAAGGAGCTTGATCGCCGGCGCCCCGGACAAAGTGCTGTGACCACACAGCGCCAGGAAACCGATAAGGTGGAAATCCTTTCCGGTGTTTTCGAAGGTAAAACAACCGGCGCTCCTATTGCTTTACTCATCCGAAATGAAGACCAGAAAGAAAAAGATTATATTAAACTCAAAGACCTTTTTCGTCCAGGGCATGCAGATTTTACATTTCAATCAAAATTTGGAACTCGCGATTGGAGAGGCGGGGGGCGTGCATCGGGACGCGAAACAGCCTCTCGTGTTGCCGCAGGAGCTATCGCCAAAAAGATCTTAGCCCAAAAAAATATTAAAATTACCGCCTACACGCTTTCGGTTGGCGATATTGTGGCTCAAAAGATTAATTTAAACGTTATCGAATCAAATGTTGTTCGTTGTCCGGACAGCCAGGCAGCTGAAAAAATGATTGAAAAAATCTTAGAGGTTCGTAAAGCCGGTGATTCCATTGGCGGAGTGGTTGAAGCGGTTATCAAGGGATGCCCGCCGGGCATCGGTGATCCGGTTTTCGATAAATTAAGCGCACGTATTGCCGCTGCCATGATGTCGATCGGCACCATCAAGGGAGTTGAGATCGGTGACGGATTTGCCGCGACAAAAAAACGGGGATCAGAAAACAATGATATCTTTACCGTAAAAAACGGAGAGGTCCACACCAAAACCAATCATGCCGGTGGAATTTTAGGCGGCATTTCAAACGGCGAAGATATTATTGTTCGTGTCGCCGTCAAGCCCCCGTCATCCATTCTGATCGAACAGGAAACGGTAACGGTCAATAAAGAGAAAACCACTGTCCAAGTGACCGGCCGTCATGACCCTTGTATCTGCCCGCGCGTTGTTCCGGTTGTCGAAGCCATGCTTGCCATTACGATTCTTGACTCTCTGATGATTCAAGAAGCGGCGAAGATATCGTTGAATGCCAAAAACATCCGCACCTAAAGTCATCCTCATCACTGGCACGTCGAGCGGATTCGGACTGCTTACGGCCGCGCGATTAGCATCAGCCGGCCACAACGTGTTTGCCACGATGCGCGACCTGTCAAAGCAGGGCGCGCTTTTGAACGAAGTTCAAAAGCGCGCAGGAAAAGTGACTGTCCTTAAACTTGATGTGACCGATGAATTTTCCGCCAGCTCAACAGTCGCAATGATCACAGCGCTGGCTGGGCGCATTGATGTTGTTGTGAACAATGCCGGATTTGGTATGGGAGGGTTTTTTGAAGACTTAACCGATGACGATATCCGAAAACAATTCGAAACAAATTTCTTCGGGGTTCAAAATGTGGCACGGGCAGTTTTGCCCGTCATGCGTAAGCAGGGGAGCGGAACAATCATAAATATTTCCAGCATTGCCGGGATCTACGCGCTTCCAGCGTTCGGTGCTTACGCGGCGAGCAAATGGGCTTTGGAAGCTTTCTCGGAGAGCCTTTACTACGAAGTCAAACCTTTTGGAATACAGGTCGCGATGATCGAGCCCGGGACTTACAATACTCCCATCTTTCACGACAATAAACGTATCGCCAAAAACTTTTCAAATCCCCAAAGCCCTTATTTCTCCTTATCCCAACATCTCGAAAAGCAAACGGATGATTATGTCAATAACCTCAAAAAAGACCCCGAAGATATCGCGCGCTTGGTTGAAAAAATCATTAATTCCCAAAATCCTTCTTTAAGAAACTTTCCTGATTTCTACGCGAAGATGATCTATATCTTTAAAAGAATATTGCCGACGAGAGTGTTCTGCGGAATTTTAGAGAAGGCGATGCTGGCGGGCGTTGATATTCGAAGAATTAATAAACGTTTTTAACAAAATTAGGACTTCCACATTTGGTGTCATTGCGAACCCCGAAGTTTTTGTCGGGGTGACGCAATCTTTTAAAAGGATTGCTTCGATCTCCGGTCAAAATATTCAGCCTCCCCGGCCCGCGGCTTTAGCCGCGAAGCGGCGGGGCGGGCGCAATGACACAGGGGTGGTATCCAACCGCGAAACTCCTAATCATAATAGATTTCAATTTGTCACACGACACAAGAACACAAGACACATGTTGAAACTTTTACTTGTGCCGGGTGTCTGGTGTCTTTGTGACCCTTCGATTCTTAATATGAAATTCCCATCCGGTTGACCAAAAATTCCTGAATGTTTGCGCACTGCAGATATGGATTTGATTCTTTCTGTTCGCCAATTGTCGCGCAGGGAGTGGGCCCATAATTGTGGCCGGGATAGATGACAACATCATCGGGCAGTTTCATGACAACATCGTAAAGGGAATGATACATCTTTTTAGGATCGCTTCCGGGAAGGTCACAGCGGCCACAGCCGTCGATAAAAATTGTATCTCCCGCGATAAAAGTATTTCCAACCCAAAAACACTGACAGCCCGGCGAATGGCCCGGTGTGTGGAGACATTTAATTTCCAAATTCCCGATCATTAAAATATCATTCGGTTTAACTTTTTTTAAGTTTTGACATTTTGGCATAAGAGCCGGGTGCTCGTGTTCGGAGATGTAAACCGGAACATCATGTGTGGATTGTAAATCAGGGATCCCCTGAACATGATCGGGATGACCGTGTGTTAAGAAAATCGCGGTGATGGTTAAATTCGCTTTTTGGGCTTCACTTCTTAAGAAATCCACATCCCATGCCGGATCGATAACTGCGATCTCTTTTGCCGTGGCATCACCCAGGAAATAAATAAAATTTTCCATGGGGCCCAGTCCCATTTGCTTCACATACACATCGGATTTATTTTTCATCGCTTGTTCCTTTCGATACTGAGATTATAACTTTTCACAAAACAAAATGCGATAAATTTTCTCAGGGCGTACCCCGAATAATATTTGACTGAAATTGAACAAAGCCTTGACACTGAAATGGTGTCCCATATAATTAAATGCGTTAAACCAAAACCTATTTAAAGGAGAACATCATGGCTCTGCTCGAATCGATAATCATCCCGCTGGGAACAAAAATACCCTCTTTTAATCTTAATGACCCTCTGGGAAAATCTTATAAAGAAAACGAACTTTTTGGAACAAAGGGGCTGCTCATTTGCTTTACCTGTAATCATTGTCCGTACGCACTGGCGGTTTGGCCGCGGTTTATTCGCCTTGCCCAATACGCCCGCAAACTTGGCATTAACACAGTGGCGATCAACCCGAATATCAATCCCGCTTACCCCGATGACGCTCCAGAGAAAATGATTATTAAAGCTAAAGAACTGGGCATCGATTTTCCCTATCTGGTCGATGAGACTCAAAAGACTGCCGGGGCTTTTAAGGCCCAGTGCACGCCGGACATTTATCTTTTCAACGCCAAAAAAGAACTTGTCTATCATGGGCGCACTGATGACAACTGGCAGGATGAATCAAAGGTCAAAAAGGAAGAGCTCAAAGACGCTTTAACAAATTTAGGAAATGATAAACCCATTTCCAAAGAACAAAAGCCATCCATGGGCTGCTCAATTAAGTGGCTTAAATAACATTCCCGCCTAAGTTTAAAAATAACTGTCAAAATAAAATTTGACAGCTTACCCTGAAATGATACACTGTCTCATATTATGAAGCGGCAGACACTCCATTCCAAGGTTTTAATCGAGCGTGAGAAATTTGAAACCTACCTCAAAGACGCCGGCTTAAAGTTAACAACCGGGCGTATCCATGCCTTTAACGTTGTCATGGCGTCTCACGGGCACTTTGCCGCTGAAGAGATCGTTAAATCGTGCCGGCAAAAGCATGTGCGTGTTTCGCGGGCCACCGTCTACCGCAGCCTTCATGAAATGCTCGAGGCCGAAATCGTCCGCGAAACGGCGTTCGGCGAAAAGCACCATCACTTCGAACACCTCTACGATGAAAAGCCGCACCACCATGCCCGCTGCGTGCGCTGTTCAAAGATAATCGAATTTCCCGACATGAAAGAAGATAACGTTTATGTGCCATTTTTGCAGAATCAGGGATTTCATATTTTAGGCCACGAAATGCACTTTTACGGCATTTGCAACAAATGTCAATATAAGGGAGCTTCGTAAATTTTTTTAATTCGTATATGAGACACTGTATCATAAAAATAGGGGGAAGAAAATGCACAACTTATTAATTTTATTTTTCGTATTGATCTTCAACTTTCCGAATCAAATTGGATATTCCGAAGAGACCGAAAAAATCATGGATAATTCATTTTTAATCGAAGAGGCCTATAACCAAGAAGCGGGGGTTGTTCAACATATTCAAACTTTTCAATATACAAAAAACAAAGATTGGGTTTATACGTTTGTTCAAGAATGGCCTATTGTCAATCAAAAGCACCAGTTCTCATATTCAATACCTGTTAGTCATAAATCCGATCCGAATACAACCAGGTTGGCCGATGTGGCGATAAATTATCGCTACCAACTTATTTCAAATGATAAAGTAGCTATGGCTCCGAGGTTATCATTCATTTTTCCTTCTGGAAACTATAAGAAAGAACTGGGAAGTGATTCGATGGGATTTCAAACGAATTTACCGTTGAGTATAGAACTATCAGAACAATGGGTATCCCATTGGAATGTCGGATTGACATCCATCCCCAACTCAAAAGAACCCGGAGGAGCTTCAGCAGATACAACAGGTTTCAATGCGGGGACAAGCATTATATGGCTTTTAACCAAGAATTTTAATTTTATGTTTGAAGTGGCATGGAATTCTCATGAATCGGTTAACGCTGATGGTTCCACAAAAAGGGATGAAACATTTTTCCTTAATCCCGGTGTGCGTTTCGCAATTAATCTTCCGTCTGGAACGCAAATTGTCCCTGGGGTGGCTGTGCCCATAGGGGCAGGCCCTTCCAAAGACGATTATAATATCTTTGGTTATTTGTCAATTGAACATCCATTTTAGATAAGGTCACATTCAGCCATTCGATTATCGGTGATTTAAGCGGTTATCTGGAGTTTTTTTGTAGTTTTAATCACGAGGAAGATTCCCATTGGATAGGAACCGTTGACGCGGGGTTAACGTACGCGGTTTCAAAAGATGTTCAGCTTGATGGCGGTGTTAATATCGGGGTGACACGTTCGGCGGATGATTTTAATCCGTTTATGGGAATCTCAATACGATATTAAGACTAACGATTGACAGTCGAAACCTAAATCCTATAATTAAACCTGCATAACAAAACGAGGTGTTTTATGGCAACATCAGCTTCAAACGTGGAAGAAAATAAAAGTGAATCCGGATGGCGCCGGCCGGTGACTATGCCGAGCTTGCCGGAAGTCTTTTCATCCGTCAGAATCCCGGTTACGGCATCATTTTGGCGAAAACTCTTTGCCTTTGCCGGCCCGGGCCTGATGGTTGCCGTCGGATATATGGACCCCGGCAACTGGGCAACCGATCTGGCGGGCGGGGCAAAATTCGGCTACACCCTTATTTCCGTTATTCTTATTTCAAACTTTATGGCGATTTTGCTCCAGTATTTATCGCTGAAATTGGGGATTGTGACCGGCCGGGACCTGGCCCAGGCCTGCCGCGACAACTATTCAAAGCCTGTTGGTTACTTTTTATGGGCTCTGTGCGAAATCGCCATCGCCGCCTGTGATTTGGCAGAAGTTCTAGGTTCGGCGATCGCCTTGAACCTTCTCTTCCATATTCCGCTTGTGGTCGGTGTTATTTTAACGGCCTGCGACGTCATGATTGTTTTATTTTTGCAAAACAAAGGCTTTCGGATTATTGAATGCATTGTTGCCGCTTTGATCTTTACGATTGGCGGTTGTTTCGCTTATGAACTTTTGGTGTCTCAACCATCGTTGCCGCTCATCGTTCAAAACCTTTTGCCCAAAGCACAGATTGTCATGAATCCGGAAATGTTGTATATTGCTATCGGCATTTTGGGGGCTACCGTCATGCCGCATAACCTTTATTTACATTCCAGTATCGTCCAGACGCGGGCCTTTGAACGAAATGATGAAGGCAAAAAAATGGCCATTCGCTTTGCCACCATTGACTCAACAACCGCATTATTGTTAGCGTTCTTTATTAACGCCGCCATCCTGATTGTCAGCGCGGCGGCGTTTCACGGTACCCCGCACGAAAGCGTTGCGGATATTAACGACGCTTATAAATTGTTATCGCCGGTTTTGGGTGTGCCTTTTGCGAGCCTTCTTTTTGCCATTGCTTTATTGGCATCGGGGCAGAATTCGACTTTGACCGGAACACTTGCCGGACAAATTGTCATGGAAGGATTTCTTAATATTCGTCTGCGTCCCTGGGTGAGGCGTATCATTACTCGTTCTGTGGCCATTGTGCCGGCCGTTATCGTCACAATTCTTTACGGTGAGAAAGGGGTTGGTGAGCTGCTGATCCTGAGCCAAGTCATCCTTTCTTTACAACTTAGTTTTGCCGTCGTCCCTTTAGTCTGGTTTACATGCGACAAACGCAAGATGGGGAAATTTGTGAACCATCCCGTTGTAGCCGGTATCGCCTGGGCTGTGACCGTTATTATCGGCGGCCTTAATATCTATTTACTTTTTCAAACCGTCCAATTGTGGTTGAGTTAAAGGAGGGCGTGACCGATGTTTAAGAAAATCCTTGTTCCGCTGGATAATTCAGCAACCGATCAGGTGATCCTGACCTACATCCGTCCTCTGGCGAAAATAGCCAATGCCAGTTTCATCCTTGTCCATGTGGCGGATGGTTATGCGGCGAGATATCAAAAGCAGCTCAATCTCGAAGATTCCGAAGAAATGCAAAAGGACCGTCAGTATCTCAACGACCAGGAAAAACAGCTTACGGGCGAAGGGTTTCAGGTAAAATCCCATCTGGCCACTGGCGAACCGGTCAAAGAGATTCTTTCGCTTGCCGACAAGGAGCAGTGCGACCTGATTGCCATGTCAACCCACGGCCACCGTTTCTTAAAAGATCTTGTTCTGGGAAGCGTGGCAGAAAATTTGCGCCATCGTACCGACATCCCGATCTTAATGATCCGGGCAACAAAAAAGTAAGAAACAATGGAATTCATAAGCCGGATAACAAAGGCGAACAATCGTGATCAGATCGGCAGTGAACTTCTCGCCAATGTCGCGGGTGAGTTTGATGCCGGTTTCCTTTTTGTAAGGCCGGGCGCGCAAACAGCCCTGAGCGAAATTGCACGGGTCTTGCGTGAGAAAGTCACGATTCGCCATCTCGTTGGTTGTACGGGCGCGGGGATTATCGGCAACGGCGAAGAAATCGAACGGCAAACGGCCGTAGCCTTGATTTTAGGAAAGCTGCCCGCAGTTAAGTGCCTGCCGTTTAGCTTGAATCAAACCCAGCTTGAAGGATTGAAGTCTTCGGAAGATTGGTATCATTATTTTGAAATATTTCCGACCGAGAAACCGGTCTTTATCGCTTTGCCCGATCCATTTTCGTTTGACACCGGCCGGTTTCTTGAAGGGCTCAATAGCGCCTATCCGGATTGTCCGGTCATCGGGGGGCTGGCCAGCGCGGCCAGCGCGCCGGGTGAGAATTCCCTGATCCTCAATGAAGAGGAGCGCAGTGACGGCGTTGTTGGCGTTATCCTGACCGGAAACATTCGTGTGGATACGGTTGTCTCGCAGGGATGCCGGCCCATCGGAGAAACCTTTATCGTGACAAAAGCGGAAGGAAACATTATTCATCGTCTCGCGGGCCGGCCGTTTATGGAAATTTTAGAAGGGATATTAAATTCCCTTTCTGTCAATGATCAAGCCCTGGCGCGTGAAGCGATCTTTTTAGGGATCGCCATGAATGAATACTCACAAGATTTTAAACGGGGTGATTTTCTAATCCGTGGACTCATCGGTATTGATTTCAAAACGAAATCAGGCGTGATCGCCGATAGGATACAGGCCGGTCAAACCGTACAATTTCATCTCCGCGATGCCTTAACGGCAAAAGACGATTTAAACGCGCTTTTGTCATTTCATCAGGCAAAAGCCATCGCTGAGAAACCGAAAGGCGCTCTTGTTTTTTGCTGTAACGGCCGCGGAGAACATTTGTTTCGCACGCCCAATCATGATATTGGCATCATTCAAAATCAGATCGGGCCTATTCCCGCGGCAGGGTTTTTTTGTGCAGGAGAGATCGGGCCTGTGGGACAAAATAATTTTTTACACGGATTTACCAATAGCATTGCCCTGTTTTATCCTCGAGAGTAATGGCGGCCCCTGACACTTCGGCCCCGCCTTTGGCGGGGCTCAGTGTCAACCCTGCCCGCTCCGCCGCTTCGCGGCGAAAGCCGCGGGCCGGGGAGCAGACCTGGCTTTAGACCGGGGACAGTCGAATGGGTTGACTTCAGAGTTGCCTATGTTATAATAAAGCGAAAATTTTCAATATAAAAATATGAATCCAACACAAGAAAATAATCAGACCTCAACACCGGATCGCATTGTGATCTTGATGGATCCAGCTGTCCAGAAGATCAAAACCATGATGGAAAAGGAAGGAAAGACCGGCTATGGCGTGCGTTTTGGCGTTGTGACCGGCGGCTGCTCAGGACTTTCCTATGAAATGAGCTTTCAAAAAAGTTTCTATGAAAATGATCATCTCGTCGACCAGGATGGACTGAAAGTTTACGTTAATGAGGAAAGTATCGCGTTTATCAAGGGCACGACAATTGATTACGTAGACACCCTTAAAGAAAGCGGCTTTAAATACTATAATCCCAACGCCAAAAGCAGTTGCGGTTGCGGAACATCTTTTAGCTAAGCTTTTGCATCTTTCCGATAATGATTTCAAATCAATGCACATAATACCGTGCGATATCAACACACCGTTTTAAATCCTATGACAACACAAACAAAAATTGCTCAACAAAATCAAACAACCGCAAAATCATCAAATCCTGCCGATCTAGATTTAAGCCATGAGCCGTTACCGGAATCACAAAAAACTTATTTGAAAGGTAAATTATTTTCCGATATTCGCGTTCCTTTTCGCGAGATCAAGCAATCGTCTTCCATAACGCACCAGAACGTCAAAATTAAAAATCCGCCATTTCGTGTCTATGACACATCCGGTTTTTATACGGACAACTCGGTTGCAATCGATATTTCAAATGGTTTACCGAAAATCCGCCGGGATTGGATCTTAAACAGGGGGGGTGTTGATGTTTTAGAATACCCGACATCGCAATACCGCAGAGACCGTGATTCGGACAATCAATTTGCCCAAACACGTTTTCCAATGTTACAAAAACCTTTTCGGGCAAAATCCGGATACAACGTTTCACAAATGCATTATGCGAAGAAGGGTAAAATTACGGCGGAAATGGAATACACGGCACTGCGCGAAAATTGCAGTCCGGAGTTTATCCGCAGCGAAATTGCGCGCGGCCGCGCCATCATTCCATCCAACATCAATCATCCTGAACTTGAGCCGATGATCATCGGGCGGAATTTCCTCGTTAAAATCAATGCCAACATCGGAAATTCCGCCCTTTCTTCAAGCATCGCCGAAGAAGTTGAAAAAATGGTCTGGTCAACGCGTTGGGGAGCGGATACGGTTATGGATCTCTCAACCGGAAATAATATTCATGAAACTCGCGAGTGGATTTTGCGAAATTCGCCGGTTCCCATCGGCAGCGTTCCCATTTATCAGGCGCTTGAAAAAGTCGATGGCAAAGCCGAAGAGCTGACCTGGGAGATGTATCGCGACACGCTCGTTGAACAGGCCGAGCAGGGAGTTGATTATTTCACGATTCATGCCGGAGTTTTGTTGCGTTATATTCCTTTGACAGCAAAAAGAAAAACCGGAATCGTTTCCCGCGGTGGATCGATTCTTGCCAAATGGTGTTTATCCCATCATAAAGAAAATTTCCTTTACACACATTTTGAAGATATCTGTGAAATCATGAAAGCGTATGATGTGAGCTTTAGCTTGGGCGATGGCCTTCGCCCGGGGAGCATTGCCGATGCCAATGACGCTGCCCAATTTGCCGAACTCGATACGCTCGGAGAATTGACAACAATCGCCTGGAAACATGATGTTCAAACCATGATTGAAGGGCCAGGCCACGTGCCCATGCATTTGATCAAAGAAAATATGGATAAGCAACTGACCATCTGCCAGGAAGCGCCGTTTTATACCTTAGGGCCGCTGACAACCGATATTGCTCCGGGATATGATCACATCACATCCGCCATTGGCGCTGCGATGATCGGATGGTTTGGAACGGCACTTCTTTGCTATGTCACTCCCAAAGAGCATTTGGGCCTTCCCAATAAAAAAGATGTTAAAGATGGAATTATTGCTTACAAGATCGCAGCGCATGCCGCGGACCTCGCCAAAGGACATCCCGGCGCACAAAAGTGGGACGACACCCTTTCTCAGGCACGCTTTGAATTTCGCTGGAAAGATCAATTCAATCTTTCGCTTGACCCGCAAACAGCCTCCGAGTTTCATGATGAAACGCTCCCGGCCGATGGCGCAAAGCTTGCCCATTTCTGCTCAATGTGCGGTCCAAACTTCTGCTCCATGAAAATTACGCAAGATGTTCGTGATTATGCCCAAAAACAAGGGATCAGTGAAACACAAGCGATTCAAAATGGCTTAACTGAAAAAGCAAAAGAGTTCCGCGAGCAGGGAAACAAGATTTATAGCGGAACGCCATAGAAACAATTGATCCGCTCCTCCAGAGGCGGTTCATCGGGTCGCTTCGGGGGGAAACATCACAAAATAAGAAAGACACAGCTTTTAAAAGCTGTGTCTTTCTTATGGGCGTTCGTATTTTATAATTTAACAGGATTTAAATGGAGCGATCCTTTTTGAAAAGCCTGCGGAACAGAATTGATAAAACTCTCAAGTTCAATCTTTAGATTTTTAAGATCCGCAATCATTTGATTTCGGGACTCCAAAGTCTCAAGGGCAATCTTTGGAAACAACTCGCGGTAATATTCAATCCCTTTCAATAAATTGGTCTTAAACTCAATAAAATAGTCGATTCGGTCTTCTTTGGGGATTTCTAAAAATTTTTCAATCTCCGCCTTTAAAAAATCAATATTGATCTTCAATTCCTTAATGAACATATGCGGGCGATAACCCGGATTAAGGATATTAAGCCGGCCATAAATATGGTCAACCATTTCTTTTAAAGTCACAATTTTTGAAAAGTAAGCAAGGTTGGGGCCCGGACAAATCGCGGTAAAAATCGCGCGGCCATTTTTATAAAGCTTGTTTTTTAAAACCGCGGATTCCCCGAGATCGTTGCAAATACATGATTTTTGAACAATGCGATTGTAAACTTTTTTGTATGACAGCGGATCAAGGTTTAAGTTGTCGATCTGGTCAATCTTCAGTTTCTGATATTGGCGGGATGCGGTACAGATGGCCAGCTTGGTGAATTCCGTATTGGAGACCAAAAATCCTTTGGGGCAACTGCTGCCCGGGCGGCCGATTTCCGCGCGCTTGACTTGCGCCAAATCGCTTTGAGAATTGCGAATATTATTAAATGGAACGCCAAGAGGAGAGACATCACTGATATAAAAATCTTCTTCCTTTGCCTCTGATAAAAGTACCAGCGTTTTTTCATCAACGTTCGTTGCCTCGGGGCACAATAAAAACGGCGAACCCCAGCCGGTTGAATCGATATTGTAATATTCATGCAAGAATCTGTCTTCGCTGACCGTTCCGATTCCACCTTGAGCAGTAATCTTCACGTAATGCGGATGGGAAAAGGGATTTAAACTCTTAATTTTCAAGGCTTCATTGTATATGGTGTGAAGGGCGTTTATAAATTCAGCCTTCTTAACTTTAAATTCTTCTAAAATCGGCCCCATCAACTCACCGGCTGCCGGAAAAACATGGCCGCCGCAGTTCAAGCCGGATTCGATGCGATATTCAGAAACCCAAATCCCTTTTTTAGCAAAAAACTTGCCCTGAATAATGGCCGAACGATAATCGCTAACTTTTAAAACAATCTTTTTCTTAATAAAACCAGTTGCATCGGCATAGAAATCTTTGAAATTTTCAGCGTAACTGTAAAGCCGGCGATTAATCCCAGCGGAAAAGACGATTGCAGAGGTCAACGTGCTTTTGGCGTAGCCACGAAGTGCGGCAAGCGCATCCGAAAATTCCGAAGGAAGTTCATTATCATTTTGATCATAATTTTTTTTGTCAACCTTCGTCATGATGTTGACATTGATATCACCGGGGACAATCTTTTCGCGGAACTCATTCTGAAGCTGTTGTTTCTTCAGCGGGTCGGCTGTCTTAAGTATAACCTCATAAAGCGTCTTTAAAGGGGAGTCGTCGGGGAGCAATTCAAAATATTTTGTAATTTCACTTCCCGGTTCAAAAGCAGAGCCTTTAAGATCTTCGATTTGCTTTTTAACGATGCGATCAACGAGGTTTAAATATTCCGTAATACGGCGGGCACGAGGATCCTCATCGTATTTCGTGATAAGATGATACGGCTCGCCCGTTTGCTTGCAATAATGCTCGCGCATTTGCTCAACAAGGACATCATCCACAATGGAAATAACTGAGGAGATGCCATAGCGGGCAACCTTGATGGGGGTGTCAACCGAAAACCCTGTCCCCATGACCGGAATATGAAAACGATGAGCTGAGTTCATAAAATTATCTCCAATTTGGCTTAATAAGTTACTATTAAACGTCTTTAAGATATACTGTTAAGATCCAAAAAGCAAGGAAAAATACAAATTATTAATGCGATATTAACACGATATAGAGTTTGATTTGGCGTTTTTTTTATACTACAATAGCACAACTTAACGGTAAAATAAAAATCCATTTCTCATGATCAGCGATCAAAACTTTTATCGATCTTTAGTCACAAAAAGCTTAAACAACCAGCCGCTTCCCAAAGAAGACTGCCAGGCAATTCTTCAATCTGCGGACATTGAACTTTTAGCGCTTTTACACAGCGCTTATCAGGTTCGAAAACGATTTCACGGAAATGATGTTGAAGTTCACATCATCAATAACATCCAAAATGGCCTTTGCCCGGAAGATTGTCATTACTGTGCGCAGGCCCGCAACTCCCAGTCCGCGATTGAAGATTATCCATTAAAAAACGAAGATGAAATTTTAAAAGACGCCAAGCAGGCTTATGAATCCGGCGCGTTTCGCTATTGCATGGTTTCCTCAGGCCGCGGCCCATCGGAAAAACGCGTTGATCAACTTTCCGATCTCATTCGAAAGATAAAATCGCTTTACCCCATTGAAGTCTGCGTTTCCGCAGGCCTCATGAATTATGACGCCGCAAAAAAACTCAAAGATGCCGGGCTTGACCGGTTAAATCATAATCTCAACACATCCGAAGCCAATTACCCCAACATTTGCACGACTCATACTTTTCAAGACCGGCTAAAGACGCTTTTGTCAGCACGTCGGGCAGGACTGGAGATCTGTTCCGGCATGATCACCGGAATGGGGGAAACCGCGGATGATGTTATTCAAATCGCGTTAAAGCTTCGCGAACTTCGCGCCAAATCCATTCCCATCAATTTTCTTGTTCCCATTGAAGGAAATCTTTTAACACAACCCAAAAATTTAACGCCGCAATATTGCCTGCGAATCCTTTGCCTATTTCGATTTTTAAACCCCACGGCGGAAATTCGTATGGCCGCCGGGAGAGAGGGGCATTTGCGCAGTCTTGAAGTGATGGGGCTTTACGCTGCCAATTCTCTTTTTTTAGACGGTTATTTGAACACGAAAGGGTCAAAAACAGCACGAACACTACGGATGATCAAAGATGCGGGGTTTACCATCAAATCTGAAATGAACATTGATACCTTGCTTACAAATCTTGATGATAAAAGCAATGAATTTCAGATCGATGATACCCATGAATATATGAAAACACTGCACGACCTGCGCCCGCACCTGGAAAACTCGAAAGCCCCAACACATTAATAATCTTTGACGGTTTTGCTATTGCGAAAAAAAGTAAAAGTGCTATAGTGTGCCAATATATAGCATATAAATTTTTTTGATTCTCGAGGGAAACGTTATGCCACCTGAAAAGAAAAGAATATGTCGTTTTGAATTACTGATGGATGCCGGCTTCGGAGCGCAAAGTGCCGGTGATATTCTTATCAAAGCTTTCGCCCGGACCGGAAAATACGTTTATATCGAACCGATGATTCCGGCGGAAATATCTCCGCCGCCACGCACACGCCCGGCCCTTTCGGGTGTTATCATCCGTCTTGCCGATTTTGATATCACCAATATTGGAAACAATACCGACCTTGTTCTTGCAGCCCATGAAATCGTTTTAGATCGCCGCCTGGATGATGGGGAAACAAATCCGTATGCTCAGGTCTTGCTCGACATTGGCGACCAGGCCGCCAATCCTCTATCCTACGAAAAAGTTTTAAACCGCTTAAAAGAAACAGGATTTACCGTTACCCCATTTGAAATTGATAGCGAATCTATCGCCATCATCCGAAGCCTTTCGGGATCAGGAAAAAACATGTTTTATATCGGGATGCTGGCCTGCATTTATAATACTTCGCACGATGCCATTATCACGGAAATTAACCGAACCTTCGCCAAAAAACTGGGGCCCGCGATTCTGGCAAAAAATATTCAACTGTTTGAAAATGGTTACACCTTCGCGAAAAAAAATATTCCATTTTCTTTTGAAGTCGAAGGAAAACCACGCGAAACCGAAAAGATTCTTATTGATGGAAACTCCGCTTTAAGCATGGGCGTTATCGACGCCGGCTATAAACTTTTTTCCGGATACCCGATCACACCGGCCTCATCGATCATGCATACATTGGCCAAATCGTTCGCCTCTTATGGCGGCATGGTTCATCAGGCCGAAGATGAAATCAGCGCCATCGGAACCGTAATCGGATCTTATTTCGGGGGAGTTCCGGCGCTCACCTGCACCTCCGGCCCGGGTTTATCTTTAAAACAAGAATTTATCGGATACGCGCAAGTCGCGGAAATTCCTCTGGTCGTAGTCGACGTTCAGCGTTCCGGTCCGTCAACCGGAATGCCTACGAAAACCGAACAGTCCGATCTTTTATCCGTCATTTACGGAAGCCACGGCGATAATACAAAAATTGTCATCAGTGTTGCCAATGTCATCGACTGCTTTTATGCACCACAAATGGCCCGGTATTTGGCTGAGAAATTACGTGTTCCGGTTTTTATTATGAGTGACTTCCAAACCGCCAATAGTTACAAAGTTATTGATAAACTTCCCGTCACCCAAATGAACAATGTTGAAGAAATAAAAGATTTTGTTTTAGAGAGATTTCATATGAGTCGTTTGCCCGATGACATTGAAATGGTCCGCAATAATGAATCCATTCCCGGAACTCCCGGCGGCATGAGGCGTGTGACAGGTTTAAACACGGATGCCAACGGCAGCGTCAGTTATACGGCTGCGACAAGCCAGCGTTCTCATCAAATTCGTAATGAAAAAATCCATCATGTCCGCCGGGCGCTTAAGAAACCGGAAATGTTTGGCGAAGAATCAGGAAAACTTTTAGTCGTCGGATGGGGAAGCACACGCGGCGTTATCGAAGAGGCCATTGATATGTGCCGCAACGAACGAGTTCCGGCCTCGGGCATGCATATGCGAATCGTTTATCCTCTGCCTCTGATGTTAAAAGACATTTTTTCAAAGTTTAAAAAAATTGTGACTGTCGAAGTGGCTTACGGCGATGAACTAAAAGCCTCACCGCTGGCAGCCCTCCTTCGCGCAGAAACCCTAACGGATGTTCGTCCCATGATTGCCAAGGCAACCGGGCGGCCGCTCGCTCCTCGAGGAATCCTGGCGAAAATCAAGGAATTATTAAAATGAGCAAAGAAATTCGAAATACGCCCATTACGCTCAAAGACCTTCAAACTGAAAATCCGCGCTGGTGCGCCGGCTGCGGCGATTTCGGGATTGTCATGGCCATCAAAAAATTCATCGTTGACCGACAGCTTCCTCCGGCACAAATGATTCAAATTTCCGGAATCGGGTGTTCAGGACGCACGCCTAATTACATCAATACTTACGGTGCCCACACCATTCACGGGCGGCCTATTACCGTCGCGATGGGAATCGCTTTGGCCCGTCCGGATTTGAATCTTTTCATTGAATCCGGTGACGGCGATGCTTTGAGCATCGGTGGAAATCATTTGATTCATGGCATTAACAAGAACTTCAATTGTGTCTTTTTATTATTTGATAATGAACTTTATGCCTTAACGAAAAGCCAAACCTCTCCGACAACTCGCAAAGGGCACAAAACAAATACGCAACCATCCGGCACATATCTTGAACCGCTCAATCCGATTGCCCTGGTTTTGGGTATCGGTGCATCTTTCGTCGCTTCAACCGCCGACTGGATTCCGGATCATTTTGCAAGCACGCTCAAGGCCGCATTTGACCATAAGGGATTTTCTTTCGTTCATATTTCGCAGCGCTGTCCGCATTATGATGAAGAAAACTTCGACCATAAATCTTCCAGTTGGTTTTCATTTCTCGCGCACGAAAAAGGGATTGCGGTTGATAAGCGCCTGGCCGACAAAACTGAAATTATCCAGCATGACCCGGGCGATATCGAAGCGGCATTCCGTTATGCCAAAAGTCCTCGCCGGCATTTTGGACTGTTTTATATCAATCCGGATAAGCCGCGCTACGATGAAATCCTGATCAACCAACTTAAAGCAACCCCGCAAAAATCCCGTGCGGAAATCTTAGATCATTTCGCGCTTTAAGTTTTATTGCTATGAGTCAAAACCAAAAGACAATCGAAAATCTTATTATTATCGGCTCGGGTCCGGCCGCGCATACCGCCGCGATTTACGCTGGGCGCGCCAGACTTGAGCCGCTTTTGTTTGAAGGTTTTTTAGCCGGAGGCGTTGCGGCCGGCGGACAGTTGACTACAACAACCGAAGTCGAAAATTATCCTGGCTTTCCCAAAGGAATTTCCGGCCCGGCGCTTATGGATCATATGCGCGCGCAATCGTTAAATTGCGGCGCGCGCATCGAAACCAAAACCGTTGAAAAGGTTGATTTTTCCAAACGCCCGTTCAAAGTTTTTATCGTAGGAAAGGAATTCCAAACAAAAGCGATCATCATCGCCACGGGTGCCACCGCCAAACGATTGAACGTTCCCGGCGAAGAAAAACTCTGGCAAAAAGGAATTTCCGCCTGCGCGGTCTGTGACGGTGCGCTTCCGATTTTTCGCAATCAACATCTTGTTGTTGTTGGCGGGGGAGACACAGCCGCCGAAGAGTCAACGTTCTTAACAAAATTCGCCTCCAAAATCTCTCTTCTTGTCCGGCGCGATGCCATGCGCGCTTCCAAAGCCATGCAGGAACGCGTTAAAAATAGCCCTAAGATTGAAATTCTTTGGAACACAATTTTGGTCGATGTCTTTGGTGACAAAGCGGTCGGCTCCGTAAAAATCAAAGAGGTTAAAACCAACAAAGAAAGAACGCTGGACGCCGGCGGCCTGTTTTATGCCATCGGCTATCAACCCAATACGGATTTTCTTGGCGGGCAAATCAAACTCGATGCGACCGGCTACATTGTGACCAAGCCGGGAACAACCCAAACTTCCATCGAAGGCGTCTTTGCCTGCGGCGATGTGCAGGATAAAATTTTTCGCCAGGCCGTGACCGCGGCCGGAACGGGGTGCATGGCCGCGCTTGAGGTGGAACGGTTTTTGAATCATTAATTTTGATTGCGTTAATAGTAAATCGTTAATCGTGAATTGTAAAATAGCTTCTTTTGACTATTCACCATTAACAATTAACTATTCACCACAGAAGTTGTTATCTTTCCTCATTTTCACTTCCGCTTTCCGTCGTAATGTGATACGATACGCCGTATTTTGTGAAGCCTATCATGAGCGAACATTCAACTGACAATTCGATTTATACTCCCGGTGAATCCTGGAAAATCTTTGACCGCATCTCCAGGCGCTATGACTTTTTAAACCGCTTTTTATCTTTCGGCATCGATGCCTCCTGGCGCAAAACTCTTTTGATGTATCTTCCTAAACGCGAAAATCTTGAAATCCTGGACCTGGCCACCGGCACGGGGGATGTTATTATCACCATTGCGCAAAACAATGAAAATATCAAATCCGTTCACGGAATCGATCTTTCCAAAAAGATGCTTGCGATTGGCCGCGCAAAAATTGCGAATTATCCCTTTAAGGATAAGATCCAACTTCAAACCGGTGATATCTCAAAAATTCCTTTTAACGACAATCGTTTTGACTGTGACACCATGGCCTTCGGCATTCGTAACAGCCCCGACGTCAAAGCAACGCTCAAAGAAATATTTCGCACGCTCAAACCTTCGGGCCGCGCGCTTATCTTGGAATTTTCACAGCCGCAAAATCCGCTCATTCGACTGAGTCATCGGATCTATTTAAAATGCTTCTTGCCCGTCATTGGCGCTCTTTTTAGCGGCAATTTCAAGGCCTACCGTTATTTAAGCTCGACCATTCTTTCATTTCCCTACGGTGAGGAATTCTGCCAGTTGATGCGCGGGGCTGGCTTTAAAAACGTCAGGGCCAATCCTTTGACATTCGGCGTTGCAACCATTTATCAGGGTGACAAATAATTTTATGCACTCCGCAATTTCAATACGGGAAGACATTCGCATACAACTCAAAGACAAGATTCGTTACGCCTTTGAGGAATCCCTTTTTAGCGAAAAAATTATTTACCGCATCGAACTTCCCATTCAATCCATAAACATGATCGCCTGGCTTTCTAATCAAAGGAGTGAAACGCGCCTGTTTTGGTCCAGCCGTGATAAAGATTTTGAAACCGCCGGCATCGGACTTGCTTACGGCTTGCAGGGAACACGGTTCATTGATATCGATGCGGTTTTTCATGAGCTGAATAAATATTTAGTTGGTGATACTCACGGCTTAAAATTTTTCGGGGGATTTGCCTTTAGCCCTGAGGCGCTCGACCATCACTGGGAAAATTTCGGCAGTTACCGTTTTATCCTGCCGAAGTTTGAGATTCTGCGCCGTGAAAACAACTTTTATCTGGCCTGCAATCTCTTTGGAAATTCCTCCCATCCCAAACGCCTTGAGGAAACTTTAGCAGAGCTTGACCGTATTGATTTTGATGACACCTTCAAAGACACCGTCATGACAAACGCAAAACACCGCATAGATGAACCCGGCAAAGAGGCGTGGAATGAGTCCGTGGGGCAAGCGCTGGGTGATATTCAGGATAAAAAAATCGATAAGGTTGTTTTGGCGCGTCGTTCAACTTTTGAATTTGAAAATGAGATTCATTCGCTTATGCTTTTTTCCAAACTTAAAAATCTTTCCGAAGATTGCTACCATTTTTATTTCGAACCCTATTCAAATCAGGTTTTTCTTGGCGCCAGCCCTGAACGGCTTTATAAAAGAATCGGAAAAACAATTCTGACAGAAGCCATCGCTGGAACACGCCCGCGCGGCACGACACCATCAAGCGATGAAAGTTTGCGCAACGACCTTCTTAAAAGTGCCAAGGATCGCCACGAACATCTCTTCGTGGCCGAGGCCATTAAAGAGTCACTTAATCCCATTTGCAAAGAATTGGCTCAAGAAAAAACTTTGGAGGCGCTCAGTTTAAGCGGCGGGCATCATCTCTTAACATCGTTTAAAGGAAATATCGCCAAAAATATTACGGACACCGATATCTTTACCGCGCTTCATCCCACACCGGCCACCGGTGGCTGGCCGACGCCAAAGGCGCTCAAACTCATTTCAAAACTTGAACCCTTCAAGCGCGGGTGGTATACCGGCGCCATTGGTTTTGTCGGACAAAATGAATGTGACTTTGCCGTTGGAATCCGTTGCGGACTGATCGTAAAGAATAAATTATTCCTTTATGCCGGCGCAGGAATTGTCGAAGGCTCAAACGCCGAAGGAGAGTGGGAAGAAATTGAGACGAAGATCGGGAATTTCTTGCGAATATTTGAAAAATAATCGGTACCCCAGTTCCCCAGAACCCCGGCGTCCCAGTAAAATCGTCTTTCGGTAACGGTCACGAAGCCCGTTTCGTTAATCGGTTACGGTAGCGGCAAAAAATCTAAGGACGAACAACGTTACCGAAAACCGATACGGGCTTCGTAACCCTAACCGAAAACCGAAACCGGGGCACTGGCGGCGGGGGCACGGGTGACCAATATTACAATGAGTATAACCAAACAACCCAACCTCAACTCCCTCTGGGGAACTCTTATTATTGAAGAGTTGCTTCGAAACGGCGTCGAATATTTTTGTATCGCGCCGGGTTCGCGCTCGGCGCCTTTGACCGCGGCCGCGGCATTAAACAATCGCGCCAAAACCTTTGTCCACTTTGATGAAAGGGGACTGGCGTTCCATGCCTTGGGTTATGTTTCGGCAATTCGAAAGCCTGCCGCGCTCATTTGCACTTCGGGGACAGCGGTCGCGAACTTTCTACCCGCTGTTATTGAAACTTCCAAAAAGAAATTACCGCTCATTGTTTTAACCGCTGACCGCCCGCCGGAACTTCAGAAAACCGGCGCGGACCAGACCATTGATCAACCAGGGATATTCGGCAAATACGCAAAGTGGGAATTCACCTTTCCATGCCCGACAACGGAGATCAAACCGGAATTTATTTTAACGACCATCGATCAGGCCGTTTACCAGGCGATATCAGGAATGCCGGGCGTTGTTCATTTAAATTTTATGTTCCGTGAGCCGCTGGCACCGGTCGGAAAGGATCAGGATTTTTCGAGCTATTTAAAAAGCATAAGTCCCTGGCAAAAAGATCAGAAACCTTTTACGAAATATTTCGCCCCGAAAACAAGTGTCCATACCGAAACAGCCGAGATTGCCGTCATTCTTAATAAAGCCAAAAGCGGAGTTATTGTCGTCGGAAAGCTTTCATCGGCCAGGGAACAGGAAAGTGTTTTGAAACTTGCGCGTAAACTCCATTGGCCGGTTTTCCCGGATATTACGTCCGGCTTGCGGTTAGGCCAGAGAGATGAACACGTTATTCATTATTACGATCAAATCCTACACAGCGCCCTCCGCCATGATTCGTGGCGGAGGGCGCCCTCATTTGATTGCGTCCTGCATTTGGGCGGACGCATGACCTCAAAACGGTATTACCAATTCATCGAATCTGTGAAGCTAAAAAATTACATTATGGTTTTGGCGCATCCGCTTCGAAACGATCCGTACCATTGGGTCAGCGAACGGGTTCAAAGCGCCATCGGAGATTTTTGTAAAGCCATTTTGCCGCGCCTTACGAAAAGAGGGAAGAATCGCCAACTTTTAAAACTCAAAATTTTATCAGAGAAAATCGGCAAGCGGATTGACTCCGCTGTCTTCGACTTTGGTGTCATTGCGAGCGACCAAAGGGAGCGCGGCAATCTTTTTAAAGAGATTGCCTGCCCGCCAATTGGCGGCGCCTTGGGCAGGCGGGCTTCAGCATCGACCAAAAAATTTAGCTTCGCAATGACACAGGGGGTGACGAGTGACCTTTCCGAAATCTCCGTAGCCCGTATCATTTCAAGATTGATCCCCAAGAATTCCGGGCTTTTTTTGGCCAGCAGCATGCCCATCCGGGATATGGACACCTTCGGCGCGCCTGACGGCGCGCCGGTTATCGTTGGTTCCAATCGCGGCGCCAGCGGCATTGACGGCACCATCGCGTCGGCGGTTGGTTTTGCCAAAGGTTTAAACCACCCGACAACACTGATCATCGGTGACCTGGCGTTTCTGCACGATTTAAACTCTTTGGCCATGGTCAAAGATTTGAAAGTCCCGCTGGCGATCATCGTTGTGAACAATAACGGGGGAGGGATCTTTAACTTTCTTCCGATCTCTGAACGAAGAGATATTTTTGAAAAATACTTCGCAACACCGCATGATTTAAGTTTTGGAGCTGCGGGAGATCTTTTTGGCTTGCTTTATGATGTTGTCGAATCACCGCTTGAATTTCAACGGGCTTACGAAAATATTTTCCTAAGTAAAAAGTCTGGTATCATTGAAATTAAAAGTGAGCGGGGGAGGAAATGATTGTGTCTTTGCGGAATTATTTAGGCTATGCACGAAGCAAACTTTTAAAAGATTGCTTCACCCCTTAGAAACGGGGTTCGCAATGACACAAGATTTTGCTCATACAAAAAAAACGTGGTTTGGGCAGATTGGGGTATCGATGAGTGCTTCGGAAATTCAAAAGAGGAAACATCATGTTTAATAAAAAAATATTTTTCATCATTATTTTTGTCCTATCATTCTCAGGGTTAATAATAACCACACAGGGGCAAACTCAACCGAAAGATGTCCGGACCTTTGTCACCAACCTCTACATCCACGGCTTGCCGTATACCGAGGCAAGAGCATATGGAAAAGTAGCCGTGCCGGAACTTGTTGCCATGCTCAATAACCCGGCGTTTGAAGATTATAGAGGTAATATTGTTTCATGTATGGGCATGATCGGTGATCCATCGGCGGCTGCACCCTTAAAGCGATTCATTTCAAAATTAGAGGGTGAGATATCTCACGCGACATTTACCGCTGTTCTTGCGACATATCAAGCGTTTGGTCACATCGCTCAAAACGGAGATAAAGAAGTCCTATCGATCCTTGTTGATTCGGCGAAAGGAAAATATTGGCGTTCTAATCCTTTAAAATTTCACTTCGAGCATTACAAAAATTTCGCGCTCGAAGAAACCCTAAAAGGCCCGAAGGGCAGAGTTCCACGGGCTTTAGCCCGTGGGTGAATGAATAGGCGACGATATGATACACTGTTGGCATGGAGATTAGGTTTTCGGGCCACAGTGCGTATCGCACGGAATATCATTTAGTTTGGATCC
>OBEQ011399297.1_pt1 | contig 70088 bp, 74 predicted proteins | sample 1670901 | NCBI WGS metagenome assembly OBEQ01 (sample SAMEA104232315, study PRJEB22302) | groundwater metagenome | biome: forest; feature: aquifer; material: groundwater | place: USA | collected 2011-08-07 | depth 5.4 m
ATAAGAAAGTTAAAATCATTTTTTCGCTTTAAGCCGTATACTGGTCCTTATAAACTAGCCATTATCGATGATGCTCATTGTTTTACTGATGAAGCGGCTAATGCGTTATTGAAAATTCTTGAAGAGTCGCCAAAATTTTCGATTATTATCCTAATCTCATCAGTACCGGGGTTAATCCCTACAACTATAGTATCCAGATGCGAGAGAGTGAGATTCAATGAAGCGACTGAAAAAGAAACAGTTGATTATTTAATTGAGAAAAAAGTTAATAAGGAGGATAGAGAATTTATAGTGAAATTGGCTGGGGGAAGAATCGGCTTGGTAAATCGGCTTATCGAAGGTGGTGGCATGGCGGAAGCCAAAAGAGCGGTTGATGACCTACGCAAATTATTTAATTCAGGAATATACGAAAAAATGAGTTACGCCAAAAAGATTCATGAAAAAGGGGATTACCAGCCGAAGGTTGGTTATTGGCTCAATTGGGTTTCGGCCAATCTTCGGAATTCCCCAAAGAATGAAAAGATAGTCAAAAATCTTCTCTCTCTTAATCAGTTAGTTTCCCAACCTCAGTTTAATCATCGGTTAGCATTGGAGAATTTCCTGTTGAATTTATAAAATGGGGGGCCACGCGGTGTTCTGTGTGGCCCCATTTCACGAAGGGGCACTGATTGCACCGGTGCCAATCAGCCCACAGTCGTCTAAGCGAAAGTACCAAGTAACATGTTGAGTGTCAACCTTTATCTCGATAAATTTTAGGTTTTTGGTATAATAATCCACATGAATAAAGTAATTAGCGTAGCCCTCCCCATTTCGAATCCTTTCAGCTCCTTTAATACAAATTCAAAGATAATTTAGAGATTTTCTTGTGAACATAAAATTGGGATGTAGGTTTTACGAAGGGAGCCGATTTTTGTTCAAGAAAATGATAAATTATCGAAGGATTTGTTAATGGAGCGTGGCGGATGAGAAATGGGAAGGGGTGAGCTAATTTTTATGAATCAAAATTTCTGGCAAAAACTTCAGCCCAAGGCTGACCAGCCTATGGCTGGCAAAAAACCTTTTACCGTGCTGGCGCCGATGGCGAATGTGACCGATTGGGCGTTTAGGCAGGTTGTTATTGAAACTGGGAGACCAGATGTTTTTTTCACGGAATTTATTTCTGCAGATGGTATTTGTGCAGTCGGAAAGGAGAAGTTTAAGGGGGAATTATATTTTGAGGAGAATGAACGGCCGATTGTTGTTCAGTTTTTTAGTGCTAATCCCGAGCATATGTATAAATGTGCTCAACTGGCCCAAGAACTTGGTTTTGATGGTATAGATATAAATATGGGTTGTCCCGATAAATCAGTTGAAAAACAGGGTGCTGGAGCGGCCTTGATAAAAAATCCTGAACTTGCGAAAAATATAATTGAAGAAACTATCCGCGGTTCTGGTAATTTACCAGTATCGGTCAAAACTCGTCTTGGTTTTAACAGCATTGATCATGATTGGATAAAACACATCCTCGATACCGAAATCGTTGCTTTGAGCGTTCACGCTCGTACTAGAAAAGAGATGTCTAAAGTGCCGGCTCATTGGGATGAACTCGGCAAAATCTCTGAAATCGCAAAAGATAGCGGTAAGTTAATCGTGGGTAACGGCGATGTGACAAATATGGAGGATGTTAGAGAAAAAGCAAAAATGTATAATCTCGATGGAATTATGGTTGGTCGGGGAATATTTGATAATCCTTGGTTTTTCGCTGGTAAAGAAGTTAATGATCCAAAAGAAAGGATAAACTTACTTCTAAAACATCTCGATAATTTTGAAAAGCTATGGCTTTCAGGCGGAGGCGGAAAGAATTTTGATGTAATGAAACGCTTCTTTAAGATATACATCAATGACTGGCCCGGAGCTAAAGATCTTCGCGCTCAACTTATGATGACGAAAAACAAAGAAGAGGTTCTCCAGATTTTAAGATGATCTTTCCTGTCTTGTCTAATCAAAGCTCAGCTACCCCCATCTTCTCGACCACCTTTTTGTCTTCGTAGTAAATTAAGTAAATCAATCTCAATTTGGCTTATAAATTTCAGGCCCTGTTTCCCTAAGTCTCAACACCCGAAATGTTATACAGCCAAATTATCAATTGATTTATTTAATTTACTGCTCGAAAAAAGAAAGGTCTGCGAGATGGGGGTAGCTGAGCTTTTTACAAACTTTGCTTAGCTTCTAAGGATTGATATTTAGTGGGTCTGCGGGATTCTATTGAAACAAAAAAGCTGTCATTCAGAGTCAAATAATCGATGTGTTGGCAAAGGAATTTAGTAAGCAAGGGATACCGCCCTCTCGCGCGTTTCGAGGAGAGAACGGGCATGGTTGGCCTTCTTAGGCCAGAGGTAGCGACGAAAAACAGTGAGGATTCTCGCTGGGAATCCGAACGGTAGCGAGAGGGCAGTATCCCTTGCGAGCTGTTGATTTTCTTTTTAACAACCGAGTGATATAATTGAAATGTGTCCACTAAGATCATAAATGTTCTGAGGGACGATAAACTGGAAGATATCCTCGATATATTTAGAGCAACCCCTGCCGAAGAGGTGGTTTTGGTTTTACCTAAAAAGACCAGAGCTTTTTTGGCTGAAGACAGTTTTGCTACACTTGCCAGTGAGTCTGAAGAGCTAGGAAAAACTATTCTAGTTTTAAGCGAAAGTTCAGAAATCAATTCTTTTGCTGAAAAATATAATTTTGCAATCTTAGCCAGCCAGAAGGATGAACCCGACGATGAGTCAGGAGTAGTCCCAGATACTGAGATAATCGATGACACGCAAGATATAAGAATCATAGACGAAGATCCAGAAGAAGAACCAATGGAGGACGATCTCAAAGAAGATGATGAACCAGAAGCAGAAATAATTTCTACTGATCTTGAAACCGATGCGGTTTTGGCTGTAGCACCAACATCACCTAGGACCATGAATGATATTCTAGGATCTAATCCGGACGGCTCCATAAATATAAAGATAAGTAAAAAATCAGAACGGCCAGTAAGTGTTGATGTAAAAAGATCTGATCAAAAACACTTTGTCAGTCCCGAGAGAACTCCCTTAGATGAGATACAAAGTGTTTGGCAAAGAACCGATTTTCCAAAAATAGTTCGTTCTTCTGTCCCTAGTTTTAAACTTAACCTTTTTTTCGTAGGGCCGTTAATTTCTAGATTGTCCAAAAAATCTTTGTATTTTTACGGTTTGATCGTCATTATTATTTTTGGTTTTGTTATGTATGTTTCTCTAGGAAAAGCAGAAATAATTGTAAGACCGGCTGGGCATCCATCGAACTTAAATATAAATGTGGCAACCTCCGATGAATTCTTAGAGGTAAGCCACCAACTTAAAAAAATTCCTGGTCAACTTTTCTCGGTTGAAAAAAAGCTAGAAGAAAATTTTCCGGCAACCGGAGAGAAAGATGTTGTTCAAAAGGCCAGAGGCAAGATCACGGTTTATAATGAATATGGAACAAATACTCAAGTTCTAATAGCTACAACGAGGTTTGAATCTGAGGGTGGTCTTATTTTTAGAACCCTAAAGACGATTACAGTTCCAGGTACAAAAGTACAAAATGGAAAAATAATCCCGGGTAGTATCGAGGTTGAAGTTATTGCCGATAAAGCCGGTGATTTATATAACATAGGTTCCGGTAAATTTACTATCCCGGCCTTTAAGGAAAAGGGTGATATGGATAGGTATGGTAAATTTTATGGCCAATCTAATGAATCCATGAAGGGCGGTATTATTGGAAAGGCAAAAGTAGTCACCGAGGAAGATTATCTTAATGCTAAGAAGAAAGTAGAAGAAATGATAGTAGCGGAAGCTGAGCAAGACTTGAAAACTCAAGCTTCGGGACTGAAAATATTAGAATTGCCGATGCCGGTCGTAAATAGCCTAACCTCATCCGCTCAAATAGATGAGGCCACCGATTCTTTTACTGTGTCAGGCATTGCTACACTTCGTACCATAGGGTTTAAAGAATCAGACCTTAATGACTTGTTAGTTCAGTATATCCAGAGTATTAATGATGTTTCAGTTTTCCCAGATAAACTTAATCTAAAATTCGAAGATATCAAATTTGAAAACGATTATAAGATTCTAAAATTTAATCTTATAATAGAGGGTTCAGTTTACAGTAAGATTGAACAAGAGAAAATAATAACTGATCTCATGGGCAAGAATGAAAGTGAAATCAGGGATTATATAAAAGGTATTGATAGTATTTCCTCAGCTCGAGTTATTCTATCTCCTTTCTGGGTTTGGAGAGTACCGAAAGATAGAAACCGGATAGAGATCAAGTTCGAATATGATTAAGAACACCGCATTTGACATTTAAATCTCTTTTTGCTAACATATAGAAGCCGAAATAATCATAGGCAGTAACTAGGATTTATAAGCTATTTAAAAGGCGAACCGTGATTTTTAAACGGTATTTGGAGCAACTCCCGCCTTTAAAACATCGGGTTTAGTTTTGTTTAATTTAATTTGAATCAAGAAAAAGAAAAATCCACCGGAGTTGTTACTGAGGCTCTTCCCGATACTAATTTTCGTATCCAGCTCGATGATGGGCGTAATGTTTTGTGCTATCTTGCAGGAAAGATGAGGATGAATTATATAAAGGTAATGTTGGGCGATAAAGTATCATTGGAATTGAGTCCAGATGGGAAGAGGGGAAGAATAATCCGAAGACTGTAAAATGAATCCCGTACGAAGTCTCGCTCGTCTGCCCTGGGCAGACGAGTCCGTAGGACCTCGGCGGGGCTACTTCGTACGGGATGAAAGTACGTGCATCTGTCAAAAAAATGTGTAATTTCTGCAAGTTAGTTAGACGAAAGGGTCGTCTTTATTGTTTGTGCAAAAATCCTAAACATAAACAACGACAAGGTTAAGTATAATATGCCAAGAATACTAGGTATAACAATCCCCGATAATAAAAAGATAGCCCACTCGCTCACCTATATATATGGTGTTGGCTTTTCTGCGAGTAAGGTTATTTTACGATCAGCTAATGTTAACCCCGATAAGAAAGCGAAAGATCTAACCGACGAGGAATTAAATAAAATACAAAAACTTATTGAAAAAAATTATAAAGTCGAAGGAGATCTCAGGAGAGATATTGGCCAAAATATTAAAAGATTAAAAGAAATAGGCACTTGGCGAGGATTACGACATGCACGACGCTTGCCTATTCATGGCCGATCCAAAACCAATTCGAGAACAATCAGGGGCAATGTCAGAAAAACTATGGGTTCAGGTAGAAAATCGTCTAACGAAAAAACCTAAAGAATCATCACTAAAATGGGGAAGAAAAGAATCATTACAACTCAGGGAGATACGGTTAATACTGCAGAACAGTCGGCCACTTCGGTTACGAAGAAGACAACTAAACGGCAAGTAATAAATGGCGTTGCCTATATAAATATTTCATATAATAATACATTAGTTACGATAACAGATTCAAAGGGAGAAGTTATTTCATGGTCATCGGCTGGCAAGCTTGGGTTTAAAGGAACTAAGAAATCAACTCCATATGCGGCCAATTTAGTTGCTAAAGATTGCGTTGAGAAATCTAAGAAATATAACCTGACAAATATAAAAATAGTGGTTAAGGGAGTAGGTCCAGGACGGGAGTCCGCAATAAGGGGTCTTACCTCAACGGGATTAAATGTAGTTTCGATTATGGACTCGACCCCTATAGCCCATAATGGCGTCAGGAGAAAGAAGCCAAGAAGGGTATAGAAATTTAATTTTTTAATTATGTGTGCTAGATATACAGGTCCAAAAGAAAAAATAGAGCGTCGGTTAGGAGAAAAGCTTTTTTTGAAAGGCGAGCGTTCGCATTCTCAGAAATCAGCAATGGTTAGAAAGCCATACCCACCCGGAATGCATGGTAGAAAAAGAGCAGGAAAGCTTTCTGAATATGGACTTCAACTCAAATCAAAACAAAAAGTTAAGAATATTTACCGTCTGCTCGAAAAACAGTTTAAGAATTATGTAAAAGCATCTACTCTTTCAAAAAATGATCCTTCCGAGATGATATTAAATAAACTGGAACATCGTTTAGATAATATTGTTTTTAGGAGTGGATTTGCTCAGTCTCGTGATCAGGCAAGACAAATTGTGAACCACGGCCATATTACTGTAAATGGAAAAAAAGTAGGTATCCCATCGTTCAATGTTTCTATAGGTGATGAAATAGGAGTTCGCGAGGCAAGCAGGAAATCTCCATATTTTTCAAACTTAATGCCCCAATGGCTTAAGGGATACGAAGCACCAAGCTGGATCGAGTTAAATAAAGAGAAAACCACTTCCAAGATGAAAGGCCATCCAATCTTATCTGAAAGTGGAATCAGGATTGATGACCTTCAATCAATAATTGAATTTTATTCAAGGTAATAAGCCAAAAGCTTAATAACTAAGGACTAAAGTTTTAGACCTTAGATTTTTGAGCCATAAGCCGAATAAAGTGAGCTTACAACTACCAGAACAATTAAAGGTCGTTTCCCGAGAAGGTAATAAAGCGGTTTTTGAAATACTACCGTTATTACCTGGATACGGACCAACTATAGCAAATCCATTGCGAAGAGTTTTACTTTCTTCTCTGACTGGCGCCGCAATTACCTCTATAAAGATTAAGGGTGTTGAGCATGAATTCTCAACTATTCCGGGGATTCTCGAGGATACTATTGAAATAATTTTGAATGTTAAAAAGTTAAGATTTAAATTGCATGGTGATGGCCCAGTCAAAGTAACATTAGATGCTAGTGGCGAAAAGCAATTGACCGGTAAAGACATTAAGCTTACTTCCGATGTTGAGCTTATTAATGATGATCAACATATTGCTACTTTAACTGAGAAAAAAAGTTCTTTTAATCTGGAACTTGAAATTGAAAAGGGGATAGGTTATGTTTCTGTTGAACAAAGAAGAAAAGATAAACTCCCGATTGGGGTTATTGCTATTGATGCAATATTCTCTCCAGTTAAAATGGTCAATTTTTCTATTGAGGATATTCGTGTCGGAGAGAGAATAGACTACAACAAAGTGGTTATGGAAGTAGAGACCGATGGTTCAATTCAGCCTGAGAAAGCGATGAAAGATGCGGCAGAAATTCTCGTCGATCACTTTAAGGTAGTTTCCGAGATTCAGATTCCTGAAGCCAAAGAACCAAAACCAGCCAAGAAAAAAGACGCTAAAGAGCCAAAAACAAAGAAAAAAGCAAAATAAATATGCGAAGAGGAAATCACAGAAAATTTGCTAGGGAGAGAAATCAGAGAAGAGCGCTCTATAAAGCGTTAGCTACGGCATTGATAGAACATGGCAAGGTCAAGACCACTATTGCTAAGGCTAAATCCCTCTCTAAATATACAGATAAGCTGGTAACTAAAGCTAAAAAGGGAGATCTTGTCGCAAGACGGCAGGTTCGACAGAATCTGGGGGAGAAAGCTACTCACAAATTGTTTTCCGATATTGGCCCTAAATTTCAAGAACGAAATGGGGGATATACCAAAGTTTCAAAATTGGGCAGGCGATTAAGCGATGGAGCAGAAGTAGCCCAAATAGAGTTTATACAATAATAAATCACGATGCGTTATGAGCTAGATGCTACAAATCAATCACTAGGACGTTTTGCAAGTAAGATTGCTATTCTTTTACGCGGTAAGAATCTTGCCTCATATGCTCCGAGTAAACTCCCTAATAGTCAGGTGGTGGTTAAGAACCTAAAAGGTGCTAAGTTTACCGGAGATAAATTAAACCAGAAGAAATACTATCATTATTCTGGTTATCATGGCGGTATAAAAGCCAGAGGACTTTCTGAATTATGGGAGAAACGACCGGAAGAAGTTTTGCGTAAGATGGTATATCTGATGTTGCCAGTCAATAGGACACGAGATAAAATTATCCGAAATTTAAAGTTTAGTTGAGGTCATCTCAAAAATTATGGTAAAAGCATCTACTAAAACTAAGAAACCTAAAAAAGAGGTTAAAGAAAAGAAAGAGGCTGTTTTGAATTTGGAACCGGTTGAGGTTGTCAAAGAAGAAATAATCGAAATGATAACCGAAGAAAAGGCTGAAAAGAAAGAGAAATATTTTCAGACAGTTGGGAGAAGAAAAGAATCCGTAGCCATCATTCGTCTCTTTACCAAAAAATCGACCGATACTGTTGAAGGCGATAATGCCCTGGTCAGAGTAAATGATAAGGATTATCGTGATTACTTTTCTGATAAATTCCTACAATCAATCGTTGAGTCACCATTAAGAAAATTAAAATCTTTGAATCGTTTCAAGGCAACTGTTCTTGTCCGCGGCGGAGGACTGTCTGGTCAAGCCGATGCCATTAAGCATGGTCTGGCCAGAGCTCTAGTTGAATTCGATCAGAACTTCCGCAAGAAGCTCAAGAAAGCAAAATTCCTTACTCGCGATCCTCGAGTCAAAGAACGACGCAAGTATGGTCTCAAGAAAGCAAGGAAGGCCCCAGCATGGAGTAAACGTTAGTTTTAACAAAACAGCCCCAATCGGGGCTGTTTTGTTAAAACGTTATATTTGACTTTTTCTTTAAAAGGGTGTATTATTATACATAATAGGAGTCTGACTTCTTTAACAATGGGAGATGAAGATGAATCACAAATCATTCGTTCTTACGGCGGCGTTGGCACTCATTCCTTGTTTGGTGATAGCAAAGGAACAGGGCGAAACGGCTAACCCTTCGCGGCCCACTGTGGCCGTGATGGACTACCAGTTCGGTACCCTCCAGAAATGGTGGGAAGGCGACTGGAATGTCGGGAAAGGCGTTTCCGACATGTTACTGGACGAGCTTCTTGTGTCCGGAAGCCTCCGGCTTCTGGAAAGAAGCCAAATCGACGCGGTCCTGAAGGAACAGGACCTTGCGAAGTCCGATCGCACAGAATCATCGACGAGCTCAGATGCTCAAACGGGTAAGATTATCAGAGCCCGTTATTTTATCACTGGATCGGTGACGAAGTTCGGTGGTGAGGATAAAGATCTTGGTATCGGGGGTTTGATCGGCGCGTTTACCGGAAAATCATATCTGGCCATGGCGGATGTGGCGACCAAAAAGACGACGGCTCATGTTGAGCTGAGTACCAGGGTAATCGATACAACCACCGGAGAGATTGTCATCGCCGTCCGGTCAAAGGGTGAGTCCAAGAGGCGCGGTATGCTCCTTGGAGGCCTCGGTGCCGGTGGCAAGGGCAAGATCGTCGGTGGTTCAGTCGAGATGGGCAGTAGCAATTTCCGGGATACAATTCTGGGAGAGGCCACAGCGGAGGCGGTAAAAGATGCCGCAGCCAAGCTCATTGCGGCTCTCAGTATGGCTAACAGCGAATCTTCGTTTTCTACGCGATAGTATTACGGAGCCAACAAAGTGTTGGCAAACGCTCACCAGTAGGTGAGCGTTTTTAATTATAAATTCATATCATTTCTTGTAAAAGCTTAAATTTTAAGATAAAACTGTACTACAACTCCACAATATTTACTCCGCCACGCTTATCTATTTCGATGACCTGATAAATCGAGTAGGGGCGGTTTTTGGAGTCAAAGCGTTCAAGTTCAAGAACGAGATGATCCTCGCCTCTGAACCAAATTGCGTTTTGAATCGTTGCCGAGAATCGGGTCACTAACTCCTTATCTCCTTTTTTGTGAGATGGCTGGTAATCTTGGTCGGTTAGCCATAAAATCCAGAGTTCGTTCGATGTCCACCAGCTAAGTTTATTTTCATTTTCAGAGAGTCGGAATCCTTTTGTATTTTTAATAATTTCGACTGGAATCTGTTCCATACTTTTGCTAGAGATTTTAGGTAATTCGATCTCTTTAAATAATAAATCCACCTCCTCAAATAATTTTTGTTCCTCCTCTCCTTCTTCTGGTAAGATCAATACATTAGGGAAATCAATTACAAAACCTTCTTCGACTACGGCTGTTTTTTGCCAAGTTGCGTAACCATCTTCCTGAACGGTTAGTCGATATTTTCCCGGCAGGAGCCGGTCAATACTGTAGGCACTGTTAAAAAATGAAGTATTTCCTTGAAGTTCATCATTTAGGAAAATTTTGGCACCTCGGTTTACTTTCAGGGATATCGCTCCCGTTCTTACAAATTTGCTTTCGGAAAAACTATATTTATAGCCCTGAGCATATAGGATTACTATGCAGCTCAACAAGAAAAAAACTGCTACTGCAGAATAGAATAACCACCGTTTTGTTTTCCTCATCATTCTAATATTATAGCAGAGATTTTAATTTTTTCAATGGTTTTGAAAAATGTAGAAATTATAGTAGTATCAGGTTGTTATGGATAAATTTATAATAAATGGAAGTAAAAAGCTAAGCGGAACGATTGAGGTCAGAGGAGCTAAAAACGCCGCTCTTAAATTGTTTGCGGCATCTTTGCTTACAAAAAAACCAGTTAAATTAACTAATGTTCCTGAAGTTGAGGATGTTAGCCGAATGTCCGAACTCTTAAGAAATTTAGGGGCTAAAGTTGATCATGTTCGGAATGGTGAATATCGAATAGTTGCTGATAATATAAATTCAACTTCTATCAATCCGGAAATAGCAAAAAAACTGCGGGCTTCAATTGTTCTGGCTGGACCATTGTTAGCCAGAATGGGTAAAGTCGTTTTTCCTCATCCCGGGGGTTGTATTATCGGGGAAAGGCCAATTGATGTTTTTATTGACGGATTTAAAGCTATGGGAGCGAAGTCAAGTAGTAATGATGGTATTTATGAAATTTCAGCCAAGAAATTAAAAGGAGATAGGTTCGTCTTCCATAATGTGAGCGTTACTGGGACTGAGACAATGATGATGACAGCCGTTTTAGCTAAAGGAACTACTATATTAAAAAATTGCGCCTGCGAACCGGAAATAAAAAGCTTGGCTGATTTTTTGAATCTTTGCGGAGCAAAAATAAAAGGAGCCGGAACGCATACTATTACCGTGAATGGCGTTTCTCTTTTAAGGGGTGGGGCATCTAGGGTTATACCTGACAGGATAGAAGCCGGCAGCTTTGCTTTATTAGCCGCGGCTTCGGGTAGTAGTATAAAAATTAAAAACTGTGATCCGAGCCATCTCGATTCTTTACTTAATTTTTTAAAAAAAGCCGGGGTTAATTTTAAAACCCGGTCCAGCAGTATAGAGGTTAATCCTTCAGATAAAATTAAGGCCTTTGGAATAAAAACCAGGGAGTACCCGGGCTTCCCGACCGATTTACAAGCACCACTGTGTGTGTTATTAACCCAGTCAGAGGGACAAGCTCTTGTGCATGAGACAATCTATGAAGGACGATTGGCGTGGACGGAAGAATTAAAAAGAATGGGAGCTGATATTTTAAATTTAGATCCTCACCGGGTTGAAATAAGAGGGCCGACAAAATTAAGAGGACGCGAGATAGAAAGTCCGGATCTTCGAGCCGGTATGGCCTATGTTATTGCCGCACTCTGTGCCGAAGGCGAATCAATAATAAATAATGTTTATCAAATAGACAGAGGATATGAGAAGATAGAGGAACGGTTACAAAAGATCGGAGCAGATATAAAACGAATATGAGCAAAATAGGTATAGATCTAGGTACAACCAACACTGTCGTTTTTATCCCTAAAAAAGGGATTGTTATTAACGAGCCATCAGTAGTGGCTATTTCCGTTTTAGATAATCAGCTTTTAGCTGTTGGTAATCTAGCCAAAGAAATGATAGGTCGGACCCCGGATAGCATTGTCGTCCATCGTCCTTTGGTTGATGGTGCGATAGCTGACTATCGTATAACCGGAGCGATGCTCAAATATTTTATTAAAAAAGCCATTGGGGTCATGAGTTTTATTAAGCCAGAAGTTCTTATTTCTGTTCCGGCCGGTATTACTTCAACAGAAAAAAGAGCTGTTATAGAGGCGACTTTGAACGCCGGGGCCAAAGCGGTATATTTAGTCAAAGAGCCGGTACTGGCGGCTATTGGTGCAAAAATTCCAATCAATAGTCCGTCTGGAAATATGGTATTAAATATAGGGGGTGGCACGACCGAACTGGCCGTAATTTCACTCGGGGGCATTGTTAGCTGGAATTCAGTTAGGATAGGCGGAAACAAACTTGATTTAGCAATCGTTGATTATATCAAAAAGAAACACGGATTGGCTATCGGTGAAAGAACGGCCGAACTTATTAAAATTTCTATCGGATCTGCAATTAAACAGCCGGAGGAGGAGAAGATAAATATAAAAGGACGAGATCTAGCATCTGGTTACCCGCAGACTATTGAAATAAGTTCCAATGAAATTACCGAAGCATTATCTGAGCAACTGAGGGAAATTGTCCAGATAGTTAAAAATGTTCTAGAGGTAACTCCGCCGGAACTTTGCGCTGATATTATTGACAGAGGGATTACTATTTCCGGTGGCGGAGCATTACTCAAAAATATTGCCACTCTTATCACTCGAGTTACTGGTGTCCCGGCTCATATTGCCGATGATCCGCTCTTTTGTGTTGCTCGCGGGACGGGTATTGTATTGGAGAATTTGGATGTGTATAAAAAGAATGTTGTGGCGAAAAGGTAAAAAACTTTCGCCGACTGCCTTTCGGGACACGCTTGTCCCGCCAGCGACGGGACTTCGCTATGTTCGGTTGCCGCTTTTGTCAAGGACAGACCTTTGACAAACCGTGCAAGCTGGCAACCTCAAATGTCCCGACAAGGCAGATCGGCTGCGTTTTTTACCTTTTTGTTCTGAGTTTATCGAAGGACTAGCTTGAAATAAAAAAAGCACCGGGGAGCGGTGCATGAAGCATTAATTAATGATGAGAAAATACTTCTTCTAAGGCTAACTCAATTGCTTTTCGTGCATCTTTCTCGTCTAGCCCTGTTTTTGTAATAATTGGTGTTAAAGCTTCAGAAAGACCAGTTATTCTGTACGGATGAATCTTTTCCCTGGTATTTTCATCTAAATTATCAATAAAACTCAATCTACGCTTCAACTGTTTATCGGGCATGGTTATGTTCCTCCTTGTGTATACTTAAATATATAATCATATTAATCCTCTAGAGTCAAGGGTTTTGAATTTGAACAATCATGCTATTTTATAGCCATGAAGGTTGCGATTGTACATGATTGGTTGGTGAATTTAAGCGGTGCGGAGCGTGTGCTTTTTGAATTGCATAAAATGTTTCCAGAAGCGCCGATATATACCCTTTTTCAGAATAGAAAGTTCACTAAACGATACTTATCAGACGCCGAGATTCGACCAAGTTTTCTTCAGAAAATACCCGGCATAGCTCGCAATTACAAATATTTCTTTTTTCTTATGCCAACTGCAATAGAGTCCTTTGATCTATCCAATTTTGACCTGGTTATTTCTTCTTCGGCAATATTTTCTAAGGGATTAGTTCTTAAACCAAAAACGAAACACATCTGCTATTGTTATAGTCCGACTAGGCAAATTTGGGACTTACATTTCGAAACTGACACCCCATATTCCATCATCTATAATCTTTCTCAACATTTTCTCCGGATCTGGGATCGTCAGGCGTCGGATAGGGTGGATGAATTTGTAGCGATATCAGAGCATGTTAGAGGCCGTATTAAAAAGTATTATCGTAGAGATTCGACTGTAATTTATCCGCCATGTAATACAAATCATAAATTCGAAATCCTAAACTCTAAACAAATTCTAAACCCTGATTATTATCTTGTTGTTTCGAGATTGTACCGACACAAGAACATTGATATTGCCATCGAAGCGTTCAATAAGCTCAACTCATCACTAGTTATAATTGGTGATGGACCAGAAAAAGAAAGATTAAAAAGTAGAATTGAAAAAGGAAAAAATATAAAATTGGTTGGATTTGTTTCGGATGATGAGCTGTCAAGTTATTACCAAAACTGCAGAGCATTTATTATGCCTCAAGAAGAGGACTTTGGAATCACGCCCATTGAAGCGATGTCTTATGGTAAGCCAGTTTTGGCTTTGCGTAAGGGCGGAGCAATTGAAACTATCATTGAAGGTAAAACCGGAGAATTTTTCGACGATCCGATCCCAGAAGCACTTGCTGATGGAGTGAGACGGCTTAATGAAAATTATCAAAATTATGATCAAGATTTTATTAAAAAACATACAGAAAAATTTTCAGGAACAAAATTTAGGGAGAAGATCTTAAAGTTGGTGTATAATAATTGAAGTGAAGTTATCTATTATCACAATTAATTATAATGGTTCTGAAAGAACGATTAAACTTTTAAAATCACTTGCTGAACAGACAGATAAAGACTTTCAAACTATTGTTGTAGATAATGCCTCAGAAGAGGCCGATTTTAATAATTTAAAAAAAGAAATTGGAGGAGCTATTTTAATAAGAAATGAGCAGAATCTAGGGTTTTCGGGAGGTAATAATGTCGGTATTGGTCTCGCCTTTAAGAATGGTTCGGATTGGGTACTTTTGCTCAATAACGATACTTCGGTGGAATCGGGCTTTATAGTGTCTTTAAAGGGCAAATTGAGCCAATCAAGCGGGATTGTAGGTATACCCCTGAACGAGGGGGACCAAACTGTATATTGTGGTAAAATCGAGTGGCTAAAACCGACCCTACAACATTTATCTTTATTGCCAAATGACCGACATCGCAAGACGGTCAATTATGCTATTGGAGGAGCGGTGGCCATTCATAAAGATGTTTTTGAAAAGATTGGCTTTATGGATGAAAAATATTTTTTGTATTTTGAAGATGCAGACTTATCAGTAGAAGCTCAAAAGTTTGGATTTAAATTAATATTTCTTGAAGAGCCGAAGGCGCATCACCAAGTATCAACAACAACAAAAAAATTAGGATCGCCATTACTCCTGCGATACCACTACCGCAACGCCCTCTATTTTAATTTTAAAAACGGTCCGTGGTATATTAAACTCCTTGTCTGGCCATGGAGTTTTTGGACGATTAAAAAACAATTATTAAAAATTATGTTGATGTATAAACAAAAGGAGTCACTCGCGATTTTAAAAGGAGTTCTTGATTTTTATAGAAATAAAATGGGAAAGATCAAATGATCAAAATCGGCGTCGAGTGTGAATCAATTGAAGGCAAAAATCCGATGTGGGGAGTCGGCAGGTTGATCATGGGTTTTTTGCAAGAAATATCTAGGCGGCCGGAACTGGAAAAAGATTTTCTATTTGTTTTGTATTTCAAAGATACCATTCCCGACTTCCAGTTTCTCAATGCCCCCATCTTTGATAAAAAGATAACCCCTGTGCCCTTTTTTAAAAACAGATTATTTCCAATCTATTATTTCGCCTTTTTGCCAATGACATTATGGTTCGAACGACTTGATTGGATGTTTTGGCCGAATTACATGTTACCGATTATTGCTTTTAACAAGTCAATCGTAATGCTTACCGAGGATGTGTATTATGAAACTCATGCGGGCCGACTACCGTTTAGATACCGACTGGCTTATGGAATATTCGGCTGGTGGACGGCAAAGTTTGCGACTAAAATACTGGCCATTTCTGAAACATCAAAAATAAACATCTCAAAATTATACGGTATTAAGTCAGATAGGATTTTTATCTCTTATCCCGGAGTTGACTCGGATAATGCCAGAGACAATATACAAAATACTGAATATGTTCTTTTTGTTGGCCAAGCCTTCCCGCGGCGGCACCTTAAAGAAACAATTCTAGCATTTGAAAAAATATCAAAAGAATTTCCCGACTTAAGGCTTATTGCTATAGGGCCGGATAAGTACGAAAGACCTGTAATAAATTCTTTGGTTGCCGAAGTTAATACTAGGCTAGGAAGAGAAGCCATAGTACACAAAGATTATGTCAAAGACAGTGAGCTTGTCGAACTATATGCCGGTGCAGCGGTATTGGTATATGTTTCTGACAGAGAAGCATTCGGATTACCACCAATAGAAGCTCTATCATTTGGAATCCCGCCGATTATAGCTGATAATGAATTAGGACATGAGCTTTTCGGAGACTATGCGTTTTATGTGAAAAATACATATCCTGACGAAATTGCTGAGGGGATTCGCAGCTCACTTACCGATCTTGGGAAAATTCAAAAAATAAAAACTGAAGGTCCGGAATTTGTAAAAAGATATAATTGGAAAAGTTTTGCTGATAAATTTTTTGAAAATGTTAAAAGTTAGTTTACTCGACAAAATATTCTCATTGGAACTTATTTTCTTCGGTCTTATTATAACCGGGATTTTGCCGCGGGAAACGGCTATATTTTTAGCGATAGGATTGGCGATATATGTTGCTATGGCTCCAATAGAAGATGCGACTTTATTTTTTGTTAGGTCAATTCCCTTTTTTATTGCTATTCCGATAATGACCGAATATGATAACTTAAATGCTTGGCGGATACTTTCAATAATACTTTTCTTGAAACTCGCCCATATTACCGGATTAAAATATTTCTTAAAAATAAAGGAATTTTCCAAATATTCTAAGCTTTTGGTGGTACTTTTAGTTTTTGCCGTTATTTCAATTATTCCAGCAATAGATAAGGGCGAAGCGGTAAAAAGAATTATTTATTTTGTTAACTTAAGTTTGATAGGGATGGTTGTTCATTATCTCGTTGAAAATTCTAGGAGCTTCGCTCCTAGATTAGTTAAGAACATTGCTATTCCGACGATTATTGTGACGATAGTCGGATTTATACAGGTAGCTTCTACTTATTTCATTGATATATATCAATTCATGAGAATTTGGGGAGAGGGGATACAGATGAGACAGTTTGGCGTTCTTTGGTCGCAGATAGCTGTACGATTAGGCAATACCTGGTTTGCATACTATGGCGATCAGTTATCGTTAAGAGTTTTTTCTCTATTTCCTGATTCTCATTCTTTTCCCCAGTTTGTTTTACTCGGTTTGCCGGCTATATTTGCGATATCATTACAAAAAATTCTAAATTCTGGATTCGAAACCAAGAGTTTATTGAATATGATAAAAACAAGGGCCAATATGTCAGTTCTGTGGATTCCGGCGGTGTTTTTGATAGCAATACTGAGTGGAACCAGAGGAATATGGGCGGCAAGTGTCGGTGTAATAATGATTATTTTCGGAGTTATTTATTGGATGCACAGAACAAGAGCAGAAAATTATTACAAAAATATTTTTAAATATATTTCATGGTATATACTGGTTTTCTTTTTACTTTTTGCGGTGGCTTATCCGATATTCATTTCACCTCAATTTTTATTATCAAAAGGGGATTGGGGTTTATTCGGAGAGAGGATTAAGTCCATTATAGACTTTGGCGAGACATCAAATAGTCAAAGAATTGAAATATGGAAAGCAAGTCTCGAATCAGTAAAAGAACACCCACTATTAGGCGTTGGCATAGGTAATTTTCCGGTAGTACTCAAACAGAATATATTTTTGGCTAGAGCTGGTTCTTCGGCTCATAATATTTATTTACATATTGCGGCTGAGATGGGGATATTGGCTCTAGTAACAGCGGTTTGGTTTTTATGGCTAGTATTTAAAAAATCCTATGACAATTTTGTTGCTGAACACGATTCTTTGCTAGTAACTTACTTTGCGGCCACTATTATTTTTGTCCCCTGGGTTTTAATATATTCTCTTACCGATGTGGCGCTTTTTGACGAGAGAGCCTTTCTGCTTTTCGTAACGACCGTTTCTCTGATTTTGAGCAACAAAAATCCCGATTAAATCGGGACATTTATATATCATACTGTAACGTTTTATACTCTTACCAAATCCAGTACAACATCTATGTCAGATGTAGCTAACCAAGTAGCTGTGAACCTTTTTATTTTAATTAAATTCATCTCGTTCAGTTGATTTAAGGCCGTGCTTATTTTTGTTGGATCTAATATATTATATGGATCACTTTCTAGAATTGAAACGAGCATTTGAAGTGACATGGGCTCATTAGCCAAAAGACCCTTGACTAATTCTCCAATTGCCTCTTCTTCAGAAGCACATTTTTTAACCGTAACTTTTGGGAGATTGGGTTCTGCCATCTGACGCTCCCAGATGTATTTTAAAAATCCTCATTTATGTTAATATAATCTAAATAAATGTCAAATACATTGGTTACAATTAATCTAGTTGTTCTGAACGGGGAAAAGTATATCCGCCATTGTTTGGATGGGATTTTAACCCAGACTTATCCGTCCGAGTCGATAGAGGTTAATATTTTGGATAATGGATCTCTTGATGGGACCACCCAGACTATCAAGGAAACTATTAGCAATAAACAAGAATTGGGCTTTTCAAAATTTACTTTACATGAAAGTAAAATAAATTTTGGCATGTGGCCGGGACAGGAAGAGTTATTGAAATATTCCAATGGCAAGTACATCTTAGCTTTGGCAGTGGATGTCATTCTCGATAAAGATTTTGTAAAAAATGCCGTAGAAGCTATGGGGAAAGATTCTAAAATCGGGGCCCTTCAGGCAAAAATTTATAAATACGATTTAATTAATGATGATGTCAAGAAAACCAACATTATCGATACTTGTGGTTTTGAGATTTTTAAATCAAGGAGAATAACAAATGTTGGCCACGGCGTAGAAGATCATGGACAATATGACCTGTTAGCAGGTGGAACAAGTGAGATATTTGGAGTTGAGGGGGCGGCGCCATTTTTTCGGAGAGAAGCGATCGAGAACATCCGTATAAATGGAGAATTCTGTGATCATGATTATTTCTGGTATGGGGATGATCTAGATTTTGCTTGGCGGATGAATTTATTCGGTTGGAAGCAAATCTTTACTCCGTCAGTAATTGCCTGGCATGATCGTCAAACTACCAAGAAATTGCGTCAGAATTTTCGAGACTTTTTAGCAATTCGGAAGGCAATTTCTTTAAGGAAAAGACAACTTGAGTGGAAAAATATTCGCTTTACAATTATTAAAAATGACTATATAATAAACATTCTAAAAGACTTGCCTTATGTGTTAAAGAGAGAGGTGATGATGTTGGTCTATCTTATTTTTTTTGAGCCGAAGGTTCTTCTAGAGATACCAAGTTTTATTAAATTATTATCTCGGATGATAGCAAAACGAAAGGAAATAATGAGAAAGGCAAAAGTAAGTCCAACCGAAATAAGAAAATATTTTAAATGAATTTTCATCAGCCAGACTATAATCAATTACCTAAACCCCTGCTTGCGCAGGAAGGAGATAAAAAACGCTACATCGGCGTGGCATTTTTTATTTCACTCGCCGTAGGTTTAATATATGGGGCTTCAATGTATGGTATCGGCGCTCATGAGGTAGAAGTATCTAATGATAATGATGGTACGATTTGGCAAAAGGTGGCTAATGTTTTTAAGGCATCTGAGAAAAAACAGACTATCGAGAATGATCCCGACTATACTATGCCGAAACCCGAAGATGATAGGTGGGATCTATTAGTTCTGGGAATTCGTGGCAAAGACAGTGAAGATGCGGATGAAACCGGAGCTATGCTAAGCGATACCATGATAATTATTAGTTATGATAAAAAAACTGGCAAAACATCGATGGTTTCTATTCCCCGCGATTTCTATGTAAGGATTTATGGCGAAAAAAAGGATAAGATAAACTCTGCCTATGAAATCGGAGTTCTAAGGAACAACAGTTTAACTTTTACAAAAAAACTCGTTTCTAAAATTACCGGAGTCTACATCGATAGTGCCGTTGTGATTGATTTCTCTTCTTTTAAGAAAATAATTGACGATCTTGGTGGTATAGATGTCACTCTTGATAGACCGTTCTCGGAAAAACAGCAATGGGGATATGAATTTTCTTTGCCCGCAGGCACCAATCATCTTGATGGTGGAAACGCTCTTTATTATGCACGCTCTCGATTTTCTTCAAGCGATTTTGACCGGGCTCAGCGTCAGCAAAAAGTGATCATGGCGGTAAAGGATAAGACGATGACATTAAATCTATTGTCAGATCCTATTAAAACTCTCTCTATATTGAATACGATCAGATCTAACATTGAGACCGATCTCAATGTCTGGGATGCGGGAAGTTTGCTCGATCTTTCTAGGCAGTTCAGTGAAGCTGATGAGAAAGTTAAGAGATATGTTATAACAACCGAGAATCTTGTTTATGAAAGTCACATCCAGACCGATGTCGGCAATCTATATGTGCTATTGCCCAATGGAGATAATTTGCTACAAATAAAACAACTGTTTCAAGATATTATTAAATAAAATGATGATGAAATTATCAATCATAATCGTAAATTTTAAAAATCCTCCACTATTGAGATTATGTCTCAAATCGCTTATTCAAACATTAGAACCAGCTTTTGAAAAAGAGATAATCGTAGTTGATATCGCCAGCAGTATAGAGACTAGGAATGTAATCTCTGAATTTTCAGAAGTAAGGTTTATATGTTTTAAAAATAACATAGGTTATACAAAAGGCGTGAATGAGGGTATAAAGGCAAGCCAGGGTGGAGCAGTACTGATTATCAATCCAGACATTGTACCTTTGAAAGGCAGTATAGAAGGAATGGCCGATTTTATTTATAAAAATCAGAATATTGGTTTACTTGGACCTCAATTGATTAACTTTGATGGAAGTATACAGAACTCATCTTTTGCTTTTTATAGTCCCTTGACCATTCTTTACCGCAGGACCTTTTTAAATTTATTACCTTGGGCCGCTAAAGAACTTAATCGTTTTTTGGCTATGAACAAAGATAAGACTAAGATATCAGAAGTTGACTGGATAATGGGTTCGGCTCTTATGACCACCAAAAAGGCTATCAATGACATTGGTCTGATGGACGAAAACCTATTTTTATATATGAGTGAAGTTGACTGGGCCCATAGATTCTGGGAAAATGGTTATAAAGTCGTTTATTTTCCAGAAGCGCGGATGTATCACTATCATCGGCGCGGTTCAAAGGGTAGGTTAGATGCTTTTGACATAGTTAAAAAAGAAACACGCTGGCACATAGTCGATGCAATTAAATACTTCCGAAAACACGGAATTTCAGCTCGCCTCGCCAAGGTCTCTGGCGAAGCGCGGGCAAAAAGTTTTTCTCAATAAAATGCGATCATTCGGCAGAAAAACACTCATCTTAATTATTATTCTTTGTCTTGGAATTGGTTTCGGAGGCGGTTTTTGGTTTTCTAACTGGCAAGCAGAAGGCTCTAACCCAGCTTTAATGGAGCTTGTTAACCGAAGTCTTGGCCAGCCGAAAGAAGTTGATTTTGCTTTGTTTTGGGAAGTTTGGAATACTCTCCATGAAAAATATGTTAATCCCGGTAAATTAGATAAGCAGGCAATGTTGTACGGGGCGATCGAGGGCATGGTCAAAAGCGTTGGCGATCCTTATACGGTATTCTTTGAGCCGGTTTTAAGTCAGAAGTTTCAGGAAGAAATATCTGGAGCTTTTGGTGGAGTTGGTATAGAGATAGGCAAACGCAATGATGCCGTTACTGTGATTGCTCCGATCAAGGATTCACCAGCATTTAATGCTGGAATAAAGGCAGGGGATAAGATATTAAAAGTAGACGGTCAATTAATCACAGACCTATCTATTGAAGAAATTGTAAGTATGATTCGCGGGAAGAAGGGGACAAAAGTTGTGCTGACAGTTTCTAGTGATGGTAATACTAGAGATATTGAATTAGTGAGAGATACGATTAAAATCCCATCCATTAAGTGGGAACTATTAGACGGCAATGTGGCCTATATGCAACTTTATACTTTCAACCAGAATATTGATTCGGAATTTGAGAAAGCTTCACGAGAAATTCTTAAATCATCGGCGACTACACTTATAATTGACCTGCGGAATAATCCTGGCGGGTTGCTTGATTCGGCGATAAATCTAGCCGGATGGTTTTTAGACGACAATCAGGTTGTAACCATGGAAGAATTCAAAGATGGAACTCGACAGGAATTTAAGAGTCAAGGCAATGGTGCCCTTAAAATCTACCCTACGATTATACTACTAAACGGCGGCTCAGCTTCAGCCTCTGAAATTTTAGCTGGCGCTCTTCATGACAATAAGGGTACAAAGATTGTAGGAGAAAAAAGTTTTGGAAAGGGTTCGGTCCAAGAATTGGCAAATTTTAAGAACGGTGCTTCTTTAAAAGTTACTATCGCTCGATGGCTTACTCCGAATGGTCGTTCGATAACCGATCTTGGCATCGAACCTAATTACGAAGTAAAACTGCCAGAAGATCCAGAAGAGGGGACGCTCGAATTCGGTAAACTCGGGAAGGATCCTCAATTAGACAAGGCCATTGATTTATTGAAATAGTTGGCTCGCGATGGCTACCGCCTTTCGCTACCGTTCGCTCGCCCAGCGAGCTCGCTCACTGCTTTTCGTCGCTCCCTCTGGCCCAAGAAGGCCAACCTTGCCCGTCCGCTCCTCGAAGCGCGCGATAAAACAGTAGCCATCTCTCGCTATTTCTTAGCTTGACCGATGTAGAAATATTATGATAACTTAAACAGATCTCATGAAAGTAATACTATTACAAAATATTAAAGGTGTTGGGCGGATAGGTGATGTTAAGAATGTTGCCGATGGTTATGGCCGGAACTTTTTGCTTGCTAAAAAATTGGCTAAAACTGCTACAGAGGGAACAATGAAAGAGGCGGAATTTTTAAAGAAAAAAGATGAAGTCGAAGAAAGAATAGCTATTGAAAAAGCAAAAGAAATAGCCGAAAAAGCCAAAGATATTGTCTTAGAATTTACTAAAAAATCTAGTAAGGCTGGTACGCTCTTTGCATCGCTTACCAAAGAAGAAGTCGCTGAATCATTATCAAAAGCCATTGGCGGCAAGATTGATCCTAAAAACATTGATTTCAAAGAACACGGTGAGCACATCAAACAAGAAGGCGAACATCTCATCGAAGTGGAACTTGCTTCTGATGTTAAAATAGAACTCAAAATAGTAATAAAAGGAGAATAGGTATTAATCAGTATCTCTTGCTAGTAACCAAAAGCCCCAGCATATATGTGCACATCCGTATACCGGATTATGTTATACATGCTGGGGACAGTACTCATCGTTTGTCATCGATCCTCCACATTTTGGGTGGAGTGGAACGATATGTTCCGTGGCGTCCGAGGAATATCCTAGATCGGCCGATTCCAAGGAGGAAACTATAGGCCTCCTCATCTTCTTTACTTAACTTTACATAATCAACTCGAGAGGCCGTTTGCCATTCTTGGAACACTTGCGCCGATTTGGCGTCTGAGCCTTCAAGTGTCCAATTGTAGTACAGGGCTGCTACTAGGTCATCTGCTAGCTTAAGCTCCCCATCGATGCCCCAATACCTCTGAAGAGCTGCTTCGTATTCACTTTGCAACTCTTCAAAAAGTCTCAATGGGATTTGGAGCATAAATACTGCTCGGTCGAAGACCGGCTCTATTCGCTCCACATATTGCCTAGCCTTGATTCGGCTTTCTTCTGTCCGCTTGGCCACTTCATCGGCCTTCTGGGCGGCCTCGACGATCTCCGTTGGGAACGAAGCCTCAACGAAAATCTCTGCCGTCAACCGATGCGACGCTTCTTGGGCATTTGCTGTGCCCAATGACGTCATAACGAAAACGACTAACGTAGTTAAAGATCTCATGCCCATACCCTCCCTTATGTTTTATATTATACTCCTAATTTATAGCAAAGTCAAGATAACTAAAACCCACCGAAGATGTGGGTTTTAGTTAGTGACCGCTTGTGGTGAATTTACTGAACCACATGAACAATTTTGACGAGGCGGCGGGTGCCGTCATATTTTACTTTTTTAGTAGTTGTAAATTTTACCTTTCCGTTGATGACGGCATAGATAGTATCATCGGAACCTTTGCGGACGCCCTTGCCTGGGAAGTATTTAGTACCTCTTTGGCGAATTATAATATTACCCGTCTTTGCGGTTTCGCCATCGTGCAATTTAACTCCCAGATATTTTGGTTGGGAATCTCTACCCAGCTGAGTACTCCCAATTGCTTTCGTATGTGCCATAGTGATATAATCTTAACTTCAATATGCTATCAAAATTACTCAATATAATCAAGTCCTCTCAATATCATATATTCCTTGCCTCATGTATCGGCCTCATCGCCTTTATTAGTTATAATCTTGGCCAAATAGAGGCACTTGAGAAGACGCCCATTAAGATAAGCGATCAGGGAGTTAAAACAGTAGCCGGTAGTTTAAAAGCCGAGATATTTAGAGCAACTGATAATAAGGGAAATTCTACAATAAACAATGAAACGAAATTGGATACTAGAGTCGTTGTTTCTAAGGCATCAACTTCTAAAAAGTATCATTACACTTGGTGTCCCGGAGCCAAGAAGATAAATGAATCTAATAAATTATGGTTTAGTTCTGATAAAGAAGCGGAAGTAGCTGGTTATATTCTCGCTGGGAATTGTTCTAAATAAAGACAGAGAGAGCGTATTAGTATATTTTTTTCAACCAGAATTCGTTCTCCCAGCTCCAGAGGTCTTTGCAGGCGAGGAATGCCTTAATATCTTCATCGAAGGTAGTCAATTCTTTAAACTCATATTCTCCCTCCATCGGCGACCACTCATGCTCACATTTGAATTTTTCGCCTCGAATTTTTTCACGACCGCCTTTATCGCGAAAAGTGGCGGGGCATTTTAAGCATTTTTTCAACTGATTAACTCGTAGGATCCATCGGGCTAAGGGAGGCATATTGGGATCTTCTCTTAATGCTTCTATGTAGGCCGAGGTTTGAATGGAATAGTCTCGATATACGGCGATTGAGGTTTTAACATCCAGTACGCCCAAGACGCCATTAACTTCAGCCAGAACATCCATGGTTCCAGCAAAGTGATGCTTCTTTGATACCACCCGTTCTTCAATCTTATGTGGAATGACATCATTTTTTGAATAAAATTCCATGAAAGCTGAAATTGCTGGTTTGACCGATTCGGGAATAACGACAGGTTCTTTACGAAGAATAGCCTCGATTGTTTCGTGGACAAGAGTGCCTTCTTCGGCTGATTTGGCCTTGATTGCTTCGCCGGTTTTAAAATCAGGCAATCCTGCATAAAACATATACAAAGCCGGTTTAGCTTTTATCCCGACTATAGCCGTAACTCGCGGATACCAAATTCCGTCTATCTCGTAACCGTTCGCATCTTTAAAATTTTGAGCATCTTTGTACCATTGCATACTAAAAAATGATAACACTACTGCGCTTTGACACAAGAGCTTTTTTGTCATAAATTATCCCCAGAACTTTAAAAGGGAATAGCAAATGCTTCAAAAAGAAAAGCTAGATCGTCTTGCTTGGATTTGTCGAACTATAAATGCTCCGGACTGGCTTTTTGAAGAATTGAGTCAGCCAAAAGATATATTTAATTTTAGAATACGACCGATTATCAATGGCAAGAAGAGTAATACTATTCGAGTGATACGAGTAGAGCATTGTAACCCCCATCAGACTGGTGCCCGACCGTTTAAAGGTGGTATTCGTTTTCATCCCGGTGTAACCGTCGAATTATTAGAGGCACTGGCTTTCGATATGACCAAGAAATGTGCTTTGGCGGATCTTCCATTTGGTGGTGCCAAGGGCGGCATAGCTATTGATCCGGCCGATTATTCAGAGCTAGAACTCAGAGATATTGTCGAAAAGATGACCGAGGGACTTTTGGCTAGAGGTGCCTTGGGGGCAGATATAGATGTTCCCGGACCTGATGTAGGAACAAATTCAAAAACAATGTTCTGGATGTATAATAAAGTTGCGGAAAAGAACAGAGATAAAAATATGCCAAATGTTGCTGCTGTAGTGACCGGTAAGCCGATTGAATATGATGGCTGTCCTGGCAGAGAAGATGCTACGGCTCAGGGAGGGTTAATAGTTTTAGAAGAATTCTTGAAACTATCTAAGAATATAGGCGGAGCTATCATAGCAAACAAACCAAGATTGGTTATCCAAGGCTTTGGCAATGTCGGAGCTAATTTAGCTAGACTTGTTCCAAGATCTCATTTTAGTATTACTGGAATAAGTGATAAGAATAGCGGGTTATTTTCGGCGACAGGACTGGATTTCGAATCGTTTAATAAGTGGTATATCGAACATGGTTCTTTCAAGGGCTACCCGGATGCAACAGAAATCTCTAATGAAGATATGTTGCTATTGAATTGTGAAGTTCTTGTGCCAGCTGCTATTGAAAATCAAATAACAAGAATCAATGCCGACCATATTGATGCTAAGATGGTGCTTGAACTCGCTAACGAAGCTATAACTGATTCAGGTTGTAAGATACTCAAGTCAAAGAGAATTCCTGTTATTCCAGGTATAGTAGCTAACACTGGCGGCGTGGTTGTATCTTTTATCGAATGGTCTCGCAATAGAGGTTACCGCCCACATAAAGTTGACCTGGGGAAAATTCATGGAGAAGTAGAATATGAGCTTGGAGAGATAATGAGCGACATCATTCTAAGAACTTATCAGAAAAGCGTAGAGAGTAGATTAACTATTGATGAGGCAGCCGATATCTTGGCCGTGGAAACATTAAGAGATCAACTAAAAATTAAACACAGTTACTAATCCTTCTACCGTGCCACCTTCGATCAAGGTGGTTTTTTATTCTTTATTTAATATTGATATATTTATCCCAGTATTCAAATAATTCTTTCGTCGCCCAAAGGTCGCCAGCACAGTATTGGGCGATATCGAGATATTTTTTTTCCTTGTAGAGTTGACCAACATCATCGCCAGTTATGCCATCCTCCTTGGGACTTTTGATTCCGAATGCTTGACACCACATGTGAAGGTTTCTTCGGCCGGCACGCATAGCTCCATAATTTGTAAAACCATCCAATAAATCAAGATGGGCACCCTTGAAATATCTATTAAGCAATAAATTCCTGCTAGGTTTTATTTTTAAAACAGCCGAACGGATAGCAAGATAAGGACAATCGAAGGTATGACCACTGAAAGTGATGAACTGATCGTAAAGAGCGGCTGTATCCCAAAATTCCTTTAAAACTTCTTTTTCGGAGGCGCAGGGCGTATATTGAATGTCTTTATCGGAATGTTTTTCTAGTTTACCCGATGGGTCATGGAAATAAACCCCGCCCTTACTGGTATCAGGATTTAAAATGCCGATTGCTACTATTTGACCGGTAAGAGGGGAGAAGCTTAGGGTTTCTTTGATTTCTTGTTCCTTTTCCTCATTTTCAGCAAATTCTAACAAAAATTCTTTAGATTTTTCATCCAATTTTTCAAAATCTACACCAACTGTTTCAATATCAAAAATTAGTCGAGGCATTTAATAAATTCTAAGATTTTATGAATCTTATCACAACTTGACTCGTTTCAGTAATTAAATTATAATCTAGGAAATTTACTTTAAGAGAGGGGATATGAGCAAATTTATTTTTCTGGACAGAGATGGGACGATTGTTAAGGATACGGTCTCTCTACATTTTCAATGATGAGCGGGCATGGTTCATCAGGCAGTCATTGATTTCGGTCTTGATCCTGCGCAGGCCATATTTATTGGTGATAAAGATTGTGATATTGAATTAGGCCAGCCGTTTGGGGCCAAAACAATATTAGTAGCGAACAGCCAATATGAAGTGAAGGCGATACCCAGTGTTCGAGTTACAAATCTTGTTCAAGCCGCCGAAATAATTAAAAGATGGACTGGATCTCTCGACAGATAAACTGGCAGGGAAGAGCCGGTTTTAATTTAGTTAAATAGTCGCACAATGTAGGTTATGCGACTGACCATTGAGGGAAGGACTGCTAAGGCCCGGTTATCTAATTAATCCCAAAATACCCCGTAGTATCGATAGGGCTATCTCTAATACTGTAACTAGTATATTTGCTACTAGAATAAATCCCGATCTCGCTACCATAAGTACTCCTGCTACGGATAGGTTGTCTATGTTATCTAAGGTACCCTCGAACCATGAAATACCCTCCAGAGCCGATTTTGGAAGCCATGGTTTGATATCAGCGTATCTTCCTAGGCCCCCCAAGAGCAAGAGACTGTCTAATGGTGCCGTAACCTTTCCAAGTGATTTTAGTGGATTTATGTCAGATAATGAGTTTGTCGAGCTTATTTGAGAAAATAAATTTTTACTAGGTAAATTTACACCAAACGAGATAATAGGACTTGTAACTCCTAAGAGCATAGAAACAATAATCGTAATAATTATTGTAATCATAGTTTAATCATATCACTTTTAGCGAACCTATTGAACCCCCCTATGGTGAGCTTGTCGAACCACTCCCCTATTATGTCGCACAATTTAAGCTAGGCACAAAGAAAGTTATATTAGTCGTTCTTAAGAAAAACCGTCATCTCATCTACATATAGTTTAAAAGCTTTGTAGGGAGGCAGGATGCTTAAAAAATATCTTAGATCAACGATTAGTCTTATGATCCAGGCCATGAATCCTTTTATGACTACTCCTCCTAAGTTTGCTATAGCATACTTACCTCCTACTGGAACGATAAAGACATTATGGAATGGCTTATAGGGTTTTAATTTTTTGCTTTTTATAGAGCTATAGATATTATGGGCTGCAATCTTCCCTTGATCTATGGCTACATAAGCTAATCCGGAAACTTGTTTCTGGCTTTTTTTATCAATAAATTCAACATTATCACCAATGGCAAAAATATTTTCAATCCCTTTTAATTTTAAGTTTTCTTCGACTAATATTCTACCTGCATTAGTGAGGGTAAGATTTTGAATGGATTTAAGAAATTGATTTGACCTTATACCGGCCGTCCAAATTATTAGATCTCCCATTAGTTTCTGTCCACTTTTAAGTTTTAAATGGTCGGGTCCGATTTCCTCGATCGGAGAGTTCTCCATTATGACTATGCCCAGTTGGGTTAAGCGTTGTTTGGCCGCTTTTCTTTCTTTCTCTGACAGTATAGGTAAAATTTTCGATCCAGCTTCAAATAGAGTTATTGTTGAGCATCTGCCTTTTACTTTACATCTAGACTTAATTACCCTCGAACAACATCCAAGCTCAGCTGCAATTTCTAAACCGGTGAATCCCCCGCCACAAATAAGAAATGAAAATGGTTCTGTTCGATGGCCTTTGATAAATTGTTCGGATAATTCTTCGAGTTTCTGGTTTATAAATAAAGCGTCTTCTAGGGTTTTGAATTTATGAGCATATTCTTGGACGCCGGGAATATCATAAGTTGAGGTCTCTGATCCAAGGGCGAGGACTAAATAGTCATACTCTAGGGCGTGATCTCCGTTTGTTCTAACTCTCTTATTGGCTAGATCAACATTAGATATTTCTGCTTGTATAAAATTTACATCCGTATCTTCGAATATATCAGCGTAAGGGATACAGATGGTTTTTTTTAATTGAATAGCAAAAGGATCCTTTTTAATACCATAAGCAGAGGCAACCTCATATATTGCCGGAACAAAGAGATGATAGCTGTTGCGGTCGATAAGAGTTATCTCGGCTTGTCCTGAGCCTGTCGAATGGGCTTCATTTCTTAGCTTTTTTTCGAGATCAAGAGCACACCTAATACCCCCAAATCCCCCACCGAGTATAAGGATTTTAATCATTAACTAATTATAACACGCCTCGGTTATTATTGCTTTCGCCCCACTAAATCTTCATCCACTTCGCCTCATCAACAAATTCTAATATATTTATTAATTTTCTCTGACCGCTGGGGGTTTCCCCCGACCCGGCCATGCGGCCTACTGGCCGTTCCGGGTCACCCCCATCGGTGCCCAGGAAAATAGCATAAATATATTGAATTTGTGGTGACTCGGCTCTAAGGATTCAGATTTCGTGGGGCTGCGCAATCATTTAATATGACTATAAATAAAAAAGGCTGGCATTTCTGCCAGCTTCTAGGATTTACTTTCCTTGTTTGTCGGGGCAATCCTTTATAGGATATGTAGCCCAAGTAACCTTTTTTTCTCCATTTACATCTGTGGTTACCCGCCCCACTAAACATTCATGGATCCATTTATCAATACGCTTCGGATGATTACCTAATAGTTCCTTCTGGACATTCTTGTTAATCATATTCTGACTCCCTTATCCCAAACGACTCTAGTTTATAAACTAACACATTCATTATAAATAGTCAAGAGGATTTATGGAACCTTCAAAGTAGTTAAAATAGAGCTGGCCATTACTATCTTTGATGTAGGTGAAGAAATCTTTGTAGATACTTAAATGGAGATGAGGACCAGTTACGTGGCCGGTATTGCCTTCGTAGCCAATAACTTGTCCTGCTTTTACTTCTGTACCGACGCGTAAAAATTCAAAAGCACTCATATGGCTGTAGAGACTTACTAAATTGTAGGGCGGGTGCTTTATTGCTACCCAATTCCCCCAACCATCGTTTTTACCGTTAGCGATTATTTCACCGTTCCCTATCGCTTTTATCGAACTGCCATAACCTGATGCAAAATCAACTCCATTATGGGGAGCCCCACCATATGGAGCGTTTCTTCGGTTACATCTGGCGTATGAAGTACAGCCATAGCCCTGGGTAATCCTATAATCATCTTCGGGCATGATAAATAATTTCGTTCCTTTTTTGGGCAAGTTCTCAGCAGTAACATGAAGAATATATAAACCACCTTGTATGATTTTAGTTTCTAGTTCTTTTAATTCTGTGAAGAATAATGTTTGTTTTCTTTCTATCTCTACTAGAATTTTTTGGTACTGAGCTTCTTGGCCCTTAGTTTGGACGAGGAGAGTATTTTTGCCTGTTTTAGTTTGGGTAAGGGAGCTATTTTGCTGTCTTTGTTGCTGATTAAGGGTTTCGAGACTCTGTTTCTTATTTTCTGATTCATTTTTTTGCTCTTCGAGATTCTCCTTCTCGCCCTGAAGTTCCGAGATGAGTCCCAGAAGGGTTGTACTTAGGTTTGCTGTCGCCTGGGTTTTTGTAAAGAAATTTGAAATATTTGGGTTCTTCAATAAAACCAAAAGGAGGTTCTCGTTATCTTGCTTATAAACATTTAGAATCAGCTGGCCGATAGTATTTTTTTTATAGCTAATTTTTTGTTGAGTGTTAAAAATACCCCCATCAAGTCCTTCTATTTCTATTTTTGTTTTATCTATATTTTTTGAAGTAATAGCTATTTGGGTTTGGATTTTTTTTATTTGGTTATTAAGTAGACTAATTTCACCCTGTAGAGACTGAGCCTTGGCTTGTTCCGAAGCGATATTACCTCTGTATTGTGCAGCTTCTTTCTCGAGTGCCTCTATCTGCTGGCGCAGCTGGCTAATCCGTTCATCGTCATTTTGAGCGGAAGCCAAACCAGTAGCTAGTAGTATGTAGCATGTAGCAAAAAGAAAAATTATTATGAACTTCTTCATCCAATTTATTTGATGGCAAAATCAATTCTTTCTAGGGTTTTTTCTTTTCCAATAGCAAATATAATATCAACCGGATCAGGTGATTTTTCTTGGCCTGTTATTGAGGCACGAAGGGGCCAATAAACTAATCCCCTATCTTGCCCTGAGCTTGTCGAAGGGTCCCCTACTTTCTGTGAAAATTCATCCAAAATTTTTCTTAGTTCATCTTTACCTTTTGAAAAATCAAATTCTTCTATTAATTTTTTAACTTCAGCAAGAATTTTTAACGATGTTTCCAGGTCAGACTTTTTCCATTTTAGTAGTTCTTTATCGTATTCTGGGTTTTTCCATAAATAGTCAAAACTTTGAACATCGCTTAATTTTTCAAGTCTTTCGGTTATTAGCGAAACGGCTTGATCGGGTAATGCTGGGACATCGGCTATTTTTTTAAATTCTTCTGGTGATAAGCGTTTTATATATTGTGAATTTATCCAATTTAATTTTTTGATATCAAATATTGCTCCTGATTTATGTACTTTTTCCAGTGTAAATTCTTGAACCATTTCTTCCTTGCTCAATATCTCTTTGCTCTGCGTATATCCTATAAATCCCATAAAGTTTATCATTGCTTCCGGCAGATAGTCTTTTTTATATTCAATAATCGAAGTTGCTCCATGGCGTTTAGAAAGTTTTGATTTGTCGGATCCAAGAATCAGGGGTAAATGGGCAAATTTTGGCGGTTCTTTTCCTAGGGCCCTATATATTAATAACTGTTTGGGTGTATTCGAAATATGGTCTTCACCTCTTATCACATGGCTGATTTCCATTTCCATATCATCTATAACTGCCGCAAAGTTGTATAAAGGAATTCTTAATTCTTTGGCTAAACTAAAATCTCCGAGTAGTCCGGCTTCCCATTCAATATTGCCCCTAATCTCGTCCCTGAAAGATATCTTTTCTTTAGAATCTGTGTTTACTGATAACCTAATAATCTGGCCTTTTTCTAATTTCTTGTTCTTATGATTACAGATATGACGCGGAGCTTCTTTACGGGTAGATTGCTCTTTTTGTTCGGCCTCAAGCTCTTCTTTTGAATGGTCACACCAAAACGCTTTATTTGAATTAAGTAATTCCTTTAAATATTGTGCATAGATATCAAGACGTTCTGATTGGCGAAAAATTTCTTTATTATGCCAATCTAACCCGAGCCATGTTAAACCGGTGACAATATCTTCTTCATATTTCTTTTCTGAACGCTCAAGGTCTGTATCTTCAATTCTTAGAATAAACTCTCCACCCATCTTTTTGGCAAAAAGCCAATTAAAAAGAGCCGTTCTGGCGGTTCCAATATGCAGATTTCCTGTCGGTGATGGGGCAATTCTAACTCTTACCATAATATTAATATGACATTACCTCTTTATTTTACATCAAAATATTTAGCTTAACAACGCCAGGAAGTAGAAGTTCGAGTTGCTTACAGCTTTACAATTTACAAAGTAAATTGTATCTCGAACTTTCACTTCCTGGAACGACAAAACCCCTTCCCAGTCGCCAGTGCGGCTAAGAAGGGGTTCAGTTCTCGACTTCCAGCATCTAGAATCCCTCCCCTGCTAAAATAATGTTTGTTTCTACTGTAGTTGAGAGCTTTTTCCCACCTCGAGTTAAGGTGGCTCGAATAACATATCTCCCGGCTGTAAGGATGAGACCGCCTGTTTTTCCGAAGAAGAAAGCTCCCTCGATAACATACGGGCTGTTAATACCCGAAAGTTGCCTCTCGGTTGCCCCAGATTCTCCATTTCCAGAATCCCACTCCAGGCGGATGTTTCTATTATCCTCATGGCGTGGGATGTGGATAATTATCCGTCGGTAGACCTCTTGATCCCTAACGACATAAGAAGTCTGGGGCTCTACCTTAAGTGTAATTGGGGGTTCCTCTGCCAAACCAATTGCTCCCGCTACTGTGAATAAAAAACAAAGAGCTAGACAGATACTTCTCATAGTCAGCCTCCTTTCTTAATTGTACATCCAAAATGTATAATTGTCAAATTCTGCTTACTGCTTTTTAAGGTTACTATATTTATAACGATATGTACGTTATTGAGGTTATTCCTCTAATTACTCTTCCCCCTCAAGTTCCTCAATTATTGAGTTACTTTTTTAATAAGACACTTCCTAGGGGCTCAATTGTTGAGGTACTGATCGGCAATCGTAAGGTTCTGGCCGTTGTAACTTCATCTATCCCCATCGAGGATAGGAAAATATCCCTAAAAAAATCTGGTTTTCAGTTAAAGAAAATATCGTCAATAATTAGCGAGGAACCTAAATTAACCGATCTTCAATTCAAAATAGCATCTTGGTTATCAAAAAATTACTATACTGCTCCTGGCTTGTCTTTTAAGACTTTGTTGCCACATTTTTTTCTAAATCCTAAGTATCAATTTTCATATCCTAAAATAGTAGTAAAAGATAACAAGTTGTCCCCCGTTAGTCCTAAACTGCTTTTAATTAATGCAAAAAAAGTAATTGATGAGCTTAAATCTAAAATTCCCAAGTTTCTCAGTCGTGGTCAACAGGTCTTAATAATCGTTCCGGAGATTTCAGTCGCGCAATATTTTTATGAGATTCTCGCCGGTTATTATGAAACCGCTCTTATCCATAGCAAGATAGGGGTCAAACAAAACTATAAAGATTGGCTAAGAATTTCTTCAGGAAATGCTGAAGTTATTATTGGTACCCGACAGGCTCTTTTTGCTCCCTTTTCTAATCTCGGCTTGGTAATAGTAGAAGACCAAGCAAATATGGCTTATAAATCTGAGATGTCTCCCAAATATAATACTCGCGACCTCGCATTAAAAATATCTGAACTTTACTCTGCTGATATCTTATTTATCTCACAGATACCGGATATCACTAGTTATTATTTTGCGAAGAACGGTTTATACCTGTTGGAAGATAAAAAAGCTACTCACAAGATAGATACAAAAATTGAGGATATGTCATTGGAAATCAAGAGTGGTAATTTTTCAATTTTTAGTCGTGAGCTTGTGAATAGCATCGATAAGTATGCTATAGAAAATAAAAAAATACTTCTTTTCTCAACCAGGAAAGGATTCTCAAGCTATATGATTTGTGAAAATTGTGGTTTTTATTTTAAGTGTCCCCAGTGTTCTATTGCGTTACGGCTTCACAAATTACCAGAACAAATGCTGATTTGCCATCGGTGCTCTTTCGGTCAGAAAGTCCCAGAAAGTTGTTCAAACTGTTACAGCTATAAACTAAAAGGCGGTGGATTCGCCGGTAGTGAGAAAATAAAAAATGAACTCGACTTGCTCCTAAAGAATAGGGGTATTAATAAGCCGATATTTGTCCTGGATTCTAGCGTTATACAAAAATCAAAACAAGAGTTAGACCTGATCAAAGAAATGGCTGACTCTGACTCATTTATTTGTATTGCTACTCAAGCCATATTCAGTCACAGGTTTAATTTAAAATTCGATATTATCGGCATCACTAATCTAGACGGTTTAACCACTAATCCTGATTTCAAAACCGAAGAAGAGTTATTTATTCAGTTCGAAAAACTTATAGATTTTGAACCGGAGAAAGTTATCATTCAAACCTTTAATTCGGAAAGTTCCATAATAAACCCATTAATTTCCCGCAATTTCAGTGAATTTTATGACAAAGAACTGCGAGCTAGAAAATTATTCATGTATCCGCCTTTTGCCAGATTAGTGAAGTTGTCTTTTTCTGCCTACGATAAAAGTAAAGCCAGTTATGAAGCTAGGGTATTAGACGAGAAATTAAAAATGGTTCTTATCCAGAAAAAATTAGGAGATAAGGTTAAGATTCTTGGTTCTTCGCCGGCATTTATTGAAAAAGAGAAGAATCGGTATATTTACAATATAATTTTAAAGTTTTCACCAGAGTTTAGAATTGATGAGATAATTGATTTTGTTCCCTCAAGTTGGTCAGTTGATATTGACCCAAAGTCAATTTTATAGGAATATAAAATTGAAAATCCTAAATACTAAATCCGAAATTCTAAACAAAGCCCGAAAATTCAAAAAGTTTTGGATTTTGAACATTCGAATTTAGACATTGTTTAGGATTTAGATATTCGGATTTGGAGTTTATACTTTATGGATATTACTAAGCTACCAGCAAAAATATTAAATAGTAAGATCAAGCTAGCATCGGTGGACGAAATTAAGCGGGGCTCTTTTAAAGAGCTTGTTTTGGCTATGAAAGAAACAATGAAAGATAAACAAGGTGTTGGATTAGCGGCAAACCAGATAGGCAAAGACCTGAGTATTTTTGTTATCGAGCCAATGTTAGCAATTGAGTTTGGAGTGCCTGATGTTTATTTAAATCCAGAGATAACCGAATACTCTAAAGATCAGGATGAAATGGAGGAAGGTTGTCTTTCAATTCCAGAATACTTTATTCAGATTGAACGTGCTAAGAAAATAAAAATTAAATTTATTGACGAGAATGGCGATAAGAAAAAAATAAAGGCCAGAGGTTTTCTGGCGCGGGTATTACAACATGAGACGGATCACTTGAATGGATTAACGATTAAGAATAGATTCAAGAAATGATTTGGCCCCGCCGAAGCGGGGCCCTGGTTCGTACTACATCTGGGAGCTGAATGATCCCGACGGTCGGACAAAAACCTTGGCTAGGACCAATAGACCAATGATGTATGTGGTAGAGATGATACCTCTAAACATCCTCATTGAAACCTCCAGTTATCTTTTAATTATACCACACTATCAATGAAAAATCAAGACTTCGACAAGCTCAGTCCAGGAATCCAACGAAAAGGCCTTAAAATCATGTTTTTTGGCACTTCGGAATTTGCCACCCCGGCTTTAAAAAGTCTTTTAAATTTCGGCTATGAAGTAGTAGCCGTTGTTACTCAATCTGAAAAACCAGCAGGCCGATTGAGGGTTACAATGCCCAGTCCTATTAAAAAAGCTGCTCTTGAAAATCACATACTCGTCTTTGAACCGCATAATCTAAAAAGTGACGAAGAATTTTTTAAGCATTTTAAACATTTAAATCCCGATCTATGTATTGTTGCTGCTTATGGCAAGATAATCCCCTCTCGATATCTTGAAATACCAAAACTCGGATTTTTGAATATTCATCCGTCCTTACTTCCTAAATATCGTGGACCATCCCCTATTCAAGCAGCTATCCTGAATGGTGATAAAGAAACTGGCGTATCGATAATGTTAGTTGATGCCCAGATGGATCATGGACCGATTTTAAAAAGTGGAAAGTGGAAAGTGGAAAGTGGAAAGTATTATAAAGAGATTGAAAAAGAATTGGCCGAAGAGGGGGCGAGATTGTTATTAGAAACTTTACCAAAATATCTAAACGGTGAAATCGGGGTTAAACCTCAAGAGCATGAAAAAGCGACAATTACGAAATTACTTACTCGCCAAGATGGCCAAGTTGATTGGAACAAAAACGCTGAAGAAATATATAATCAGATTCGAGCATTGAGTCCCGAGCCAGGAACTTGGACTACTTGGAAGGGTAAGGTTTTGAATATTAAAATAGCTGAGTCGTCAGTATTGCAAGTAAATGGTCAAGGGTTAGGAGTAGTAGTTCGTATCAATAATGACATTGCTGTTGCTACGAAAACATGTTATCTAATACTCAAGCAAATCCAGCTTGAGGGTGGGAAAGAGATGGATGCCAAGGCGTTTCTCAACGGGCATCCTGATTTTCTCGCTTCGAAACTGGACTAGGTTCTTTTACAAGGAGTTGATATGAAGAGTTACTTCATATTCAGATATTTGGTTTTGTTCGTAGTTGCTATCTTAGCCGTTGTGGGTTACCAGCTCTATCTAAATATTTTTTATCTTAATGGAAAACATCTAGATATAAAAAATATTTCCCTAGAGAATTATAGGAATCTGCCTCAGCTCGTAGAATCTTGGCCAGGGACAAAAAAACTCATCCCAGTCGAAGACTACAAATATCTTAGAGGTAACGATAAGGTAAAAAGAATAGACAGATTGAATAATAAAATAACTGCTAGCTTATATTTTACTGAGCCGGACAAGGAAGACAACGCCGAGAAAAGAAGTGCTAATATCGGTTTTACATTTCCGAATCCTTTGAGTATGGCGGATGTAGTTCTCTTTACTGTTGTAGAACCAGAAGGAAAGATTATTGGCGAAGGACATCAGCGTTCTAGGATCCAGTTTGAATTAACCGATGTAAATGGAAAAACAATGATGGGGCCCAAAATACCGTTTTCTACTAATGGTAAGACCTATGTTATTTTACGGCCGACTACTACTGAACCTATCCCGACCGGTTCTTTCAAAGATGGTTTTGACATTAGTAAGGTAGCACGGATAACGATACGTTTTATTCTAGCTGGATATCCTTTTAGTATAGCCAAATTTCCTGCTCACGGGAAACTTCATATTGATAATGTCTATGCGATTACAAACTTAGAGCCCTTGGTTAGTCTTTTTGGTCAGGCAAATCGGGAAAGAATAACCAGAGACAATATGAATTTTTCTTATAAGATAAGAAAGGTTAAGTGGAATATAGGGCAAGAAGACTTCTTTGTTGGCATAAATTATCCTTGGAATAATTACGGCTGTGATATTGGGAAAAATCCGTATGGTTTACCCGAGAATAGTGGCTGGAGCGCTAATGAACAAAAACTGAAAGATGACTTAACTTTTTTGAAATCAGCTGGGATAGAACCCGTGCGTATATATCTGTTTTCCGATTTTAGAACCGGTTTACAATTTACAGACGACAAACTTGTAGGATTTGATGCTTATGTAAAGAAAGATATCGAATTTTTATTCAAGGTTGCTGGCGATGTTGGAATAAAAATAATTCCTGTATTATTTGATTTTGGTATTGCGGACGGTCAAGGTGGTTCTGCTGGTGGCGAGCACCCAGAACTTATCTTTTCTTCGGAAAAACACAATTTCTTGACCAACATGATGCTTCCTCTGCTACAAGATATGGAGAAATGGAATAATGAGTACGGCAATCCGGTTTTTGCGATAGAACTAATGAATGAACCGGAAAATATGGCCGCCCTGCTAGTGCCAGGTTATTTTCTATCATTGAAAGCTTGGTTCCAGGATCTGGCTAATATTATCCATAATGAAACTTCTTTTAAGGTTACTCTCGGCTCTCATAGCATAGTTGATATGCAAAGATGGTGGAGCGGTATCGATATTGATATTTGGCAGTTCCACTTCTATAAATACATGGGGTACGAGCATGATTTTAGGCCCCAGAATCTAAAAAGAAAAGATATTAAGATCGATGGGATAATGTTCGCCGGCGAGATGCAGCCATATGATATTGGCAATAACATCCAAACATTAAAGGACAACGGCTATAGTGGAGTTCTATTCTGGGCTTGGGATACAACCGATGGCTATGGTTTGCGGGGAAAACTAGAGATGGACGAAATTATTAGTTGGATAAAATCTAATAAAGTAGGAGGTAAAATAAAAGAGGCTAACTAGCCTCTTTTTTGTTGTTAGAACAAGAGCAATAGACTTGCGCTTAGTATCAATATTCCACCTACCCAGACATTTTTGGATATTGTTTCTTTAAAAATTAAAGCACCTAGGGCTATTGCCCCGATCCGATCAATGTATCCCATAAATCCAAGATGTATGGGATCGACCGTCGCGGAACCACTGAAATAAAGAATGAAAGAAAGATAGAGTAATAAACCAGCAGCAAATATCTTTAGCCACTCTTTTGGTTCTTGGACTTTAACCGATTCTTTTAAAGCAGTTGCGAGAATGAACATAACTCCTGCTTGAAAGATCAACTTAAACAACGAAGAGATCTCCGGCACCACTTGTAATTCTTTGGATACATAGCCACTCAAAACAATCTCCAGACTATAGAAAATAGCTGAACCTAAGCCGAGATAAACAAGTTTTGAATTTCCTCCTCTTAATTTAGGCAGGGCAACAAATGCTATCCCTCCAAACCCTATAGCCAAAGCAGCGATTTCGAGATAAGAAACAGGTTTATAAAATATTGGTAGGGAAAGCGACCAAAATATTACAAGCATAGGCGCTAAGTAATGAAATAGCGCAGCATTAGAGATGGATATTTTTAAAGCCGTATAAAAACAGCTGTTATTTAGTGCGGAAAATAAACCAAGAGCAGTTAGACCGATAAGCTGGTTCTTATCCAGAGATGACAGGATTTGATAATCTAGGCTCAGTGTAAAAATTCCAACGCCTATCAATCCGGTCCACAGACCCACACCTACTCCGGATGTCTTGATCCCCTTAACGAGTACCCCGTTAAAAAATGCCCAGATAGAGACAGCTCCCAGAACTTGTAGGTAACCCATCGCTAACCCTCCAATTGTTCAAGAGCATATTTTGCTGCTCCTAAATTAACATTATTCCCCGATTGAGCAAGTTCGATTTTTGTGATTTCTTGGGGGGCTATTTTTGCGAGTTCTTCTTTTGTCTTGGCAAGAAGCGACTCATTTCCAAAAATAATTCCGCCACCAAGTATGATTAGTTCAGGTCTAAATTTAGTCGCCACATCTTTTAGAAAGATTGCTAGATATTTAGCGTATGTCTCTTGGACTGCTAACCACTTCGGATCCAAACTGGCTACTCCTTTTCTCATTTTTCTGGAAGTCAAATGTTGTCTCTCTGGTTCTAGATTCGATGATTTAAGTTTAAAAATTTTTGAATAGATTTCGGCTAGCCCTTTCGTCCCTAGATATGCTTCGACATGGTTCTGCTCTCTGCAACTGCATGTTCTTTCTTCACCCTCAATTGCTAATGGTTTGTGTCCTAACTCCGAACCAGTTTTGAGCTGGCTATTTTTTACTTCTCCGCTGCCGACGCCAGTACTTAGCGTCAAGTAAATTATATTTTTGTATCTTTTATGGTCGAGAAGCCACCATTCTCCCAATAATGCCGCATCGGCATCATTTAAAAGAAAAACCGGCATGTTGAATATTTTTTTCAGCTCATCAACGATAGCGAGATCTTTCAGTCCCCTTAGGTTAGGAGGATTTTGAATAACTCCTTTAATCGGATCCAGTGGCCCAGGGCTCCCAATACTTACGGCCGAAACTACATTCCCTTCTTTTTTCATATCATCAATGGAACGACTAATATTATCTGTAAGGAGTTGACTCAGTTCCTCATTGTTTAATTTACGGCCGATCAAATTGACTGGCGGAGTATCTAGATATTCCGTCATTTCTTTCTTCTCGCTCACTGTCATAAATCTTATTTTGCTCGCCCCAATATCAATAGTAATGACGTTTGCCATCTTCTTATTTTACCTTTCAAAGAACCAAAGGTCTAGGAACATGTTAATAACAAAAAACACGACTGGCAAGTCGTGTTTTTTGTTTAGAGTAGTTTTAGAATATTACCGGTTCGCCATCTGGATAAGCATCAAATTCTGTTTGGCCTACTGGAGCAATCTCGTATTCACTAAGATTCATTCTCTTTACCGCTACCGGAGTTAAGTATCTCTTGATACCCCCGGTGATTTGATAGATTTCACGATTTATTTTGGGTCTCTCGACATAGATATATTGATTTCTTGGGTAGTAATTAAATTCTTTGAGATTAATGGTAATGACGTCTTCTTTTCTATTACCATAAGAATAGAATACCTCATCGTTTAACATAGGTCTTAACATTCCACCCTCGGTCAAGTAATAGATTGTTGGATTTTCATCTTCTTCAGTTCCTGCAACTATAAATAGTCTCGCAATCGGATATCTAGATAGTTCCTGAGAACTGATTTTTTGAACCATATCAAGATTCAAACCATAGCTGTAAAAAATTTCAGTAGTTGGAATGGAGTGCTTTAATCCATTCATTATTCGATATACAGCAGTTTGCCCATCTGTATTTACGACGGTTATAACCGGATCACCAGCTAAGTTTGGAGCGCCTCCGCCGAATAAGCCACTAAAAGGTAATAGGCTTGGAGTAGTTGATTGCCCAGAATTTGAACCGGCATTTTGAGATTGTTCACAGCCTAAACCGGCAGAACAAATAGTATTTCCGGCAAGAGAAGCGCCAAGAGAACCTTGTTTTTGCTGGTTCTGGGCTTTTGTTGAGCTCAAAGGTAAAAGAAAAAGCGCCAAGACTATTAATCCAAGTAATCCGAATATAACTACATATTTAATTGGGTTAATCGAAGATTCTTCGTACATATGTATATTGTAACATATATCAATCAAAAAGTCAATATTATTAGTATGCAGCCAAAATGATACTATAAAAACAAGTTATGGACAATATTATTCTCAAGGTACAAAATTTAGGGGTTAGCTTTGATGGAAACCATGTCCTGAAAGATTTGGATTTTTCGGTTAATAAGGGTGATGTTCTGGCCATTGTCGGACCCAATGGTGCCGGTAAATCTGTTTTATTTCGAGCCCTTCTTGGTCTTATCCCCCACTCCGGTGAGATAGAGTGGGCTAAAGATTTGAAGATAAGCTATGTTCCTCAAAAATTTTCGATAGATAGAGAATTGCCCTTAAGTACCGAGGAATTCCTAAAATTTAAGAAGAAAAACCACTCAGAGATTATCGATGCTCTTAAATCAGTTGGTATCGGTTCTGAACATGCTCAAGATCCAGATCATCACCTTCGTCATATAAAAGATCATGTCTTGAGCCAAAGATTAGGATGGCTTTCCGGCGGTCAATTACAAAGAGTATTAATCGCTTGGGCCTTGTTAGATGATCCGGATGTCTTACTATTTGATGAACCAACAGCAGGCATAGATGTTGGCGGCGAAGAAACAATTTATAACCTTCTTAAAAAACTTCATGGTGAACGCAATCTCACGGTTTTATTAATCTCACACGATCTGAATATAGTTTATAAATACGCCAATAATGTCCTTTGCATTAATAAGGAAATGATCTGCCACGGCGTTCCTTCGGAAGTGCTTGATCCGACATCATTAGCAAAACTTTATGGTGGAGAGGCCGGATTTTATAAACACGAACATGAATAAATTTCTAAATTCTAATTTCTAATCTCTAACTGCCAAGTTTTTATGGACCCCTTTTTTCTACAACTTATCGTCGGCTCTCTCATAGGTCTCGGCGCCGGCTATGTCGGTTCTTTTATGGTTTTGCGTCGGATGTCTCTTGTTGGTGATGCCCTATCTCATGTTGCTCTACCCGGAATAGCTCTCTCGTTATTATTAAATATAAATCCTTTTTTCGGTGCTTTTACGGCTTTGTTTTTAGCCATAGTTGGTATTTGGTTTTTAGAAAAGAAAACAGAGTTACCCTCAGAGACGCTTGTTGGAATATTTTTTACCCTTAGCTTGGCTATCGGTCTCTTACTAACTCCGGAACCAGAACTCTTGGAAGCATTATTCGGTAACATTACTAAGATAACTATTCTTGATCTGATAATTACGGGGGCTTTAGTCACCTTAATAATATTTGTGATTAGGAAGATTTCCGATGGTCTAATGCTCGGAATAATATCCAAAGAACTGGCTCTAGCTCTTAAAATACCAATACACAAAATTAATTTTATATTTCTATTATTAGTAGTATTCGTCGTCGCCCTTGGCTTAAAAGTGGCTGGTACCCTTTTAATGGGTTCTTTGGTAATAATTCCCGCTGCCGCAGCCAAAAATATATCTTTAAATCTTTCTAATTATAGTCGGTGGTCTATATTCTTTGGTGCCCTCTCCGCGATATTTGGTATTATCCTTGCTCAATATTTTGGCATCGAACCAGGTCCAACAATTGTTCTCACGGCCGGTGTGATATTTTTAGTAACACTTGCGTTCAAGAGATAAGAGTGTTATAATATGGCTGTCAAGCACTTTGAAAGGAGTCCCCATGCCGCTAAGGCGCTTTATATCGACAAGCATATTTTTATTTTTAGCCTTAGGCTTTTTGTCAGCAGACAATGCTCTCGCCAAACCTCCCCAAATTAATCCGGAAATTACAAAAATCATCTTAGCAGGAGTGGAGTCTACTGAAAATACAGATCTTATTGAACAAATTAAGAAAGATCTAAAGATAGAAGATATGTTTGTAAAGGTAATTATAGGTTCCTACGATGCAGCAGGAATAACTGGACAATTAGTAAAGGCCTTGCCTGGCGGTTACTTTATACTAATAGACAGTAATTTATACGAAAAGATTACTCCGGCCGAAAGAAAGGCTTTGATAGGTCACGAAATGGGATATATACTGTACGCTCCAAAGATTCATTTATATGATCTGGATCGGACCGGATTAGATATCTGCGCCGATTTCTTTGCTGTTAAATATGCCGGTGTTGATGCAGTATTGTCATTATTGGAGAAGAAGCTGTATTCTATACCCGAAGATCATAGAGACCAGCCTGCCTACAAGATACGCAAGGCAGTTCTTGAAGAAGTCCGCAGGAACTAAATTAGACGAATATCCGTTAGCAGTTGACATCTATCATTTCAATTGTTAACGTATGCTGACGTTCTTTAATTATGGAGAAACAGAAGTGGCCGAACCGAAAAAGACCCTCACTTTTACCCTTGATGAGATTGAGACGGACATTCGTAACAAATGGCTCGAAGAGCATTCGAAAAAGTGTGCACTTTATGGACCGGCAACGGCCGGTTGGTTTGGTAGTCCGTATCACTATGTTTTTACTCCTTGGGGTTGTGGAACCAGCAAGGAGATTAAATGTAATTGTGGCGAATCCCATAGTTTAAATGATCCGGATGAAATGCCATGAATCCAGGCCCCTAAAAGGGGTCTTTTATTACCTAGAGTCCGGTAATGATATTGTAATCTCTTTAAATTTTGTTAAAATATTAAAAATATGGCATTAGGAGTAAACGAATTAAAACCGAAGACATGTTTCATCTATGAGGGTCAGCCCTATGTGGTTTTAGCAACTCATCATTTAAAAATGCAACAGCGTCGGCCGACCGTGCAGGTCAACATGAGGAATCTGATAAATGGCAAGGTATTAGAACGAAATTTTGCTCAGTCGGATGTTTTTGAAAAAGCCGATGTTGAGAAACAAAGAGTAAAATATCTGTATGGTCACAGAGGGCAGTATTGGTTTGCTGATGAAAAAGATCCATTAAAGCGTTTTGAACTCAGCGAGGATCTTCTCGGTGATTCAACCAAATTTCTAAAAGCCAATACAACTCTTGAAGCTGTTGCATTCGAAGGTAAAATTATCACTGTTGAACTGCCGGTCAAAATGGATTTTAAAGTTGTCGAAGCTCCTCCAGCCATCAAAGGTAACACTGCTCAAGGCGGAGTTAAGCAAGTCAAAATAGAAACCGGCGCCACCGTAAATGCTCCCCTCTTCATCAATGAAGGAGATATGATCCGTATAAACACTGAAACCGGTGAGTATGTAGAAAGAGCAGACAAAGGATAAGTGCTCATCCCGTACTAATTTCTTTTCGCTCTCGGCTACTGCCTTTCGGGACACGTTCGTCCCGCTCCTGCGGCGGGACTCACTATGTTTTGTTGCCGGATTTTATCAAGGAAAGACCTTTGACAAACCAAGCAATCCGGCAACTCTAATGTCCCGACAAGGCAGATAGCCTACGCTCAATAAATTAGTACGGAGTTCGCTCTATTTTATAAAACAGAAAAGCTCCACAGATGTAGCTTGTGAAAGCCTCTCTGTAGAGCCTAGTTTACTTCAAGAGTCAGTCAAGGTCGTGGCGAAGATTAGTCCTGTCGAGAAATTTTTCAAAGGATTCAGTTGGACTTTCTCCGACTCCCAAACAACCGTATTCGCTCGGCATTTCATATACTCTTTTGCACATATCTCTGATGATGTGCTGTTCATCTCCCGTTAATGCAATATCAGTATTTTTACGAAAAATACCACACACATCTATAAGACCAGCTACTTGGTCACCTTGAATAACCTTGTATCCAATATATAGACCGCCATCTTTAGGATATCCTTTGAAGGTGATCATTACTTTTTCCTCTTATGCATATATCAATGAGCGCTTCTAATATACTACCCGATATTTCCTAAAAATCAAATATTTCCTCGTCTAGGCCCCCCAGAACTTAGTTACAAGAATGTTTGAGCAAGGGATACTACTTTTCGCGCGCTTCGAGGAGGAGGCGGGCACGGTTCCGAGTCCTGAGCTTGTAGAAGGACGAGGAGAGATGACGACGAAAAGCAGTGAGGATTCTCGCTGGGAATCCGAACGGTAGCAAAAGGTAGTATCCCTTGCGAAAAACCCATGATCAAAAAAATGGTGGGATTAGAGCGAGAAATTAAAATTAAAAATTACACCTAGCATTGAGAGCGGAGAGATCCTCTTGGCTGAGGACTGGATTTTGAGGATTTTGCTGGTCCATGAGGTAGTACATTAGTGATTTGGGATTCTCAACATGCTCTAGCCCAATCGCGTGGCCAAGCTCATGAGCTAAAACTAAACGAAGATCACTGACAGTATCAAATTGATAAATATTTATTTCTTTCTTACCTATCGTCTGTCCCTGTTCAAATTCTCTGCCCTCACCAAAGCGTTGATTATGAATATCAACGGTTATATTCAGTTTTTTCCCAATACTATTTACGGAATCGCCCAGAGAGTTTAATTTTGATGCCCGATCATTCAAGGTCAGTCTCTGATTATCCAAAATGTTTTTTTCTGACTCTAGTTCATTCTTTTCTGCCTCGAGCCTCTGGCGTTCTTTAGGAGTGGCCCCACCTCTGCTATTTATTTCACTAACCCAATTATTATAATCAGCTAATCTCTTTTCAAATACAGCCACATTACTATTATACAGTGCGAGGTCTCTCTCGTATAAACTAGCCGACAATTTGTAATCAGCGGCCATTGAATCATACCGAGCTCTGTAGTTTTCTATTTCTTCTTTAGAATAGTTTGCTTCTAGTGTTTGTTCCTGACGATCGTCGAAGATAAGGTTAATTTTAAATCTTGCATCATCTTTATAATCAAAGAGATTATGGCCACTACCTTTCTCCCATATTGTCTCAGCTTCTTTAGTTATATTTAAAAACTTTTCTCTGGTAATACCGAAGCGGTTATCGATGGTACCAATACTATAAAGTACTGGCTTAACACATGGTGCCAGCTCTTTTTTGTAAATAAAAACCCCAGCAAAAATAGCTAGCAAAATAAATAGAATTGTTCCTATTCGATTTATCATATCTACTTCTTGATGAATAATAATCCTGGCAAGGGAGCAAAAGCCCAAAAGAATAGTGCTGTTGGAGTAGAAAAGTAATTACTAAAACTAGGCATCCATTTTAATATAAGTTCTTCTGGTAAAATATTGAAAACCACACTAACTAAAAAACCAACCTGAAGAAAACTCAATATTATTATTCCAAATAAAGAATATTCACTAGAGGATATTCTTTTTCTTAGAAAAGAAAAATTAAATATAGCGAAGACCGCTATATAAGCAATTAAAAATATACCGAGCCGAATCCAATATTCTTCTAAGGAACTGCCGATAATATTATTAACCTCGTCTGAATACGGAAATATCATATTAAAGGCGAAAGCAACATAGATGCTTAAAAGCGAGATGACTGCTCTTGTTCTGCCTATACTCAAACTAAAAAGAGATACGGCCACCGTCCCAAAAGCCCCAAGAAGCCATCCCGGCCCAAGGCTAGAAATAGAGGCAAGATTGGGTAAATTTTCTATACTAGGTATGAGGGATCTAATAAAATCTAACAGTTTGACCATATACTAAAGTATATCATAAAACTAAATGCGGACCCTGAAAGGTCCGCTGGTGGAGGTGTTAGGGTCTCCACTACCCTTTATTTCTAGAACGCGTTGAGCGTTTCCATGATCCGGCAGGCAACGCCACCCTCGGCGCCGATGATCCGATGTTCATCGGACACCTGTCCCCTGAGAACGCGATAGGCACTGAATCCACCGGCGACTTGGGTTTGCTGAAAGATTTCCTTCGAATAGACGCCTTCCACCCTCAGCTTCATGACAAGCCTGGGCAGAAGGTTCAGAACATCGAAGCGACCTCTGGTCCCCGCCCACTCGTAAAGCCGTATGGCGTAGAGTGGCGAAAAGCGAAGAAGCTTCTCGACGGCCTGCTCAAGAGACATTCCCTTGGGCAGAGCAAAGAATCGAAACCCAATTGACATGTCGTCGGACGACACATCTTCGATCTCGTCCGTCGACACGAAGTGCCGAAGGATATCGTTCCGGTTGACCCGTTCCTCATCCTGCCGCTGTTCTTCACAGCAGAAGTACGATGCGAGCACGTTGTCGCCACGAGCGCCCGACTCCGGCGAAACGAATGTTCCGCCAAGTTCTGACGCCAGATCCTGCTGACTTCCAATCCTCATAATCGCTCCTCGGTTTTGGGGTTTTTAGCCCCGGTTGTTGTCAAGGACTCTATTCTTTAATTATACCACGAAACTACTAATTTTGCAATAGCAAAAAATGTAGGTTTTAAGCCATTATTTTGACCTCTGGTTCAAGTTTCACTCCAAATTTATCTTTTACTGACTTTTGGATAAGTTCGGCTAAATTGATAATATCTTTGGATTTTGCACCTTGGTAACTAACGAGCACCATGGCATGTTTTTTTGATATTCCGACATTTTTTAATTTCCTACCTTTCCAGCCGGCTTTCTCGGTAAGCTGGCCAGCGAATAGTTTTATTTGATTATCTCCAAAATCTCTGCCGATAATATCCGGGAATCTAGAGGCCAGAGATTTAAACTCGGCTACTGCTACGACTGGATTCTTAAAAAATGATCCGACTGTACCGATATTGGTTGTTGGGTAGTCTAATTTGGATTTCCTAATTTTTACGACGGCCTGCCTCATTTCCTGAACAGAGGGTTTTTTAGAACCAAAATATTTGATTAAGTCCGGATATTTAATATTAGGAGTATATTCTCTAGATAACTTCAATGTAGTCCCAGTAATAATATAATTTTTACATTCGGGGTGCTGGAAGATACTATCTCGATATTTGAAAAAGCACTCTTTATTTATCAGGGTCTTAATCATTAGATCATTTGTATTAAGAACTTCTACAGATTCCAAAACATCTTTTAACTCTACTCCGTAAGCCCCGATATTTTGATAGACCGCTCCTCCGACCGTGCCAGGTATCAAAGACAGGTTTTCTATCCCGCTCAGGCCCTTTTTGACTGCTTGAGCGACTATCTTATCCCATATCTCCCCCGCTCCGACATGTATCTTGTCACCATTAAACTTTACTCCCTGGATATCCATTTTTATAACCAATCCTTTGACGCCTTTGTCTGGAAATAAAATATTGCTCCCCCCACCTAATATAAATATTTTTAGATTATTTTTCTTTGCGAAATTCATTACCTTCCGTAACTCAGCTATAGTTTTTATCTCAGCAAAAAATTCGGCTCGTCCGCCAATATGAAAGGTTGTATATTTAGCCAGTTTTATGTTTTTCAATATTTTCATAATATTTCCGACTCTCTCGGTTATAACCGCTCAGCTATCCCCATCCTCTCGACCGCCTTTTTGTCTCCGTAGTAAATTAAATAAATCAATCTCAATTTGGCTTATAAATTTCAGGCCCTGTTTCCCTGAGTCTCAACACCCGAAATGTTATACAGCCAAATTATCAACTGATTTGCTTAATTTACTGCTCGAAAAAAGAAAGGTCTGCGAGATGGAGATAGCTGAGCTTGTTATTAAGACTATACCAAAAACTCAAATTGATCGAGGGAACTGTGCTTGACAAAACTGCTTTACTTTGCTAAAGTGATGTTATGGACTGGAAAAGTAAAGAAAATAAAAGGTTAACTCAGGCAATCTTGGCCCTTAAAACAGAGGGCGAGGCTAGGCGGTTTTTGCGTGATTTGATGACTGAAAAAGAAATTGAGGAGTTTGCTAAACGATTGAAGGCCGCCGAGATGCTTACTGAAAAAGTGCCATATTCGGTAATTGAGGAAGAAACTGGTTTAAGTTCAACTACCGTCGCTCGTGTTGCTAAATGGCTAAACGGAAAAGGCGGCGGCTACAGAACAATTATCAGCAAACTTCATCATCACAACTCGATCCAATCACGGAGAGGGTTGTCTTAATGTAATTTTTATCTCGCATGAAGCTAACCCCCTCCGAAGTTGGAGGGGGTTATTGTTTGCCTACCCATAGTAAAACGGCAAACATAGTTTCTTAAAAAAGGAGGGAGCGATGAAAAACATCTCGCTGGTTCGGTACTCGCCCAATAGCGGTGATCACGAACTCACGGCGCAACTTGTGGAGTGCTACCGTGATGTGTTCGCAGATGGGCCGTGGCACGAGTGGCTCAAGTGTCCACAATGTCAAAAATGCTGGGGCACAAAAGATAGGGGTATTCTTGCGTCAAATAAATTTCTCCACTGCAATGTGCCCCTCGTGGACTTCTGGTCGCGTGAGCAGGTGGTTTCTGATCTTCATCATGAAATTACGCCAGAAGCTTCGTGTTGGCTTGCCATAAGCAATGCTTCAGTCGTTGGTTTTTGTTGGGGATACCCAATAACTATCATGGATCTTGAAGCGAAGCTTGGCGTGTCTCTCAGTGTAAAACTTACATGCGAAATAACAGAGCTTGTGGCATATCAGGATGAGGCGGGCGTCCTTTCTGCCTATCGTGGTCGCAAGATAGCAAAAGGGATGGTCGCTCGCCGTCTCGACGACTTTCTAGCACAAGGTTTAAGAATCGGAGTAGTCCGAACAAGACAAAACCCAGAACCTTCCGAAACCTTCCTTTGGTACACTAACAAGCTGGGCTATCAGATTCTCGCTCATTACCCGGGTGATGATGGGAGAGTGGTTCTGGGCCGTAAACTTGATGGCCTCAAAGATTTGCTCGCTCCATAGTACAACAGCCTTGCGTAAAATCACGCAAGGCTGTCTTTCGTTTCTCCAAGCAAAAAAGCTTCTGCGCCAACCATTTCTCGGTTTCGGGCAAAAAGAATAAGAGCAGCTTCCTTGGCTATTATTTCTTGATTCCCGTCTATTCCAATTATTTGTCCTTTGGATACTTCTTCAAAATCTTCAAACGATTTTGCGAGGGTGAATTTATTCGTTTTTGTCATATATAAATCGTACACTCGTATATACGATTGTTTTTTAGGTGTTAGATTATTTGTAATGTGACCACGAGCTTTAAGAAACGCGAAGATACTTTCTTCTGCAATCTGTTCTGATTGAGGATCGTCAAGAAAACCGCACTCGATACAAATTCCTACTTTGCCGATGCTATTCATATAAGAGTCGGTAGCACCTGGTTCTACTTCATCGAAGCCAGATACAATACGCTCAACTGGTAAGTATTCTATAATTCCTTTCGCGTTTACCTCGCAAATGACGAATGGTTTGCTCATAGGTGTGTGACTTGCGTGTATATCTAAAAGTGCATCAGATTGGTCAAGATATTTTTTTAGAAATTGTGCCCGTTTATATTCATAGCTTTCTTTGTCGCTTTCCGAAAGCAAATCATCTTTTTTAAACATCCTGTTCAGGTTTACTTCTATAAAGCGTTGATTTTTTTCTATAGCTCGAGGGCTTCCGTAACCAACAAAAATTCGTCCCCTTTCTATTTTAAGATTGGGTAGTATTTTTTCTAAAGCTTCCACTCCACATTTTTCATCGCCATGTACGCCAGCAAGAATAATACTGGTTGGTCCCTTTTCTGTTCCTGTTATTTGAGTAATTTCTTCAAACATAACATCACTTTAGCAAAGTAAAGCAGTTTTGTCAAGCATAAGAATTTCAAAGTAAGAAGATATCGTTTTTATAACCAAAAACAAATAAGTCTAGTATATAAGCGGATATGGATATTCTCGTAGCGCGCTTCGAGGAGCGAACGGGCACGGTTGGCCTTCTTAGGCCAGAGGTAGCGACGAAAAGCAGTGAGGATTCTCGCTGGGAATCCGAACGGTAGCGAGAGGATGTCCATATCCGCGGACAATCTACTTGTAATAAACCCTCCCGTCAATTCTTAAGTCGAGATATTCGGGTTTAAATCCTTTACCTTTTTCGTCTAGCAGTATTTTTAAGATTTTCACCTGTCCAGAAATATCGGTATCGTTGTTAAATAAAATATAATATCCGGCAATATTATCGATACGGAAATCGCCAACTGCTTCGACTGGTATACTAACTTTCTTTATTTTTATTCCAACTGTATCTAGACCAAGAACAGCCTTTTGAATTGGTTTTAGAATATCTCGGCTTAACATGCGTGGTTGTTCATCTAATACTCTCAGATCGTCTATATTTAGGAGAAGTGATCCAGAAGAACGCAAGGCCTTGCCCCAGAACACTCCTTCCTGATCAAAATAATGGCAATCTGCTACCGAGCACCAAGTACCTATCGGCGTTCTTTCTGTTATTTCAACATCTATTTTATGCGGAAATTCTTTTGATATGTTAACCCCCTGAACTACTGGAAATTCAGATAATATCCTACTTTTTAATAAGCTAGTATCAAAGAAGAGTATATTATTTCTCGGCTTAAAACTTCTTATCCCAAGCGGGGTTTCATTTTTGATAGAATCGATAATCGTGAATACTTCCTCAGATTTTAAAGACTTCAGCCCATTGAGATTAGTTTCCATTACTTTCATGGATGAAGTAAAGAATAAGAAATAGATGAGGGAACAAATCAAAGCCAAGATTGAGACTAGTGACCCCGATATTATCAGAAAAAAACGGCGCCGTTGTTGACGCGCCAGATTGTCCCCATAACGGTTATAGTTGTATCCGGTCATTACTTTATCCCGTACGAAGTCTCGCTCGTGCCTTTGGCACGAGTCTGGAGGACCTCGGCGAGGCTACTTCGTACGGGACTTTATTTCCTTCAACCCATTCATGTACTTTTGAAGGACTTTAGGAATTTTTATGGTTCCATTTTCTGTTTGGCAGTTTTCCGCAATAATTATCGGAAACCGGCTCGATACAATCGCTGTCCCGTTAAGTGTGTGAACTAACTCTGTCTCACCATCACTTTTTCTATATTTTATATTCAATCTACGGGCCTGATAATCAGTGCAATTTGATGTACTAGTAATTTCTCCGTATCCATTTTTCGTTGGCATCCAAGCCTCAATATCGAATTTTCTGTAAGCTGGCGCACCCAGATCTCCAGAAGCAGTATCAATAACACGATAAGAGAATTCTAAACCGTCTGCTATTTCTTTTTCTATGTCTAGAATCTCCTGGTGTATTTTTTCTGAATCGTCCGGCTTACAATAAACGAACATCTCGAGTTTTGTGAATTGGTGGACACGATAAAGACCTTTTGATTCTCGGCCATAAGAACCGGCTTCAGTTCTGAAACAGTGCGATAAAGCGACATATTTTTTTGGACCATCCGATAAATCTAGGATTTCGTCAGAATGATACCCACCCATAGTAATTTCAGCAGTGCCGATTAAACTTAGATCAGAATTTTCAATAGAATACACCTGAGCTTCTGGACCACGCGGATTAAATCCCACCCCGGATAATATAGAGTCTTTAGCTAAGTCTGGTGTCTCGACTAAGGTAAAGCCATGTTTTGAGGTTATATCTATTCCGTAGTTCAATAGTGCTTGATTAAGCCGGACCAGATCATTCTTGACGAAATAAAATTTATTGCCAACCACCTTGGCTCCTCTTTCAAAATCGATCAAATCTAAATTGAGCATGAGTGTTTCATGATCCTTGGGTTCGAAATCAAACTTATGAATTTTACCCCTTTCCTCTATTACCTTAAAATCTTCTTCGCCTCCTAGTGGCACATCCGGATGAATAAGATTGGGTACTCTTTTAAGAAGTTCGGTATAATAGCCGTTAACATTTTTCAACTCCTTCTCCGTTTTAGCTATTTCGTCGCCAAGAGTACGCATTTTTTCTATTTCTTCTGGAGATGGCTTACCTTCAGATTTCTTATTTCTTATTGCCCTGCCTGCTTCTATTCTACCGATTAGGGCACGACGCTTTTCATCCAAACCTAAAAGCTCATCAATATCAACATTCATTCCCCTATCGGTGATACTTTTTTTAACCTCTTCAGAATTTTGACGAATAAAATGTATGTCTAGCATTTATTTGTTATTTCGGTCTCATTAGGGGAAAGAACACTGTTTCTCTGACAGCTTTATCTGTAATAAATGAAAATAATCTTTCCGAATAGGCAAATCCGGCTGTTGGTGGCATACCGTATTCAAGGGCCTCTATAAAGTCCTCGTCTAGACGCTGAGCTTCCTTATCCCCTGCTTCTCGAAGTTTTGTCTGTTCTTCAAATCTCTTATGCTGATCGAGGGGATCATTCAACTCAGAAAATCCTTTTCCTAATTCTGTTCCACCGGCTATAATCTGAAAACGCTCAACACGATTAGGGTCTTCTGGCCATCTTTTGGCTAAGGGTTCAATATCCACTGGCGGTAAAAGAAGAAATCCCGGTTCAACTAAATTCAAACGAACTTTCTTTTTGAATATAATATCTATTAATCTTCCTCGGCCAATATGTTTATCGATTTCTATATTTTCTTTTTCAGCATATTGTTTTAGATCTTTTTCAGAAATTTTCGATAAATCTAAACCGGTGTATTTCTCAAACTCTTTGTAGTAGTCATATTTCTTCCATTCGCCTCTCCAGTCGATTTTTTGGCCTTGAGACTCATGAGCTAGGCCACCGATGGTTGCCTGAATAGTTTCTTTAATGAGTTTCTCCACAACTTCCATTAGTTGATTGTAATCAGTATAAGCCCAATACATCTCCATTTGAGCGTAATCCTGGAGATGCTCTCTATCGATACCTTCATTACGGAAAATTCTACCGATTTCGAATACCTTCTCGTATCCAGCGACTATTAATTTTTTTAAACTGAGCTCCGGTGATATTCTGAGATATAGATCGATGTCGAGGGCGTTTAGATGGGTGGTAAATGGTTCGGCATCTGCTCCACCGGGTATTTGTTCAAGAACAGGCGTTTCAACTTCTAGTCCACCTTCTTTAAGAAGAAAGTTTCTTGTTGCTTGCCAAAAATTTGCTTTTTTAACAAATAAGTCGCGCTCGACAGGATTCATTATCAGATCGAGGTATCTCTTTCTTAATCTTTCTTCAATATCCTGCAATCCATGCCATTTCTCAGGCAGAGGTAATAATGCTTTTGATAATATGTTAAACTTACTGACTTCGAGTGTTTTTTCTTCCTTTTTTGTTTTAAATAGAGTTCCCGTAATTTCTATAAAATCTCCCGTATCAACCAGCTCAGAAAACTGACCGAATACATCTTTTCCTACAATATCTTCTTTTATAAAACCTTGAATTTTGCCAGCCTGATCTCTTAGGTCAAAGAACATCGACCCGCCGTGTTCTCGGCGAGCCATCACCCTACCGGCTAAAGTCAACTCTTTCTTATCTTGCGCGAATTTATCGAAGTTTTCTAAAGCATCGGCTATTTTATGTGTCCGCCTTGAAGAAGCCGGATATGGATTTATTCCGATCTTGCGTAACTTCTCTACCTTTTCAATTTTTGTTTTTCGTATCTCATCTAAAGACATGCAGAAATTATACCAGTTAAGAGTTTAAAGGTAAATATTGTAAAATCAACATTTTGATATATACTCTATGCCAGATGCTTCAAAATAGGAGTTTTATCATGGAAGTAAATGAAGAAGAACTCAAACTCGTTATAGATCGGAGGGTAACCGAACACATTCAAGAACTTTTGTTTCCAAAACTTAAAATATATGTTTTTCCGGGCGGTAAAAAACCCGAGAGAGCAACAGATGGTGCGGTTGGTTTTGATTTCTTTTTGAGGGCCGTTGTATCACCATTTGAGATGGATTCCGACCAGCCAATTTTAAGAAGAACCATATTTAATTTTAAAGATGTCCCAAAGAATAATCCCGTTGTAGATGGACATATGATAAATTACCCCACTGAAAAAGGAAATGAGCTTGCCTATAGGTTAGATCCAGGGGAATCAATCTTAGTTGGTGTTGGGTGTACAATAGAAATGCCCTTCCCTATGTTTCACTGGGTTGCTCCTCGAAGTGGCCTAGCTTCAAAGTGGAGAATTACAGTTACTAATGCCCCAGGAACGGTCGATCCTGATTATCGTGGCGAAGCTGGAGTTTTGCTTTTAAACATTAATAGCAGCCCTATTCCACTTACTAAGGATATGAAAATAGCCCAAGCTATATTTCAAATGGCTATTATTCCAGAGTTGGTCGAGGTTTATTCTCATGAGGAATTAACAAAAACCAGAAGAGGTGTCGGCGGTTTTGGTTCAACCGGTATAAGATAGCAAAACTCCCGCTTAGCGGGAGTTTTTATTTATTTAACACTTCCATTTCTACGTCAGTATTTCGTTCACCTTCGTTCACTTCACCTCGAGAATCTTATATTCTACTTCTCCTTTTGGAGTTTTGACCTTAATTGTATCTCCTTTTTTCTTTTCTAGAAAAGCGCTTCCGAGAGGAGATTCATTAGATATGAAGCCCTTTAAGGGATCTGACTCCGCGGCACCAACAATAATAAAAGTTCGGATACCATTCTTTGATTCTACTTTAACTTCTGAACCGACATCAACACTGCTCTTACCTGAACTTCCCCTGACAACTTTAACATTTTCTAATAGTGACTTTATTTCCTCTATTCTACCCTCATTAACTGCTTGAGATTCTTTTGCGGCGTCGAAAGCTGCATTTTCGGCTAAATCACCTTCAGACTTAGCTTCTTTTAGCTGTTTCGCTATCTCTACACGCAAAAAATTGATCCGATGCTCATATTCCTTTTTTATTTTTTCTAATCCTTCCGGTGTAAAGTATTCCATAGTGGGGCTAATTAAGTAATAAGTAATTGAGCAACTATACCATAAGCTTTACGGAGAAGCAACTTTTTGTGGATAATACCACTTCAATACACTATAGGCGGCCCTCACCGCCAATCCTTGTTGATTTGTTACTCCTTCAATTAATATTGTCATTGTAAAATCAGGATCTTCATAGGGGCCGAAAACCGTGAATAATGAGTTTGCAGTTCTTCCTTTTTGAACTTCAGCCGTACCGGTTTTTGCTGCCATTGGAACGGGCAGTTCTTTAAGTATTTGAGCCGTTCCGGAAAGTACCGTTTCTCTCATCGCTGCCTTCATTATCTGTATAGTCTCGGGTGTAAATGGTAATGAGCCAATAACTTCTGGCTCAAAATTTTCAGTAACTTCTTGGTTGTTACCCACAATGGCTCTAGCTACTCTTGGTCTATAAATATTTCCGTCATTCGCTATGGCTGAGATATAACTATTAAGCCAGAGAGGTGTTATCAGAAGATCTCCTTGACCGATAGAAGTATTGTAGGTATCCCCCAAGTACCACCGTTCCCCTTTTTCTCTTAATTTCCAATCTGGGGTGGGAACAAAACCATTATTTTCTCCAGGCAAATCTATATTGAGTAGAGAATCAGCGAATGAATCTTTTAAATACCGGGCTATTTTTTCTGCTCCGAGACCTTTTATCTTATCGTGACCTCCACCAACGGTAAAGAAATATATATTACAAGAATTAGCGATAGCCCTTTTCAAATTAAACGGTCCATATTCAACTCGCCAGTTATCAAATGTGTAAGAATCTTCTGGGTTATATTGATTAGGCACAGTAAGTTTAACGCAATCATTTATTGTATCGTCAGGATCGACTACTTTCTCTTCGAGAGCTGCCATACCGATCAAGGGTTTTATGGTAGATCCCGGATTATATAAACCACTCGCAACTCTGTTTAATAGGGGCTTGGCTTTATTATTGAATAAGTTTTTATATTCATTTTCCGACAAACCGGATGTAAAAATATTGTTATCAAAATCAGGAAAACTCACTAAGGCCAAAACGGCTCCGGTTTTAGGATTTTGAATTATGCCGACACCGCGTGACAACCCAGAGTCTCGAAGAACAGCGAAGATCTCATCGTGCAATTTTATCTGAAGGTCGTGGTCTATATTCAGTACTAAACTTTTACCCGGTTCGGGTTCTTTAGTTAGATAGCCTTCTTCTTCTCTGGAGAAAAATATATTGCCATGTTGTCCTCTTAGGTATTGTTCGTAGTAACTTTCCACCCCCAAGCGTCCAATGATATCGGTTGAAAAATAGTAACTATCTGCCAAGTCTTCTTTGTTAACTTTTCCAGTGTAGCCAATAATTTGAGCGGTTTTATTACCATCAATATACTCCCTTTTTGTATCTGGAACTACATACAATCCATTTGTATCTAGGTATTTAATGGCCACGGCTTGGTCTTTGGTTAGATCAGAATAGGCAAGGAAGGTACTACTAGTATCCATTCGCTCTCTAATGGATTGTAAAAATATTTCCTCATTTTGCCCTAAAATTTGAGAAATTTTTCTAATATATTCGTCGGTTGTTGTATTGTTCTCTTTTAGTTCCCTAGTTACGGCGAGCAGATTAAAAACTGGTATATTTCTTGCTAGTACCTGACTATTTCGATCCAGAATCAGCCCCCTCGGTGGTGGTAGTGGGAAATTCGCAGATTTATTTTGGAAAGCAATCTGAGCGAACATATCATGATCAAGTATGGCTATTTTGAAAAGGAAACAAGCCAGCGTGATTATGATGCCGGAGAATAACCAGAGAAAAAGTCTAAATATTGATTCTGGGATCGGCTTTTCTATATCAGAATACTGACTTTTTGAATCAAGGAGGGTCTCTTCAGGAGTAACCCAGTCATCACCATCAAGGGCAATCGAATAATTTTTATTTCTTTTTAAGAACATATTTGAATAGCACTGAAATTAGAGCCGACCAACCAACCAGACTTAATATTGAACTTTTTAAAAATATTATAAATTCATGCCAACTAGTATTCAGACTGTAAGAAGTATCGAAAAAGATAAATAATCCAGCGTAGACGCAATTAAAAATAACCAGTGTCAGGATGGCTAGAATTAGATCGGACAAAAACTTGCCCCCTTGCTCTAGATTATAGCTAAGATTGATTAATTTATTCATCATAATATAAATTACCCCTGTTAGACAGAATGGAATAAGCAGATGACCAAAGTTTTCTCCGATAAAAAATTCCGTGATTAACACGAGCGGGATGACCTGATATAGTAATATCCGCCAGCCATTACTATAGATCAATAGCCCAGAAATAAATATAGTAGTTACTAAGAGTTGGCTAGGACCGATAATAGCTGGCAAAATAAGATTCTCGAGAAAAAGAAAAAGAATAAAAATAAAAAATATAACCATATTATCTTATGAGTACTAGCGCTCGGCTTAGGTTTATTTCTTCAACGGCAGGTTTAACTTTTACATTTTTAAATAAGCCGTCATCGCTTGAACTCACCTCAACCACCTTACCAACTATAAGCCCGGCTGGGAAAATATCATTACCGGTGGTGACAACAATATCTCCTGCGACTACATCATCATTCTCGGAGATAAAATCCAGGTTGATACCCTCCCCCATAGACCCGATCGCAATTCCAGAAGTATTCTTTGAAATTATTTTGATAGTAGTTTTAAAGTCCAAATTGGTCACCATAATGACTCGCGAATAATTTTCAGAATTATCATCGACAATTCCAATTAACACCCCAGAAGAAGATATAACCACATCATCTTTCTTTACTCCATCTTTCTGGCCCTTATTGATTAATAAGTTGTGGCCTCGAGGATTGGAATCTAAGTTAAAAACTCCCACAATCAACGATCTCATTCCTTGAGTAATCTTTAATCCAAGAGATTCTTTTAAAAAAGAATTTTCTTCGATTAATGCTTCTTGACCTGCAAGATTACTGATAAGATCTTGTCTTTCTTTTTTTAACCGTATATTTTCTTCTGTCAGTGCTTTTATGGTTTTAATCTCCGAGATAATACTACTGAAAAAGCTCAACCGGGAATATAACACCACCCTAGTTTCTTGCAGTAAATAGTCCGCTACATTACCAGCCGGCCTTAAATAAATAAATAAAAAAACGAGCAGACCCACTGCCAAAAAATAAATAACCGGTCTCCATAATTTTCCGTTTTCCATTTTATTTTTTAATTTCTATAGATACCCCTCTCGATCGATCGGAACAAGAATCGATTTTAATTGTTCGACGCTTTCCAATACGAATCCACAGCCTCTGGCCACAGCAGTCAGTGGATCGTCAACTATTTTTACAAAAAGTTGAGTTTCTTCGGCTATTGCCCTATCTAATCCTCTAAGTAATGCCCCTCCTCCGGCTAGAAAAATATGGCGGTTTATCAAATCAGCTGTAAGTTCCGGCGGAGTTTCTTCTATTGTATTCTTGACTGCTAAGATAATGCTTCTAACTGAGCGAGCTATTGCTTCACGTATCTCTTCCGAATTAACAGAAATTTCTTTTGGCAAACCTGAAATTAAATCTCGGCCCCTAACCTTACTCTCTATTTCATCTTTGAGTGAATAAGCAGAACCCAAAGTTATTTTAATATTTTCGGCGGTGGCTTCACCAATGAAAAGATTTTTTTCTGCCCTCATATATCTTAGAATATCGTCATTTAATTTGTCTCCAGCTATTCTCAATGATCTTGAAGCGATGACTCCACCCATTGATATAACTGCTACTTCCGTAGTTCCCCCTCCAATATCAACTATGACATTCGCTACGGCCTCCTGTACCGGCAGACGAGCACCAATTGCAGCTGCCATCGGTTCTTCAATCAAATATACTTCGCGTGCCCCAGCGTTATAGGTCGCATCCTCCACTGCTCTTCTTTCTACTTCTGTCACCCCAGATGGAACACCAACTACTACTCGAGGACGCGGGACAATAGAGAAACTCTCCTGGTGAACTTTATCTATGAAGTACTTGAGCATTTGCTCGGTTACTTCAAAATCAGAAACAACGCCCGAGATAAGGGGTCTTGTGACCCTAATATATCCCGGTGTCCGTCCCACCATTTTACGAGCTTCATTGCCAATAGCCAGGATTTTTCCGGTCTTTTGATTGACGGCAACAATTGAGGGTTCATTTATAACAATCCCCTTTCCGCGAACATAAACTAGGGTATTGGCAGTACCCAAGTCGATACCGATATCTTTTGACCAGAAACCAAAAAGTTTGTTGAGCATAGTATAAAACTTGCGCGCTAGAATTACGGAAGCCCACATACTCTAGGGCTTAACCGTAATTCTAGCCCTAAAGGGTTTGGTCAACTTTTTCGTTAAAACCCTCCGCTTCTCGCTCAACATAGTTATACTATGTCTCGCTTCGATGCTCGGTTTTGCCTCAAATTTAACACAAACGCGCAAGTTTTCTAACGCAGTAATGTCTTAAGTCAACGCTAACAAAACGATGTTATAAAAACAAGGATTTTAGTGGAGAAATTGTGGATTAAATAATAAAAAACCGTCATTGTTGACAGTCGTATTTTTTGACATAAATTAAATTTAGTTGTATAAAGTTACAAACCAAGATAACCTGACGAGGCTAGAGATGGATAAACAAAGAGTACTTTTAAAAATAAGCGGGGAATCATTGGGCGGAGGCTCGTTGCCATATGATAGAGATAGGCTGGCCTTCATAGGCGAGGAGATAGTGGCCGTTTCTCGCACTCACGAATTGGCTATCGTTGTTGGTGGTGGGAATATAGTCCGTGGTGTAACTTTAAAAAAAGATGTCTTCCGAAGAGATACGATTGTTGCTGATTGGATGGGTATGCAGGCAACGATTATGAACGCCTTGGCTCTCCAAGAATTTTTAGAAAAGGATTACGGTCTAGATACACGAGTTTTAAGCGCTCTGGAAGTAAATAAAGTGTGCGAACCATATGTGGTTAGAAAAGCGCTAAGTCATTTAAGAAAAGATCGAATCGTTATTCTCGCAGGAGGCATAGGTGCGCCTAATTTTTCAACTGATACGACAATGGTACAAAGGGCGTCTGAACTTGATACACAACTCGTAGTTAAGGGCACAAAGGTTGATGGTGTATATGATAAAGATCCTAACCTCGACAACGATGCAAAACTTTTATCCGATGTGGGCTATATGGAATATCTGAATAGGAAGCTAAAGATTGTTGATGCTACTGCCGTCACTCAAGCAATGAATCATGGAATAGAGATACGAATATTCAATTTCTTTACCAAGGGAAACCTTCGTCGAGTTCTTACCCAAAAAGATATTGGCTCAGTAATACATTAAATCTCCTCCGCCATCCGTCAACTGACGGAGGCGGAGGAGATTTTTGCTACAACTCTTTGTAGATTTCTGTATTTTTAATCAACTTGAGGTCTTTTGAATTGCGGTGTTTAAGTTCAACACTATCCTGAGCAGTGGTCTTATTGCTGACCACCAGACGAATAGGACAACCAATCAGATCGGCATCAGCGAATTTCTCCCCTGCAGTTTTATCATCACGATCGTCGTATAAAACTTCGATGTTTTTTTCTTTTAATTCAGAATAAACTTTATCGGCTTCATCGCGTTTACCATCCAATACGATCAGATGAACTTTAAATGGAGCGATATTCTCAGGCCAGATAATTCCACGCTCATCGCTATGAACTTCTACTGCCGTAGCCATCACTCTGCCTAGGCCGATCCCATAGGCGCCCATTATTACAGGTTTTTTATTCCCCGATTCATCTACAAAGTATAGACCTAGAGCTTCGGAATATTTAGTTCCTTGATCGAATATATTACCGACTTCGATTGATTTTTTTTCTTTAACCTTACCTTCGCATTCCTGCCCGTCCGGCAGGCGGGTCGGACAATCATCCCCGTCTTTTAATTTAGTGACTTCTTTATTCTCCGCGTATTCACATTTTTCGCACAAATAAATAGTATCTTCTCCGACTTCAGCTACAACCTGAAATTCATGAGTGAATTTGTCGGTAAAAACTCCTCCAGCAGCCAGAGTGTAGATCGCTTTCAATCCGCATCTTTCAAAAATTTTGTAGTAAGCTTTCGCCGCTTCTTCATAATATTTCATCAAATCCTGCTGATTGGCATGGAAGCTATACAAGTCTTTCATCATAAATTCTCGGCCGCGTAAAAGCCCTGACTTGGCTCGTGGCTCATTTCTAAATTTTGTTTGTATTTGATAGGCAGAGAAAGGCAGATCTTTGTAGGAACTTATGAACTTGGCAGCAATCGCAGTCAAAACCTCCTCGTGAGACCAACCGAGAACATAATCGGCTTCTTTTTCATCTTTTGGTTTGGCGAAATAACCGACATCAAGATTCCATCTTCCGGTTGGCTCCATGTATTTCTTTTCAACCAAAGCCGGCATGAATAATTCCTGGCCACCGATAGCATTAACCTCGTCTCTGATTATGTTGGCTATTTTCGACAAAACCCTCCAACCTAAAGGTAAGAAAGAATAAATTCCAGCAGAATTTTTGAACACAAACCCACCCCGTATCAGAAGTTTGGCATTTATTGCCTCCTCATCCGCCGGCGCTTCCCGTAATGTTTTAGTAAATAATTGGGATAGTCTCATTTCTTAAGTTTAGAGATCAGGATTTAGACCTGCCTGCCGGCAGGAATTTAAGTTCTTTACACGGTAAAGAACTTGCTGATATCTTTAATTGTGACATAGATCATTAGTGTTACAAGGAGGGCAAAACCGATACCGTTTAAAGATGCTTCTATTTTTCGGTTTATGGGCGAACCTTTTATTTTTTCAATTAGTAAAAATAAAGCCCTTCCTCCATCAAGGGCTGGAAATGGAACAATATTTAAAACAGCGAGATTGACCGATATTAAAGCTACGAATTGCATAAGATAGCTAAACCCGACTCTGGCGGCTTGGCCGGTGATAGTAGCTATTCCAACCGGGCCAGATACTTCAGCCATCAGTTTTCCATCAGCAAACAGCGTCTTGAATAATAAGCCGTAACTATAAATTATATGGTAGGCCAGAATAATTCCGTCATAACCACCTCGCCAAATTGCCTCATACCAAGGATATGAAACTACTCCGGTCAAAGCCATGGCAATACCCATACTTCCTTCTCCTTGAGGAGGATTAGCTCGCGTCTCAACTTCGGCGTCAACTAAGCCATCATCTCCACCGCCTCGGCGTAACACCATAGTTACCGTCTGGCCAGCATGATCCAGGGTGTATTTTTGAACTTCTTCAATAGTTGGAGTGTAAACAACCACCGGATCACTGTAAAAAAATTCTCCCGATTTCTCTTTAAACCCAATTATTTCATCTAAAACACTCAGGCCGGCTTTTTCTGCTGGACTTTCGGGAACAATTTGAATTATCTGAATTTTTTTATCTCTGGCCTGGATTATCATTTCCGGATCAAACAACCCGATACGAAGGCCGAAGAAATTTCCTAAAATCAAAAGTACGACAGCAAACAAAAAATTCATTACCACTCCGGCAACAATAACTTTTAGTCTGGCCGAGATTGGTTTTGAACCAAAACTGCGAGGATTATCTCTAGAATCACCGTCTTCACCAAGGATTTTTACAAAACCACCGAAAGGAATCCAGTTTATTGAATATATCGTTTCCCCCTTCTTAATGCCAAACAGCCGTGGCGGAAAACCAAAACCGAATTCTTCAACTCTCATGCCTGACCGGCGAGCCACAATAAAATGTCCCCATTCATGAACGAGAACCAACACCCCTATAACTGCAATAAAAATTAAAAATGTAATCATTTTTGGTTGCTCATTAGAATAGATATGGATATCCTCTCGCTACCATTCGTCCCGCCAGCGACGGGACTCATTGCGCCGCTCCTTCGCTCCTTGTCTAAGAAGGCAAGACCCTGCCCACTCAGTCGCGGATGCGCGCTGCGAGGACATCCATATCTATTCTAGCACAAAAATTATAGAGATTTGTATTATAACATAATAAAGAGAGTACTGCTCAATATTGATAAGCTTTGTCGTGAACCATCTGAAACAGTAGAAAGGCCCGAAGCGGCCATGGGGTCACGCGCCTTGGCGGGACGAGTGAGGGCCTGGACAGAGGCGAGAGCCACACGGCGGGTGGCTCGGAGCCGCTGTTGAAGAGGGTTTACGACAAAGCTTATCAATTCATCAACTCTTGCTCCTTCTTCTTAGTTAATTCGTCCAATTTTCTATTAAATTCGTCCATGATTTTCTGAAGTTCGTCTTTGGCTTTTCTTAGGTCATCTTCTCGGGCGGTTTTGGCCTTTACTTCGATCTGAACTTTCTTTAATATGTCTTCTCTTATATGACGACTCTTTATTCTGGCTTCCTCGACTTTTTGGCCAAGCAATTTTATCATCTCTTTTCTTCGCTCTTCCATCAAGGGCGGAATATTGACCCTGACACCATTTGAATCGGATGCGGGAGAAAAACCTGAACCGTGATCTCGTATCGCTTTTTCGATGAGAGGAATCGCGCTTTTATCCCATGGCTGGATAGTTATCATTCGCGGCTCAGGGGTCATAATAGTTGCTAATTCTTTTATCTTTAATCTTGATCCGAGATACTCAACCTGAATATCTTCAACCATAGCTGAATTAGCCCGCCCGGTTCTTATCGAGGCAAGCTCGCTTCTGGCATGCTCAAAAGCCCCATCAAAATCTCCCCTTCGTTGTTTTATTAGATCCTGATACATCCCGTTAGAAGTAGCCTCGCCGAGGTCCTGCGGACTCGCGCCCCTGGCGCGAGCGAGACTTCTAACGGGATACATAATTAAAGATTATAACATTAAAATAAAATTCTATACATTTTTACTCCTCAACAACTGCTCTGATTCTCCGGACGCCTGCCGAGACTGCTTCTTCCTTTGTGATCTTAATCTTGCCGATTTCGGCAGTATGAGAAACATGAGGTCCTCCACAAAGTTCCTTTGAAAATTCGCCGACCGAATAAACATTAACTTTCGGCAGGTACTTTAGTTTAAAGAACGCCAAAGCGCCGGATTTAATAGCATCTTCGTAAGCCATTTCTTCTTTTGTGACTTTGTAATCCTTCTTTACGGCTTCATTGGCCAGATCTTCTATCTTTTGAAGTTCTTCCGGACTTAATTTACGCGGAAAGTTAAAATCAAATCTCAATCTCTCAGCAGTTATATCTGAGCCGGCTTGGTGGACCTCTGGACCCAGCACCTTTCTTAAAGATGCATGAAGTAAATGAGTAGCCGTGTGCAATCTAGTCGCTTTTTTAAGTTCCTCTTCATTTCCAGCTTTTAATTCTCCGGTGTCTAATATCAACCCGTGACCGCCGAATTTTTTCTCGGCTCCCGCTCGTGATTTTTCCTGATGCTTCTTAAACTCTTCATCAAATCCTTCTCTGGTTAACTCTTTTGCTTTATCTTTGGCGACATCCTTGATTAGTTCGTAAGGCAAGCCGAAACTTTCGTACAGTTTAAAGGCTTCACCGGCGCTAATTTTTTCTAAGCGCTTTAACTCATTCAAACCATTTCGAAGAGTTTTATTGAATTTTAGGAGTTCTTCAGAATATACATTTAGTATTCTATTTCTTCTGACTTGTAATTCAGGGTATTGATCAGCATAAGTATTGATAACAGTATCTATAATATCTTTGGATATATTTAAAGCCATGATTCGTCGCATCAATCTTCGCATCACATAACCCTGTTCTTTGTTAGACGGAATCACTCCTTCTGAAGCAAGAAATACAACAGCTCTCGAATGATCCGCTATTATTCTTTTTGTCCGCAGGTCAAAATGATTAGGCAGGCCGTCTATTATTGGTTCGAATAAATCCGTCTCAAAAATATTTTTCTTTTTCTGGACCATCATGGCTAACCGTTCTAAGCCCATGCCAGTATCGATACCGGCGGTTTTTAGTTTTTCTAATTTTTTGTTACTTTTTCCACTTAGTAATTCTTCTCGCGAACCGGGATAAAAAAATTCATTAAAAACAATGTTCCAAATTTCCACTCCATGAACATATATTTCCGTTGTTGGACCGCAAGGACCCTCAGAACCGGTTGGACCCCAAAAGTTATCATGGATGTCAGCTCTCTTTACGGTTATGTTTGGATCGACTGTCTTCCAGATAAGTTCAGACTCATCATCGGCTGGCACATTAGCCAAAACTAGTCCTTCAAATACTGTGACATAATCAATTTTTAATCTAAGTTCTTTAGTAATAAACTCGTGAGCCCATACGATTGCCTCTTTTTTCCAATAACCACCGAACGAAAAATTTCCAAGCATTTCAAAAAAAGTAAGATGTGACTCGTCCCCCACCTCATCAATATCTGAAGTCCGCATTGACTTTTGAATTGAAGCCGTATTGAGTGAACCGAAATCTTTCATCGGATCGGCTTGACCAGTATAATATGGTTTAAATTGCTGCATCCCGGCAGTCGTAAAAAGCACCGACGGATCATCGGGCAATAAAGAAGACGAGGACACTATCTTGTGTTTCCTTGTCTCAAAAAATTTAAGAAATTTTTCCCTGATTTGACCATGCATCATTAGTATTTAATCTATCAAAAATAATAGAAATAAAAAAGAGCCCCATGGCCCCTTTCTCACCTGATGACATCTATATCCCGAATCCTTCTTTCCAAAACTTTACTCTGCAATTCTCGACGCAGTCTGTTGATAGTTTCGTTTTGGCTTTTGGTCTCCATCTTAAGTTCATCCACCGAATTCATAAGTTCAGTATGTTTTGCAGTAGCTCTTCGCAACTGTTCAAGTAAGTATTGATTTGCCTGGAGCTGATAGTGCAGCCAGCCCCAACGCCACTCCCAGCAAATGATGTTTGTTTGGTTTCTGCCGATGGGGTACTCGTATACAGAGAACTCTAATATATAAGCTTTGTTTTCAAGTGGCCGGAATCTTACTGCATCTCCGACCATTTTCAAAACCGCATCAGGCGGTTTGTCGCCTTTCGTACCTTCACCGAAGGTTCTAGAAAATTGTTTTAATTCATCCGGACCCTTTGCTTCAATATCGCGAGGAGTTCCAGGACCATAGAAAAACTCTACAAAATAATTACGCGGGTCAAGAACCAGAATATTACCGGCACAAATTGACTTCTTAATGTTAATGGCCTCATTACAAAGAGTGTAATATTTCTTATTATGTTCAGAGCAAAATTTAAGAATAAAATCAAAATCAGTTTGATCATATGCAACTGGACACTTGAAGTGCTTAGATTCGTCCGCGTGGAAATGACGGCAAGAAATTGTTTTGTGTTTTTCTAGAAATGTCCGTAGTTCTTCGGCGTTGAGCTCGCCTGGGCCCAACAAGCAAAATCGGCGACATTGAATCCGGCTTCATATAATTGCTGAAGACGGATATGCTTAAGCGGATATTCTGAAGACATTATTTATACCCTTCTCATTTTAAATCTACTGGCCAGATTTTATTTGATTTTATTAAAGAATGCAAGTATACTCTGGTAAATTTGCACCTTGATAAGGAGAAATAATGTCGGCACCATATTGTGGCTTGGATAATATGAACCATCTCCATCTGGACGGTTCGGAAGGATTAATTCCGATTTTTTACGATTTACATAGATTGAGCCAAAAACCGTTCGGGCTCAACTCACGACAAGAATTAAAACCGCAGATAACCCAGCTGTTCAACAACCCTTATCAAGGCCTAGTTGAGATTTTCAAGACCACTACTGATATATTGCAGAATCCGGTTACACTATTCCTGGCCACAGAACAATGCGTTGTTTTCTATGCGCGTAAAGGCTTAAAATACATTGAACTAACGATCGCTCCCCAGTATCTTACTCGCGGTGATAGAATTTGGCGCAAAGGACTGGGCATAAAAGAAGCCATGGAGATAATGATTGAAGGTATTAAATCGGGAGAGAAGAAGGCCAAGCTAGAGGGCAGCGACATAGAAGCTAATCTACTAATCAGTATCGGAAGGGAAATTTCTTCCGAAGAAGCCGTCAGTTTGGTGAATATTGCTGGAACATGTGATCATAATTATGTAGTTGGCATAGGACTTGTCTGTGATGAAGCTGACCATCCGCCGGAAAAACATATTCCCATGTTCAAGCGGGCAAAAGAATTTGGATTCCAAACTACATGCCACGCCGGAGAGTGGACCAGCATACCGCCAGATTTCCAAAAAGATCTTCCTTCCCTTTTGAAAAATATAAAAACTGCAGTAACCGATCTTGGAGTTGATAGAATTGGTCACGCCACTGCACTAGCATATGATAAAGAATTAGTTAAGATGATTGTTGATAAAAATATTGGTATTGAAGGATGTCCGGTATCAAATTTGATATGCAAGGTTGTGCCCGATCTCAAATCTTTAAAAATAAGAGAACTTCTTGAAGTTGGTGTTCTTTATTCGTTAAACTCAGATGATGATATATTTATGCCAAACCTAGATGAAGCATTTCAATTATGCAACGATGTTTACAATTTTACATCGGAAGAGAAACAACAAATACGCCTGAACGCCTGGAAAACCAGATTCGGTAACCGCAAGCCGGTACCAAAAGATATCGCCCCGTTGTTATAAACTCGGGGTTTTTAATTCATTAGGGGGATTAGAGAGAGTTGAACTCTCGCCCGCCGTTCCACAAACTGCTGTGCTAACCGTTACACCATAATCCCCATAAACATTGCCAAGTATAGCATTCTTTTGATATAAATAAAAATTCTGAATAACTGGCTCATTAGTGCTAGCTTGACAGAATATCATAAATAATATAGAATATACGATACTAAAAGACTATAAAAACATCGTTATGAAACAAAAAATATTGACGGTACTGCTCTGCTTGGGAATTGTTACTATCTTAGATATCACGATAGCTACTTCTGCTGACCCCGACTACGGCTGTAAATTCGACATTACTAAGCAGGTAGATAAGGTCACTACTCAACCCGGGGATGACATAACCTATACCATCAACTTTGAGAATAATGGCTGGTTTGTTTGTACCGGTGGAGGGCCTAAGCTTGAAGATGTTGTTGACCTAAACCTTCAGTTCTTAAACGAAACTCACTCTAGCAATGTTCATGCCGGATACGCTCCCAGTTCTATTCCCCTATACGAAACCTCGACCAGAAAACTAACCTGGCAGATTGATGACTTACATCCTGGCCAATCCGGTTCTGTTACTTGGAGAGGAGAAGTTATGTCGCCTGCAAGCTGTGGAAATTTTGATATTAATAACAGTGCGAGAATCACCGCGGCTCAGTATGATAATTTTAATGTTTGGGTAACAAGCAATACTGTTAAAACTGATATAACTAATCCCTGTACCACGCCGACTCCAACACCTACTCCCACGCCAACCCCATTACCTCCTCTATACTGTGGCGTTGTTCAGGCGCCCTATGCTCCATCAGGTGATATGGTAAATTCAACTACCTATCAATATACCGGTCCTGATACAGGAAATATATTAGCCGGTGACTTTATAGATCATAAGTGGGTTCATGTACACGATACCAAAGTAGTTTGGGATATGGGCTCAGCTTTCAACTCTGTCTACTTAGTTCCGAGTATCGACCATGCGCCGATACCTGGAGAGGCACGAGAAACTACATTGTATGGTTCTAATACCGCTACCGGTCCTTGGATATTAGGTACGGAATCGACCATTTTTAATGACGGACCTACAGATTGGATTTCGGATGACTATACTGCTCTTTGGACATTCAACCAACCGTATAGATATGTTGGCGCAATAGCCGGCGGAATTCACGATGATGGAGATGCTGAAATAGACGCTATTTGTAGTGCTTCCTCACCTACTCCAACACCTACTCCAACACCTACTCCAACACCTACTCCAACACCTACTCCAACACCTACTCCAACACCTACTCCAACACCTACTCCAACACCTACTCCAACACCTA